>VOFD01000419.1_pt1 | contig 14001 bp, 19 predicted proteins | sample 5384101 | NCBI WGS metagenome assembly VOFD01 (sample SAMN12384723, study PRJNA508395) | human gut metagenome | isolation source: healthy gut C | host: Homo sapiens
CATAAACCAAATGTTCCACCGGAGTATGCCCTTCATCGTAAGAATGGCGGCAGGCTTCCAGAATGTTATAGAAGCCAATCAAGTTTGCTTCCACATAGGCATCAGGGTTCGTAATGGAATAGCGGACACCCGCCTGCGCACCGAGGTTCACTACGATTTCCGGCTTATACTGCTCAAAGATAGATTCGATCACAGCCTTGTCTGCCAGATTACCTTTTACGAAGCTGAAATTGTCAAACTGCTCCAATTCGTTCAAACGTGCTTCCTTCAGGCGCACATCATAATAGTGGTTCATGTTGTCCAGACCCACAACCTTGACACCCTCCACCGTGGAGAGCAGTCTCTTTGCAAGGTTAGAACCGATAAAACCAGCTACACCCGTGATAAAAACACTCTTGTTTCTCAGATTGATTTTCGTTTTATTTCCGTCATTCATGTACATTCTGCACTCCTCACTTTTTCTATATAAACAGCAACAAACCCACGTGCCTTTCATAGTCGCCGTACTGCTCCACCTCACGGGGAAGTGCCGGGCGGGGGCCAACGATGCTCATATCACCCTTCAGGATATTCCACAGCTGGGGCAACTCGTCGATGCTGGTTTTGCGAATAAACTTGCCCATCGATATTGTCAATCTTTTTGTGATTTATTGTCCAATTTGCCTCAAAAAAACAACCACAGATTCAATTTTAGTAGAATTAGTAGACGATTAAGCGTCCACCGGGGCTTTGCTGACGGAGAAATCCTATCATAATTTTGCTGTTTTGCCAGATACGCCAAACCCAACGGGCGGCTCCGGTAGCCTGCCCGTTGGGTTTGGTCAGAAATAGAATAACATCACCCCGGCTTCTGCCTTTCAAAAAAAGGGAAACCGGGGTGATGTTATCTACTTTGTGGCAGGTGTCCAGAATGCCGGACCCATCTCATTTACTGTACGCTCAGCAGTTCTTCCACGCTCTTGCGGGCAGGTGCGGCGGGATCCTGTGCAGGATGACCGATGGCAATGAGCGCAGCCACTGTCTGTCCTTCGGGCACGGAGAGCACCTTTGCCACCTTGTCCGGGTCATAGATGCCCATGATGACCGTCCCGAGGCCCAGTGCGTGCGCGGCAAGGCAGAAGGTGTGCGGCAATACCGGCGTCAAAGGACTGCCAGTGGCCTTCGAGCGGGCTGGAATAGCTGCCGTCCCGCTCAAAACCAGAGCGTCCCGTCACCATCGTCAGCGCAACCAGTGCGGGGGCATGGGAAAGCGTGTTGGCGTTATAGGTGAAATCCAGCACACAATCGCTGGCGATTTTCTCACGCTTCTGCGCATCTTCCACGAGAATATAGCGGGCGATCTGGGTATTTTTCCAGCTGGGGGCATAAGCGGCAGCGGCCACCACTTCGGCCACCTGCTCCGGGGTAACAGGCTCTTCGGTAAAGCGGCGGACGCTGCGCCGGGTCTTGATGCATTCCAATGCTTCCATAATTGTTTTCTCCTTTTGGCAGTTTGTTGTATATAACTGTCTCTCTATTATTACAACTCCGCCCGGCTTTGTCAAGATGCTTTCGAAACGGAGGCCGGGCCGCTCAGAATAGGTCGAGCATATTGTCCAGATAGATAGCTTCCCGGACATGCAGCTGGTATTCCGGTTTTGTCATGTAGTAGAGCAGAAATTCCAGTACCAGCGCACTGCCCAGGCCCCGGCCCTCGATCTTGAAGTTGGAAAATACCATCGGAAGGAAGGTCCTCCGGATGTCCTCCACGCCGATGAAGCTGGGGTTCTCCATCGCCTTCGAGAAGCGGTAGCCTTCCCTGCGCCCGGTGCAGTGCAGATGTGGTCAGGGCAGGCTTCGCCGAGATTTTTGCGGCTGACATTCTCGTAGCAGCGCTTTCTGTCCCGGCATCCGACCCAGCAGCACTCGTTGCAGAGAAATTCCACCTTGTCTTTCTGCGCCTGCGGCAGACTGTCCAGCTCTCCAAAGGCTTTGTTCAGCCGGAAGTCCGGCACCACATAGCGAAATTCCTCCCGGGCCGTCTCGTCCCGGAGCTGTCGGAAATCCGTCAGCACCTTGGTCGTGGAGGAGACGAAATAAAGCTGCGGATAGTGTGTTTTCAGGTAGTCCAGCAGCAGCTCCGAATGGACGATGACGCCATTCTCCACCCCGCCGCTCTGTGCAAAGAGGGCGCAGAGCGCATTGCATTTCCGGTCCGAAAGATGCTCCTCCCGGAGGAGCGAGTTGCTGAAGGTCAGCCGCGCCGAGATGCCGTATTCCCGCGTCAGGGCAAGGACTTCTTTGGGGTCATGCTCCCCGAAGCCAGCCCGTCCCCCGCCCCAGACGCAGTCGGCCGGTGCGCCGTAGATGGAGCCAATGCTGCACCAGTCATAGAAGTATTCCCGATGCCCCCGGTACAGGGGTAGGAACTCCCGGTACAGCTCGTAAAACTCAAACAAACCGGGCAGGTGATAATAGGCTTTTTCTTGTTTCATCGCACCCTCTTCTCTCTCGTTCTTTCCTATTGTACCATGTTTCCGCCCACAAAAAAGCCCCCGGAGGGCTTGTTACAGCTCTCCGGGGGCATCTTATGTGCGTTGTGCCTTGGCGCACACGACCGGCGTTTTACTCGATCTCGATCAGGTTCGCCATCCTCGAACTTTGCGTGGATATCCTCCTTCTTCACGGCATCACCCACATAGAAGCTGCGGGCACAGGTACCGGAGAAGGTCTCGCGGCGGATGTAGCGGCCATTGTTGTCCTTCTCGTCATTCGAGTGGCTGCGCACTGCCTGAATGGTCAGGTAACCGTCGCTCAGCTCCATCTGAACGTCTTCCTTCTTGCAGCCGGGCAGGTCAACAGCCACATCGTTGCCATCGGCGGTCTGCTTCACATCGGTTTTCATCATGTTTGCGCCGCGCTTGCCGAAGGTCTCACGCTCTTCACGGTTCATCGCACGCTCCAGCGCACCATCGTTCCAGAACGGATCAAAGAAATCATCGAACAGATTCTCATGGAAAACAGCAGGCATAAACATAAATCATTCCTCCAATCCCGGCGTTCGGGTCGGGTAAAAATCTTTATGTTGTTCATTCGGAAAAGCTTTCCGGGGAGCTGCTCGATCACCTCGCGGCTCTCTCTTTTGCCCTTCCTCCTGAGCACGCCATAGTTATAGCACCATTTATTAGCAGTGTCAAGCGTAGAGTGCTAAAATTCACGAAAAGATAATACTTTTATCATCTTTCATACAATCTCCATCGTTTTTCTTCCTAGGGACGCATTTTATCAAACTGCCGTCTCTTGCAGGCCGTTTCCCACAGGGCAGAGCCACATCCAGAACCATCACGCTGAGCGGATACAGCAGCGGCATCAGACAATTTCCGACGTATGCACTTGCCATCTGGACTCCAATGATCGCCTGCGACCGATCCGCCCCAAAGTGGCTCGGCGTTGCATGGATGATGCCGGGATAGATGGGCGCACAGCCAAGGCCGACAGGCAGGGCCATCGCTGCGGGCCGCCACTTCCCTTACCGGCGTCTTGACAAGCCTGTTCCTTCCCATTACAATACGATAAAAGAGTCCGCAGAGGAGCTTTTGCAATTTGCAGCTACAGGCTCCGGGAAAGGAATGTCGTCATGGAACCAAAAACAAAACAATATCTGCTCGTGACCGTTGTGGGGGTAACGCTTTTTGTCGCACTGCTGCGGCTTTCTGCCGTTCTGGCCTTTGCCGCCGATCTAGTCGATCTGATCCTGCCCATTCTGGCCGGAGGCATTCTGGCGCTTTTTTCTCAGCGTGCCTATGGCCGGACTGGAAAAGCGGCTGAGAAGCCTGTTCCGCAGGGCCAAAAAGCAGCCCTCAGGCAGCGCCATCCATCTTCTCAGCTTTTTCATCACCCTGCTCGGCGTTGTTCTTGTGCTGGTGCTGGCCCTGACGCTGCTGATCCCGGAGCTGGTGCAGTCCTTCCACAGCCTGTATCTGCAAATTGAAGCCAACATCCCCCGCTGGACGGCCTATCTCAGCGCACAGGACACCAACATGGACTGGTTGATGCACTGGCTGGAGGGCATCGACTGGGAGCAGCTGCTGCACAGGATCACCAACAGCATCGACACCGTGCTGGTCAATGCGGTCGGAGCGGTATCTGCCACCGTGAACATCGTGGTGACTGCATCTTTTGCCCTGATCATCTCCATCTATATGTCCCTCGGGGCCGAGAGCCTCTGCCACCAGGCCCGCACCCTGGTGCGCGCCTACCTCAAGCCCGGCCACGCCGCCTGGGTGCTGAAGTTCTGCCGCCTGTTCCGCCAGTCCTTCGCAAACTTTCTGACGGGACAATGCAGTGAGGCCGTGATCCTCGGTGTCCTCATGACCCTTGCATTTTCCGTTTTCAAGATCCCCTACGGCAGCCTGGTGGGGATGCTCACCGCCATCTGCGCCATCATCCCCTATGTGGGGGCGCTGCTCTCCTGCGTCATCAGCGTGTTCCTTGTGCTTCTGGTGGATCCTGTGCTGGCGGTGCGCTGCCTCATTGTCTACCTTGCCGTGCAGTTTATCGAGAACCAGTTCATCTATCCCCGTGTGGTGGGAAAGTCCGTGGGGCTTTCTCCCCTGTACACCCTTGTGGCAGCCATGATCGGCGGCAAGCTCTTTGGCATCATCGGCATCATCTTCTTTATCCCTCTGACTGCGGTGGTCATTGAGCTTGTAAAAGAGGATGCCTCCCGACGCCTGCATACAAAGAGACCCTGTCCTGACAACAGCGACCCCGGAGAGTGATTCCCACCGCTCTCCGGGGTCGCTGTTTTTATTCTTTGTTCACTGTGTTGACGTGGCAGAAAAAGGCTCCGCAGGGCAATGAGTCCTATCTTCCGGTCAAGAACATCGTCGGCAGAAATTTCCTCTTGACAAGGCGGCGGGGATAGCATATAATGCAATCGTTCTAAATAGAACAATATATCACAGGAGGTATCTATGAACTTTTGGGATCATCACAAAGCCATTACCTGCTACTATGAGCTGCTGATGTCATCCGTATGTCAGAAATATCAACTCCGGCAGATGGAGTATGATATCCTGATGTTTTTATACCATAATCCTCAGTACCATACCGCCGCAGATATTGTACGGGTGCGCAATTCCACCAAATCTCATGTCTCCACCTCACTGAAAGTGCTGGAGGAGCGGGGACTGATCGAAAAAAAGGTCGCCGACGGGAACAAAAAGCATATCGATGTCTATCTGTCCGCGTCGGCTCAGCCGATCATCGCCGAAGGGCTTGAGGCTCAGCGGCAGTTTGCCAGAGATATGTTTCAGGGACTCTCAGAGCCTCAGATCGCAGCTTGTAAACAGGCATTCCAGAAGATATGCGACAATGCAGAAGAATGCCTCAAAATAAAAGGAATGACACATCATGAATCATAAAGCCTGCCAACCCAAAATGCCCGATCGGATGGAGGCGGTGTTCGATGCCGCCTATCTGATCTTTGATCTCATCGCAGGCATCCTCTTTTTTCACGATGGCTCAGGGCCGCAGCCTTTTTATCCTATATGGCGTCCTGACCCTGACCCTCTGCGGCGGTGACGCCTTCCATCTGGTGCCCCGGATCATCCGGGCCGTGCGAGGCAGCAGCGACCGGATCAAGAAGCAGCTCGGCATCGGGCTGTAGGTCTCTTCCATCACCATGACGGTATTCTATATCATCCTGCTGTATGTCTGGAAGGCCACCTTCCCTCAGCTTCAGGCTCCCGTAGCTGTGGAAGTCCTGATTTGGCTGTCTGCCATCCTGCGCATCCTGATCTGCCTGCTGCCCCAGAACAACTGGTGTACCGATGAGGGCAACCCCACCCTGTCCATCCTGCGCAACGCAGTGTTTGCCCTTACCGGCCTCGGCGTCATCATCCTGTACGCCATCTCCGGCAATACCGGCGACTACCATATGACCCGGATGGTGGCAGCCATCCTCATTTCCTTTGGCTGCTACCTGCCTGTGACCCTTTTCAGTAAGACCAAGCCCAAAGTGGGCCTGCTGATGATCCCCAAGACCTGCTCCTATATGTGGATCATCGCCATGGGTCTGCAGCTTCTGTGACTGTGTTACAGAAGAGCCAAATGCAGATCGTTATTATATGATCAGCAAGATCCTCTTTAACTTCAAACGCCATTCAACCGGCAGAATGGAGAAAACACTATTCTAAGTGTACTGTATTTCAGACAGCGATCCTTCAGGGTGTAGATCGTAGACTATCCGATAATATTATCATAAAACCTCTGCAGCACCATTGCCAATTCCTCTGGAGACTCTATGTTTGCTTCATGACCTGTTTTCAAAAGCTCATGGAAGTGGGCATCGCTCAAATAACTGGCAAGTTCCTTTGAGGCTTTTTTGTTTGCGTTGTCCTTTTCTCCACAAACGATCAATGCCGGACAGGACACCTTATATAATGAATCCCTGAGATCCAATTCCGCCATCGTGCCGCACAAGCGAATCACGTCTGCTTTTTTGAAGCCAAATTGCTCGAACATTGCATTCGGCATAACGTGAAACAGCAGATTCTGGAACTTCAATAACTTTTCTGGCATTTCATATTGTGCTGCAATTAGCACCAGTGCCTTTACTTTGTCCGGGTGGTCTATCGCATAATTACGTGCCAGAACCGCACCCAAGGAAAGCCCGCACAAAACGATCTCATTATTTTCCTTGTCGCACCTTCCTGAGAATGCAGCATACAGCTCCCCATAGGTGGCCGCTTTGCCCTCCAGCATCTCTGCCAGACTCAAGCTGACGCTGCTGTCTGAGACCTTCGTTTCTTTTATTACTCGGTTCCAACTGTCTGGTTTTTGTCCTAGCCCATGCAAGTATAAAAACTTCATCTGTTTTCCGCTTTCCTTCACACGTCCTGCTGCATTGTCGATCTCGCTGCTGCAGTCCATCACAAATCAGATGCGCTCTGCCCCGGTCAGCTCGGTCTTGCCCAGCCCTTCGGCAATGCACCGCGCCAGATACCGGCTGTTTCCGGTTCCCGAAAAAATAAAGCACCATGGCTGCTCCCTCGTTTTTGTGTGGTTTTTCAGATGCCTGTCTGCCCGGCAAACTGGAATTTATGTCAATGCGAACTCAATCTCATCAAGCTTATTTGTTATTGCGTTCTTTCTCCCTGTCTCCTTAAAGCCTATTCGACGATAGAGTCTCTCAGCATTTATATTATTCTCAAGAATCCACAGCGTAGGGGTATCCGTACATTGGCCTACTGCGTATAGCAATAATTTCGTTCCATAACCCATGTTTTGCATATCTGGAAGAATATAAAGATCCTCTATTAAACCCTTTGTTACAGAAACAACCCCTATTGGTTTTTCTTCTACAAGCATATAGAGCTTTGTTCCGTTGTTCACCTTGTTTCTAAAATACTCCCGTTGCCGATCTGGCGTGTGTGTTTCTATGAAATCAGGAGTACAAAATGCACGATGCGATTCCTTCCAGGATATTGAATGGATGGTTGCGGCTTGAAGAAGATTTGTTTCATTTACAGGTACTATCATACTTATCTCCACAAATTCCGAGTTGTCGGTTTCAGTATACCACACTTTTTCCCGGCGGAACAGATACCGAAAACCAAAAATGCCCCCGGAGGGCTTGTTGCGGCTCTCCGGGGGCATCCTATGTGCGTTGTGCCTTGGCGCACACGACCTCTGAAGCGTCCACTCGGGAGAGCTTTCCGGCTTGTCCCGTTTTGGCACTTTTCAACGGCCCGGTTCCATGTTACAATAAGAAAAAACGAAACCGGGTGATCTTTTGGAATTTTATGGCACCATCGGCCCCGCCTGTGCCCAGCCGGAGACCTTGCAGCGCATGGTGGAAGCTGGCATGACGGGCATCCGCATGAACCTTTCCCACGGGCCTCTTTCGGCCCACAAAGACTGGCTGGACATTATCCACGCCGTGGGCATCCCCCAGCTGCTCATCGACCTGCAGGGGCCGGAGCTGCGCATCGGCACGCTGACCCGCCCCCTTGTGCTGGAGACGGGTCAGAGCCTCCGGCTGGGGCAAGGGGGTGTCCCCTGCCCAGCGGCGCTGGTGCAGGCGGCCCGGCCGGGACAGGATCTCCTGCTGGATGACGGCAGGCTCCTTGTGCAGGTGGCCGGAGCCGACGGCGCTGCCCTGCAGTGTACCGTGGTGCGGGGCGGCACCCTGCAAAGCCGCAAAAGCCTTGCAGCGCCGGGGCTGGAGGTAGCCTCCCCCACATTGACGGAGGAGGATCTGCAAAACCTGCAGCTGGCGGAAGCCTGCGGCGTTACCGGGGTGATGCTGCCCTTCGTGCGGGGCGCCGAGGACATCCGCACCCTGCGCCGGGCGCTGGAACAGGCCGGGGCCGGGCAGATCCGCATTTTTGCCAAGATCGAGAACCTTGCGGGGGTGCAGGCCCTGCCGGAGTTCCTGCCTCTTGTGGATGAAGTGGTCATTGCCCGCGGGGACCTTGGCAACGCCATGCCCCTGTGGGAGCTGCCCCGGTGCCAGAAACAGCTTTCGGCGGTCTGCCGGTCTGCCGGGGTGCCCTTTATGGTGGTGACCCAGATGCTGGACAGTATGTGCAGCCGGGCGGTGCCCACCCGCGCCGAGGTCAGCGACATCTACAACGCTGTGGCAGACGGTGCTTCCAGCGTGATGCTCACCGGAGAGACCGCCGCCGGGCAATACCCGGTGGAAGCCATGGAGTATCTTGTGCGCACTGCCCGCACCGCCTTGGAATGACCAAAACGAACTAAAAATGGACTATGCCTCTCACAAAACGCCCAATTATTTCAACAACGCTTCCAGATCTTCTTCCGGCGTTGTGATCGGCGCGATGCCATAGTTTTCCACCAGATAGTTAAGGACGTTCGGTGAAATGAATGTCGGCAGCGTGGGGCCAAGGCGGATATTCTTAATGCCCAGATACAGCAGCGTCAGCAGAATGCACACGGCCTTCTGCTCGTACCAGGAGAGTACCATGGACAGCGGCAAGTCATTCACACCGCAGCCGAAAGCATCCGCAAGGGCAACAGCGATCTGGATGGCGCTGTAAGCATCGTTGCACTGTCCGACATCCATCAGACGGGGCAGGCCGCCGATGGTGCCAAGGTCAAGGTCGTTGAAGCGGTATTTGCCGCAGGCAAGGGTCAGCACTACGGTATCGGCAGGCGTCTGCTTTACAAACTCTGTGTAGTAGTTGCGGCCGGGGCGTGCGCCGTCACAGCCGGCAACTAGGAAGAAGTGCCGGATCGCCCCGGACTTGACCGCCTCAATGACCTGATCTGCCACGCCAAGCACCGTGCCGCGGGCAAAGCCGGTCATGACCGTGCTGCCGCCGTTGATGCCGGTGAAGGGCTTGTCTTCGGAGTAACCGCCCAGCTCCAAAGCCTTTTCGATGACCGGGGTAAAGTCTTTGTCCTCTCCGATGTGCATCATTTCGGGGTAGGACACCACCGCCGTGGTGAACACGCGGTCGGCGTAGCTTGCTTTCGGCGGCATCAGGCAATTGGTGGTAAACAGCACCGGCGCAGGCAACTCTGCAAATTCCTTCTGCTGATTCTGCCATGCTGTGCCGAAGTTGCCCTTGAGATGGGAATACTTTTTCAGTTCAGGATAGCCGTGAGCGGGCAGCATTTCGCCATGGGTATAGATGTTGATGCCTTTGCCCTCAGTCTGCTCCAGCAGCAGCTTCAGGTCGTGGAGGTCATGGCCGGAGACAACAATAAACGGCCCCTTTTCTACGGTCAGCGGAACGGTAACAGGTACGGGCGTTCCATAACTTTCGGTATTTGCCTGATCCAGAAGCGCCATACACTTGAGGTTTTTCTCACCGACCTCCATCACAATCGGCAGCAGTTCCTCCATGCCCCAGTCCTCGCCAATGGCGAAGAGTGCCTTGGCAAAAAAGCGATTCACCTCGTCATCGGTATACCCCAAGACCATGGCGTGATGCGCATAAGCTGCCATGCCGCGCACGCCAAACAGAACAAGGGATTTCAGGCTTCGGATATCCTCATCGGCGCTCCAGAGCAGGTTCATGTCGTAGTCACTGGTGCGTCCGCAAGGGGCAGCACAGCTCGAGCAGTCGGGTACCGCTGTGCTTTTTCGGCGTGTACCCGGCCGATCAGCTCCCGAATCGTTTTTTCGTTGAAGTTCACATTGGTGACCGTGGTGAAAAGTCCCTCTATCATCAGACGCCATGCCTCCGGCGTCGCCTGCATACCGCCGTCCGTGGCTCTGGCCAGCCCAATCAGAGCGCCGGTCAGTTCATCCTGAAGCTGTGCGACATCGGCAGTCTTGCCGCACACCCCCGCTTTTCCGGTACAGCCGGTGCAGGCTGCCGTCTGCTCGCACTGAAAACAAAACATTTTACGTTCCATCTTGAGTTCCTCTCTATTTGCTTAATCCAGAATTTTTCCGTCAATAGAGATGGTGACTACCTGCCACGGAATAAACTTTCCGCTGGTCTGAAGCGCCTTTTTCGCTGCCATCTCCAAGCCGCCGCAGCAGGGCACCTCCATGCGGAGGATGGTCACGCTCTGGATGTCGTTGCTGCGCAGGATCTCGGTGAGTTTTTCGCTGTAATCCACAGCGTCCAGCTTCGGGCAGCCGATGAGGGTCACCTTGCCCCGCATAAATTCCTGATGGAAATTGGCGTAGGCGTAGGCCGTGCAGTCCGCTGCGATCAGGAGCTTTGCGCCCGCAAAGTAGGGCGCATGGATGGGTGCCAGCTTGATCTGCACCGGCCAGTTGCGGAGGCGGGAGACCGGCTGCACGGGGGCAGAAGCTGCACTTTCGGCCGCCTCCGGCTGTTCCAGCATCCGCATCCGGGAGCCGGGGCAGCCGCCCTCGTGGAGGTGCTTCATCTTTTCCTGCAGTTCCTTTTTCTTTTTGTTCTCCTGCACCGCCGCCTCGTCGTAGGCGGGGGCTTCCCGCTCCTCAAAGGTGATGGCACCGGTAGGGCAGCCCGGCAGACAGTCGCCAAAGCCATCGCAGAAATTTTCCCGCACCAGCTTTGCCTTGCCGTTGATAATATCAATGGCTCCCTCGTGGCAGGCGGTCGCACACAGCCCGCAGCCGTTGCATTTTTCTTCGTCAATATGGATGATCTTCCGAATCATATCTATACTCTCCTGTTGTGGGTGTTTTTGCATTTGCAGGTTTATTATAGTATACTAAAGCCATCTTGTCTGTTTGAATTCCAACAAGGAGAGTCTTTATGCAAAAATATTTGCCTGTTCTGCGGAGCTGCCCCTTCTTTACCGGGCTTACCGATGATGAGATTCTGTCCATCCTGCACTGCGTCAGTGCAGCGAAGATCACCCGCCCCCGGGGCTCCTATATTTTCCGTGCCGGAGATTCCACAGAGGTCATGGGGCTCATGCTGTCCGGCTCCACCCTTGTGATCCAGGAGGATCTTTGGGGGCACCGCAACATCCTGTCCAAGTGCAACACCGGGGACTTTTTCGGGGAGCCTTACGCCGCCACCCCCGGTGCCATCCTGAACATCAGCGTGGTGGCAGAGGAGGATTGCGAGATCCTGCTGCTGAACGTCAAGCGGCTGCTCATCTCCTGCCCCACCGCCTGCGACCATCACCAGAAGCTCATCCGCAATCTGGTCAGCGTTCTGGCAAACAAAATACTGCTTTTTAACGATAAGATTACCCATGTCAGCAAGCGCACCACCCGGGAAAAGCTGCTGTCCTACCTTTCTGCCGAGTCCATCCGGCAGTCCTCCCTCTCCTTTGACATTCCCTTTGACCGTCAGCAGTTGGCAGATTTTCTCTGCGTGGAGCGTGCCGCCATGTCGGTGGAGCTTTCCAAACTGCAAAAGGAAGGGTTGCTGGTCACCAAACGGAATCATTTTGAGCTGTTGACTCGTTGATCATTCTATACGCCGCACGCAGGCGGCAAAAAGTCGTTCCGGGGAAAATCCCAGTTTGGCAAACTCCGCTGCCGGACACGCTGTAAAGTCATAATAGATGGGCTTGCCGTTTTCGTAGGTGCGACGTCCATCTCATATTCAGATCGCATTTTTTCTGTTTTCTCTTGACGATGCCCCGCTAATGGAGTAGGATGGTGCTGCAAAAACGAATTGCAAAAAGAGGAGATCCAAATGCAAATCAGCCTTTTATTGATGCAGCAGATCGCACAGCTATTTCTGGTTCTGCTGATGGGATATGCCGTTGTGAAAACCGGCTTGTTGAAGGCATCGGACAGTAAGGTGCTGTCTGTGGTCTTTGTCTATCTGGTCATGCCCTGTGTCGTTCTGAACGCCTTTCAGATCAAGGATACACCGGAGATCCGCACCGGGCTGCTTTTTATTCCATGGGCATCGCCGTTGGAATGCACGTTGTATTTCTGCTTCTGAATGCGCTGTTCCGCAAGGCTCTCAAGCTGGACGCCGTGGAGCAGGTCAATATCATTTACAGCAATGCCGCCGCGCTGGTCATTCCCATCGTGCAGGCCCTGCTGGGGAGGAATATGTTGTCTACTCCTGTGCCTTTGTCATTGTACAGCTGGTACTGCTCTGGACCCATGCAAGCGCCTGCCTGCAGGGGTCTGCCCGGCTAGAATGGCGCAAGCTCCTTACCAATGTTAACCTGATTGCTATTGCAGCCGGTGCTCTGCTGTACCTGCTGCACATCTCGCTGCCTGCCCCGATCACCAGCACACTGAGCAGTGTCGGCAATATGATCGGCCCCATGGGAATGCTGCTGGCAGGCATGGCCATTGCGGAAGTTAAAAAGGTTTTCTGCACCCCGCGCAACTATCTGCCGGTATTTCTGCGTCTGCTGGGTGTTCCGCTGGTCATCGTTCTGCTGCTTTGGGCAGTTCACGCATCCCCTTTGGATCCCGGACGGCAAGTCCATCCTGATGACGGTCTACCTTTTCTGCCATTACCCCCGCCTGTGCAACAGTCACCTCCATGGCACAGCTCTATGACCTGGATGCTTCTCATTCCAGTGCGCTCTATGTCCTGAGCACGCTGCTTTCCATCCTGACCATGCCGCTGATGATCGGGTTGTTTGAACTGCTGCTCTGAAATACGAAAAAAGGCCGTCCGGCATCGCAGCAGGACTGCCTTTACAACTACAAGGATGTGTCTCTATGAAACTACTCAAACAATTCATTCAACAGGAAACGGTTCTCACCGCATCTCTGCCTGCGAAAAATCGTAGTCGATCTCGCTCAGCAAGCGCACCGCCGTTTCGTCCTGGTAAAGGTTTGGGTACAGTTCGGTACACAGCTTCCGGGAATACAGTGGGAGGATCAGCGTCTCCTGCACGGTGTTTTTCTCGATTTTGTATTTCATAGGTTCCTCCCTGTTCTCCTTATTCTGCTTTCCGGCAGGCAAACCATGCCCTTCCCTGTTCCAAGTGTTACGGTTGCACTACTTCACCGCTTTTGCGCCGTAACGCACAGCCACCCCTTTTTATTTTTGTGGCTCTGGATCTTACAAAATCCTGCTTGCTCCAGATATGCTTTCAGTGCAGTGTCCGTGTAGATGGTCATACCATTGATAATTTGTGTCCATTTGTCATCTTTTGCTGTTTCGCCGTTTGCTTCATTGCAGATGAAAAAGACCCCGCCGGGCTTCAGCACTCGATAAATCTCTCTGAAATTTTGCGCAAGCTCCGGCCAGAAGTAGACCGTTTCAAAGGCGGTCGCCACATCGAACTGCTCCGCTTCAAACGGCAGCTCTGTCACGCTTGCCTGCTGCACGTTGCACCGTCCAGCCGCAATGGCACCCGCATTGACCTTACGCGCTTTTTCTACGCTGACGGCTGAGTAGTCGATGCCCTGCACCCTGCCTTTGGGACACAGCTTCAACATCGTTTTGATGTTCGCTCCACCGCCGCAGCCGCAGTCCAGTACCATGGCATCCGGGTCAGGCTGCAAAAAATGAAGTCCCCACGCTGCCATTGCGCTGTGTCCGAAGTTCATCATGGCAACCATGATCTTCCCGCCAAGGCCTACGGGCTTTCGGGTGTTTTCAAAAAAGG
>VOFD01000495.1_pt1 | contig 14001 bp, 16 predicted proteins | sample 5384101 | NCBI WGS metagenome assembly VOFD01 (sample SAMN12384723, study PRJNA508395) | human gut metagenome | isolation source: healthy gut C | host: Homo sapiens
TTTGTACATACGGTTGCCGTTCAGGGTGTGGGTTTCATTGAATAGCAAGCGATTCTTGTCTAATGGTGCGCTGATACCCGGTTGGGAGAAAACCGGAAAGTGGAACTTGTTGCTGGCCATTTCCGGTCAGTTTGGTTTGCTCGTTGCTGAGGTCCTTGCCATTGTTATTTGTCTTGTTTATAGACACTCTGTTTTCCTTTACCCAGTTGAAGGGCATTCAGTCCGGCTTCCCACAGGAGTTTGTCGTTGTTGTCACTCCATCCGGTTCCCAGTGTACCGTTTGTTATCCATTGGTCACGTGCTTTCGGGTCCAGTTTCAGGTTCAATGCCACTTCATCGGAATTAATTTTTTTCCTTTCAAGGCTTTTACTGACTGATAGTTCTCCATGATTTCCGCACTCTTTACGGCTTTGGCACTCAGATTGTTGTTGATTTGGTTATAACGTCCGCCTGTCGATTATAAGGAACGTTTTTTCGGGTTCTTGGTTGCATTGCCGTGTTCATCACTTAACCTTTAATGGTAACGTTCGGCATACTTCCGGTGATAAATCCCACCGGATCTGCATAATAGCGTTCATGTACTTTATTGTATGCTTTACGATTCATCGGTTCATGCTTCTTTCCATCGAAGAGTATAGGTCTGATCAGTATGGCATTGCTCTATACCTGTGGCGGTGAATGAATAATGCCCTTCACTGTCTACGGCTTTCAGTATCAGCCCCGGCAGTCCGCATAATTTCCAGGGACCTTCGCTGACAGGAATTTCTGTAGTGAACCATGCTGTCCATGTCCGTCCTTTGAACTGACATTCGGCTTTGCTGCAAAGGTAGGAGAGCCAGTATCTTCCACTGCGGACGTTCATCCGGTTCTTCGCAACGCAGGCGGGATATGCCTGCTATTTCGTCGAGAGTCGTTACTTTTCCGGCAGGATAACCTCTGAAGGTACGTTCGCTCAGTTTGCTTGTTCCGTATTGTTTCAGATGTTCATTAATCGTTTCCTGCGAGGCTTTATTGGCGAAGTCTACTGCCAGTACAGAGTCGCAAACATACTTGGTGTAACTGTAGAACTTAGAGAGATTTTTACCGACTTCCAACATCATAGTTTCTTCCGTAACATTTTCCGGCTTTTCCGTATTACTGATACAGCGCGTTTCATATTGCACAAGGATTTGTGCCTCACCGGTGGTATCATTTTGGATTTTCGTTCCATCGGAAACGATGATTTGTGCCTTCGCTTGTGATGCGAATAATATAGCGAGACACAGATTAAAAAAGATAATTCTTGCACTCATAGTTTTACTTTTTAAGGTTTACATCAATGCAAATAATGCAAAACTGCGGCTTCAGAAGAGGCTGAAAGTTATTACTGAAATATTACTCAATGTATATATTTGCAAGCTAACTTCTACCCTAAATGAAAGTCTTTCTAAGTGAGACTAAAAAAAGAACAATTATGGAACAACGGATTAAGATCGTTTGGATATTCTCCATCGCATCGATACTGCTTATTACCTGCGGACAGGTCTACTGGTTGCGTAATCAGTATCAGTATATGAATGATGAACAAATCAATGGTATTTATGATTGCATCTTGCAGACCACCCAACAGTATGACTCTATCCGTACTCCCCAACCCAAAAAGGTGCTTAGCAATGCCAATATGTTCTTCTATCACTTGAGCAAATCCATTGATTTGGAAAAGCGGACCACTATCGACGAATTAATTTTGGGTGTTCTGAAAGGGCGGGACTTGGAGAGCTTGGGCCAAAAGAATATAGAAACTCTCAAAATAGAGCAGCAGGACTCTGCCAGTACAGATGATAAAAAGAGAGGCAAAGCGTAGGAAATGGGCATTGGCGTTAGACACATTTTTGCCGGAAGAGCGGCTCATTGCGAAGGATTCATTTAAGATCAATATGTCCGATAAGGATGCTCCTAATCTGAATTCGGTGATTAATCTTTATCGTTTGAACTGGATGTACCTTTTGCGTTGCAGCAATTTGATTCCTTTGCTTGCCATACGTTTGGACGAACAAACGTTTACTACGCATCTGGTGGTTTCCGAAGATTCCATTTACCAGTGGAATGCGGAACTGAAACGGCAAGGTACATTGTTCAATCCATATATAGAAGTAATGTATCCTTATAATCCCCTGAAACGTCAGTTTGTGCTTGTTTCCGTGAAGGTTTCCCCTCATGCGGTACTTGTGCGTATGGGTTGGCAGTTAGTGGGCAGTACCTGTCTGATTTTTCTGCTGGGGCTTTGTCTGCTGTTTCAGATAAAAACCATTTTGAAGCAACGACGGATAGACGAACTGCGAAAAAGCTTTGTAAACACTATGATACATGAACTGAAACGTCCCGTCCAGGCTCTGAAAATGTGTATCGCCTTTCTCAATGACAAGTCTATGCGAACAGATGAGAAAGCAATGGATGAAGTGATTCACGATTCCATGTCCGAGCTGGATAACCTGTCGGCCTATCTTTCGAAATTACGTGATATGACGCGTGCCGATGATGAACACACGCAGCTTTCCGTCCGTACCTTTGATATAAAGACGAGTTTGGAAAAGCTTGTCCGGCTTTACCATATGCCTGAGGGATAAGGATGTTGCTATTGAAACCCATTTCAGTTCGGAGACTCTGGTAACGGCAGACCCGGTGCATGTTTCTAATATTATCAGTAATTTGATAGAAAACGCCGTAAAGTATTCGGGCAAGTCTGTATTCCCCAATAAGTCTGCGCTAACCCGCATAATCCATACTCTAAAATAATCAATGATTGAAAATACTTTTTGCCGATGATGATTTGAAATATTCAATGCTGTTGAAGCGCTTTCTTGAGAAGGAAGGCTATGAAGTGACTTATGCCGGAAACGGGAAAATTGCTCTGGAACAATTTCCGCTCATAAAGCCTGATTTAGTATTGCTCGATATCAATATGCCGGTTATAATGGCTTTGAAGTGGCCGAACGTATCCGTGAGACGGATAAACACGTCCTGATCTTCTTCCTTTCCGACCGTAGCGATAAGGCCGACCGTCTGCAAGGTTTCCAGCTTGTGCGAACGATTATCTTGCCAAGCCGTTTTATCCATGAACGTTTGAACGTTTCCCAGCTTTCCGATACGGTGGAGGAGGAGACTTACCGTTTTGGTCAGTCTGTCTTCAATTACAGTACCAATGAAATACGAACGGGAAATAATAAAGTACTTATTACCTCCCGTCAGGCAGAGATCCTCCGCTTGTTGGCGAAGAATCTCAACTTAGCTGTAGACCGTGACTTGCTGTTGAATACAGTTTGGAGTAGTACCTCTTATGCAAACTCTCTGGCGTTGAATGTACAAATTACTTATTTGCGTAAGGCGCTTCGCAATGATCCTTCAGTGAAGATAGAATCGTTGATGAAGAAAGGATATATATTATCCTTTAATGACTGCAATGGGCGATAAGGTAGTCAGAATACGTACCAGATCAGCTTGATTGGCCATTACTTCATCAATATTCTTATAAGCGCCGGCAGCCTCTTCCAAGTCTTGACGTCCACGAATGGCATGTATGATATTCTGCGATTCAAGACGGGCAATTTCCTCTTCGAGTGATAGACTGCGTACAGCCTCAGAACGGCTCATCGCGCGTCCTGCCCCGTGTGAAGAACTCAAGAAACTTTCCGGGTTACCTAATCCCTCTACTATATAAGAATGTGTGCCTTGTGATCCCGGAATAATACCTATTTCTCCGATGCCGGCATGTACAGCCCCTTCCGGTGTACAATTACATTCTCTCCGAAATGTTCTTCCCATGCAGCATAGTTGTGTGCAATGTTGATCATTGGTTCGAAAGTGGCGTTAGGTAATGCTTCGGCTATAATTTCTTCAATGCGTTCCATCATAAGTTTACGGTTGGCAAGAGCAAAAGCAACGCAATATTCCATTTCCGCCCAGTATTGTTTGAATTCCGGTGCACGCAGCGGGAGGAAAGCGAGTTTTATATCCGGCTTTACACTGGAATACCAGCGGGTGTTTAGTGTTTCGGCCATCTGGTTATAGTAATCGCCTACCATCTTTCCTAAATTTCGGCTACCGCTGTGCAGCATAATCCACAAGTAACCGTCGTTGCAACGTTGCAGTTCGATGAAGTGGTTGCCACCACCTAATGTACCGATTTGTTTTCGTGCCGATACTAATTGGCGATTTACGACTGTCATTTTCTCTGTATCGAAACCGGTTGGCATATATTGTTCATCTTGCGCGGCTTTATGATGCTCTCTTCCTAAGGGAATCCGTTTACGTATTCCTCGCATAATCTCTTTGCGAAGTACATCCTGCGGTATTTCTTCAACAAGAAGATTTGTTTTCACGGCACACATACCGCAACCGATATCTACTCCTACCGCGTTGGGGATTACTACTCCTTTCGTTGCCAGTACACCACCTATCGGCATACCTTTACCCCCATGTGCATCGGGCATCAGTGCAAGGTGATGAAAAAGGAAAGGCAGTGTTGTCAGGTTGTTTACTTCTTCCCAGGCATGTGCATCCAGTTGGTCTACCCAGAGTTTTACGGGTACATTGTTCATTGCAATAACTTTCATATTTCGATGTCTTTTAAGTTGATGTTGCAAAGATTTGCATGGAGGTGCGCAATGTTTTTGCGCAGTAGAGATTATTTTTCAATTTTCTGTGTTGTTTTGTTGTATTTATGCAGTATCTCCGTAGTTTCTCCATGCAATCTCCGTGCAATCTCCGTATCCGGTCCGTAGCTGCTCCGTACTGGGTCTGTATCGGCTCAATGTTTTATCTGATTTCTTAGATACGGACTTGATACGGACTTGACACGGGCAGGATACGAATCAGAGACTTATAAGTTGTTCCAAAGATACTGATTGATAAATGAACCACTCTAGTTGGTAAAGTGAATAACTGGAGTCGGTCGATTGAACAACTCCAGTTAGTAGAGTGAATGACTCCAGTCGGTCATTAGCTAAAAAGTATGATAGGGTGTATATGAACGGGAGGGTAGTCTTGCAGCCTTATGTGTTGAGTTTAAGTGCCATTGTTGTGGCACACAAGACTGGAAAGAAGGTATGACATGAATGTGGCTGAAACTATAAGGAGACCGGAAGTTTCAGCCGGAGAGCCGATGAATAGGGAGATTGGGACAGAACTGTAAGACTGAAAGAACTGAAAGAAGAAATTTAGAGATACCGTCAGTTATTGGCTGCATCTCACCCTATATTTGTCCCCATACATGGAATAAAAAAAGCGGGCAGCTCCCAATATTTATATGCTTTAGTATTTCTTTTACAGAAAACTTTTATAATTTTGCCTGTATTAAAGAACGAAAATATAAAAAGTAAGAAAAAGAGGACGAAAGATAGAATATTGTAGAACGTCGAAGACGTATTATTCTGAAGGTTAAATCTGGTAAATTGAACTTTTGGTCATGAATAATATAAGTCTGAGCATTGTTCACACCCGTACAGGGCGTGGAGCTGCTTCGCTTATTTCATGACCAAGGCTTACCAGAGCCGAACCTTCAAGAAATTTGTGATGTGGGTTCGCGCTCTTTTTTTTGTTAGAATATTAATTCAAATCTAAATAAAAAATGAGAAAGATAATATTATCAGTTCTATTGCTATTTTTAAGTGTGTGTGTATCGGCGCAAGAGAATAGTTTATCTAATAAAATGGCCTTAAATGATACTGTAAATGCGGTGATTATTGATTATGTAGATACAAATGTTCACGCTATAATTGAAGATGAATTCGCCTTTTGGCGTATTCCAGTAATGATTTATGATTATATTTTTTCTTAGTAAGGAGGATAAACAAAAAGAGTTAGAAGGAAAGTTTCGTGAGAAACTGTCTGCCGAAAAGTTGGAAACTTTGATAAATGAGAAAATTACTTTGTATAATGAAGGATGTAAGAACCGAATGATAAAGTGCAGAATGTACAACTAGATGATATTGATGGTGTCATTGATGAACAGTTGTCTCAAGATATTCAAGAGCGTTTAGCATTGGAATTAGGAGATTGGGCATTCGATATTTTGATTGGATTGATTATAATGTGGATTATTTCTTATTTTATTGGTAATTGGTTAGCTGCAAAAATACAAAATGCTTTGTTCATGGAACAGTTGGGGCATAAAATCATAGATAAGAAGGCGTCCGGTGCTTGGGGTGAGTTCTTTCATATGGGAGTTTCCATTTTATCTGGTGGGTATCAAGAGCGCCAACGGATGAAGGCAAAACGCAGAAAACGTAGAATAAAAATAGTTTTGGATATTCTTTTGCTTGTGGGCTGTTATTTATTGTTTACCAATCGTGCTATGGCAGTAGAACAAAATTTGTCTGATTCTCTGATTGGTAAATATGCCGAATACCTTTCAGAACAAAATATAGCAGGTCAAATTTTAAAAGAATATTCAGTTAAGACAAAACCCAAAGTAGGGACGATGGCGGATATAGATACAAATTTGTTAGAGATAGATGATGTTACGTTGCCTGAGCATAGTTTGGAAATAAAGGTTGGCGGGTTTGTTTTTATATGCAACCGATAAATGGAGGTTGGTATAACAAAGGAGCTTCTCCTAAAAGATATAATTTAGATGAGTGGGACGAAAAAAAAGAACATCCGGTTCATCGAGTGGGAATTTCGAGTTTTTATATGAATCGTTATGAAGTAACAAATGAGTTATGGAATGCCATAATGGATACTAACCCCTCTGTTTTTAAAGATGCAAAATTGCCGGTACAAAATGTGTCGTGGAGCGCGGTACAAGAGTTCATAAAGAAACTTAATCTGGAAACTGGACGCCATTTTCGGCTTCCGACAGATGCTGAATGGGAATTTGCTGCGAAAGGTGGTATTTACTCCAAGGAATATAGATATGCCGGGAGTAATGATCTGGATGAAATAGCTTGGTGTAAAATGAATAGTGGTGATACACCTCATGAAGTTGGAACTAAAAAACCAAATGAATTAGGCCTTTATGATATGAGTGGTACCGTGGTGGAATGGTGCAGTGATTGGTATGGTGAATTGGAGGATCAAACTGTAGCTGACCCACAAGGACCATCGTCAGGGCTGTATCGTGTAGGACATGGTGGTGCTTGGAAGGCGGATATTAATTTTGCCGCCCGAATGTTCGTTTGTATGACCAACCTACAGCATATTATGATTATTTAGGCTTTCGTTTGGCATTAAATAAACATTGAATACCAGAATCCTAGAAAAAAGAATATAGATATAATGAGACGGATATTTGTGTTAATAGGAATTTGCTTCCTGTCGGGTACTTTCAGTTCATGTGATAAAATTGCGAAGAAAGTCATATTGAAAAGTACGGAAGAAGCGACAGAAACAGCGTCAAAGAAATTATTACGGGAAAGTTTGGAGAAATCAACTTCCAAGAATTTGTTGGAAAAGGGATTAAAAGGAGGGATTAAAGAAAGTCTGGCTGAGTTGCCTAAAGGGCGGAAAGCATTACAAACAATACAACATTTGGATGGAAGTTATACTCCTGAATTAAACAATTTAGGGAGAAATGCAAGTGCTTTTGGAGAGGATTTTAATAAACTGTTATTGAAAGAGCGACGAGCCGCTATATGTCCTTATGATCAGTTTCCTACTTTGCAACAATTAGCTGTATATGACAAGAGTAAATTGAAATTAATAGATGAACCTAATGCTGCCATTTTGAAACAGAATATGTTTGAGGCTATGGCCAAAAAAAATCTGCTGGAATTAGTACGGCTTTTTGGAGGAAATGCAGCCCATCATGTTGTAGAGGGAAGTGACCCCAGTGCTTTAAAATCTCGTGAACTATTGAAGAAATTCAATGTGAATATTAATGCTCCTGAGAATGGGATTTTATTGCCTGAAAATATGGAAACAAGTATATATAAAGGAACTGTCCATAAAACTCATCATACCAAAGGATATTCAAGTTATGTTTATGAGAAAATCAAAGATGCAAAATCGAGAGAGGAGCTTATTATTAAGTTACAAGATATAAAGTCAGATTTGTATTCAGGAAAACTTAATTTGCAGGGAGTCAATCAGGAATTGAGTAAAAATATAGTTTTTTTAAATAACTAGAGTAACAAAAAATAAGTGAGATGCCGACTGCCCTTGGCCGAACCTCCCCTAACTTTGCCTCCATAAAACAAACGGAATATAAACATTAAAATCGTTTAGTTATGGAGACGATTAAAGGTTTGATTAAGAGCCTCATTAACGGAGGCATCGGAGCTATTGTTGGTGCGGCTTTTGCCACTGCTTTCGGATGGAACGAATGGATTCTTGCTGTCATTGGCTATATCCTTGGATGGTTATTACTTTCCAAAAGTTTTTGGGAAGGTGTCAGAGAAAGTAAAGAAGAACTGGCAGAAGAGGATAGGAGAGAAGAAGAACGAAAAAGAAAGGAGGGAAAGTGATGACAAAGAAAGGTGTAGCCGAGTGGGTGTCTATCATACTTTGCCTGTTGCCTTCGCCGTTTGTAATTATGTTTCTTCTCATTGTGGCAGGAGAAATACGTGAGGCATGGCATATCACTAACTTTCTGGCAGTAACTTTGTGCGCCATAGTGGGGTTGATAGCTTTACTTTTTACCTCGTGGGTTCTGGGTAAACTTGTTTATTTCATTATTAAATAAGATAAGGACTATGAGAGGCTGTCTAACAACTATTGTGTTCTTATTGATAACAAGTGGCTTATCAACTTTCATGTTTGGAAGTGCATTTTTTATTGCGGTATTGCTTTTGATCCTGATGCACCCAGCATATTTGAATTGCAGTGGCATACCAATGTGATTCTCTTGGTTTATTTAATTGTATTTATAAAAAATAATAGTGAAGGTCAGTAGAATGTTGAGTAATTCGATATGTGACTTTCTTTTTCGGTAAGGAGGATGAACAATGATATTCAAATATAAATTTTGTTTGTGGTTGATTGATACCTTGAGTATCCAGCCGCTAACTTTGCCTGAGATACAGAAAAAATGGTTGAATGCATCGGCTAATGAGGATGGAGACCCGTTGGCGGAGCGGACTTTCAACCGTTACCGGCGGGAAGCGGAATCATTGATGTACGTAGACATCAAATGTGATAAACGTGACGGGAATTTATATAAAATTATTCGACCGGATGGTTTTAAAAATGACGAGTTGCAGCAGTGGCTTTTAAGTGCTTTTCGTGTATCGAGTCTTGCTGAACGTGTGAATCAACGGGAGGAAGTGATGATAGAACCTGCACCACCGGCTGCCAATCTTTTACAGGATGTGATGGAGGCTATCGACGGGAAGCGACTGCTTAGGATAGTGTATAAATCACATTATCAGAATGAGAAAGAAATCATTCTGTTGCCCGCTTTTGTTCGCCTGTTCAAACAACGATGGTATGTGATAGGCGAAGTTAGAGGCAAGGAGCGCGCCATGACTTGCGCATTGGAACGGGTGAAAGAAATAGAATTGTTGGAAGGGAGTAAGGTGAAATTCTCCCCTAAATTGCGGGCAATCTTGAAGCCGGAAGTTTATTTTGAACATTGTTTTGGAATTATACGACAGTTTGAGCCAATAACTATTCGTTTTCGTGCATTTTGGCCCCAAGATGCTTATCTAAAAGATGTTCCGCTCCACGCATCCCAAATAGAAGTGAACCATACGGAAGATTATACGGATTTTGAAATGTTCGTGCGACCTACGTATGATCTAAAGCAAGAATTACTTTGGTATCGGGATAAATTGGCGATACTTTCACCGGAATCATTCCGACAGGATATGATACAGGTGCTTCGTGCAACTCTATCAGGCTATGAAACAGGAGAAAGCCATGCAATAGATGAATAAATGGGTGTCAAAATACGTTTTCTACCCCCTTTTAACCTTATTTCATGGAAGTCTTTATATCTTTGTCCTCTGCATTGAAGAGAACCGGAGCAGGAGGAAGAGCGAAGAATAAAACCTTGAAATCTTGATCATTAATGAAACAATAATATATGAAAGTAAAATCGTTTATGAAAAACACATGGCATCTACTTGCGTGCCTGATGTTATTGGTTGCTTGTAGTGATGATAAAGTAGAAGATGAAACTACAATTACCTTGCCACCTGAAACAGAAACCCTGTTTGAGAAAGGTGTGAATTTCACAACATCTGCGGGTACTCAGTCTTTGGAGTTTACGGCTACAGAAAACTGGAACATAACCGCTGCAACCACTCGGAATGGTGAAAAGTGGTATCAAGTTTATCCCACTAGTGGAGGTCCCGGAAAGGCAGAAATTTCTATCAGTGTTGAGGATAATGATAGTTATGATGAACGTAGCGTTGCTATAACTATTAATGCCGGTAAAACTAAGAAAACATTGATGGTTGCGCAAAAGCAAAAAATGCTTTGCTGATATCAAGTGAACGTAGGGAAGTGAAGCAGGAAGGTGGAACAATTGATGTGGAAGTGGAAGCTAATGTGGAGTATAAAGCTATTATTGCAGATGATTGTCAGAGTTGGATAAAATCCGCAGCTTCTACTACTACTCGAGGATTGAAAGCCTCTACTATCAGCTTCAAGATAGAGATGAATGGGGAAAGAGAGAAACGTGAAGGAGAAATATATATCACTGATGGTACTTTGACCGAAACCGTAAAAGTTTATCAGTATGGAGGTGATGTAATATTGTTGAATGAGAATGAATATCCTGTTGGTGACAAGGGAGAGACGATTAAGGTAGAGTTACGTAGCAATTGTGAGTATGGTATAACTATGCCGGATGTGAGTTGGATTAAAGAGGCCACAATGAGTCGGGGAATGTCCAGTCACACCATTTATTATACAATCAGTCCCAATGATGCGAATGAGAGTCGCCGCGCCAAAATTATTTTCTATAATAAAGATAATACTGCGATTGCTGACACACTGACTGTGATACAAGCACAGAAAGATGCAGTAGTGATTGATAATAAGAATATCGAACTGAAGACTCCTAATGATACAATTATGGGTATAGACGTAAATGCCAATGTCGATGTAGAAATACATCCGGCGGATACCTGCCAGTGGATTACAGAAAGTACCGCGGCTCGTGGATTGCAACTTCGCAAAATCTATCTGAAAGCTGCCAAGAATGACGGGTTTGCTCCCCGTCGAGGAAGGGTGTTGATAAAGAGTAAGAATGGCCAGGAATGTGATACCTTGAAAATCTGGCAAGCAGGAAAACCTACAGCCGTGAAGTTAGAACAGACAAGCTTGGATATACCTATGGCAGGTGGAACCTATCGTATCAAAGTAGATGCCAATGTACCGGTGAAGATGACGAAGTGGAATCTTTTGTGGCCGGAAGGCAAGGAGAATGACCCTATTTATGATGTTTCTGTAGATACTTACTTTAAGGAGCCTTTGTTTATGTATGAAAACAAACCTTGGATTCCTTATCAGGCAACCTTATCTGACGATGGCCAGTATCTGGAAATAAAGGTAGAACCGGCAGTTAGTGCGGAAGCAAGTTCTGCTACAATCACCATTTATGGAGAGCATGAGAACAAAGAAGCGAAACTGATAATCAAGCAAGAAACTGATCCGACAAAGGTAGTACGTTTGTGTCTGACTCAATACGGCGAACAAACATTTACAGGGCTTTATAAGAATTCTTATCTGGTTTTGCAACAAATGTATACGCAAGAGGAACTCTATTCCCGGCAGTCAGAAAAGGAACAAGGTTATGAATGGCATTTCGATTTTATAAATCATACATTGAACTCAAATAATAGAGAGGTGGAAAATGCATGGAGTGCCTTTTATAGTGCTGTAAATATGATTCTATTCATGAATCAGCAAATACCACGTTCGAGCAAGGAAGAGTTGACTTCTTCGGATAGTATAACTATAACGAAATTGCTGGATATGCAGCGTTTTATATTATTCTATGAGAAAGTTAATTTATGGGGAAAAGCTGTATATTTTCCTGAGTATCGATCAGAAATAGTAACAAGTATACCTGTAATATCACAGGCTGAAGTATTAAAGCTTTTTGTAGAACCATTGCTGTTCTTACGTGAACGCTTGCCGGGAGAGATAAATGGACAGTCGGTGATGAATGATTTTTTCTTCCCTTCCCGTGACTTCCCTTCTTTATTATTGGCTCGTATTTATATGGAACAGGGAAAAATAGCTGAGGCTAAATCTATGTTGACTGGAATTGTAAACAGTGGCAGATATCAATTGGGAGATTTAATCTATCAATTACCCGCTTCCGGTACGAATCGCAATGTTCAGTTTGAACAGGTATCGGATATTTGTTTTAGCTATACAGAAGTACTGCTTAATCTGGCTGAATGTGAATCTCGTTTAGGGAATTCTGCGCAGGCTGAGAATTATTTGAATCAGGTGATGACAGCCAATATAGGATCTCCGGCTTATCCCGCAAATGTATCGCCGACTTCTTCAGCTTTTACCGCTCGTACTTCTGATGAGTTCATTCATCGTTTAGCTAATGTATGGCAATCGGAATTAAGAGGAACAGGTACTTATTTTGCTTTCCTAAAGCGTAATAATATTGCAGTGAGTACTTTGAATATATCGGTTTGGAGACAAGTATTTCCTGTTCCCATGCGCGAGATTCTTGTGAATCCAAGTATGTCGCAAAATGAAGGATATTAGAATTGTAATATATTATTTCGCGCCACTTTATCCGGTTCATTACTGGAGAAAGTGGCGCGAAGGATAATAAAATGATTGTCAGGAGTATTTGTTGATTATTCCCGAATAGGGACTGTTTATTCCATTTTTTTCAAGTCTTATTAAGCTTTTATCATTTCTGTAAAAAGTTCCTTTCCATTTTCCTGTTATTTCAATTCGTTCATTAGAGTTATTTCCAATGAAATAAGCCCGATATGTCGCAGTCACCTCGCGTTTGATAACAGTGGCGTTATAGTATAAAGTGTGGTACGGAGGAATCGTTAAAGTCTCCTCAATATGATTGTCGGGAGGATAAGCATACTCTTCAAGGGTAAAGGGTACTACTGGTCCTTCGGAGACATAACGGAAATCATTAAAAACTAATTCACCCGTAAGAACATTCACCTCATTGGGTGTTTGGTTTAAAGGTTGAAAGAATTTTGAATCATCATAATAAAATTGAGAGAGTTGTTCATAGTCCATTGCCGGGTCGATTGTAACGCTTATTGTAGATGAACTCGCATTTTCATAAATTTCCGGCATTATATTTATGACTGTTTCTTCAACTTTATCATCATTAAGCATAGCCCATTGTATGCTATCCAATGTGTAATTGGTATCTTCATTTTCATCATTATTACTGCATGCTGCAGCACTGCAAAGTACTATAACTGTGAATAGCCCCCTTCTTAGAAATTCTTTAATTTGTGTCATATCTTTCAGCCTTTAGTTAGTCTATATTATAAACATGTTTTCAAATATATGATAATTTTTTGGAATAAAGACTGTATATGGTGTTAAAAAGTTCAGCCACATCTTGAAAGAGGATACTTTTTTCTTCGCTGACAGTAATCTTATCCTTATGAATCGGTTTTACGTGAAGTATTATTCTTCCATTAAAATAAGGTGCAGCATGCACAATGGCATCAATACAAACTATTACCTGGCGATTGGCGCGGAAAAAACGTCTGGGATCCAATTGCTCCTCAAGTCGGGTGAGAGACAGGTCTATAATATGCTCCTGTCCGCTTTTTGTGACGGCAAAGGTGATTTTATTTTCTGAATAGAAATAGGCAATGTCACTGACTTGCAAAGCCCAGAATTTATCCACTCCGGCAATAAGAAAGCGGGTGCGGTAGCTTTTTTTCCTGTTTTTGCAGGCTCTGAATTAAATCTCCTATGTAATTTTCTTGTTTATAGTCTTTTCCTTTCAGAGCTTCATACTTTACGATAGCATCCAGTAAACGTTTCTCATCTACCGGTTTAAGTATATAGTCTATGCTGTTCACGGTGAAGGCGCGAATGGCATATTGATCATAGGCCGTTGTG
>VOFD01000570.1_pt1 | contig 14001 bp, 16 predicted proteins | sample 5384101 | NCBI WGS metagenome assembly VOFD01 (sample SAMN12384723, study PRJNA508395) | human gut metagenome | isolation source: healthy gut C | host: Homo sapiens
TCCATCATCATAGACGAGCTTCCGACCATCTATTTCCGTGGTATCGATAACCTGATAGCCACCGCCCGAAGCAACAAGGTGGCTGTCTGTCTCGGTTTCAGGACTTCTCCCAGCTGACCCGTGACTACGGTGAAAAAAGAGGCGAAAGTGATCCAAAATACAGTCGGGAATATCTTCTCCGGGCAGGTGGTCGGGGAAACGGCCAAAACCTTTCGGAACGCTTCGGCAAGATACTCCAGCAACGGCAGTCCATCTCCATCAACCGGCAGGACACATCCACTTCCATCAACACGCAGATGGACTCCCTGATACCGGCATCCAAAATAGCCAATCTCTCGCAGGGAACGTTCGTGGGCAGCGTGGCGGACAACTTCGGGGCAGAGATAGACCAGAAAATCTTCCATGCACGGATTATTGTCGATAGCGAAAAGGTAGCAGCGGAAACGAAAGCCTACAAAAAAATACCCGTTATCAACGAGTTCAGGGACGAGGACGGCAACGACATCATGCAGCAGCAGATAGAGCGGAACTATTCACGTATCAAGGCGGACGTGCTGCAAATAATTGAAGATGAAATGCAACGCATCAAGACCGATCTGATTTACAGCACCTGATACCCAAAGACAAGGTCACTTTCATAACGGAATCATAACTAAAAATCAAATGAGTATGGCAGATAACAGGAAAAACATACAAGACCTACAAGGTAGTGAATATCCGTATGGAGGCATACGATGTGTATATCGGTCGTGCCGGTAAAAGGGCAAGACGGGTATTTCGGTAATCCGTTCAGGCTGAAGCAGGACATGATCCGGGGCGGGACACTGGCCGGATTCCGCGAATATTTTTACAGGAGGCTGGTGAACGATGCGGAATACAGGCGCAGGGTTCATGAGTTGCAGGGAAAGACTCTGGGATGCTTCTGTAAACCGCATCCGTGTCATGGGGATATTATCAAGGAATACCTTGACAGGATGGCCGGGCGTGGCGAAGACATAGAGATCGGTACAATTTTCTACAAAGGCAAGGCATACCCGTCGCGTGAGATTACGACCGGCATGGAAACCTATACGATATCGGTGGAGGAGCTGGGACATGAACTGGAAAATGACATGCGAAACCTTTTGGACGAAGCTGTCGAACAGGACGAGAATATCCGTTACTATTGTACCAACGAAGAATTATGCACGTTTCCCGATAGGGAAATGGATAAGATTATATACGGATAGACAACAGACTGATATGGAAACACCTATTAAGGTAGTGTTCAGACGGTTCAAGGAAGGCGGGGTAATTGCTCTCTTTCCATATATACCGTGGAACGAATCCGAAAATACAATCACATCCTACATGCATGCGGGACAGCATGGCGCAGCCGATTACAAGGGAATCATCTCCGGGACACTGCCCGCGACGGAAAAAGAATACAGGAGCCTGCTGGTAGAACTGAAATCCATCGGATACGGCAATCTGCATGTATTGGAACGGGCTCATGCAAGACAGAAGTTTTTCTTATAATTCTACTAAAGCAGACCGGATGAATCTTTTGCCGTAGTCATGGAACCGTTCCACGGATGGAGCATACATATAGTAAAAAAGTAAGACCATAAAAAGCACCATCTTTGCTTATTTGAGTGAGTAAAAATGGTGCTAATATCAACTACTGCTATAATTCACCAAACATTATATCCATATCTCGTTTCAAAACTTTATCTTCAAAATTCGCTAATATTTTATCTTTTACAATAATATGATTGATAAGATGTAACACAGTATCATAAGTGAGAGGGTATGCAAAGCCTTTTTCCATTACTAATTTCAATATTTTGGTTCTATTTGCACGATACAATAATTTTGCAGTTTTATTATTGTTTGACAAATATTTACAAAGTTCTTCTGACAAACCTTTATCAGCAAAACGAACTCTCATCTTATTGCGTAACATACTATTCCAAACTTTATTTTTTATACTGGGAATATGAAAGTCTGTCAAATAATGTAAGCATTGACCATTCACTACTTTCCAAGGTAGCATAAATTCCGTTCAGAAGTCTGGATTCCTCTTTAAATTCATTCCACTCTTCTTTGCATTTATAACGTAAATCATGTTCAACTTCGTGCCAACCTTCCGATAAAATAGTTCTGATTTGAACTTCATAAGTGTTATCAATTAAATCTTCATAACCAGTTTCTTTTATTGCCGCTTTCATATCTTGCTGAAGATTATTTGGAACACGCATAATTAAATTTAGTCGTTTGGGACAGAATTTATCAACTTCGGCTTCATCAACAGATTCACTGTCAAAATTGGACTGACTTTTTAGATAGTTGTGAACAAGTTCTACATCATCCGTAAAATACAAAGTAATACGAAGAGCCAATAAATCTTGCATCTTCTTGTTGGCTTTACGATATTCTTCAGATTTTTTTCTCAAGTTTATTTTTAATAGACATTTCTGACTTAGTACGATAAAACACATGGTACATTACGCCACATTTGTTCAAGACAGCCTCCAAATCTGTAACTATATCCCTCAAAACTTTATTTCCTGCACTCATACTTGTATGTTCTTATGATAATATGCAATACCTGATTTTGAAATGTGCGAATTATTCCCGTCAATCAGAATCATTCCTTTTTTCTTTAATAATTCAAAAGTTGCAAAACGACATCCAAATTCTTTTCTCCAAATTCTTTTCTAAGGGTAGAGATATACCTCATTTTGGGAGATTTTCCATCAACTTTAAAATACTTGCTAAGTATTTCAATCTCTAGATCTATATCTTCTTGTTTCTCCAAAACAGAAGATGTCGTAACTTTTACCAAAGAAGATATAAAGCCTGTGTTATAGTCATCGCATCCATAACAATGAATATTGTTAGAACCAGAAGACAAATCACTATTCACATCACAATCAATAAATTTGCATCCTGTAAATGTAACATTATAAAAAGCGTTTACATCAAAAGTGCATCTCTCAAAAACAGAATCGACAAACGAAGTTTCTACAAACTTACATTCTTCACTAAGGATATTAATATCTTCAAAATGGAAAGAATTCAATCCTGCACATTTATAATTACCTGTTACTTTCTTTAAAAGAATGCAATCTGTGGTAACAGCCAAATACAAAGACATTTTATCTTTTATAACGGAAAACTTATCCCATAATTTTTAATTTATCATCATTGGAAGAATATTTGTAGGCGTAAATTGCCAGTTCGATTAGATGCTCAGGTATAGGGTTAAGTTTTTTGCAAAAATGTGACAGGTTCTTTCTGAATTGATTTTCCGAGCAAATACCCAAAAATAAATTCATTGATAAAAGTTATAAAATCTTTATTCCCTGTTCTATCTAATAGGGCATGATTTGTAAGTGTGTCAGCAAGTTCATCCAAAGTTTGTTTTGTCGGTGTCAACTCTTTATAATACAAAAGACGAGACTTGTTATATTCTATAATCAGTTCTTTGACGAAACTTCTATTTTCACCAGTTATATCAAAATCAACAAAAGATTTGGCTAAATTTTCAAATATCTGCATTTGGTCTTCCCAACGAATAATAAGATTTTGCCTTTCTTTTTCCCGATTCAGTAGATATTCAAAATACTTATCCGTAATCGTTTCTGGATAAACCAATAAATCACTAAAATCCTCCTTGCTTATATTTCGTAAATAAGTTAGTAGAACAGGATTTGAAATATTATCCAAAGGAACATTCTTGCCAATGATTTCCTCATAACGTTCTGTTGAAAGCCATTGCTTAATATTGGGTTTCTCTAATTGAAATCTGATAACATCAAAGTTTCCATTGTAAGAATCAACCCAATCTCCAAATTCAGCGCCTGCAAATATTGCAGTTTTTCTAGAGGTAAGAATAATCTTAGCTTCATCTGTCAACAAATCTCCTATGGTAGAAAGCATTGTTTCAACTTGCTCAAATTCATTCAATTGTCCAACCTTTCCATTGTCTATGTTTTTGGATAGTAATTCGTCAAACCCATCAATAATAAGAGGGATTTTTCCTTTTTTTATATTGTAAACAACTAATTCTTGTTTAGCAGTCGTATCTTTCTCTTTGTCAATTTCAGACCAAAGAATATATTTAAACTGCTTTGCATCCCTATTTCTTGACAATTCTGTAAAAATGGGCTTTTTGATATTCACTATTATCTAAAAATGATTTATATACTTCGTATGCTGTACAGGTCTTACCAAATCCAGCAGCAGCTTCTACCACTACAAGATGTGCCCCCTTTCTATTGATTGCTTCTTTAATTGCAGAAATGATATCTGAAGTTCCACTAACAGTATCTTCCGCACCTTCACTATATATAGAATATGGCATACTGATATATTGGTACTTAATACCACAATTACAATAATGTTTTACTTGATTAGCAGCAAATTCTGCATATCTTCTATTTATGTCATTTGCAGTAGTTTGTGTATTAAAGAACCCCTTAAATAAATAACTTTCTGCTTGTTCAATCGATTTGAACCTTTGTTGTTTTGCATGATATCCCAATTTGGAGTAACGATCAAGTATCGGAGTAGCATCAATATCATCGTCCATTATTTGGATTTCTGCTCCATGGTACATACCTTGATTCAGCAAATATACCCTATATGATGTGGTTCTTTCTTTTACATCATATCCGTACTCTTGGAAAAGGCAATCTAAATGATCCACGTTCATATAACCTATTATTTTGTCCTATCTGATAATATTATATTTATTTCCGCATTCGTTCTATCAATTTTTCCAAAACAAGTTCATAACTTAATCGTGGATTAAATTCTCTATCCGGACGGATAAGATTCTGAGTGTCACCTAAAAATCAGGATCTAACATTTTTCTTCCATATTGTTAATGAACTGTTTGTAAGTAGGTGGTTGTTGCACAACAAACGACATATAACGGTTGTAGCAACGTAAAATTTCATTAATATCCACAACTGCTTCCGACAGTGCAACATACAAATCAAAAGGTCGCGGCCTTTTTTTCTTTGATACAATGCTCTTAATTTTGTTCCCAGCAATTCGTTCAAACGATATGTGGTTATCTCACATTTTCCTGAGAACCAGCTATTCTCCACCTCAAATGGAACTTTAACCAATCCCAATTCGTTGAAATGTTCAAAACAATTTATCTCTATTTTTCAAACGTAAAGGGATTGTCGGGGGGGGATTTCCGACTCCATACGAAAATAACATCGTGTTGTTATATCGCTTTTTGTTTTGTAACCTATCAGGCAAAAAACTTAAGACTTCACCTAGCTTGAACATGATTGGTTTTATCCGGTCCCGGTGTGATTTGTACTAAATCAATATCTTCACTATATCTGAGGCTGTGGCGACAGATATAATTTATGAAGTGCGGTTCCTCCTCTGAACGCAAGCTGTGAAGCAAGGAATTTATCACTGAAAATAGCGACTAATGCACGAGAGATAATAAAGGTCTTGTTCTACTTGTGCATTATCATTCCAAAGGAACAATCTTATTCCATTGGGTAATGAAGCTGTTTCTGTTTATCATATAAAATCAAAAAGATGGAATCTCAATGGCTGGTATCAATTCAGCATTTGAATAGTATATATCTCCTTGAACAAACAAGATATCCCAAACAAGAATTATTCTTTGATGAAGAGACGGAAGACTTTGGGAATACCATCATTACAGAAACTTCTGTGGCCGTTGATGAGCTGCACCCAAAATTTCTGCGGCATTCAATAAACAGATATAATATGGTTTATTCAGATACGACATCAATTGATCAATGTAATATATTGGAGGAACCATCCTTTTTTGCTGCATACTGAGGAGGAATTATGACATAAAGCCTTTATACACACAGGACATAAGATGCCTTGTTTTGATAATCGGAATAATTCATTCTTGATGACTTGCTCCGAATAATCAGGAAATGTTTGCCTTACATCATCAACCGAAAAAGTTGGAAAGCCACCAATTTCCCTATCTCTAATCCATTCTCTTATTGTCATAGCGAGCGTTTTTTAGTGCAAAGGTAATCAAATCCATCATAAGCACGCTTCGCTTGACAAGTCCCTTCAAGAAGATAACTCGGAGGACGATACCTTCCACGTTCAAGCCTGCGGTTTTCGCGCAAAAATTCCCTACGGTAATTTTTCACCCGAAAAAACGTTCCGGTATCGCCGTCCGAGTTGTGTAAACGGTCGGGACTTAGCAAGTGAAGCGACCTACGACGCATAGGACAAAACAAAAAACAGTTGTCGGCGGTATTTTGCCGATACATGAGGTCCCAATGGATACTACCATCCTATATCTTCCATACAAAAACCTTGCTGCCGGTCTTATAGAGCCCCAAGGAAGCGGGGACTAAAGACAGCTCGCTCGTGTGTGCCCGCCGTTTTCTTTGCCTTTTTTAATCCGGTGCTTTTCCTGCTTTTTGCCTTTGCCTTTTCCATTTTTCCGCCTCCCGCGTTTTCCTCCTGCAGTGAAACAGGATGACAAACGATGAAACATATATCACAACGTATTGTAAACTAATTATTTATCAAAATCATCCTATATATTTGCACTGACAATTCATAGTTATCAACTCTAAAAAACAAAGTCATGGCAAAGAAAAATGGAAGGGACGATCCCCTAAACCGCAAGTCTCCGAGAACGAACAGATGAGCGACATCGTGTTTATCCTCGACAAATGGAACTGATTTTTACCGTGTCCGAAATCTCAAAGGACGGCAGGTACAAGACGGTTCCGGCAGACAAGGAGCATACAAACTCCTTTCTGAAAATCGACCGCTATGCCAGCATGGAGAATTTCTGAAGAATTTCTGGAGCCAGCTCAAAGGCCATCGCCGCCGGAAAAAGAGACAGACGCGGTGGAAGAATTCCTCAAACAGTACGAGATGACATCTATATGCTTCAATGTACCAAACTGAAAATAGGATGTCTTATATGCAAATATGGGTTTTTCTTTGAAAATCCATATTCAAAAGGCAAAAATACAAGTCATTCAAGTCAGCCACAATGGTTGGCTTTTTTTCATTTTCTTTTGAAAATTTTTCCGAAAAAATAGTGCAAAATCGGGCTTCGTGTGGTAATATAATCATATATAATCCAAATTCATTGGGATTCATTTAATCCAAACCGGGTGGATTCGATTTACCAAATGCCACAATGATAAGGTCGCTGATAGATTTACTGAGAAACTTGCAATCCGAGGAGGATTGTAGGCTTTTCTTGGAAAATATCAGGTGGCACGGAGTCCCCTGTTTGTCCTCATTGCGGCAGTAAATCGGAAGAACATTACAAGCTGACCAATGGCGGTATATTTCGAGGACTATACGAGGGTTTGGAAAAAATGCAAGGATTGCCGGGAACGGTTTATTTCGAGGACTATAACGGTAGGAACTATGTTCGAGGGTTCGCATATTCCTCTGCAAAAATGGTTTATAGCGATATACGTGTTCTTGGCTCATAAGAAAGGCATAAGCAGTACCCAATTGCATAAAGATATTGCATATAATGCGGATATTGACTTCGGCGATATTACGCAGGTCGATGAAACATATATCGGCGGTAAGAACAAGAATCGGAATGCAGGCAAACGGTTGAAGAATACAAGAGGCCGTAGTCTTAAATTGAAAGCACCTGTAATGGGTCTGTTATCCGATGGAAAAGTCTATGTAGAGCCTATTCCGAAAGCCAGCAAATGGATATTGCATGGTGTGATAAATTCACTTGTGCCGAAAGGAACTACTGTTGTTACCGACGGCTGGTATGGCTACAAGGGTTTGTCGGAAAATTATGTGCATAAAGTAGTAGACCACCATAGAGGAGAATATGTCAAAGGCGGTTATCATACGAATTCGATTGAAGGTTTTTGGAGCCAACTGAAACGTGGCATAATAGGAGTTTATCATTTGGTTACTCGGAAACATTTGGAATTGTACTGCGATGAATTTGCATACCGATATAATACGAGGAATTTGACGGATGGAGAAAGATTCAGCCAATTCCTGTCCATTGCCAAAAAACGATTAAGATACCGGATGTTGATATTGTAATTGTCAATGTGCATATACATATACCAAACAAAAACATAGAAGATATGAATGTAACGACACGTTGGTATTGGGCACAGAATGCAGCCAAGACCAAAAAGGCTGTGGATGTAATTATTGTCGGAGCAAGCGGTACGATTGTAAAAACTACCGTGCAATCGAAATAATTGCAGAAATTCCGATTTTGCAATATCATCTGAAATGACTACTTTTAATGTCGATTTATACAAACTTTAAAAAGCAGAGTTTATGATTAAAAGATGATTTGCATTGCGGTATGTGCTTGGATGTGTGCATCCTGCGAGAAAAAATGACGGGGGGGGGATTTGATGAGCCGGTAGAACCACCTATTGAAAAGCCGGAAGAACCGACTACTCCGCCGTTGACCGAAGATTTAAGAACAATTAAAATCGAAGAAAACATTATGGCAGTAGTTGGTACAAATGGTTGGAATGCCATTGCATATGGTAATGGAAAATACGTAGCTGTTGGTGCGAATGGATATGTAACAACGTCAACCGATGGCGTGAATTGGACAACGCCGAAACAAATAGCAGGTTCTTCTTATACATGGAATGGAATTATATATGCGAATGGAAAATTTGTTGTCTGTGGCCAATATAGTTATATCGCAGTATCCACTGATGGTACAAATTGGACAACTTATAAAGTAGATTCCTCTGCTACATATAATTGGGCTGATATTGCATACGGTAATAGTAAATTCGTAGTGGTTGGTAGTAGTGGCCGTATATCAACCTCCGCCAATGGGACAAGTTGGACAACGCCGAAATGGTTTGATTCAAGTCACGGTTTGTTGTCAATTGCGTATGGCAATGGCAGGTTTGTTACAATGGGCAATGGTAGTACATATATTGGAGTGTCTACTGATGGTACAACTTGGTCAAAATATGCAGTACCGTCGAGTATGCTTATAGGATATGGAATGGCGTTTGGCAATGGTAAATTCGTATGTAGTAGTTCTAACGGGCATATTTTTACATCCAATGATGGACAAACTTGGACAAAATTCACCACAGATGTTAATGGTAATTGGATGGATGTCATATATAATGGTGAAATGTTTATTGCTGTCGGCCGTTCTTGGAATAATAGTTATTCCAAATATGTTAATACGATAACAACATCAATAGATGGTGAAACATGGACACCCACAGAAATAGTTAAAGATGAAAATGGAGGCATTATAACAACTGTTCCAAGTGGAATAATTGCTGTGCCAGCAAAATAGCCAGTTTTAATGGTGGAATATATAAGAAGCGACCTAATGATTTGGGTCGCTTTTATTGTATAAATACTTAAAATTCTTACTTTTTGCATATAGATCATCGTATGCTTAGGTTGGTACATTAAAGTATATAGATGTCATTTCAAAATACAAAATTATATTGCTATTTAATTGCAACCCCAATCAAATCCAGGGTCGCCGAGCCAAGCTGTCGTACAATATCGATGGAATTCTGCTTCCGTGCTTCCGTGCATCCGGTCGTTTATCCGCCTCATTTATCCGGCAGGGATACTTCCAAACGTACGCTCGTACGTCAGCGGCCGACGCCCGCCATCGAACGATAACCAGTTGCCGCTGTCGACATAGGCAATGCATTCACCACATACGGCGCAAAAGCCGGCACCTCGGCCGGCGATGTTTCCGGCAGTTTCGTCAGGCCGCCTTCGGCTGCCCTTTCTTTTTCCCGTTCGCCCGAAGGACTCCGCTTTCGAGATCCGCGTTTGGCCCCAGATTTGGAGTTTCGATCGAAGTCGTCCGCCGCTGATCCGACGGAATTTCCATATCGCAGATTTACCGGTAGCACAAACTCAAAATGATCAAAGGCTCTATCTTCATGTTCATATCCTCCTTTATGGCGCTGTTTCCTGTGGCGAATCCCGTAGGGGCGGGATTTCTCGTGAACGGATTCTTGTCGGGACTCGACCAGAAGACCCGCATGTCCATCATCGAAGAATCGTCACCGACTACCTGCTGGTCGGCCTGGGAAGTCTGGCCGTCGGGCATTTCGTACTCGCGCTCTTCGACCTGTCGCCGCCGATCATCCAGTTGGGCGGCGGCCTGCTCATCTGTCGCACGGCGCTGCAATGGCTCGGCGACTCCGACGCTTCGGCCGGCCGCGTATCGAAAAGAAACGCCGACCCCATCAGTCTGCGGGCGGTCGAATCCCGGATATTCTATCCCATTACCTTTCCAATCAGCATCGGCCCCGGCAGCGTCTCGGTCATTCTCACGATGATGGCTTCGGCCAGCATCCGCGGCGACTGGGTCCGTAGCCTGCTCAACTACGCGATCATCGCCGTCGTCATCGTATTGATGTGCTCGATCCTCTACCTGTTTCTTACACAGGGACAAAAGATCATCCGAAAAATCGGCGACAACGGCAGCATCGTCATCAATAAAATGGTCGCATTCTTCACGTTCTGCGTCGGCATCCAGATCGTGGTGACGGGCATCGCCAAAATATTCCACCTGACGGCACTGTAAACCGCCGGAAAATCATTCGTCGTATGGACTCGCAACTCTTACTGAACAACGTCGAAATTTTCAACGGAACGGACGCACGCACCTTCTCGAGGAAATGTTCTGGTCAAGAACGGCCTGATCGAAAAAAATAACGCAGGAGTCCGCTTCCATCGAAATGCCGGGCGGCGGCCCGTCACGTGCTGGACGGAAAAGGACGGTTTCTGATGCCCGGGCTGATCGACGCGCACTGGCACGCCTACCTGTGCTGCAACACGATGATGGGACCTGCTGACCGAAGACGTCTCCTTTTTCGCACCTGACGGCAGGACAGGAGGCCGGGGCGACCCTGCTACGGGGTTTCACCGACCATCCGGGATGCGGGAGGCCCCGTTTTCGGACTCAAACGGGCCATCGACACCGGACGTCCTCAGGGCCCGAGAATCTATCAGCGGCGCCATGATCTCCCAGACGTCGGGACACGGCGACTTCCGGATGATCTACGAACACGGTCATACGGGGCTGCGGCTGCGAAATGGCCCACGTCGAGGAGATCGGGGCCTCGCGCATTGTCGACGGTCCCGATGCCGTCACGGCGGCGACGCGCGAAAACCTGAGGCAAGGAGCCTCTCAGATCAAACTGATGACCGGCGGCGGCGCGGCATCGCTCTACGATCCGCTGGACGTAACCGAATTTTTCGAAGAGGAGATCCGCGCGGCGGTGAGGGCGGCCGAAGACTGGGGCACGTACGTAATGGTGCACGTTTACAACCCGCGGGGGGATCGCCCGGGCCCTGAAAGCCGGTGTGCGAAGTATCGAGCACGGCCACCTGATCGACGAACCTACGATGAAACTGCTGGCCGACAGCGGCGCTTGGCTCAGTATGCAGATCCGTCGCCCGTCCAGCAAACCAAACACCTGCCAAATCTGCAACGGAACGGATCGGACATACCGCCTCACCAAAAACACGGCGTAAAAATTGGCTTGGGAACCGACCTGTTGTTCGATCCCGCCAATACGAAAAATCAGAATCACGGGATCGTCAAGTTGCAGAAGTGGTTCACCAATTTTTGAAATTCTCAGAATGGTTACCTGCGACAACGCCCGTCTGCTGGCGCTTTCCGGCGCACGCAACCCTTATCCCGGCAATCTCGGCGTTATCGAAGAGGGCGCGTTGGCCGATCTTCTGGTAATCGAGGGCAATCCGCTCGAACGGATCGAAGTACTGGAAAATCCGCACGACAATCTCCGCGTCATCGTCAAAGACGGAGTCGTCTGCAAAAACACGCTCTGACTCGAAATCTGCCCGCCGCACCGCCCTCGGCGGCACGCACTCTCAGCGTGATCCCGCACCTCCGGCGAAGGACTTCACCCAAAAGTACGATACGAACCGAATCTCGATGTTCGTCAGCGAAATCCCCGCACGGTACGGATGAGCCGCGGAGCTATCCGAAAAGCCGCAGGGCGATCTCCGCACAGGCTTCGGCGTCGGCCAGTGCATGGTGGTGGCGTTCGAGCAGGTATCCGCAGGCTGCGGAGACCGTATGGAGCTGATAGTTGGGCAACCCTTTGATCCGACGGCGCGAAGCGCTCAACGTACACAGGAAACGGTAGTCGGGATAGGGTAGTCCGTAATGGGCGTGGACAGCCCGCAGACACCCCTCGTCGAAGGGCGAGTTATGCGCCACGAGCGGCAGTCCCTCGATTCGCGGAGCGATCTCGCCCCACACGTCGGGAAACGACGGTGCATTCTCGGTATCGCTGCGCGTGAGACCGTGGATCGCCGTAGTGAAGGCCGAGTAATAGTTGGGGTAGGGACGGATCAACCGGTAGATGCTCTCCGACGGACGGCCGCCGCGAACGACGACCACGCCTACGCTGCATACGCTCGTGCGCTGCCCGTTGGCCGTCTCGAAATCAATCGCCGCGAAATCCCTTATCCGCTCCATTTTTTCTTAACTATCACAATCGAAAGAAGGCCGGAATCGCCCCGGCCTCCACTATCCGATACACCCCCGCAACAGGCGAAGGCGCTCGTTCGCTCAGCGCATCTTCACGCAGCGAACCTGCATACCGCCGGCGGCATACTGCAACGCAACGCCGCACCCTGGAACGACGAGCCTGCACGCGTGCCGTTGATGTCGAACGAGAAATCCATCGCATAGGCCTCTTTGCCTTCGCCCGTCGAACTCCAATAATACCCCGTCCACGGAGTCGGACGCACCTCGTTGTCGTTCATGTTGGTCAGCGCGCCGGTGTAGAAACTGCGGCGGCCGGCTCCGGGGAAGAAGGCTTCGTTCGTACCGTCGCTCAATGTGAAACCGTAATTCTTCTCCAGCTCGGGCGAAATAACGTCCTTGATATGCAGAGCGGCGAAGACCTCTTTCGAAGGCACCTTCCAGCCTCTCGGACACGGGTCGTTATTATTTTCTCCGTCCCCACAACGACACATCGGCCGTCTGGAGCCAATTGTAGCCGCTCTCCTTCGTACCCGTGATGAAGGTCATGGCATGAGCCGAGGCATAACCCGCCGACCCCCGCTCGGCATCCGTCGCGGCGTATTCGGGATAGACGCGCAGATTCTGGCTGTCGTAGACCTGCGCATCGGCCGAATCGGCCATGTTGTAGTAGCGCGGCCCGACGAACGGATCTTTGCGCCCCCACTGGTAATAGACACCGTACGAAGCCGAAATATCCTCTTCGGATGTGCCCGAAACGACGCCTGCACCTAAATTGCGCTTCATCATCACCTCGCCGCCCAGTTCGACCTGCTCGTCGGCAGGATCGAACTCCGCGCACCACAGGTGCCACGACCACAGCAGATTGCCCGCCGCATCGAAAGCGCCGAGGAGAGCGTTTCCGTGATTGAAAAACTCCTTCTCATCGTCGTCGGTGATCGCATGATAGAAATAGGCCTTGCCGTCGACCAGCTTCGGGAATTCGATCAACTTTGTAGGGCGTCTCCCACAGGACGTTTCACGCTGGCGGGCGACATCGTCGCTTCGGTATCCTCGCCCTTGCGGGTCACGTCGATGCAGTAGCGTGCATTCGACTTGTTGATGATGTAGCAATTGGAGGGTTGCCCCGTGAGATCGACCGTCTCGGCGAGCGAAACATAGAGCGAAGTGGAAACGCTCGATCCGCCGGACGAACGTCCCAACAGATAGACGGTCTCGAACCTGACGTTGGTATTCTCCTTCCTCTTCTTCCTCCCCGTCGGCCAATGTCCCGGGTCGTCGGGGAAAGGTCGTCGGCGCAGTCACGGAGATGCGGCGTTCGTTCATGTCGACCGTCACCGACCAGCCCTGAGGAACGGTCGTCGGGGCCGACGAGATGTTGATCGCCGTAAAGCCCAGCGACGTCGTACCGCCCGGCCTCGACGAAAGCGCCCCGTTCGTTGAGGAGGAACGAGTAGGTCTCGCTGTCCTTTTTACACGATTGAAGCAGCACCGTCGCA
>VOFD01000595.1_pt1 | contig 14001 bp, 16 predicted proteins | sample 5384101 | NCBI WGS metagenome assembly VOFD01 (sample SAMN12384723, study PRJNA508395) | human gut metagenome | isolation source: healthy gut C | host: Homo sapiens
GGCTGGAAATATTGCTTCTTCAGCTTTGCCTTCGGCGACTTGGACAGCGTGGCGATGCATGCCACCCGGCCGTGGCCGGCTGTGAGCAGGTCTACTACGGTCTTCGTCTCGCCGTATCTGAATGAGTGCAGCACGATGGCCCTTGTGGTTACAAGCATGTCGTAAGTGTTGTAATGGTTGTGATTGTGAAGGTCGGCCAAAAGCCTTCCTTATGTGGTTTGAACCATGCAAAAAATACACAAAAAAATAAGCTGTGTGCGAGAAAAATGGCGAAAAAGTTTGGCGGATTGAAATAAAACCCCTACCTTTGCACCGCAAAATCGTAACGATGGTCCCTTCGTCTATCGGTCGGCGCGCATCGCGGCGCGAAAGGCGCGTGAAAGCGTGCAGCGCAAGAATCCCATGAGTGGCGGAGGACTGCCTGGAAAAACTGGCCGACTGCTCTAACAAAGACCCCAAGGAATGCGAGATTTTCCTTGTCGAGGGGAGACTCTGCGGGCGGCTCCGCCAAGCAGGGACGCAACCGCTTCACGCAGGCCATACTGCCTTTGAGGGGTAAAATCCTGAACGTTGAGAAAGTGATGTGGCACAAGGTGTTCGAGAGCGAGTCGGTAATGAACATCATAGCCACGCCGCCGCTTTTACCTCTGCACGTATAAGAACAAGGTCAAAAGAGTACTGCTACACCGACCAGCAGCGCCAGGCGTTCCTCGACAAGTATGGAGAGGGTGTGGACGACGGCAAGAACATACACACACAACGCTACAAAGGTCTTGGTGAGATGAATCCCGAGCAGGCTCTGGGGAGACTACCATGAACCCTGAGACGCGCCTTCTCAAACAGGTTACGATAGAGAATGCGGCCGAGGCCGACGAGATATTCTCCATGCTCATGGGCGACGATGTGGAGCCGCGCCGCCAGTTTATTGAGCAGAACGCCACTTACGCCAACATCGACGCATGATGTAAAGGTGGGAAGGTGAGAAAGTAAGAAGGTGAGAAAGAAGTGCCGAAATGCAGCAATCTTTCTCACCTTCTTACTTTATTTGTTTCTCACTTTCTCACCTTCTCACTTTCTCACCTTTTCTTTGTTGCCTTTATGAAGTAAGTAATCAGCAGCACATAAGCAACGAGCGCGCACACCTGTGACAGCGGATTGGCGAGCCATTCGGCGTTGACGAGGTTTATGTCGGCGAAGCGAAGCAGTGCGCTTACCACTCCCATGAGTGCTCCTCCGGCAATGAATCCGCTGGCGATGAGCGTGCCTTTCTCTCCGCGCGCCTTGTTTTCGTCGGCGTTCTTGGAGCGTGATGTGACGTACCAGTTGATCGCTCCGCCCACGAGCAGCGGTATGTTGCCTCTATCGGGATGAACATGCCGAGGGCGAAGGCCAGTGCCGGCACCTTGCAGAGCGTAAGGACGATGGCTATCAGTGCGCCAACGCGGCCATGGCGTTGGCTTGCGGGGCGGCCAGGCGTCCGCTGGCGAATCCGTATGTCTTGTCGAGCAGAATCATCACTCCGCCTACGGTTGCGGCTGAAACCAGAGTGCCGAGGAACTTCCATGTCTCCTGTTTCTTTGGCGTTGTGCCGAGCCAGTAGCCAATCTTAAGGTCGGTGATGAACGCTCCCGACATTGACAGCGCGGTGCATACCACGCCGCCCATGATGAGCGCGGCGACCATGCCGCCGGTGCCTTTCAGGCCTACGGCCACCATTACCACCGAGGCGAGGATGAGCGTCATGAGCGTCATTCCCGACACGGGGTTGGTGCCTACGATGGCAATCGCGTTGGCGGCTACGGTGGTGAAGAGGAATGCTATCACCGCAACGAGCAATATGCCGACTGCGGCGAAAAGCAGGTTGCCCTTCATCACGCCGAACCAGAAGAACAGGAACACTACCAGGAGCGTTGCTATCGCGCCTATGGCTATGATCTTGAACGGTATGTCGCGTTGTGTGCGGAGCGCCTGTTTGCCGTCTTTCTTGCCTCCTCGCATCTCGCGTGCGGCCAGGCCGACGGCGTTCTTTATTATTCCCCACGAGTTTATTATTCCTATCACGCCGGCCATGGCTATGCCGCCGATGCCGATGTATTTGCCGTAATAGGTGAATATGTCCTCGGGCGACATGTCACCTACGGCCGTTGTTATGGCCGGGTCCCACTGGTTGAGCACCTGCCCGTCGAACAGCACGGCCATTACGGGCACTATGAGCCACCACACTGCCAGCGAGCCGAGGCAGATGATGAGGGCGTACTTCAGGCCGACGATGTAGCCGAGGCCGAGCACCGCCGCGCCGGTGTTCACCTTGAACAAAGTTTTCGCCTTGTCGGCCAGGGTTTCGCCGAGGCCTATCACGCGCGTGGTGAAGTTCTCGTTCCACCAGCCGGCCAGCAGCAATGGCTTGGCCTGCTGGCCGCCCTTGGCTCCGCTTACGAGCACCTGCGTGGTGGCTGTAGCCTCGGGGAACGGGTACTTGCCGTGCATGTCGCTGACGAAATACTTGCGGAAGGGTATGAGGAACAGTATGCCCAGCACGCCTCCCAGGAGCGAAAGCTTAGGAATATCTCGAGGAACGACGCGCCCATGCCGGGGTACTTGTCTTCAAGGATGTAGATTGCCGGCAGGGTGAATATCGCGCCGGCCACCACCGCGCCAGAGCATGCGCCGATGCTCTGGATGATGACGTTCTCGCCGAGCGGGTTGCGCCTTTTCGCGGCGGTTGACACTCCCACGGCTATGATGGCGATGGGGATGGCGGCCTCGAACACCTGTCCCACGCGCAGGCCCAGGTATGCGGCGGCGGCCGAGAAGAGCATCGTCATGAGCACGCCCCACGTCACCGACCAGCCGTTCACTTCGGGGTAGGCCTTGCGCGGGTCCATCACGGGGCGGTACTCCTCGCCCTCTTTCAGTTCGCGGAATGCGTTGTCTGGCAGCCGCACTCCGTCTTTTTCCAAGTCTTCCATGTCTTTCAATATATTTGTTTGTTGTTTCCCAAAATTCGCATATTGGCGCAAAATTAAGAAAAATATCGCACACGGTGAAGAGAAAAGGGATATTTTAAGTGTTAGAAGTTAGAGAAGGTAAAGAAGTTACCGCTCCCTTCGGCCGCTAAGAAGTTAAAGACAAATGCCTTGCACTTTGCTTGTCTGGCTTATTGGACTAATGAGCCTGATAGGGCAGACGAGCCTAATGCGGCAAGGCATACTAAGCTCCCTTCCTTTGGGAGGGTTGGGGTAGGTGTTCAAAAGGCCGTCAATCACAATGCGGAAGGCCGTCAATCGCAACGCAAAAGGCCGTCTTTCAGCGTGTAAAAGGCGGCCTTTTGCGGGGCGGTTTGTAATATGCTGAATTTCAATCGGTTACGGATGGTGCCATGCCGTGCCGCTATTCGTCTCCAAGAAGGATGGCCGACAGCTCGCGCATGCCCTCTGACGCGCCTTTCTGTATGTGGCGCACGTCGTGGTTTCCGGCGGCCATTACGGGCTTCGGGTCAATCAGGTATATCGGCGTTGACGGTCTGGCGTATTGCACGAGGCCCGCCGCCGGGTAGACGTTGAGCGACGTGCCGATGATTACGAACAGGTCGGCCTGCTGCGCGTAGCCGGCGGCCACGCTGATGTTGGGCACGGCCTCGCCGAAGAACACTATGTAGGGCCTTAGCGGCGAGCCGTCGCCGGCTTTTTCGCCGGGGTGCACGTCGAGGTCGCCGGGTGTCATCGTGCGGTGGTAGCGTGGGTCGTCAACGTCGCGGCTTGAGCACGTCTTCATCAGTTCCCCGTGCAGGTGAATCACCCGCACCACGGTCACGTCATACCTTTGTTCGAGCGCGGCCACCAGGCGGTGCCCCTCGTTCGGCCTGGCGTCGAGCAGCTTTCGGCGCAGCATGTTGTAAAAGTTGTTCACGTAGACAGGGTCTTCGAGCCACGCCTCGTGCGTGGCAACGCGCGCCACGGGGTAATTCTCCCACAGGCCGTCGGCGTCGCGGAAGGTGCTCAGTCCGCTCTCAACGGACATTCCGGCACCGGTAAGTACGAAAAGCTTTTTCATTGTATCGCTGATTTTATACCCACCCCGGCCCTCCCAAAGTGATGGGGCTTGAATGCCTTTTATGCTGTTTGACTGATTGTGAAGGCCATATTTCCGGCTTTGTCAACCTTTGAAGCATATCAAGCTCCCTCCCTTGTGGAGGGTTGGGGTGGGTGTTTTCCCCACAAAATTAGTGAAATTTCCATAATAATGCGGCTGTAATCCGATAAAAACATTACCTTTGCAGGGTTTTTAATAAGGTATAAAAGAAAATCAAAGATTAGAAGAATGGACAAGTTAAGTTACGCTTTGGGATTGGGCATCGGCCGCCAGTTGGCGCAGATGGGAGCCACGGGTTTGGACATAGACGACTTCGCCACGGCCATAAAGGACGTTTTGGCAGGCGGCGAAATCAAGGTGGCCGACCGCGAAGCGCAGACAATAGTGCAGGAATTCTTCCGCCGGCAGGAGGAGAAAGCCAACGCCGAAATGGCCGAGAAAGGCAAGAAGGCCAAGGCCGAGGGCGAGCGGTATCTTGCCGAGAACGCCTCAAAGGATGGCGTGGTGACCCTGCCCAGCGGCCTGCAATACAAGGTGCTGAAGGAAGGCAACGGCCAGAAGCCGAAGGCGACGGACAAGGTGAAGTGCCACTACGAGGGCTTCCTCATCGACGGCACGGTGTTCGACAGCAGCGTGCAGCGCGGCGAGCCCGCCGTGTTCGCCTGCAGCAGGTCATAGCCGGCTGGACCGAAGGCCTGCAACTGATGCAAGAAGGAGCCAAATACCGCTTCTTCATTCCTTACCAGCTCGGCTACGGCGAGCGCGGCGCGGCGCGTCGATACCGCCGTTCGCAACCCTCGTGTTCGACGTGGAGCTGATAGAGGTAGTGTGAAAAATCAATATCAATAATATCAACAATCAATGAAAAAACTTACATTTGCAGCCGTTGCGGTAGCCGCTACCGCAATGTTCATGTCTTGCGGCAATTCTACGCCCAAGGCAAACCTTAAGAGCGAGATCGACACCGTGAGCTACGCCATGGGCGTGATGCAGGGACAGAGCCTCAAGGAGTACGTCACCAGGGGTATGGGCATCGACACAGCCTACGTGGATGAGTTCGTCAAGGGCATAAACGTCGGCGTAAACTCTGGCGACGACAAGAAGAAAGCGGCCTACTATGCCGGCATACAGATAGGCCAGCAGATATCCACCCAGATGGTGAAGGCCATCAACCACGACCTGTTCGGCGACGACTCGACCAAGAGCATATAGTCTCAGGCTATCAAGGCCAAGTCAATGGAAGCGCAGTATGGCAAGAACAAGGAGGCCGGCGCCAAGTACATGGCAGAATACGCCAAGAAGGCCGGCGTGAAGAAGCTTGACGGCGGCGTGCTCTACCGCGTCATCAAGGAAGGAAAGGGCGAAATGCCGAAGGATACGTCGCTCGTGCGCGTACATTATGAAGGAAAGACCATCGACGGCAAGGTGTTCGACAGCTCTTACGAGCGCAAGGAGCCTGTGTCGCTGCGCGCCAACCAGGTGATACCGGGATGGACTGAGGCACTCACCCACATGCCCGTGGGCAGCACATGGGAGGTTGTCATACCTTACGACAAGGCCTACGGCGACCGCGAGACATCACAGATAAAGCCCTTCTCTACTCTCGTGTTCAAGATAGAACTCATCGGCCTGGGCCGCAAGTAATAAAGTTTCCAAGCCAATGAACATAAGATCAATATTTACGCTCGCCGTCATGGCGGGCGTATTTTTCGATACGGCCCACGCCGCCGGGAGGGAGAAACCTGCCGCAAGGACAGCCGGCGTGGCCGCCGTAGACAAAGGAACGAAGCTCGAGACGGCCTCAGACTCTCTAAGCTACGCGGCGGGAGTGGTGCGCACCGACGGCCTGATGCCTTATCTGAAGCAGAGCCTCGGCGTGGACACGGCCTATATGGCCGACTTCATCCGTGGTTACAGGGACGCCATGTCCAAGGGCTTTGGCGAGAACATAAAGGCCTATTACGCCGGAGAGCAGATCGCCATGATGGTGAACCAGCGCATGCTGCCCTTCCTCAAAGACGAGTTTGCCGGCCGTAACGACTCGATAGACGAGCGCGTGTTCAACGAAGGCTTCATCAGCGCGCTGCAAGGCAAGGGCGGCGTGATGACAGAAGCGGAGGCGCAGGCTTATTTCAACAAGGCTTTCGAACGGGCCGTTGAGGAGCGAAACGCCGCCACCCGCAAGGCTGGCGAGGACTTCCTGGCCGCCAACAGGCGGAAGCCCGGCGTGGTTTCCACGCCCAGCGGACTGCAGTACAAAGTGCTCGTAAAGGGCGAGGGCGACATTGCCGGCGCTGACGACGAGGTGTCAGTCAAGTATGAAGGCCGCCTTTTGGACGGCACGGTGTTCGACAGCAGTTATGAAAGGGATGACCAGGTGACAAAGTTCCGCCCCAGTCAGGTAATCAAGGGATGGACCGAGGCGCTCACGATGATGCCCGCAGGCAGCAAGTGGGAACTGTACATACCCTACAAACTGGCTTACGGCGACCGCCCGATGGGCAAGATACGGCCTTACAGCACATTGGTGTTCACCGTTGAAGTGGTTGGAGTGAAGAAAGCGGATACAACCAATGCGCAGCCCAAAAACACTACGGGAAAGTCAAGAGTAGGCGTGGCCAAACCTGAAAACACATCGAGGGCAAAGCCTGACAAATAACTCTCGTTTGTCAATAAACAAGGAGGGAAGCTGTTGGAAAAGCTTCCCTTTTTTATTTCATAATGCCTTAAAACGGCGAAAAATAATGTCAAAATGTTGCGCGTCTCATTTTTAATGACTATATTTGCTCACTTGAATTAAAATGTCACAATAATCGAACATAGATAAGAAAAACAAAAACATAAACCTTGAGAAATGGAAAAAATAGACAGTCTGGACAGGAAGATTCTTAGCATATTGTCTAAGAACGCCCGCATCCCGTTTAAGGATGTGGCGGCAGAATGTGGCGTTTCGCGCGCGGCTATACACCAGCGCGTCCAACATCTTATAGAGAACGGGGTGATAACAGGCAGCGGATTCGACGTCAACGCGAAAAGCCTTGGCTATTCCACATGCACTTATGTCGGGATAACCCTTGAGCGCGGCAATATGTACAAGGCAGTGGTCGAGCGCCTGGAGCATATTCCGGAAATCGTGGAATGCCACTTCACAACCGGTCCTTACACCATGCTCGTGAAGCTGTACGCCCGTGACAACGAGCAGCTTATGGATCTGCTGAACAACCAGATGCAAGGCATTCCAGGCGTAGTGGCCACAGAGACGCTCATATCTCTTGAACAAAGCATCAAGAGGGAGGTGCCTGTTCCACAGGACTTGAGAAAATGACAAGGCATGCCGTAAAATGAAATCATTTGACCTTGACAGCTGTCTCGAGAGCGCTTATTCGCGTTTCCCCGAGGCGGAGCGCAGGCCTGTGATAGGGCTTACGGGCAATTTCGCCGACGGTGAGGTGCGCCTGGCAGACCGTTATTACAAGTCTGTGGCCGCGGCCGGCGGCGTGCCGGTCGTTATTCCGCCGCTGGCTGACGAAGATTCTATAATCAACACGCTTGAGCGCATTGACGGACTGCTGCTTACAGGCGGCGGAGATGTCAATCCGTTATGGACCGGCGAAGAACCGTCGCCGCGTCTTCATTCAATCAACCGTGAGCGTGACAAGGCCGAACTGATGACCGTCCGCCTGGCATACAACCGCCAGTTGCCCATGCTTGGGATATGCCGCGGAATACAGGTGCTGGCCGCCGCGCTTGGCGGTGACGTTGAGCAGGACATTGCCGAGGGCTTTTCCACTGGGCGGTTAAGGCCGTTTGACGAGGCGGAAGGCTGTCGCCCGTTGTTGAAGCACAGCCAGGATGCCGACCGCGGCGAGCCTACGCACAGCGTGAGAATAATGAAAGGGTCGGTGCTTTCCTCCTTGTATGATACGGAGACACTGGCTGTCAATTCATTCCATCATCAGGCAGTGCGTGCCTGCGGACGGCGTTTCACGGTGTCTGCGGTCTCTCCCGACGGCGTGATAGAGGCCGTCGAGAGCAACGAATTCAGGCCGGTCATGGGTGTGCAGTGGCATCCCGAATGGCTCGGCGACGACGGTTTGCCCTTGTTCAAGTGGCTTGTCGGCGAGGCGCGGACGTTTGTTAAGGCAAAGAAAATCCATCGTAGGACGCTCGTTTTAGACACGCATTGCGACACGCCGATGTTCTTCTCCCAAGGCATTCATTTCGACCGGCGCGACCCACGCATACTCGTTGACCTGCACAAGATGGCCGACGGGCGGCAGGACGCTGTCATCATGGCCGCCTATCTGCCACAACCCAAGCCGGGCGAGGCGTTCGCCGACAAGGTGGAGCCGCGGTTTGACAGCCCGAAAGCATACGCCGAGCACATCTTCGACACGCTTGAGGGCATGATAAGTGACAATGCCGGCTTTGTCGACAAAGCCGTTTCGCCCGCCGAACTGTATGAAAACAAGCGCGCCGGGTTGCGTTCGATAATGTTCGGGATAGAGAACGGCCTGGCTCTTGAGCGCGACTTGGCCAACGTGGAGCACTTCGCACGCCGCGGAGTGGTCTACATAACGCTCTGCCACAACGGCGACAACGACCTCTGCGACAGCGCGCGGCTGCTCCACGCACGGCGGAGTGAGCCGTTTCGGCGAGCAGGTGATACGCGAGATGAACCGTCTTGGCATAATGGTTGACATGAGCCACGCCGGGGAGAAGAGCTTTTTACGACGCGCTCGACATCAGCGCGCAGCCCATAGTGTGCAGCCACAGCAACTGCAAGGCGCTTTGCGACGTGCCGCGCAACCTCTCCGACGAGCAGGCTCCGTGCGCTTGCTGCGAAGGGAGGGGTGGCCCATGTCACGCTGTATCACGGCTTCCTGCGCAACGACGGGGCTGAAGCCACCGTGATGGACGCCATTGCCCACCTTGAGCATGCCATCGGCATAATGGGCGTGGAGCATGTGGGACTGGGCACAGACTTCGACGGTGACGGCGGCGTAAGGGGCTTTGCCGACTCTTCCGAGATGATAAACTTCACGCTGCATCTGCTCCGCCGCCGCTACAGCGAGCCCGACATCGCCCGAATCTTGGGCGGAAACTGGCTCAGGGTGATGGCCGAGGTGCAGCAAGCTGGCGTTAATAGATGAAGTGCCATGCCAATTTTTCGTAGGGTTAACAACTTGGAATATTGGTGTGTCGGCCTGCATTTCTAATTATAATCCCACGGTTATATAGGGCTGAAAACCGTAAAAAAAGAATTTTATTATGAAGACTATTTTCAAGAAAGTTGCGTTTGTTTTTGTATTGATGTTCATGGCTGCTGCGCAAACAGCCAATGCGGAAAGTACGGTTTACTTTTTTGTGGACTTCAGATTCTGGAATAGTGAATACATATTCACGCTGAATGGGGAAAAAGCTTTTTCCCTTGTGCCGGAAGGGAAGGCTGTCAGCAGTGCCCCTTCGGCTCCTATAATGTATAACATGGTTATGCGCAAGGTGATTTTCAAGAATCCAGACAGCTATGTTGTCGGTGTGGACTGTTCGTCGGCGCGTGGAACTTACCATGCTGAGCTTAATTTGAATCTCGAGGATGGCGAGACTTATTATGTCGTGGTGAACGCCTCGATGAAAAAAGACCTTTACATTGAGAACCTTGAAGAGAAGGCTGGTTTGAAATTGCTTAAGAAAGCTCAGAAGAGCAAGAAATATACGATTAACGAAGACTTTGTTTATGAAGGCAAGTAGGCTGGCGTGTGTCGCCGTCATGTTGTTGGCCGTGAATCTTGTTGCTTCGGCCCAGAATCTTTCAGACATTCTTTTCGGTGATGGCAACAAGAAGGATTACATGGGGCAATATAATTACAATGGTAAGCGCAAGAACGGTTTTGGCATTGAGCGCGGCAAGGGCGGCACGGTCTATATTGGCGACTTTGTCGAGGATGAAATCTCGGGGCGCGGAATGCTGATATCGCAGGAAAAAGGCATCAGCAACGTTGAAAACGCCGTTGTGTATGTGGGCAACTGGCGCGATGGAAAGAAGAGCGGGCGTGGTGTATCCTATGACTCTTCAGGCAACATTGTCTTCAAAGGCAAGTTCGTGAACGACAAGCCGTCCGGCTCTTCGTCTGCAGCCGGCGACAATCATCGTTTCGCAATTGCCGAAATCGGCGAGTCTTTGTATTTTGGCGAGATGTCTGGCGGCAAGCAGGACGGTTTCGGACTGACGCTTCAAGAAGACGGAGGGATAGTGTATGGCACGATGAGAAACGGCGTGCGTAATGGCATAGGCATGGTGTTCTATTCGCCGGATGTGTGGGAAGTGGGGAAATGGACTGACGGAAAGTTTGCTCCTTTCAAGAACTCCCTACAGGCTAATGCCGACATCTCGTCCTTCCGTGCGTCAAACAGGGAACAGAACAGAATCATGCGCGGCGAACTGTTGAGCGCCGCTGGCAACTTCGTGCAGGCCGGTCTGACTGTCAACACCATGGTAAATGACATTAAGGGAGGGTCGGCCGCGGCCGATGTTGACGGCGGTGTTGATGCAAGCGTGCCGTCAGGCAAGAGCCGGAGCTATTACCAAAGCATGTATGACAAATGGGAGCTGAAGGCGAAAAACGCTTATGAAGACAGGGTCCGCCATAAGGTCAAGGCCAAGACCGCCGGTGACAGGCAGGTGAGGCTTCAGGCGAAGAAAGAAGGCTTTAATATTGCCCAGTCTGAGTATGAGACGGCTTCTTTCTGATTTACATGTTGCTTTTTTATAGATTGTAATACGATGGTAAATGTTGTAAAATTCATATTGCTGTTGGCCGTCATGGCAGTGTCCGCGTCGTGCAACAGCAACAAGAAGGCCGCTTCAGGCGACGGCGAGGCTGTCGTGACGCAGCCGGCAGGCCTGGCGTTCAGCGCCGACAGCGCGTATGCCTTTTTGTGCGGAGCAGTGCGGCTTCGGGCCGCGCACTATGAACAGCGAGGGACACGAGCGGTGCGGCGAGTGGATCGTCGGCAAGTTCAAGGCGCTGGCCGTGGGCGTGGATTTCGTCTGCTTTGACGCCGAGGACTGGGGCGTGCCGCGCTGGAGCGACGTTGCCGACACTGGCGACTCATGGGCTTTGGGCGCCCAGCACTGGTCGGCCAATCCCCATAAAGAGGGCTACAAGGCGCGCTTCGGCATCTTGCTCGACATGGTAGGCGGCCAGGGAGCCCAGTTCTGGCGTGAAGGCATGTCGATGCAGTACGCTCCCGACATAGTGAAGAAGGTATGGTCGGCCGCTGAGGTGGTTGGCTTCAGCAGCTATTTCGTCGACCGTGACGGCGGAATGGTCACCGACGACCATGTGCCGGTGAACGAGAAGGCCAAGATTCCTACCATAGACATCATCGCGTTTTACCCTGATTGCACCCAGAGCACGTTCGGGCCGACGTGGCACACCGTGTCAGACGACATGGAGCATATCGACCGCGCCACGCTGGGAGCGGTGGGGCAGACAGTCATACAGGTGCTCTATTCAGAACGATGAAGCAGTGCCTGCCGGCACGCTGGTGGCCGGCTGTATTCAAAAGGCCGTCTTTCGCATTGTGAAAGACGGCCTTTTTGCATTGTAAAAGACCGTTACCCGCAAGGCGAAAAGCCGTCAATCGCAAGCCTATAGGGTGGCTTGCCACGTTTCATGTTGTTTCATGCCGCGGCGAAAGCCGTTGCATGCTAGTGGGTCGGTGCCCGTTAGGTTTGCGCTTGGAGGAGCGCAAAGGGGGCGCAACGTAAATCAAAATGCTTAGAATTCGGCTCAAAAGGCCTGTTTTAAGCGCCTGCAACAAAAAAAGAAACATATATGAAACAATTGAGAATGCAACGTTAATTCAAATAATATAATTTTTGTGTTCTGAAAGCAATCTTTACCAAAAATAACATTACCAACCTGTCCGTGTGACGCCTAATCTGTTATTATGAAAACCTGCCCCAGATTGTCAATGTGTACAGTCAAGATGTGCCGACGAACGCGGCCGCTCCTTGCCGGGCCGTAGCGTGGCGTTTGTCTGCGGCCGTGGCGGATGTGTGTCTGCGTGTCGCGGCAACATGCCTATACATATATATAATTGACAAAAATTTTCTAATACTATATTGTTTAACTTTGATAACTCAAAAGACTATGATGGCCTGCGCCGCTTCTAACGCTTTTTGCCGTTTCACTTTCAGTTCCACCGGAGAATGCGGGCGCAAGCGCTCCCATGGCCGTGCAGCAGAAGGTGACGGTGACCGGTACAGTCAGCGACGCTGCCGGTCCGCTGATAGGAGCCACGATTAAAGTGAAAGGCTCGTCCACCGGCGTCATCGCCGACATGGACGGCAACTTCAAGATTCAGGCCAACCAGGGCGACGTGCTCGAAGTGTCTTACATCGGATACATAACCCAGGAAATAAAGGTAGGCACCAAGACAAGCCTCTCGATCACCCTTGAGGAAGAGAAGCACAACCTCAACGAAGTGGTTGTGATCGGTTACGGTACGCAGAGGCGCGAGGCCGTTACCGGTTCTGTGGCTAACATCAGCGGCTCTGAGCTGAACCAGATTGCGGCTACCAACGCAGCCCAGGCGCTTCAGGGCCGCGTCGCAGGTGTGCTCATGACGCAGACATCTTCAAAGCCGGGCGCAGAGATGCAGATTCGCATCCGCGGCCAGCGTTCGCTCAACGCGAGCAACGACCCGCTCATCGTGCTCGACGGAATCCCCTTCATGGGCCGCTCTCTGATATCAACCCGGGCGACATCAAGTCGATGGACATCCTGAAGGACGCGTCGGCAACCGCCATCTACGGTAGCCGCGGTGCCAACGGTGTCATCCTCATCACCACGGTGAAGGGCATGCAGGGCTCGCCGGCCAAGGTAAGCTACAACGCTTACGTGGGCTTCAAGACCGTGTTCCACAAGTACCCGATGATGAACGGAAAGAAGTATGCCGAGATGCGTGAGTACGCCGGCCTCTACGAGAACACACTCGACGAGAGCAACGACACTGACACGGACTGGCAAGACCTGTTCTACCGCACGGGCATCAGCCACAGCCATGACGTCAGCATACAGGGCGGAGCTACGCCTTCGGCGCGGGCTACCACGACGAGGCCGTCATCCCGACTCAGGGCTACGACCGTATCTCCATCCGAGGCAACTTCGACCAGAGCGTGGGCAAGTACTTCCGCTTCGGACTTTCTACAAATACCAACTACCACGAGACCAAGGGTGGCAACGTCGGCATCTACAACGTGCTGTCGATGAGCCCGCTGACTTCTCCATACGACGAGGAAGGCAACCTCAAGCGCACCATCAAGATGCCTCTCGACGAGACTTGGGTGCTCACGAAGGACGTGGCCGAGAGCCTTCAGGACACATGGCTGAACGAAGAACGCGGACTCGGTTCTTACAACACCATGTTCGCCGAGGTCAAGTGCCCGTGGATCGAGGGCCTCAGCTATCGCGTGAACGTCGGCTTGAACTACCGTACATCGAAGACGGGCGTGTTCACCGGAACCGGCGTGACCAGCACCAACCCCGATTCTCCCAACAGCGCGTCGGTACAGCAGGACGTTACGAGAAACTGGGTAGTTGAGAACCTTCTCACCTACGACCGCACATTCGCGGAGAAACACCACGTGAACTTCACCGGCCTTTACTCAGCCGAGCAGACAACGTTTGAGCGCACGTACATGTCTGGCCGCGGCATCCCGGCCGATTACTTCCAGTATTACAACATCGGCGCAGCAGCCGACGAAGTTTCGGTCAACCCCAACAACCAGAGCTACTGGCAGAGCGGACTCATGTCATGGATGGCGCGTATAATGTACACCTACGACAACAAGTACATGATCTCGGCGGCTGTCCGTTCAGACGGTTCTTCACGCCTTGC
>VOFD01000737.1_pt1 | contig 14001 bp, 22 predicted proteins | sample 5384101 | NCBI WGS metagenome assembly VOFD01 (sample SAMN12384723, study PRJNA508395) | human gut metagenome | isolation source: healthy gut C | host: Homo sapiens
ATTCTTCATTTGGATTCTTTTTATTTAGACCATATACTGCAACAGATGAAAAAAAAAATGATTCGTTTTATATTATTTTTCTCCATTGCTTTTAATGTCTTTTCTATACCACCTACATTTGTATCATAATAAAGAGATACCGGAACAACATCATCCCGATGCTGTGCTGCTAATAAAACAACACATTCAGCCCCTTCCAATTTCTTATCTAAATAATCCTGATCACGTACATCACCAATTGCTGTAACTTCTGGAAAGAAACGACTTTGTTGCAAATCAATATTCAACATCTCATACCTTTGTGCTTTTTCAAAAGTGTAATCAAACGAGTCCCGACAAAACCTGACGCACCAATTAAAGTTATTTTCATGTTTTTTTTACTAATTATCTTTTCACTAACAATTTACAAATTACAGACATCTTTAAATTTCACGCATAGTTTCGCATAATCATATTTTTCGGCTGCTTTTTTCGCTTTATTACATATTGTCTGATACTCATCAGAAGGCAAGTTTTTAAGCGAAAGTATAGCAGCGGCATAATCCTGCGGATCAGTTAACTTACAGTCTATGCCGACACCCTCCTCTAATATGATACTGTATGGCATTCCCACATTACAACATAATGGTTTACCACTTGCCAGTCCCAAAACATCTTATTCATACTGCCACCATACTTCCCGAAATTAGTAGAATAATTCAGAGCATTCACATCTGCTTTTGAAAGTATATATGGCACATACTCGGGTGATGTCCATTTTGCTTTAAATTTTACGTTTGTAATCTGTTGTTCTTCACAATAATGCTCTAAAAAAGCCCTATCCTCACCATCACCATAAATCAAGACCTGCACATTATTATTCTGCAATATTTTAGCTGAATCTATAAGCAGTTTAAGATTATTTGCCAATCGAATACTTCCCAAATAAATAATATTGAAAGTTTTATCGTTTGCCAAATCAAAATCTTCTACTTTGTATCTTTGCATGTTAACATTAAACTCAGACAAATCAATACCATTATTTATATAATGCAATTTATTTAAATCAATTGTCCCCCCTGATCACTATCCCATCCGTTTTCTCTCACATAATTAACTGCACCAGGCATAGAAAAACAACGTTGTCTGCTTTACTATAAATATATCGTTCTAAACAATAAGCAATTTTCACGCATGGATTATTTTTTTTCCCAATAAGCCTAAGCTTACGAATGAATCAGGCCATAAATCTGTAACATCCACGATATATTTTGCTTTTACCTTTTTTGGCTAGTTGATAAATTGGAATATCAAAAGGAATACGAGATGTATGAATTATCACATCCGGTTTCTCAAATTGTTTTCTATGGATGAATAATTTAACCGCAAACCTAAAATATGATATAATCCTTCTTATCCCATTAGTAGATCCACAACCTGCATTTACTAAAACAAAAGGGATATTATCATAAGTTTTCTCTTCAAATGTCTTATTAGAGTCAGACAAACATAAGTTTCTATTGTGAACATAACTAGAACAAAACAATTTCACATTATAGCCTTCTGATTGAAAATATTGTGCCAACTTTATTGTTCTCAAATGAGTGCCATAAAATTCAATAGGTGCTGCATCTTTATTTATGAACCAAATAGTCTTTTTTCTTCATCATAAGATTATTACTTCCAAGCATTCAACACTTTTACAACCCTTTCAACCTCTTCCATAGATATAATAGGACTCATTGGAATACTCAATTCTTCAGCATGAATCAATTCTGTAATTGGAAAGCTAAGATCATTCCATTCTTTATAGCATTCTTGTTTATGAGGAGGAATAGGATAATGGATATTAGTTTGAATATCATTCTCTGCTAAATATTGTTGCAAGCCATCACGATCTGCACAACGAATTGTAAAAAGATGAAATACATGTGCATTCCAATCTTTCACAATTGGCAAAATAATCGCTGGATTCTCAATGTTTTCTATATAATATTTTGCAACTTCTTTTTCTTAATTGTATATCATTATCAAGATAACGGAGTTTAACATCAAGAATAGCTGCCTGAATTTCGTCAAGACGACTATTACGCCCTACATATTGGAAAACATATTTCTTTGCAGATCCGTAATTAGCAACCGACCTTACTATATGTGCCAACTCATCATCATTCGTTGTCACAGCTCCTGCATCCCCTAATGCACCTAAGTTTTTACCCGGATAAAAGCTATGCCCTGCAGCATCGCCTATCGAGCCTGTCATTCTCCCATTAAATTTGCAGCCATGTGCCTGCGCATTATCTTCTACAAGCTTAAGATTATATTTTTCACATAATTCACCTATTTTCTCAGTATACGCACACTGACCATAAAGATGTACTATAAGTATAGCTCTTGTACGAGAAGTTATAGCTTTTTCAATCTTAGAATCATCAATTTGATATGTTTCCAGATTGGGTTCAACCAACACAGGAATGAGTCCGTTCTCAGTAATGGCTAAAATAGAAGCAATATAGGTATTTGCAGGAACGATAACTTCATCTCCGGTTTCATTATCCCCATTTCAATATAAGCACGGAAAATCCAAATCAATGCATCAAGGCCGTTAGCACATCCTATAGTATATTTAGTACCAATATATGAGGAATAATGTGTTTCAAACATTGCATTTTCTTTTGCCTTGTAAATACCACCCTGAATCAACGACTCTCAATACTGCTTCATGAATCTCTTCTGCATATTTTGCAGTAACTTTCTGTAAATCTAAAAATTTAATCATATCCGTTTTATATTTTATGTTTAACTCCATTTTTATCACACATATTTAAGTCCAGAGCAATACCATCTTTAGTGATATACCCTTTTTTACATGCAGGATTACCAAACCAAATCTCATGTGCCGGAACATTTTTTGTAACAACACTTCCTGCCCCGACAAGAGCGTACTCACCAATAATCAATCCTCCCATTATTGTAGAATTGGCTCCGATCGAACAATGTTCCTCAAGTGTCGTCATTAGAAATTCACTTGGATAGACTTTTGAACGAGGAATCAAATCATTAATAAAAGAGACATTTGCTCCGATAAAAACATTATCTTTTACTCTTAGTCCATCCCACAATTGTACTCCTGATTTTACAGTAACATTGTTACCTATAATAACATCATTCTCTACAAAAACATGGGCACATAAATTGCAGTTACTTCCAATAACAGCACCATTTAAGATGACACAAAATTGCCATATAGTAGTCCCGTCACCAATCAATTTACTTTGACAGTCAGCCAGTGGGTGTATCATATATTCCTCGCTTTATATATTTGTTAATACTTCAATGTATAGTTTAGCCTGACTTTCCCAGTTATACTCTTCTAAAACTGCTCGCCGACCATTTTGCCCCATCTGATAAGCCATTTCCTTATTTTCAACTAAATATTGAATAGCCTCCTTTATTTGCTGCGAATTATGTGGATCAACACAAATTCCACAATTATATTTTTCTACAATTTCACGATAGCATTTCACATCCGAAAGCAACACCGGTAACCCCGCCTCCATACTTTCAAATATTTTCAACACACCAAAAGATCCATTCGGACTGCCTGTCCGACTAAAATCCCGAAGAGTATTACTAATAGTCATTTTTGAAAAAACTGTTGATATCTCTTCTTTCTTAAACGGCCCTGCAAAATCCACATTCTTCCAGTTTGGAAAAGTTTCAAGAACATCAACATATCCTTCTTCAATCACACCTGCAACATAATATTTGATATCCGGCAATTCCACTAAAGCTTTTAATACTTCTTTTTGACAACTAATCCAATAGACTGTTCCAATATATCCAAGAACATTTTTACGGGATAAATATTCCTCCTTGGATAAAGTAAACCCGAAGATACAACAGGGAAATTTTTAATAACATAATGATTCTTTATTCCCCACTTTTCAAGGCGATTGTCAGTATCATCAGTTACAGTAAATACAGCATGATATTTCTTTAGAGATGACTTCAGATATTTCTCCATCAGCACTGCAATTACATTACGAGCTATTTTAGGCAAATATGCTTTATCATGAATGATGCCAGGATAAAACTCACGAAGATTAAATACAACTTTATATCCCTTATGTTTCAATTTAACCCCAAGAGATAATAGCTCCGGATCAGAAATTTGGTATACATCTGCATTTATCATTAGTGCTTTCCTATAAAGAAATTTCTTGGTATTCAGCATCCTCTCTATACGGGAGCATGGCTTATAGTTACACGAAATAAACTCAATACCATCAATTGTTTCATTCGGTTCTAAGTCACAAACAACAATAGTAACTTTATAGCCAGCCATTGCCAATGCCTTCCCCTGACGGTCAAAGATCAATGGGTCTTTTCGAGAATAAAGCCCTGTGAGATAACAAATATGCATCATGGATTTAATTTTATATTTTCACGTTTGTCGTGCATTACTATATACATAGAAAATAGAAAGATATAATTAACAGAAAATAACCCAGGACGCTGATATAATGTAGCAAGTAGCAAGGTTATAAATATAAGAATATACCATATGGACTTTATACGATTTAAGGCATAAAGAACAAAGAAAAAGCAGGTACATAATACAGACAACAGCTCCATTGGACAGAATCGCATTTCGATAACCAGCACTATCCGAGAAGTTTGCCAGCTGTCTCTTATTATCTACCCCCACCAATATTGACTTGTACCCTGAATAGAATTAAAATAACTTTTTAAACTACTATCAGCCCTATTATCCCCACTGATCATCCCTTGTGTTTTATCATATTCCAATCTATCCCAAATCAACAACCTAGTCATTGCATTTTGCATAGAAAAACAATTAACAATGCCATTAAAGAAGAGATGAAGAATTTATATACGACCTTGACATTTCTAGAAAATAAAAAATACACTAAAAAAATGGCAGAAAGGACATAGAAAAATAGGGACAATGAAAGAAGTCCAGAAATTAAAATAAATATATTCCTTTTATCCTTCAGATTAAAATTATCTATATACAGCATAAGTCCGGCGATAGTACCAACAACACCCGGCTCATCAAAAGGGCCACAAAATCTTAATGATTGAAAATAAACATCAAGACCTGCCCCTAAATAGTTGGGAATAACTAAAAATGGATATGCAATATAATTATATGTTTTTACAGCATTCAAAGGAGCTATTATTTTTCCGGGGACAGGAATACCAAAGAAAAGTAACAGCCATACCAAAATGGATATTCCAATTATTATAGAATATAACGTTTTGTACCTATCAAACACGTTTACCATAAATCTGTTCGATCCAAAAGGTACTGCTGCCAAAATAATCATAAAAAAGAATCCTATCAGATTACGATTTTGAGAAATAGAAGCTAGCAAAAGGGTAAAAACAAAGAAAATCAGATACAGCACATTCAATCTATTCATTCTATAATTCCGCCAGAATAGAATCGCCAATGGGAAAAAGAAATACAATTTGCGCATAAGACCCACTTAGACTCCAAGTAAAAAAATGGCCTTAGAGTTAACAAAAGTAATATACCTCCTATAAAATAAGTTATGTCATTACTATTTTTAATCCTCATTATAATCAATCATTTTTTCAGTTTATCAGTGCTGACAATGTAATCAGCATGTAAATCTACTGTACTATCAGAAATACCAGCTAAATACCGCATTTTAACACCGACAATATTAGCAATAGTCGAAAATATTGGAGAATAGTTTCTTATGGATCTAAAACAAATAACCTTACAACCGCTATGACAAAACAATAAATTTGTAAATGCAGCTCCAGAACCACCCACAATATAGTCAGCATTATTAAACAAGGCCATTTGCTCACAAAAAGTGTATGTTTCGGGAGCAACAACTTCAAACCCATATTCTTTAAGTACTCCCCAAACTTCAGATTCATTATAATGCCTCTTTTTTTTGTACTCTTCCGTGTCAGAAAAATGCGTTTCGGAGTTGCTAAATCAGACTTAAACAAGAGCAATTTATCACGCATTTGCAATGTTAAATGACAATCAAAAACAAACCCAAATAAATGATCAGGATCAGTAATATCTCTATAATGAGGTGCAATAGAATTCACAGCAGAAAGAGAATATAAAGTACCAAATTCTACTATTTCTTTTTTCTCCTATAGTAATTATGTCACGTTGGGTTTCATTAAGAATCTCAAAAATCTTTTTAAAAGAATCTATTTTCATTACGATTTCATCGATTATCAACGGAGCATCTTTTGATATGTTTATTCTGTTGAAGACAAGCAGTTTAATGAGAATTTCATACAATTCATGATAGTAATTACATGAAAATTTCCCTGAAAGCATAATTCCAGACTTCAAATAACGACATTTCCCAATACCGCCATCGTTACGTAAAACAGCAACATTATTCTTTAACCGCAATAAAAGCCCATCAAACATCACATAGCGATCGTTCATATTATAACAGAAGTCGTTAATTACACACTTTTCTTTCACATTTAAGATAAAATCGGAATTTCCTTGTATTCTAACACCTTCATGTTTATAAATAAAAATATCTTGCATCGGAACTGATATCAGTTCTTTCTTCAAAGGCTCCAACTCATAGGTCAACTTACTTGTATACCCTACTCTATTAGTAATAAGTGGTATTATAGATGAAGTCAAATGCGATTTCGCATAGACATGATGACTAACAACTTCAAACGGTACAAACGAAACAAACGTAAAAAACCATATTATTCATCGCATATAAACAATGCCCCCAACTGTTCTTTTTTTGAATGATAATAGAGTCTGCATGATATACTTTCTATAGCATTTCCGATTCTTTTTTATTTATTGAATGTTTTATTTCGAGCAATATTTTCTTCATCATCCATCATATTAGTTTTTACGATGTAATTTGTTTATTATAACCTGCTTAATCCCTATCCTACGATCTAGTCCCGTATATGAATAATATGTCGTTAAAACTAAAAACACTGTTACCACTGCGTATCCACTCCAACCAAACATTAATATTTTGCAGGTAAGGACTATGGCAGTGATACAAGAAAATAGTATAAATAATTTCATTATTGATCTGGTAAATTTGAGATTACATTTTATTCGACAAATGATCCATAGCTGCAAAAAATAGAATCCATATTTAATGAATGATGATATGCCAAGTCCTATTAATCCCCAATAGTAATACCCTATCATATTAAAAATTAATCCATAACAAACTGTAATAAATTCATTCCAAAAGTATACTTTGGAATCACCTTTCGCTAATAAACCATAAGACATACTCCACGCCATGGCTTTAAAAAACATGGCTGCCATTGCCCAATACATCATACCTTCAGTAGGTATAAACTTTGTAGAATAAAGTACTACTACAGCTACCCGTATATAAGCGATAAAAGCAATAATTATTGGAGCAAGCAACAGTAACGAAATCTCAGCCTGCTGATTAATCGCCCTAACAAATGAGTCATTATCCGAAGCTATCGCTGACAATCGGGGATAATAATCTGTTGCCATAGCCGTAAATACCAATCCAACATATGTGTTAACTATTGTAAACCCCGCATTGAACAACCCGACATCATCAATAGAACCCATACGACTTATGAAAATACGAATGAAATAGGAAGCTAATATTGCCAACATACCCTGAAGACTGATCAACACTCCCATCTTCAACATATCTCGCCCTTCAACTTTTATATCCGTAATGGTTATTTCTTCCTTCTCAATCTTTATTTTGCGGGCATATATATAAGACAGGATAAAAATCAAAGCATTCGAAAACAATAAAACAGGGACAATAGCATCTATCTTCCAAAAAAATAATATAACGGTATGATAAATACTAAACCGACTGCATTGCCAACTACATTGGCCTTCGCCAAATAACGATACTTCCGCATCCCCTGCATTAAAGCATTTTGCCCGGAAGTTAATTGCATCAATAAAACCGAGAATGAAAGTATTATAAAAGCAAAAGTATAATCTGTATTTCCAAATGTCACTTGACTTAACAATGAAGCTGAAACCAAACAAATCAATGCACCTGTCAATCCGGTAATCCAAACCAATCTCCTAAATACAGAAATAATTAAAGCTATACGTTTAGTATCATTGGCTCCGTTAGCTTCTGCAATATTACGTACGGCACTGGTCCCTAAACCACAATTTGTAAAGGATGAAATCATTGTAATGGTAGAATTAAGCAATCCCATAACCCCCATCCCTTCAGGGCCTAATAATACTGCAGCAAATTTAGACCTGATGATTTGTATAAGTATATTAAAGATTTGAACCCCTCCAAACAATGATGTAGCTTTTTAGGCTTTGTTTATACGAGTTCCTGTTTTCAGTGTCCATTGCTTCTGACATTCCTAGTATTATTGAATTAATCTTCCATAATTCTTCTCAAGAATTTTGCAGGTAACCCTACATGTATTTCAGAGTCTGGTATATCATGAGTAACCAAACTTCTTGCTCCTGCCATAGCAAAATTGCCAATCTTTCTCTTTTCTAAAACTGTAGCACCTATAGAAACATCAGCACACTTACCTATAACCACCAATGAACCGGTTATCGAACCCATTGCAAAATGACATAATGGTCCACATTTAACATCATGTCCGATACAAGTATTGGATTTTACCATTGTCCCTACGCCCAGTTCTGTTCGAGGAGCAATATATGCATGACACATGACCAGTACCCGGATGAAGAACCACGTTCTCTCCAATAAATGCAGTATAATGTATTATTGTTACTAATCTATCCAATGGAACATTTAGTCTCTTAAACAGTTCTTCTGTCAAGACATTTCGTCCTATCATATGTATTCCCCATATAAAATAATACCCTTCATCGACAAAATGCTTAATTCTATCAGTACCTCCCAAAACAGCATACTCATCTACATTATCTACAAAATCGTTCACAAAACCACAGATTTCAATATCTTCATCGTATCCGTTTTTCTGGTTATCTTTTATACAAGCTGCAATAACAGAACCATGTCCATTACCACCAATTATCAATACCCGCTTTTTTCATTTTGTATTCTTATACTCTAAGAAATCCTTATATATTCGTATATAATCAGCTTCATCATAAGGCATTGAAGCAAGTACCAGACACACTGCTCCAGATGAAAAGTTATCCAGTTCTCTCCACATTCCCGGAACAATATATAAACCTTGATAAGGACGATTTAATGAAAAGGTACGTTTCACACTGCCATCATCAACTGTTACATTAAAACTACCGCTAGCAGCTATCACCAACTGAAACAATTCTTTATGAGCGTGTCCACCACGCGCCTCGCCACCCGGTATATCGTATAGATAATAGGTACGTTTTACTTCAAATGGAACAGTTTTAACATTTTCAACCACAGTGATATTACCTTCATCTCTGTGATGCTTATCAAGCTCTATAATTGTGCAGTCATAGACTGTACTATTTTTACTCATAATGCAGTATTTTTGAAAGTTTCGTAATCACGTATATAATCATTTTCTCCATATGGAGTTGAAGATAATATTAAAGCTAACGAATTAGTAGAAAAATTATCCATCTGTCTCCATATTTGCTTTGGTACGTACAATCCATAGTATGAACGATTCAAATGGATTTTCCTCCTCTCTTTACCATCATCCAAGAGCACATCAAAACTACCGGAAAGTGCAATAATAAATTCCTGTTTTTCTTTATATGCATGCCCTCCACGTTTCTCTCCACCACGGACATCGTATATCCAATATGTCCGTTCTATTTTAAATGGAATATGCTTAAATTCCTCGGCAAAAAGAGAGATTACCCTTTTATCCAAAAATTTTGGAAGATCAATCAACCTACAATCTGATACATTCATAACTTTTATATTTTGTACATACTTTCATAATACTTATTATACTCTCCACTCGCTATATTTTCCATCCATTCGTGATTTTCCAAATACCAGCGAACAGTTTTTTTTCAATACCTTCCTCAAATTGCAAAGACGGTTCCCATCCTAATTCTTTTTTTCAATTTATTAGAATCAATAGCATAGCGTAAATCATGTCCTTTTCTGTCAGCTACATATGTAATCAACTTTTCGGAAGTACCGTCCGGATTACCCAATAACCGATCCACAGTTTTGATGATAACCTTAATTAAATCAATATTTGTCCATTCATTGAAACCACCAATATTATAAGTCTCAGCTATTTTTCCTTTATGAAAAATGATATCAATAGCACGTGCATGATCTACTACATACAACCAGTCTCGAACATTCTCACCCTTACCATAAACCGGTAAGGCTTTTACCATGACGGATATTATTAATAAAAAAGAGGTATAAGCTTTTCGGGAAATTGATAAGGCCCGTAATTGTTACTGCAATTGGTAACAATAACAGGCATTCCATATGTATCATGAAAAGCACGTACGAAATGATCACTACCAGCCTTGCTAGCAGAATAAGGACTATGTGGCTGATATTTTGTTTGTTCAGTGAAGAATGTTCCGTCAAAATCTAATGCACCATATACTTCATCTGTTGAAATATGATAAAAAAGTTTATGACCATATCCCGTTTCTGAAGTTTCCCAAGCCAACTTAGCTGCCTGTAATAATGAAAGGGTACCCATCACATTCGTTTGTGCAAAAATAAATGGATCTTTAATACTACGATCAACATGGCTTTCTGCTGCCAAATGTATCACACTATCAATATTATACTGTTTAAAAAGCTGTATTATTCTCTCAAAGTCACAAATATCAGCTTTTACAAAAGTATAATTCGGCTGACCTTCAATATCTTTCAAATTAGCTAAATTTCCAGCATAAGTCAACTTATCTAAATTTATAATATGATACTCAGGATATTTATTCACAAATAAGCGAACAACATGGCTTCCGATAAATCCTGCACCACCAGTAATCAATATATTCCGCTTCATCTTTCTATTTTTCTTTTTAATTCATCTATTACATTCATCAAGTATTTCCCGTATTGATTCTTTAACATCGGCTGTGCCAATGCCATCATTTTTCAGGAGTAATCCAGCCTTTCCGAAAAGCAATTCCTTCTAAACAAGCTATTTTTAACCCCTGACGTTTTTCTATCACTTCAATAAAATTACTAGCCTCTGATAAAGAATCGTGCGTACCAGTATCAAGCCATGCAAAACCACGTCCTAAAAGTTGGACTTTTAATTCTTTAGTATCCAAGAAACATTGGTTTACTGTAGTTATTTCCAATTCTCCACGTGCAGATGGCTTGCTATTCTTTGCTATTTTAACCACTTTATTGGGATAGAAATAAAGCCCCACTACAGCATAGTTTGATTTTGGGTGAACAGGCTTTTCTTCCAATCCTAATACATTACCGTTTTTATCAAATTCCGCAACTCCATAACGTTCGGGATCTGATACCCAATAGCCAAATACAGTAGCTTTGTTTTCTTCTTCAGCCATGCGTACAGCTTCTTTTAGCATATAAGTCAGCCCCTGACCATGAAAAAATATTATCTCCTAGTACCAAGCAAACCGAATCATCACCAATAAATTCCTCTCCAATAATGAATGCTTGCGCAAGACCATCAGGCGAAGGTTGTTCTGCATATTCAAAACGAACACCGAAATCAGAACCATCACCTAATAATCGTTGAAAAACCGGGAAGGTCATACGGAGTAGAAATTATTAAAATCTCACGAATACCTGCAAGCATCAAAACCGAAATGGGATAATAAATCATCGGTTTATCAAATATGGGAAGAAGCTGCTTACTAACTCCCTTGGTAATAGGGTACAAACGAGTACCAGATCCACCGGCTAAAACAATACCTTTCATTTTAATATAATCTGTTTAAATGTGTGGGCTTATCTCTCACTTTATCCCACCAAAGATTTAAAGCAATCCAGGCTACAATATCTCCTATTAATATCACAGTATTATTCACCCATGGTATCAATAAAATATTTACAGCACTAAATGCACAGGATATTAATATTATAATAATCATAGCTTTACGGGGTGTAAATCCCATTGCCAAAAATTTATGATGAATATGATTCTTATCTGGTTCAAAAGGGCTCTTTCCATTACGCAAGCGTACCATTACCACACGAATCACATCAAAAGCTGGAATTATTAGTGTACTAAAGGCTATAAGAAAAGTATCTTTGGTATTAGAAATTACCTCAGGATCGTTCTGACTATATTTGATAGCAAGAAAACTTAGTATATACCCCAAAGTTAAGCTGCCGGTATCTCCCATAAATATTTTCCGTGCCCGTTCTGCATTACCGAAAACATTATAATAAAAGAAAGGAACTAATACACCTAAGGTACTAAATGCAAGCATACTATACATCCACAGACCTTTCTCTATAAACAAAAGGCCAAAGACCAAAAGCGCAACACTACTCAATCCTGATGCTAATCCATCAATTCCATCTATTAAATTAATAGCATTAGTAATGAAAACAATGGTCAATATAGTAAAAGGAATACCAATCCACTTTGGAATTGCATATATTCCAAATAACCCATATAAGTCATTTATCCAAAGCTCTGCGATAGACAAAAAAAACAAGCACAGAGAATTTGTATCACAAACTTTTGGCGATAACGCACTCCAATAAGGTCATCTGTAATTCCTGTCAAATATAAAAGAGTCAACCCACAGACTAAAAACAAACATTCCAATAAAAAACAAGTTGCATGTAAATCTGAAATATAATATCCTGTTATAGTACGGAATGCCAATACCAAACAACAAGAAAATAATATCGTTGGGAAAAAAGAAACTCCCCCAAACGTGGAATGGCACATGTATGGATTTTACGTTTATCTGGTATATCAAATAATCTCTTACGAAGAGAAATTAGTAATATGCGAGGTATGACAAATAACGCTATACAGACAGAAATAACAAAAGCTAAGATTATAAATATATAATTCATTCGAATAATTATTTCATGAATAAAGTTTAATATTAAGCCCCATTTAGTTGATGCAATAATTCATTTTTATACAGCAACTTGATTTTCAATCTTTTCCACATACCCAACCGGCATATCCGCACAAGCACACCCCAGCATATTCAACCGGACAGCAATCTTACTCCTGCCATCCACCGTGACAAGCTCTCCTACAAGACCAGTCAAAGGACCTTTGACAACACGTACTTTTTCACCACGTGCCAAAGGAGCACTATTCATACAGATTGCCTTTTCGGAATAGTCGAGCATAAAACGGAAACGGGCCATTTGTTCATCAGGAATGATAGTCGGACTGCTCTCACCGCGCATTACCATATACCGACTAACGGTAGAAAAGGAAAGAACCTCTTTACGTTCTTTAGGATCAGCATGTACAAAGACCATCATGGGAAGCAGCACGGATTCAACCACTTTACGGCGGTCGCTCCATTGATGTACTTCTTGCTGGACCGGTACAAAATTTTCAATCCCCATTTTGTCTAAACGTTCGGCTACCTTCTTCTCATGATGCATACGGACCAGAGCGACATACCAGCGTTTAGAGTGTGCTACGCCTTCCCTGTCCCAATTTTAGGCCCAGCACTTAAAGTTTCTTTCGTTAGAATCATACTTTTTTACCCCTTAAGTTTCCGTTACTTCTTAGGTAACGGAAATTATAGAGTACTGGACACCTACCACAAAAAGAAGAAGAAATACGTACGAACAAGGGAGTTTAGATATTTGCCTGATATACAGAGATATTTGAAAAGTATAGGCAGTCGAATTCATAGAACATGAAATAGGAATGTTTCATGTCCCGATACATTTTTACTGTATATTTAAATAAAAAAGAGAAAAAAAAGGAATTTTGCTTGTATGTTATTAACAATTTTGTCTATATTTGCACCGAATAATTTCCGTTACCTAAGAAGTAACAGCTGCGTATTTAGACTGGTTATCAAAGACTTAATATCCTTTTCAAAGAATTCCCCTATAATTCCTGACGTAAGAATAATTC
>VOFD01000777.1_pt1 | contig 14001 bp, 13 predicted proteins | sample 5384101 | NCBI WGS metagenome assembly VOFD01 (sample SAMN12384723, study PRJNA508395) | human gut metagenome | isolation source: healthy gut C | host: Homo sapiens
GGATGAGAACGGTAATCTCCATGTCAAGAACCTGTCCGCGTTCTGGATTCCTGAACTGACCACCACGGAGAAAGTCGGACATACCACCTACACCGTGACCGGCAGCTATGAGGGCAAGGAGTCCTTTTTGAAGAAGCTGGAGCGTATTGTTGCCAAGAACGCCCAGCAAAAATTTGAAGATGAGGGTGCAGACGAATGACAACTGCGCCCAATTCTGCTATACTTGACCCGGTAACCAATCCTGCACTGACAGTTGCTCCACAGAGTAAGGAGGACACAACAATGTCTGGAGCAACGAATAAAATCACCGCACTTTACTGCCGACTGTCGCAGGAGGACGAGCGGCTCGGCGAAAGCCTGTCCATTGAGAACCAGAAGACTATCCTTCTGGAATACGCCAAGAAGAACCACTTCCCGAACCCGGTGTTCTTTGTAGATGATGGCTATTCCGGCACGAACTACGACCGTCCCGGCTTTCAGAGTATGTTGGTCGAGATCGAAGCAGGGCGTGTAGGAATCGTTATCACGAAAGACCTGTCCCGACTGGGGCGCAACTCTGCCCTGACGGGTCTGTACACCAACTTCACCTTTCCCCAGTATGGCGTTCGCTACATTGCCATTAACGACAACTACGACACCATTGACCCGAACAGCGTAAACAACGATTTTGCGGGCATTAAGAACTGGTTCAACGAGTTTTATGCCCGTGACACCAGCCGCAAGATTCGGGCTGTTCAGAAGGCCAAGGGAGAGCGTGGTGTGCCGCTGACGGTCAATGTGCCGTACGGTTATGTAAAAGACCCGGAGAACCCGAAGCATTGGCTTGTTGACCCAGAAGCGGCTGCGGTCGTGAAGCGCATCTTCTCCATGTGCATGGAAGGCCGTGGGCCTTCCCAAATCGCTAAGCAACTGCAAGAGGACAAGGTGCTCACCGTGAGTGCCTACAAGCAGAGCCACGGAAGAGCAGCGGCTGCTATCTCCGAAGACCCCTATGCGTGGAAGGATAGCACCGTTGTGGGCATTCTGGAACGTCGGGAGTACACAGGCTGCACGGTCAACTTCAAGACCTACACCAACTCCATCTGGGACAAGAAGCAACGGCTGAATCCTGTGGAGAATCAGGCTGTCTTCCCGAATACCCACGAGCGCATTATTGACGATGATGTGTTTGAAAAGGTTCAAGAGATTCGCAGCCAGCGTCACCGCATTACACGAACGGGCAAGAGCAGCATCTTTTCCGGCATGGTCTATTGTGCTGACTGCGGTTCCAAGATGCAGTATGGTTCATCCAATAACAGGGACTTTAACCAAGACTTCTTTGACTGCGCTCTGCACAAGAAGAACAGAAGTAAATGCAGAGGGCACTTCATCCGGGTAAAAGTTCTGGAAGGCCAAGTGCTGAATCATGTCCAGCGGGTGACGGACTACATCCTTTGCCATGAGGACTACTTCCGCAAGGTCATGGAGGAACAGCTTCGGGTGGAAAGCACCGAAAAGCTGACTGTCCTGAAGAAGCAGCTTGCCCGGAATGAGAAGCGAATCGCAGACCTCAAACGGCTGTTCATGAAAATCTACGAGGACAACGCCAGCGGAAAGCTGAGCGATGACCGTTTTGACATGATGAGCCAGAGCTATGATGCCGAGCAGAAGCAGTTGGAAGAGGAAGTTCTCTCTATCCGGCAGGAAATCGAAGTACAGGAACAGCAAATCGAGAATATTGAAAAGGTCATCCAGAAAGCGCACAAGTACGTTCATATTGAAGAACTTACGCCCTATGCTCTCCGTGAACTGGTATCGGCCATCTATGTGGATGCCCCGGATAAGTCCAGCGGAAAGCGGGTACAGCACATCCATATCAAGTATGATGGGCTGGGGTATATCCCTCTGGATGAACTGGAAGCAAAAAGAAAAGGCGTGACCGAAGTCACGCCAAATCTTCCCCATTGCGGGAGCTTTTGCAAATACTGTTTTATGAAGCCCCTGCATTTGCTCAGGGGATTTTTTTTTCATCTGGCGGCCAGCGGGGAAAATCTGCCCGGCTGCCCGGGTTTTGCAGTTGAAATCCCACTGCCGCAGTGGTAAAATTCTTTTAGTAAGCTTTTTTGCAAGAAACAAACTTTTGTCTTTGAACAGCCCGCTCTCCACACAGCGGACGAGGAGAAGAGAAGATGGAGATATTATTGACAGGCTATACGGCGTTTCTGACCCAGGAGTGGATCGAGACGGCGTTCCCTGACGACCATGTGCTGACCACCCACACCAAGAGCGAAGCACTGCTGGACACCCGGGTGAAGACCGTCACCCTGGACGGCAAGCAGCTGCTGGCCCAGATCAACGAGACCTACCAGTTTGACCGCATCGTCTATTTTTCAGAGTACCTGCTGCCCCACGGCGAGCAGGAGGGCGAGCTGGACCGGCTGCGCTGGGTGCTGCAGGCCTGCCGTGAGCGGGAAGTGCAGCTGTTGTACTTTTCGGGCCCGATGGCCGCTCTGACGCCCCCCTCCGGCAAATCGCTGCTGGCAAACGCGGCGGAGGAGCTCTGCTTCCATTATGCCAAGACCAGCAAAATTCAGGTCAAGGTGTTCCGGCTGCCTTATCTCTACGCCGTCTCAGAGAGCGGCACGGAGCAGTTTGCCCGCCTGTTTGAGCAGATGCCCACCGGCACGGTGCAGATGGATGAGCAGGCGGCCCAGCCCCTGCTTGCCCTCTGCATGGAGGAACTGGCCGACCTGACCGCCCGGGTGTTTGATACCTGGACGCCGGAGCCGGAGCGGTTCCTGCTGCCGCAGGTGTTCGACGCCACCCAGCAGCAGGTGGGCGAGGTGCTGCAAAAGCTGCAGCCCGGGCTGGAAGTGTGCTACGGCGCCGACACCCTCCAGACGTACCCCACCGACGACCGCACGGTCCGCCGCCGGTACGGCTGGTTCCAGCGGTACAGTCTGTTGGACGACCTGCCCGCCATCTACAAGCTCTGGCAGGCCCGCCAGGCCGAAAAAAAGAGCGTCGTCCACCGCGCCATGGACAAACTCCGCCAGAGCACCCGGCTGCTCCGCATCGTGGAGATATTAGCCGCATGGCTCCTCTCGGAAGTGCTGGTACGGGCCACCGGCACCGACGCCCAGTTCCAGATGATCGATTTCCGGCTGATGTTCGTCATGCTCATCGGCACGGTGTACGGCCTCAACGCGGGTGTGCTGGCTGCCGTGCTGGCCTCCGTCTCGCTGGCGGCAGGGTATCTGCGGCAGGGGACAACCCTGATGCTGCTGTTCTATGAGCCCTCCAACTGGCTGGCGTTCATCGTCTACTTTGTGGTGGGCGCCTCCTGCGGCTATGTGCAGCTGCGCAACACCGAGGCCGCCCGCTTTGTGCGGGAGGAAAACAACCTCCTGCGCGACCGGCTCCGGTTCACCCAGCGGCTGTATCAGGATACTTTGGAAGACAAACAGATGTTCCGCCGCCAGATCTTAGGCCGCCGGGACAGTTTTGGCAAAATTTATACCGTGACCCAGCAGCTGGATATGCTGCAGCCGCAGGAAATTTACCGCAAGACCGTCCAGGTGATGGAGGACGTGCTGGAAAACCACAGCCTGACCATCTACCGGCTGGAACAAAACCACACCTTTGCCCGCCTGACCGCCGCCAGCGCCGGGCTGGAGCCTGCCCCGGCCCATTCCATCGAGGTGGCCCAGCGGCTGGATGTCCTCCGGGGCATTGAGCAGGAGGGTCTGTGGGTGAACCGGGAGCTCAGGCCCGGCCTGCCCATGTACGCGGCAGGCGTGCGGCAGAACGGCACCCTCGTGGTGCTCATTGGTCTGCGGACGGCCACCGAGGAGCAGATGACTCTCTATTACCAGAACCTTTTCCGCATCCTCTGCGGGCTGGTGGAAACAGCGCTGGTGCGTGCCTTTGAGTACGAGAACGCCGTGCAGGAGAGCTGGTATCTGCCCGGCACCTGCCTGCTGCGGCCTGCCGTGTTTGCGCAGAAGCTGGAATCCGCCTGCACCTTGCAGGAAGATAAAATGGCCCACCACCTGCTGCTGCGGGTGACGGGCGAGTTCAAGAACCAGGCCGAGCTCAACGCCCGGGTGGAGCGCTCCATCCGCAGCACCGATGTGGCCGGTGTGGGCTCGGACAACGCGATCTACCTGCTGATGAATCAGGCGGAGGAAGCAAACCTGCCCCTGCTGACCAAGCGCATGGGAGAGAAAGGTCTGCATGTCACCTCCGTGCCGCTGGACGAGCAGCTGCGGCTGGTAAGCGCCGCCAAACAGGAGGTGTAGTGAGATGGGAGCGGATTCTGGTTTGGTCTGCTGTTTTTGGTGCTGCATCTGGCTCTGTGCGGGGCCCTCTGGCTGCTGGCCCGCTCCCGGGCGCTGGAAGTGGAGGGGTATTTCCTCCCGGTGGCGCTGCTGGTGCCGGTGGGGGCCTTTGTGCGTGGTGCTGCTCCACACCTACCACCGGCTCACGGACGGGCAGCTGCTCGACCGGACATTGGAGAAACTGCGCATCAACGAAGAAATCTACAAAAATATCCTCGTGGTGGAAAACGAGGAGAAAGATACCGTCGTCCCGCTGGAAGAGGCCCTGCTGGTGAACAGCCCCGCCCAGAAGCGGAAGCTCATCCTCTCGGTGCTCACGGACGACCCCGCAGGTTACTACGATCTGCTGCAGCAGGCCCGGATGGACGACGACAGCGAGGTGGTACACTATGCCTCCACTGCACTGGCGCAAATTTCCAAAGAGGCCGACCTGAAGCTCCAGCAGCAGGAGCAGCGCTATGCCGCCGCCCCCGGCGACGCCAAGGTGCTGGAAGAATACTGCGATTATCTGGAAAGCTATCTGGACGGCGGCTTTGTGCAGGGCAAGGCAGCGGAGATTCAGCGCCACCAGCTGGAGCAGCTGCTCAAAAAGCGGCTGGATGCCCTGGGACGCCGCAGCTACACGCTGGAATGCAAGCTGGCAGCAGCCCAGCTGGCCCTTGCCGAGTACGACCGGGCCGAGGCCACGCTGGACGTGCTGACGGCCCGCTGGCCCCAGCGGGAAACGCCCTGGCTGCTCCACCTGCGGATGGCGGCTGCCCTGCGGGATGGTGCGGCCATCCAGAAAACACTGCATGACATCGAGGAAAAGGAGGTCTACCTCAGCGCAAAGGGCCGCGAGACGGTGCGGTTCTGGCAGGGGAAGAACGCGTGATGAAACACAAATTGCATTCCTGGCTGGATGCGTTCCGCTGGCGGAAACTGCTCCTCATCTGGGCCGTGTTCCTGGCCATGGCGGCCATCCTGTTTGCGGAGCGCAGCGGCATCCGGTACGCCTCCACCCAATTTAAAATTGATTATCTCCCTCGCACGGAGGTCAAGCCCGCCTCCATCGCCATGTTCGGCCAACCCGTCACCTGCCTGCTGCTCTACGACTCCGGACAGGAGGGTACTGACCAGGTCAAGGAGCAGTTCGACCAGATCCTGCTGGACATGAAAGTGGGTACCCAGGTGGTAGACGTGCACACCACGGCCCTGACCAGCCTGCCGGAGTTCAGCCAGTATCAGACCGTGGTGGTCCTCATGAGCAACCTGGACGCCCTGGGCAAGCGCCTCATCGACCTGATGAACTGGGTGCAGAACGGCGGAAGTGTGCTCTTCGCCATGACACCGGACAAAACGACATATTTCGATGCGATTTCACAAAAGCTGGGGGTCCAGTCCTCTGCATGGGAGTATAAGATGGTGGAAAGCATCGTCCCATCGGAAGACTTTATGCTGGGCGGCGGGCAGCGGTATGAGTTCAGTGACCCGTTCGAGTCTGCCCTCAGCGTCAGCCTCCGGGAGGATACCACCGTGTATGCCCGCACCGGGGACAAGGGCGTCCCGCTGGTGTGGGAGCATTCCAGCGGCTCCGGCCGGGTGGTGGTGGATAACATCGGCATCTATGATAAGGTGCTGCGGGGCGTGTACGCGGCCTCCTACAGCCTGCTGTGCGACGCCACGGCCTACCCCGTCATCAACGGGGCGGTGTTCTACCTGGACGATTTTCCCTCTCCGGTGCCGGGCGGCGATGGCACCTATATCCGCCGGGATTACAGCATGAGCATTGCGGACTTTTACTCCAAAGTCTGGTGGCCGGACCTGATGAAGCTGGCCCAGAAATACTCCATCCGCTTTACCGGCGTCATGATCGAAAACTACGAGGATGACACGGTGGATGCCCCCCCACCCGCCAGCCGGATACCCAGCAGTTCCGCTATTTTGGCAGCCTGCTGCTGCGGCAGGGCGGGGAAGTGGGCTACCACGGCTACAACCACCAGCCGCTGGTGCTGCCCGATACCGATTATAAAGACCTCTACAGCTACCGCCAGTGGCCCAGTGAGGACGCCATCGTGGCCGCCATGGACGAGCTGATCGCGTTCCAGAAGACCGTGCTGCCCCATACGAATGGCAGCGTTTATGTGCCGCCCTCCAACATCCTCTCCGCTGCCGGGCGGCAGGTGCTGGGCAGCAAGGTGCCGCAGATCCGCACCATTGCCAGCACCTATTTTGAGGATGGCACGGACCTGCCCTATGTGCAGGAGTTCGGTGTGGCCAGCGACGGCATGGTGGAACAGCCCCGCATCGTCTCTGGCGGCATGGTGGGGGATACCTACATGCGGCTGGCTGCCATGAACGAGCTGAACATGCACTACGTCAGCACCCACTTCATGCACCCGGACGACCTGCTGGACGTGGACCGCGGCGCGGAAGAGGGCTGGGAGATGTACAAGGGCGGCTTTGAGGATTACCTCAAATGGCTCTCCGCCGCTGCCCCCGACCTGCGCAAGCAGACCGGCACCGAGTGTGCCGGTGCGATCCAGCGGTACAGCCAGCTCACCGTCACCACCGAGAGCACCCCCACGGAGTGGACGCTCACCCTCGGCAATTTTGTGGACGAGGGGTGGCTGTTCTTCCGGGCCAATGAGGGAACCCCCGGCCGGGTGACGGGCGGCGAGCTCACCAACCTGACGGGGAACCTCTACCTGCTCAAAGCCAACGCCGACACCATCCACATTGAAAAGAAAGGGGCGTGAGACCATGCGCATTTGTCTGGTGCTGGAGGGCTCCTACCCCTATGTCCACGGCGGCGTGTCCACCTGGATGCACGCCTATATCCAGGCCATGCCCCGGCAGGAGTTCTCCCTCTGGGTCATCGGGGCCAAAGCGGAAGACCGGGGCAAGTTCGTGTATGAGCTGCCCCCAACGTGAAAGAGGTGGAGGAAGTCTTTCTGGACGACGCCCTCCGCCTCCACGGCGAGCAGCAGCCGGTCCTCTTCAATGAGGCCGAGCGCGCCGCCCTGCGGGAGCTGGTGCGGCTGGGCCACCCGGACTGGGACGTGCTGTTCCGCCTGTTCCAGCAAAAAGGCGTCCACCCGCTCTCCTTTCTGCAGAGCCGGGATTTCATGGAGCTGTTCACCGATATCTGCCTCAAGGAGTACCCCTATGTGGCCTATGCCGACGCGTTCCACACCATGCGCTCCATGCTGCTGCCGGTGCTCTACCTGCTCACGGGCCGGGTGCCCAAGGCGGATGTCTACCACGCCATCTCCACGGGCTACGGCGGCCTGCTGGCCTGCCTGGGCGGCAGTTTAAATCACGCCCCTGTCCTCCTCACCGAGCACGGCATCTACACCCGGGAGCGGGAGGAGGAGATCATCCGGGCCGAGTGGGTGGTGCCCTCGTTCAAGAGCCGCTGGATCCGGTTCTTCTATATGTTATCGGAAGAAATTTACCGGCGGGCGTTCCGGGTCAGCAGCCTGTTCTACAACGCCCGCCGCACCCAGATCGAGATGGGCTGCGACGGGGCCAAGTGCATCGTCATCCCAAACGGCGTCCAGTACCAGCGGTTCTGCGATATCCCGCTGAAAGAAGAGGACGGCTGGGTGGACATCGGCGCAGTGGTGCGCCTGGCCCCCATCAAGGACGTCAAGACCATGATCTACGCTTTCTTTGAGCTGGCCTCCCGGGTACCCAACGTCCGTCTCCACATCATGGGCGGCGTGGACGATGAGGGTTACGCCAACGAGTGCTATGCGCTGGTGGAGCAATTGCAGATTAAAAATCTGCTCTTCACCGGCCGTGTGGACGTGGTGCAGTATATGCAGAAACTGGATTTCACCATCCTCACCAGCATCTCGGAGGGGCAGCCACTCTCGGTGCTGGAATCCATGGCGGCCCGCCGCCCCTGCGTGACCACCGAGGTGGGCTGCTGCCGGGAGCTGCTGGAGGGTGCCCCCGGGGACACCTTTGGCATTGCGGGCTACTGCGTGCCGCCCATGTACCGCCAGGGCCTGGCCGACGCCATGGAAAAGATATGCGCCAGCCGTGCCCGCCGGGAGGAGATGGGCCGCATTGGACAGAGACGAGTGGACGCCTACTTCCACCACGAGCAGATGCTGGCCAACTACCAGAAAATGTACGACGAAACCGCAAAAGAATATCACTTGGAGTAACACATGGCAGGAATTGGATTTGAACTGAAAAAGCTGTTCCGCCGCAAAGGCCTGTTTGCCTCCCTGCGGGCCTACGGGTACGCGGGCATCATCTGCACCGGGCCCATGCTGCTGGGCGTGGCGCTCCAGATGGGCATTCTGCTGCTCTGCGGCTGGGTGGGGGCGGAGCGAGACCAGCAGGACCTGCTGGTCTGCATGATCACCTATACGCTGCTGTTCTCCCTTACGGTCACCAGCTTTTTCTCCATGCCGGTGACGCGCTACCTGGCCGATATGCTCTACGAGGAACGGGAGCAGGCCATCCTGCCCTCGTTCTGGGGCTCTTCCAGCTTGATGCTGGTGCTGGGATGCAGCCTGTACGGGCTGTTCCTCCTTGTCTCCGGGGCCACTCTGCTGCAGGGGCTGCTCTGCCTGTGGCTCTTCGCGGAGATGATCGTGAACTGGAACGGCATGAGCTACCTCACGGCCATCAAGGATTACCGGGGCATCCTCTGCTCGTTTTTAGCGGCCATCGGGCTGGCGTTCGGGCTGGGGCTGGTACTGGTGGTCCTGCTGGGCTTCCCGGTGCCGGAGGGGATGCTCTTTGCCGTGGCCATGGGCTACGGCCTGATGATGGTCTGGGACGTGGTGCTGCTCTACCGCTATTTCCCCCAGAGCGATGAAAGCCCTTGGACGTTTCTGAAATGGGTGGATGAATTCCTGCCTCTGGCGTTCACCGGCTTGTGCACCAACATTGGCCTGTTTGCCCACCTCGTCATCTGCTGGGTGGGGCCGGTGGGCGTGCAGGTCAAGGGCCTGTTCTACGGGGCACCCTATTACGATGTCCCGGCCCTCATCGCCTTTTTGACCATCCTCATCACCAGCATCAACTTTGTGGTGTCGGTGGAGGTCAACTTCTACCCCAAGTACCGGGATTACTACAGCCTCTTCAACGATGGCGGCGTCGTGGGCGACATCGTCACCGCCGAGGAGGAGATGCTGGCCGTCCTCAACCGGGAGCTCCGGTTCACGGCCCTCAAGCAGCTCTTTGTCACGGCGGCGGTCCTCTCGCTGGAGGGAACGCTGCTGGACTTGCTGCCCCTGGGCTTCAACGACCTGATGCACGGCTATTTCCGCACCCTCTGCGTGGGGTACGGCCTCTACGCCGTGGGCAACACCATCCTGATGATTTTGCTCTACTTCACGGACTACCGCGGCGCGGTCACGGCTGCCGCCGTGTTTGCGGTGTCCGCCAGCGGATTCACGGCCCTGTCCATGGCGTTCAACACCGCGTTCTACGGCTTCGGCTTCCTCATCGGGGCCGCGCTGTTCTATCTGGTCACGCTGCTCCGGCTGGACGCCTTTACGGCCAACCTGCCGTATCGGGTCCTGGGCCAGCAGCCCATCGTGGCCGAGACCAGGGCCGGGCGGTTCACCCGGCTGGGCCTGTTTCTGGAAACCAGATCGGCAGTGCGTGCAAAACACGCCGCCGGAGAGGAGAGGGAAGATGAATAAAAATGCTTTGATCCCCCGGCGCAAAGTGCTGGGGCTGGGGGTGGCGCTGGCCGGGCTCTGTGCGGGCTGCGCCATGCTGCCCGATGCCGGTAGTGCGGAAAGCGCCGCCGGTTCACAGACAGCGTCTGGGAATAAAGCAGCTGACAAGGTGGAAAAGGCACCGCGGACCGAGCTCAACGGCGTCCACCTGCGGGACAACCCGGAGCTCTACACCGTTTACGACGACAGCGGCGTGGTGACCATGTACCTCACCGTGAGCCGGGGCAACGACAGCGAGAACACCAACCACAGCTGGGCCCAGATCAACCACTACTCCGCCTACGATTACGCGGCCATGGGCGTGCCCCGCTATCAGGTCAACGCCCTTTTGCAGGTGGGCGACGAGAACGGCCCCCTGCCCGGGGAGCTGGGCTATGGGGTAGAGGCCCCCAACGCCACGGTGCAGATCCGCGGCCAGACCTCCAGCCGGAACGCCCAGAAAAACTATAAGATCGAGCTCAAAAAGAACAAGGGAAGCTGGCGGGGCCAGCGCACCATCGCCCTCAACAAGCACATGGGCGAGGGCCTGCGCTTCCGCAACAAAATGGCCTACGACCTCATCAAGGGCATCGACCAGATGATGGGCCTGCGGACCCAGTTCGTCCACCTCTATGTCAAGGACCTCACCGACAGCGATACTGGTGCCTTTGTGGACTACGGCCTGTACACCCAGGTGGAGCAGCTGAATAAAACGGCCCTGAAAGCCCACGGGCTGGACTCCACGGGCCAGCTGTACAAGATCAACTCCTTTGAGTTCCACCGGAATGAAGATATTATCCGCCACGACGGACCCTGCCTATGACCAGACGGCCTTTGAGCAGCTCATGGAGATCAAGGGCAACAGCGACCACTCCAAGCTCATTGAGATGCTGGACGTCCTCAACGATGAATCTTCCTCCATGGAGGAGGAAGTGTTTGCCCGGTATTTTGACCCCGAGAATATTGCCTACTGGCTGGCGTTCCAACTGTTGACGGGCAACACCGATACCCAGAGCCGGAATGTTTACCTCTACAGTCCCCAGAACTCCGACTGCTGGTATCTGCTGGACTGGGACAACGACGGTATGCTCCGCCGCAAGGAGCGGGAGATCATCCAGTTCTCGGATTCCGAGAGCTGGGAGCGGGGCGTGAGCAACTACTGGGGCAATGTGCTGTTCCGCCGCTGCCTCCAGACCGAGAGCTTCCGCCAGCTGCTGGACACCGCCATGGACGAGCTCTATGCCTACATGAACCAGGACCGCATTGAGTCCATGCTGGCGCACTACCGCGGCGTTACTGAGGAATATGTCTGGCGGATGCCGGATCGACTCTATGTTCCCATTACCCATGAGCAATATGAGGAGGTGCTGGAAAGCATCTGGCCCGAGATCGACGAAGACTACGATTATTACTGGGAGAGCTACCACAACCCCATGCCGTTCTATATCGGCACGCCTTCTCTTCAGAATGGAGTGCTCCAGCTGAGCTGGGACACCTCCTATGATTTCAATGCCGAGGACATCTCCTACACCGTGGAGCTGGCCCGGGATTATCAGTTCCGGCAGATGGTCTACCGGGAAGAACACGTCGTCCTGCCCATGACCCAGACGGCCGCCCCCGCCGCGGGCCAGTATTTCATCCGGGTGCGGGCCACCAACGCCTCCGGCTACACCCAGGACGCCTTTGATTATTATGTCATCGACAGCGGCAAGGTGTATGGCGTCAAGTGCTTCTACATCCAGCCGGACGGTACCGTGGTGGAGGATACCTATGAAGAATGATGCCGCACTCTGGCAGCGGGGCATGGAGTGGGGCAAAGAGCTGCTGGCCCCGCCGCCCCGCAGCCATGCCGAGGCTTACCGCCACGAGCTGAAGTACCTCATCTCCTACGCCGACAAGGCCGAGCTGGCCGTGCGGATGGCCCCGGTGCTCCACCTGGACCCTCACGCGAAGCAGGGCGGGTACTTCATCCGCAGCCTCTACTTTGACGATTACTGGAACACCGCCTACGCGGAGAAAGACGCGGGCGTCCTCCTGCGCAAGAAGTACCGCGTCCGCGTCTACAATTGCAGCGACAGGAGCATCAAGCTGGAGCGGAAGAAAAAGTTTGGCAGCTGGATCTACAAAGAAGCCGCTCCTCTGACCCGGGCGGAGTTTGAGCGGATCCTGGCCGGGGACTATGACTTTTTGCTCCACAGCCCCCACCGCCTGTGTCAGGAGTTCTATACCGAGTGTGTCAGCAATGTCCTCCGGCCCCGGGTCATCGTGGATTACGACCGGGAACCCTGGATTTTAGATGCCGGCACCGTGCGAGTCACGTTCGACATGGGCGTCCGGGCCGCCGTGGGCAGCTGGGACATCTTTGACCCCACGCTGCCCACCCTGCCGGTGCTGGAACCGGGCAAGCTGGTGCTGGAAGTCAAGTTTACCGAGTTTCTGCCCCAGATCGTGCGGGATCTCCTCCCGCCCCGGGCGCAGGAGCTGACCGCCGTCTCCAAATATGTGCTGTGCTGCGATAAAACTGCCTACCAGCATGGCTTTACCTACTGGAACGAACCCTGAGGGAAAGGAATCAAATCGCTTTATGAGCACAAAAGACTTTATCAAGAAATCCGTCCTGAACGCCTTTACCCAGTACGACGCGCCCAAGCTGGCCGTGGCGCTGCTGGCGGCGCTGGCGCTGGGTATCCTCATCTATCTGGTCTACCGCAAGTTCTACACGGGCGTGGTCTACTCCCGCAGCTTTGCAGTCACGCTGGTGGGCATGTGCGTGCTTACCTGCATGGTCACGCTGGCCATCAGCACCAACGTGGTCATCTCCCTTGGTATGGTGGGTGCGTTGTCCATCGTCCGCTTCCGCACTGCCGTCAAGGATCCGCTGGACCTGCTCTACCTGTTCTGGTCCATCACCACGGGCATCACGGCAGGCGCGGGCATGTACGCGCTGGGGCTGGTCACGGCTGTTGTCATGATCGGCATGATCTACCTCTTCTCCCACTGGCAGGCCAAGGGCCGGTGTACATCGCCGTGATCCACTATGCGGGCACGGAGGCCGGGGACAACATCGTCCGGGCGCTGGGCCGCATCAAGTTCGTCGTCAAATCCAAGACCATGCGGGGCGAGAACACCGAGATGGCCGTAGAGGTCTTCTGCAATGACCCCAACGTGGAGTTTGCAGACCGCGTCCGGGCGGTGGAAGGAGTGCAGGATGTCACACTCATCCAGTACAACGGGGAGTATCATGGCTGAATTGGCCAGCCTGCTGGCCGCAGGGCTCTTCCTGCTGGGAATGGGAGGCTCCATGCTGAAAAACGCCGCGACACAGACCAGGATTTACACGCCGGACGAAAGCGCGTTCCCCAACGCGCAGATCGGCTATGCCCCCATGACCGACAGCGCCTATGCCCAGGATTCCCTCCTGCGGTATGTGGAGCTGCGCTGGCGGGAGGTGGAGCCCCAGGAGGGCGTTTACGCCTGGGATGCTCTGGACGCCCAATACGGCTTCCGTGACCTGCGGGCCCGGGGCATCCATCTGGTGGTCCGCTTCGTCTGCGATGTGCCGGGGCAGGAGAGCCACATGGACATCCCGGACTGGCTCTACGCCCAGACCGGCGATGGCAGCTGGTACAGCACCGATTACGGCAAGGGCTACTCCCCGGATTACAACAATGCCACGTTCCGGGCCGCCCACCGCCGGGTGCTTGCCGCCCTGGGCGAGCACTTTGGCACCGACGGCTTTGTCACCTATGTGGAGCTGGGGAGCCTGGGCCACTGGGGCGAGTGGCACGTCAAGTCCGGGGAGGCCGTGCTGGATGTGTTCGAGGAGAACAAGACGGTCTATGCCGTGATGGAGAACCCCGGCGGGGTGCCGCTGGGCCGCTGGCTGGAGACGCATCCCGGCCGGTTGTCGCCGGAGCAGGTCTGCGCGATGCTGCAGCCGGTGTTCGACGGCGTGGCGGCGATGCACCAGGTGGGTCTGGTGCACCGGGGCGTCTGCCCGGAGAACATCCGGG
>VOFD01000824.1_pt1 | contig 14001 bp, 23 predicted proteins | sample 5384101 | NCBI WGS metagenome assembly VOFD01 (sample SAMN12384723, study PRJNA508395) | human gut metagenome | isolation source: healthy gut C | host: Homo sapiens
GTACCGACGAGGATATTGTTGATGTCCTGACCGCAATCAGCGTGGTATCGAAGAGACTGGCGAGCAACCTGACCATCGCACGCCAGCAGAGCAAATCCAGGGAAGGAGGAAAATCACATGAGCAGAATGAGCGATATGGCACAGACCATCGAGAACTCCGCAGTGCTGCCGCTGCTATTTCGGATGCCGCTGACTGGCTGACGAAGATGTTCAGCGGAGAGCCGCAGGCAGAGAATGCTCCCGCTTCTCTTCCTGAACCGGAACTGACGCTGGAGCAGGTCAGAGCCGTGCTTGCTGACAAATCCCGCCAGGGGCACACCGCCGAGATCCGCGCCCTGCTTCAAAAGCACGGCGCATCCAAGCTGTCACAGATCGACCCCGCACACTACAAGGCGTTGCTCGCCGAAGCGGAGGTACTGACCAATGGCAGTTAAACACGCAGTCTTATCCGCTTCTTCTTCCGAACGGTGGCTCAACTGTCCGCCCTCCGCAAGGCTCTGCGAGGCCTACGAGGACAAGAGCAGCGATTACGCCGCCGAAGGGACGGACGCCCACGCTCTCTGTGAGTTTCGGCTGAAACAAGCTCTGGGGATTCCTGCGGACAATCCCATCGAGAATCTCACCTGGTACAACGAGGAAATGGAGGACTGCGCCGCCGGATATGCCGCCTATGTATCGGAGCTTCTGGAGACCGCAAAACAGACCTGCGCCGACCCGGTCATCCTGATCGAGCAGCGAGTGGATTTCTCACGCTGGGTGCAGGACGGCTTCGGCACCGCCGACTGCATCGTCATCGCTGACGGTGAGCTGAACATCGTGGACTATAAGCACGGCAAAGGCGTGGAAGTCAGCGCCGTGGATAATCCGCAGATGATGCTGTATGCCCTGGGCGCTCTGGAGATCTTTGACGGCATCTACGACATCGACTCCGTCCGCATGACCATCTACCAGCCCAGGAAATCCAATATCAGCGTCTGCGTCATGGAAAAGGACGGCTGCTTGAATGGGCACAGAACGACCTGACCTATAAGGCAAACTGGCATACGAGGGCGGCGGCGATTTTCACTGCGGCGAATGGTGCCGATTCTGCAAGGCAAAGGCCGAATGCAGGGAACGAGCCGAAGCGAATCTCGCGCTTGCCCGGTACGACTTTGAGGAGCCGCCCCTCCTGACCGATGAGGAGATCGCCGGCATTCTGGACAAGGTGGACGCTCTTACCGCCTGGGCTGCGGATGTGAAGGAATACGCTCTTCAGCAGGCAGTCAGCGGCACGGAGTTCCCCGGCTGGAAGCTGGTCGAGGGCCGCTCCAACCGCAAATACACCAGTGAAGCCGCTGTGGCCGCAGCCGTTGAGGGCGCCGGCTTCAACCCCTACGAAAAGAAGCTCCTCGGCATCACCGCCATGCAGAAGCTGCTCGGCAAATCCCGCTTTGAGGAGCTTCTCGCACCCTACATTGAAAAGCCGCAAGGCAGGCCGACGCTCGTGCGGTCGAGCGATAAACGGCCCGAATGGAATACCGCAAAAAATGATTTTATGGAGGAAATGTAATATGTCTAACAGCACAAACAGAGTCAACAACCCTATGAAGGTCATCACCGGTCCCGACACCCGCTGGTCCTACGCCAACGTCTGGGAACCCAAATCCATCAACGGCGGCACGCCGAAGTACTCGGTGTCGCTGATCATCCCGAAGTCCGACACTCGGACGGTGGCAAAAATCAAGGCCGCTATCGAAGCCGCCTACCAGGAGGGGCAAGCCAAGCTGAAGGGCAACGGCCGCAGCGTGCCTCCTCTCTCCGCGATCAAGACTCCGTTGAGAGACGGCGATGTTGAAAGGCCCGACGATCCCGCCTATGCGAACGCCTACTTCATTAACGCCAACTCCGCCACCGCTCCCGGCATCGTGGATGCCGACCGCAATCCTGTTCTGACTCGCTCCGAGGTGTACTCCGGCGTGTACGGCAGGGCTTCCATCAACCTGTACGCTTTCAACAGCAACGGCAACAAGGGCATCGCCTGCGGGCTGAACAATCTGCAGCTCATCCGTCCCGGCGAACCCCTGGGCGGCAAGGCCAGTGCCGAAGCTGACTTCGCAACTGATGACGACGAGGATTTCCTCGGTTAAGACAAGGGAGGTAAACGGCCATGACAATGATTCAGACAATTCTGCTTTTTGCAGTTCTCGCCATCTGGCTGTGCATCAGCGCAGTCATTCTAATCAGCAGCATCCAGTCCTTCCTCTATGACCGCAAGCACGAAAAGCGTGAGCGTGAACAGGCGGCCCGTGACGCAGAGTATCACGAAAACCGCATGAAGCTGCTGGAGAAATAAGTACCAAGCCCCAGGGCGGCGGAGCGATCTGCCGCCCTATTGGGGTATGGAAGGAAGTGACGAAATGCAAACCTTATCAATCGACTTGGAGACTTTCAGCAGCCAGCCCCTTGCTAAAACCGGTGTGTATCGCTATGTGGAGTCTCCCGATTTTGAAATACTGCTCTTTGCCTACAGCGTGGATGGCGGTTCCGTACAGCAGATAGACCTTGCCTGCGGGGAGAAGATTCCCTCGGAGATTCTTTCCGCACTGGAGGATGAGACTGTGAGCAAGTGGGCCTTCAACGCCAATTTTGAACGCATCTGCCTGTCACGCTTTCTGGGCTATCCGACCGGCGACTATCTGGAGCCGGACTCCTGGAAATGCTCGATGGTCTGGGCTGCGTACATGGGTCTGCCCTTATCCCTGGAGGGAGCCGGGCGCTGTTCTTGGGCTGGAAAAACAAAAGCTGGCCGAAGGCAAAGACCTCATCAAATATTTCTGCCAGCCCTGTGCGCCAACTAAGACCAACGGCCAGCGCACCCGCAATCTACCGGAGCACGCCCCGGATAAATGGCAGGCATTTAAAAGCGATACAACATCCGCGATGTGGAGACAGAGATGTCCATCCAGGCACGGCTCTTAAAGTACCCCGTGCCGGACAGCGTCTGGAAGGAATACCATCTCGACCAGGAGATCAACGACCGCGGCGTGGGACTGGATATGGCGCTGGTGCGGCAGGCCATTCAGATGGACGGGCGCTCCCGCTCGGAACTGACACAGGCAATGAAGGAACTGACCTCACTGGATAACCCCAACTCGGTACAGCAGATGAAGCAATGGCTTGCGGATAACGGCGTGGAGACCGATACCCTGGGCAAAAAGGCTGTAGCGGAGCTTTTGAAAACTGCGCCGCCGGAGCTGCAAAAGGTACTGACCCTGCGCCAGCAGCTTGCGAAATCCAGCGTAAAAATATCAGGCAATGGAGACCGCCGTCTGCGCCGATGGCCGGGCAAGAGGTATGTTTCAGTTCTACGGAGCCAACCGCACCGGCGGTGGGCAGGCCGCATCATTCAGATGCAGAATCTCCCTCAGAACCATCTGGACGATCTGTCCGAAGCCAGAGGGCTTGTCCGGGCGGCAACTTTGACGCTCTGGAAATGCTCTATGAGGATGTGCCGGACACCCTTTCCCAGCTGATTCGCACAGCCTTCGTACCGCAGGAAAACAGGAAGTTCATTGTGGCGGACTTCTCCGCGATTGAAGCCAGGGTGATTGCATGGCTTGCCGGCGAGAAGTGGCGGCAGGACGTATTCGCCGAGGGCAAGGACATTTACTGCGCCAGCGCGTCCCAGATGTTTGGCGTACCCGTAGAGAAGCATGGCGTCAACGGCCACCTACGGCAAAAAGGCAAGATCGCCGAACTGGCTCTCGGATACGGCGGCTCTGTGGGTGCACTAAAGGCTATGGGTGCACTGGAGATGGGCCTTCAGAGGACGAGCTTCCAGCTCTGGTTTCCGCATGGCGTCAGGCGAATCCGAAGATCGTGCAGTTCTGGTGGGCGGTTGACCACGCTGTGATGGACGCTGTTACCCGCAAGACCACCACGAAAACACACGGCATCATATTCTCCGCCAGAAACGGGATGCTGTTTATCACTCTGCCGTCCGGCAGGAGCCTTGCCTATGTGAAGCCAAAGATCGGAGAGAACCGTTTTGGCGGCGGCTGTATCACCTATGAAGGCGTTGGCGGCACGAAGAAATGGGAACGCATTGACAGCTACGGTCCGAAATTCGTGGAAAACATCGTCCAGGCAACCTCACGAGATATCCTTTGTTACGCCATGAAGACCCTTCGCTACTGCTCCATCGTCATGCATATCCACGACGAAGTGGTCATTGAAGCCGACCGCCGGATGTCACTACAGGCCGTCTGTGACCAGATGGGCAGGACTCCGCCCTGGGCAAACGGACTGCAGCTTCGTGCAGATGGCTACGAAACTGATTTTTACAAGAAAGATTAACGAGGTAACGCCTATGAGCATCAATAAATTCAACAGCGAGGGCTACTACGACCCCACTACCTATGAAGCCCTCACCAATATAGAAAAGGAGGAACGCGCCCTCCGCGCTTTCCGGCCTATCGTCTATATCTGCTCTCCCTATGCCGGAGAGGTGGAAGTTAATGTGGAGAATGCCCGGAGGTACAGCCGCTTTGCCGTGGACGCCGGATACATTCCCATTGCACCGCATCTGCTGTTTCCACAGTTTCTCAGTGACGAAAACCCAAAGGAGCGCCAGCTGGGACTGTTCTTCGGAAACGCCCTCATGAGCAAATGCTCCGAGGTGTGGGTGTTCGGAGAGTACATCTCTTCCGGCATGGAATCGGAGATTCGCAGAGCCAAATGGAAGAACTACCGATTGAGATATTTTACGACTACGTGCGAGGAGGTAACCGACTATGCGTGAACTGAACATCGCCTACGGCAATAACCGGCAGGCAAAGAGATGGGTCAACAAGACCATACGATTTGACAATCTAAAGGAGCGGCTCAAAGTGACCATCCGCACCACCGAGTCCGCCGAGGAATATGCGAAGATGAGCCGCGCCCAGCGTGACGCTGCCAAAGACCACGGCGGCTTTGTTGCGGGCGTGCTGAAGGGCGGCAGGCGCAAGGTCGATACCGTGGAAAGCCGCTCGATGGTGGCGCTTGACGGCGACCGCATCGACGCCGCTTTTCTGGATAGCTATGAGTCCCTCTGCCCCTATGCCTCTGCGCTGTACACCACTCACAGCAGCACAGAGGAGAATCCCCGCGTCCGGCTGGTATTCCCGCTGACCAGGGATGTGACCCCGGAGGAATTTGTGGCGGTATCCCGCTATCTGGCTCAGATGCTGGGCATCGACTATTTTGACGAATGCTCCTACCAGCCCAATCAGCTGATGTACTGGCCGTCCACGCCGGCCAACGGCTCCTTTGTGTATAAGGAGACAGACGGCGGCTGGCTCGATCCCGATGCGATTCTCGCAAAGCACCCGGAATGGACCGACCCCACAAGACTGCCCACATCTTCCAGGGAAAGCAAGGCGAATACCACCGCACAGCAAAAGGTGCAGGACCCGCTGACCAAAGAGGGCGTGGTGGGTCTGTTCAACCGCACTTATTATCCCATCAGCAAGGCGCTGGAGGCATTTCTCTCCGATGTCTATGAGCCGACCGACAATGAGAACCGCTGGCATCTGATTGAATCCTCCAGTATGGCGGGCGTGGAGATTAAGGAAGATAAATTCGTATACAGCCACCACGCCAAAGACCCGGCTTACCTCAAGCTGTGCAACGCCTTTGACATCGTCCGCATCCATCGCTTTGGCGATCTGGATGAAAAAGCGTCGTACAAGGCGATGTGCGAGTTCGCCATGCAGCAGGATGAGGTAAAGCTGCTGGCGGCAGACGAACGAATGGCAGACGCAGAGACGGATTTCTCCGGCAGCGAGGATACCGACTGGCAGAAGCGTTTCCAGTACGAACCCCGCTCCACGGTGCTGAAGAATAACCTCCACAACATCACTCTGATCCTCCAGAACGACCCGCAGCTCCAGAATATCGTGTTCAACCAGCAGCTGGACGGTATGGAGATCAAGGGCGAGGTACCCTGGAAGCACCCATCTAAATACTGGAGGGACGCTGACGATGCCCAGCTGATCAGCTATGTGGATTCCCACTACGGAACATTCTCCCAGCGCAATTATCAGATTGCTGTAACCAAGGTGGCGGACGACCGCTCCTACCACCCCATCCGCGAATATCTGTCGGCTCTGCCAGAATGGGATGGCGTTCCCCGTGTGGACACGCTCCTCATCGACTATCTGGGCGCGGAGGATAATTCCTATGTCCGTGCTGTGACCAGAAAGACTCTATGCGCCGCCGTGCGCCGGGTACAGGAGCCGGGCGTGAAGTTCGATACCATGCTGGTCTTAAACGGTCCCCAGGGAATCGGAAAAAGCACCCTCATTTCCCGCCTTGCCGGAGAATGGTTCTCCGACAGTCTGAACCTGAGCGATACCAAGGACAAGACCGCCGCAGAGAAGCTGCAGGGCTATTGGATTCTGGAAATCGGTGAGCTGGCGGGACTTCGCAAAGCCGAGGTGGAGACACTACGCTCCTTCCTTTCCCGTCAGAACGACATCTACCGTGCCGCTTTTGGCAGGCGTGCGACGCCGCATCCGAGGCAGTGCATCTTCTTTGGCACCACCAACGCCGAGTCCGGCTACCTGCGGGACACCACCGGCAACCGCCGTTTCTGGCCGGTCAAAACGCCGGGCGGCGGCGTAAAGCACTCCTGGGAACTTACCAACGAGGATATCAGCCAGATCTGGGCGGAGGTGGTGGTGCTTGTAGAGAACGGCGAAAAGCTACATCTGGCTCCCGACCTGGAGACGCTCGCCAAGAGCGAACAGCGGGAGGCGCTGGAGTCCGATGAGCGCGAGGGACTGGTGCGCGAGTATCTGGAGACCCTGCTTCCGGAGGATTGGGACGGCATGGATCTGTTCGACCGCCGCTCCTTCCTCGCCGGAGTGAATAATATCGGCCGTGTGGGTACGGTCGCCAGAACACGGGTCTGCAATATGGAGATCTGGTGTGAACTTTTCGGCAAGGATCAAGGCAGCCTTGGCCGCGCCGAATCCAATAACCTCACGGCAATGCTCACCAAGCTCGGCTGGGTGCGCAAGGAGAAAAAGGAGCGCGTCAGGCCCTATGGACCACAGTTTGTCTTTGTTCCCGGCGATGTTCCCGACTGACTTTTCGGGAACGGAGCGAATCAGGAACAGTTCCCGACTTCCGGCAGTGTTCCCAGGGGAGACTCTGGGAACGCCGTCAGGAACACACCGAATGTGCCGCCGCAAGGCAACTTTATAGGCTCTGTTCCTGTGTTCCTAAAAAAGCATATAAATTGAAAATGTATCAAAAAGACTGTACAGAACCCGTAAATCACGCATACGCACGCGCGTAAGGATTTTCAGGTTTTTAAGAACGCGGAGGTAAATCAAAATGTCAATGTATGAAATAGACAGCGCATATGTCCGCAGGTGTCAGAAGCGGCTTCAGGAATGGGGAGCGCCCCTCTCCGGCTGGTACTGTGACTATATTTACGATGTGGCAGATGAAGAGGCAGATTCCGACCACATCGAATTGTTCACTTGCGAACTCTGCGATTGTACGCAAGTACGATTTGTTCATGTGATGCGGCATGACGAATATTTTGAGACTGTTTCGGTCGGCTGTATCTGCGCCGGAATTATGGAGGGCGATATCCTCGCCGCCAGAGAGCGTGAGCGGCTTATGAAAAACCGCGCCAAGCGGAAGCGGAACTTTCCGCGGCGGCAATGGCGGAAGAACTGGTACGGCAACTATCAGCTGACTTATCAGGGCAGAAAGGTATTTATCAACAATAAGGGCGGCAATCGCTACAGTGTTTATGTTGATGGCAAGACATCCTGGAGCTACAAGGGCAAACCCCTCGACAATTTTGTCTCCGCCGCCTACGCCGCTTTTGAATTAGCCGACCCCATAGAAAGGATACGCCCATGAGAGAAAAAGAGATAGAAAAGAAGCTGATCCAAGCGGTCAAACAGGCTGGCGGCATCTGCCCCAAGCTCGTCTCTCCCGGTTTTGACGGTATGCCGGACCGCATGGTGCTGCTGCCAAATGGAAAGGTAGGCTTTGTGGAAGTCAAGGCCTCCGGGAGAAAAGCCGCGGCCGCTGCAGTTTTCCCGACACACGCTTGCGGCGGTCACTGGGCTTCCTGGTGTATGTGCTGGACGATGCGGAGCAGATTGGAGGAATGCTGGATGAGATACAAACCCCATGAATATCAAGAAATATGCAGTGGAGTACATCAAGACACACCCCGCAGCCAGTATCTTCTTAGACTGCGGGCTTGGAAAAACCAGCATCACGCTGACAGCTATAGCCGATCTGCTGTTTGACAGCTTCGAGATCCATAAAGTGCTGGTCATCGCACCCTTAAGAGTGGCGCGGGACACATGGACGGCTGAAGCGGATAAGTGGGATCACCTCCAGAACCTCATCTGCTCCGTGGCTGTCGGAACGGAAGTCCAGCGCCGGGCGGCGTTGATGAGATACGCCGATATCTACATCATCAACCGAGAAAACGTCCAGTGGCTCATCGATGAGAGCGGCATTCCTTTGACTTCGATATGGTGGTGATCGATGAGCTGTCCTCCTTCAAGAATCACCAGACAAAGCGGTTCAAGTCGCTGTTGAAGGTCAGACCTAAAATCAGCCGTATCGTCGGACTGACCGGCACGCCCGCTTCTAACGGTCTGATGGATCTGTGGGCAGAGTTCCGCATCCTGGACATGGGTCAGCGGCTTGGACGGTTCATCACCAAGTACCGCACCGATTACTTCACCCCGGATAAGCGTAATGGCCAGATCATCTACTCCTACAAGCCCCTGCCCTATGCAGAGGATGCCATCTACCGGAAGATCTCGGACATCACCATCTCTATGAAGTCCGCCGACCACCTGCATATGCCAAAGCTGGTCAGCAGCGAATACACGGTCCAGCTTTCCGAGGAAGAACAGAAAAAATACACGGACCTGAAACAGGAACTGGTGTTGTCGCTGGATGATGCGGAGATCACCGCCGCCAACGCCGCTTCCCTCTCCGGTAAACTCTCCCAGATGGCGAACGGCGCAATCTATGACGACGGCGGCGAGACCATCCGTATCCACGACCGCAAGCTGGACGCTTTGGAGGATATCATTGAAGCCGCAAACGGCAAACCGCTTCTGGTGGCTTACTGGTTCAAGCATGACTTGAGCCGTATTTCGGAAAGGCTGCAAAAGCTGCATATCCCGTTCTCCCAGCTGGATGGCGCCGCCAGTATCCGCAGGTGGAACGGTGGCGAGTTCCCGGTGGCTCTTATCCACCCGGCATCGGCGGGACATGGGCTGAATCTCCAGAGCGGCGGCTCGGCCATCGTGTGGTTCGGGCTTACCTGGAGCCTGGAGCTTTATCAGCAGACCATAGCGCGGCTCTGGCGACAGGGGCAGACTTCTGAAACCGTGGTGGTACAGCACATCGTCACAAAGGACACCATTGACGAACGCATCATGAAAGCCCTCTCCCAAAAGGAGCATACCCAGACGGCGCTGATCGACGCTGTAAAAGCGGACTTGAAAATCTGAGACAACCTAAGAAAATCCGTGCCAATCCGAGGATCAAAATTTCGGAGGTACGAATATGAGCGATATCACGATTTACGAGAACCTTGCGAACGCCATCATCCTGCAGGCTGTGAAGGATTACCGCATGGCGCTGAAGAGCCTTAAAGCAAATCCGAGGAACAGGACGGTGCAGACTGATAAAGCCGAAATTGAGCGGTTCTTCCGTTCGCAGTGGTACTCGACACTCACAGATGTGAATGGCGAGATGCTGATCCGCTCCCTGCAGAAGGAGGCAGACATATGACCGCAAAAGAATATCTGAACCAGGCGCGGCACCTGGACGCACTCATCAACTGCCGCTTGCGTGAGATTGACTACTGGAGGGATTTATCGAGCAGCGTCTCAGGCAGTAATTTCGAACCGCACTACAATCCAAACAAGCCGACTGAAGCTCCTTTTGTCCGGTGTCTTGAGAAAATCGACGCCATCCAAAAGGATGTGGCGGAAAAGGTGGCGTATCTAATCAGCCTTCGGGACGAGATTAATATGCGGATCGATATGCTGGACAGCCATGAGGAGCAGATTCTTCTCCGCTACCGTTACCTTGACGGTTTCTCCTGGGATGAGATCGAACACTGATGCTGTGTGTCGAAAAGCACTGTGCATCGGATTCATGGATCAGCTCTCCAGAATTTTTCTGTCCCGGATTGAAAGTTGGCACACTTTGAGAGGTTTGGCACAGTATGGCACACCCGTCCTTGTGATATGATTACAATAGCGAAGTAGAATACAGAACGGCCTTCATGGGAGCGATCCCGTGGGGGCTGTTCTTATGCCCCAAGGAGGTGAGACGATGCCAAAGGAAACCAAAGCGGCCATGCTCCTACCCCGGCTGTCCCAACCTCACGGACGGTCAGTACTGCAAGGAACATGAAGCAGCCGCCCGCAGGCAGTACAACAAATACGAACGCAGTGCGGACGTAAATAAGAAGTACGGCAGAGCCTGGAAACGCATCCGTGACCGCTATGCTGCGGCGCATCCTTTCTGTGAGATGTGCCTCAAGGAAGGACGGCTGACTCCTGTGGAGGAAGTACATCACATCGTTCCCATCTCTCGGGGCGGCACTCATGAAGAGACAACCTGATGAGCCTTTGCCGTTCCTGCCACACCAAGATACACCACGACCTTGGCGACCGGTAGGGCGGTCAAAATCTCTGCGGGTCCTGTACGCGGGCAGCGGCCCGGGGCTTCGTGCGCAAAAAAAGCGTTTTCAAAAAGGGTAATTGACGGCGGCCGAAAGCGGTCGCTCATTTTTGCGGAAAGAGGTGAGAAAAATGCCGACAAAATCCAATAACACAGGCGGGCGCGGCGGCGCGAGACCCGGTGCGGGAAGGAAGAAATCCGCTGTCAGAGAGAAAGCTGAGAACGGCAATCCGGGCGGCAGGAAATTAGAAGTGCTGGATATTCCCGAAGTCGAGGGTGTCGATATGCCAAAACCCCATGAGTTTTTATCCGCCGAGCAGCGTGACGGAAGCACGCTCCAGGCGGAGGAAATTTATACGGAAACCTGGGAGTGGTTGAAAAAGGTCGGCTGTGCCGCGAAGGTGTCCCCACAGCTTCTGGAGCGGTATGCCATGTGCAGCGCCCGCTGGATTCAGTGCGAGGAGATGACCAATCGCATGGGTTTCCTCTCCAAGCATCCCACCACGCAGAAGCCGATCCCGTCGCCGTTTATTAATATCGGCATCAACTACATGAACCAGGCGGTGCGGCTCTGGAACGAAATCTTCCAGATCGTCAAGGAAAACTGCAGCACCGATTACGGGGAGGTCTCTCCCCAGGACGATCTTATGGAGCGCTACTCCGCGCAAGGAAGGGGTGACGCTATGTTTGAAGAAAGTAAATCCGTGCCACCCGGATAAGGTGGCGGACCGCATCGCCGGCGCCCTGGTGGATACGGCATACAGAAAAGAAAAAAATCCCAGGATTGCTGTGGAAGTCCTGATCGGCCACGGCGTCTGCCATATCATCGCGGAAACATCAGTGAGCATTCCACAGGATGAAGTGGAATCCATTGTCCATCGCATCGCAGGAAATCTGCACACGGACTATCTGGAAATGCCGCAGGACGGGTGTCTTGCCAATAACCAGGCGGAAGGAATCCGCTGCGGGGACAACGGCATCTTCAAAGGGGTTCCTGTCACCGAGGAGCAGAAAGTGCTCTGTGAGATCGCCAAAAGTGTGTATCACACTTATCCCTCTGACGGGAAGTACATTCTGGACGGCGCAAGGCTGATCCTCTGCCAGAGCAACGCCAGGAGCTACCACCTCAAGGAAGTGTATCCTCACGCCGAGATCAACCCTCTGGGAGACTGGACGGGCGGCACGGATGTGGACACAGGTGCGACCAACCGCAAGCTGGGCAGCGATATGGCCGATTCGGTGACGGGCGGCGGCCTTCACGGCAAAGACCTCTCCAAAGCGGATGTGAGTGTGAACATCTACGCATGGCTGAAGGCGCAGGAAACGGGAAAGCCCGTGGAGCTTGCCTGCGCCATCGGGGAAGATACGGTGGACGGCATCCCCTATAGAGAAATCGTGGAGACTGCCCGGAGATACATCCGGTCCCTCGGCGGCTTTGAAAAATTTGCGGAATGGGGGCTGGTGCGATGAAAACGACAACGGAAATGCAGCTGGTCCCTATCGGCAAACTGGTGCCCTATGTGAACAACGCCCGCACCCACTCCCCGGAGCAGATTACGAAGCTCCGCTCGTCCCTCCGGGAGTTCGGCTTTATCAATCCCGTCATCATCGACCGGGAGTTCAATGTGATCGCCGGCCACGGCAGAATCCTGGCGGCCAAAGAGGAAGGCATCACGGAGGTTCCCTGCGTATTTGCCGACCACCTCAGTGAAGCGCAGAAGAAAGCCTACATCATTGCGGACAACCGCATGGCGATGGACGCCGGATGGGATGAGGAACTTCTGCGGGTGGAGATTGAGTCTTTGCAGGGCATGGACTTTGACCCTCTGCTCACCGGCTTTGATGAAAAGGAACTGGCAGCTCTGTTCGATGACGGCATGGAAGCCAAAGAGGATGACTTCGATGTGGACGCGGAGCTGCAAAAGCCGTGCCTTCTCCCGGTTTGGCGACGTATGGACGCTTGGCAGGCACCGTCTGGTATGCGGGGACTCTACAAAGGCAGAGACATACACCATGCTCATGGGCGACAACAAAGGCCAACCTGGTGATCACTGATCCCCCATACAACGTCAACTATGAAGGCTCGGCTGGCAAAATCAAGAACGACAACATGGCAGGCGAGCAATTCTATGAATTCCTCCTTGCCGCTTTTCAGAATATGGAATCGGTTATGGCGGCGGACGCATCCATCTATGTGTTCCACGCCGACACCGAAGGGCTCAATTTCCGCAGGGCGTTTGCCGATGCGGGTTTTTATTTATCCGGCTGCTGTATCTGGAAGAAGCAGTCCCTTGTGCTGGGACGCTCTCCCTACCAGTGGCAGCATGAGCCGGTGCTGTACGGCTGGAAGAAAAACGGCAAGCATCAGTGGTACACCGGCAGGAAGGAAACCACCATCTGGGAGTTTGATAAACCCAAGAAGAACGGCGACCATCCCACCATGAAGCCAATCCCTCTGCTGGCTTATCCCATCCAGAACTCCAGTATGGCAAACTCGGTGGTGCTGGACCCATTCGGCGGTTCCGGTTCTACCCTCATTGCCTGTGAGCAGACTGACCGCATCTGCCGCATCATCGAGTTGGACGAGAAGTTCTGCGATGTGATTGTAAACCGATATATCGAGCAGGCCGGCTCTGCGGATGGCGTAAGCGTCCTGAGAAATGGCAGGACATACAGCTACGAGGAGGTCGCGGATGGAACAGAATAAGCTGACCCTCGGCAGCCTGTTTGACGGCTCCGGTGGTTTCCCGCTGGGCGGCTTGCTCTCCGGCATTACCCCTGTGTGGGCATCGGAGATCGAGCCGTTCCTATCCGGGTGACCACAAAGCGGCTGCCCTTTATGAAGCATTACGGCGATGTCTCCCGGATGGACGGCGCGAAGATTGAGCCGGTGGACGTCATTACCTTCGGCAGGCCTTGCCAGGACATGAGCATCGCCGGTCGGCGGGAAGGTCTGGACGGCTCCCGCTCCAGCCTGTTCTACGAAGCCGTCCGAATCGTAAAGAAATGAGGTGTGCGACCGATGGAAGACATCCAAGGTATATCGTCTGGGAAAATGTCCCCGGCGCGTTCAGCTCCAACAAGGGCGCGGACTTCCAGTCCGTCCTCGAAGAGATCTGCTCGGTCAAAGGATACGAAATTCATACTGCTCGACCTGGGAGGTGGACAGCCGCCGGGGAGATCGTGGCAGACGATTTCAGTCTCGCATGGCGGGTATTTGATGCACAGTACTGGGGAGTCCCCCAGCGCAGAAAACGCATCTACCTTGTCGCAGATTTTGCAGGCGGGAGT
>VOFD01000043.1_pt1 | contig 14000 bp, 16 predicted proteins | sample 5384101 | NCBI WGS metagenome assembly VOFD01 (sample SAMN12384723, study PRJNA508395) | human gut metagenome | isolation source: healthy gut C | host: Homo sapiens
ACCATCCCCAATATACATTTCATAAAGTCAATATTTAATTTGTAATTGTTCTGAAGAAGTAAATTGACGCAACAGCCCCAATTGTATCAATTTACTTTCTTCAAATCTATTCTGATTTATTGTTCGTCGGCTACGGCCTCCTCCCATGTGTTCCACTTTTCTACAGTAGGATCATAACCGTCATATCCAGGATTCTGACCGAGTTTCCCTAACAGGTTAGCATCAATTGCACTTTGTGGAATAGGCCAATTTATATTATGACGTCCTATAGTATATTTACGTCCTTTTACTATTGGTGCATCAGGCTTGTTATAATAATTATTATATTTATTAATACGATGCCACCAAAAAACTATCTTCATAAAGTTTATCCACATCATATACCTTCCCTTCATTATCAGGTTTACCACTTAAAGCCAAACAATAAGAAATACGACTCAACTCAGTAAATCTCCATTCTTCCATATAAAGTTCACGAGCACGTTCGTCTACAATATCATCAATATTTACTTTTGAATAGAAGATGTCACATTTTGCACGTTGACGTATAATATTAACATCTGCTGTAGCTTCTTCTATATTACCTAAATAATAATTGGCCTCAGCACGAAGTAAATAAGTTTCAGCTAATCGATACAAATAGAAATCACTATATCCACTACCTTGATAATTATTAAGATGAGGAGCCTCATCTTCTGGAGACTCAGACCATGTCTTATAATGAGGCCAATCAAACCAAGTCCGAACAGTATCATTGCAAAGGATCTGTTCTTCTCCATTATCATTAATACAACTGTAGCTCAAATGTTTGCCATAATATACAGAATTGGGATTGTTGTATTTCAAGTCTTCCATATGTACCCAATTACCAACTTTTGAATTGTGCCTCAAGTCCCCATCATCATGGTTACCATTAAGATACCATAATGAGTTTTCTGCAAAATAAAGTGGGGCGTACAACTCCTACTCCACGTCCAAACGTTCTATTATAATCCATTGATGCATCATAGGAAGCATGGTAAGAGCAAAACGGTCTACTGCCAACTTGTTGTCAGGCGTAGAAATAGACGTTGCATTCCACCAAGGTACCAAATTACGCATTGTACGTGTCCGGATACCGGAATCTGAACCATAACGATTAGGCATAACAAGAATTGCTTCTTTATTAGCTGCAATAACTTTGTTATTTCCTTGATGCAAATTCCAAATCACATTATTAGTAATATTCCATGTAGTAGGGTGTGGATTAGAGAAAGTACCAAAGGTTTCCGTCATCAGCTTATACCCAGACTGACTAATTAATATATCGCCTTTGTTCTTTGGCTTTCTGAAACTCCCCATTAGCTAAATAACATTTAATAAGTAGCTGGCGACAAGGCTCCCTTTATTAATCATACCAATGTAAGTCATATCCTTTTGATCAGGCACATGCTGCACTGCAAATTCCATATCTTGCACTAGTTTTTTTATTATAGCCTCTCGTTTTGTACTTTTATAATCCTGTTTTGGTCGATCTATAATTTTTGACACAAAAGGTACATCGCCAAATTGGAAGCACAAATTTAAATAGCGATAAGCACGATGAAAATAGGCTCGTCCTAAATATTCATTCTTTATTGATTCGTCCAGTCCTTCCACTTTATCAATATAACTGATAATCGTATTAGCATATTTAATACCATTATAGGTTTCTCCCAAAAGATAACCAAACGGTTTTGGTCAAAATTATACCAACCATTATTAGGAGTAAAGCGTTCATTGATGTCACAAAAAATAAGCGCATCGTCTGTTTTTGCTGCTACGGTTAAATCAGAGAACAGGTATTCACTCATTAAAGGAAGCATCAGATCGCACGCTTCGGTATTTGTCCAATAAGCCCGCAATGCTTTATCAGCTGAAGCTAAAAGGCTGCATTTAACCCTTCTACTGTATTAAAAGTTATTGAAGGTTCATAAAGTGATAGCGGATCGGGGGTTAAGAAGTCGTCAGAACAACCTGTCATAGATAATTGAAAACAAACAGTTCCTATCAATATTCTAAATATATTTTTATAGTTTTTCATATGTCATATTATTAAAATGTTAAGTTAATTCCCAAAGAATAAGTGCGAGGAGCCAAACCACCTGTTTCAGGATCACCATATTCCCATTCTTTACTCCAAGTTGCTACATTACGGACAGTAGTAAATATCTTGGCATTCTGAATCTTATATTTCTCTAAAAATTTCATTGGAATATTGTAAGCCAACGAAATATTCTCTAATCGGATAAATGAGCGATCTATCACACGGGCCGGTGCAGATATGCCAGTTGGACCTTGTGCACTAAGACGCGCATAAGTATTGGAAGGGTTATCTACAGTCCAATATTCTTTAGTGTAGACATTTCTACAGTTAGTTATCTGCGAATAATTATTATCATTATTCAAATAATTAGTATCCAAGCTCTTGTGTCCCATATAAGAATACATATTAAATGAAAAAACCCAATCTTTAAAAAATAGTAAAACTATTCCTCAAGGACCAATGTATAGGAGGTGTTGTTTCCCCCATAAACTGTTTATCTTTATTATTATAAACAGGGGTTACGCTTCCATCAGCATTTACTTTATCATCGTCTGTATAAATGTTCTGTACTTTAGGATCACCTGGGCGTTGACTATATTTGGCAGGCTTCTTTCACCTCATCTTTTTTGCCAAATACCTGTAACTTTATAATCCCAAATAGCACTAACAGGGTGCCCAATAAACCAGCCATTAGTCACATCATCTCGTTCTTTTACTATTGTATTGCCCAATGCATCAACTATGGTTTCATATTCTCCATATAATTTCTTAATAGTATTTTTATTAACTGAAAAAAGTAAATCCGGTTTCCCATTGAAAATTTGCCTTTTCAATATTACGTGAATTAATAGACAATTCAAATCCCCGATTCTCTATTCTACCCAAATTAGTTGTAATAGAATTAAATCCTGTAAAGTCAGGCAATGATTGGTTCATAATCATGTCCGTAGTAGGCATTACATAATATTCCATACTTGCATTGATCCTATTGTTAAAAAATCCCACATCAAGACCTACATTCCAAGAAGTAGTCTTTTCCCACTGTAGATTCGGATTAGCCAAACGACTTACAAAAAGATACTTTAGATCCATCAACGCCCCCGAAGCAGAATTTATATATCCTTGTGTATATTTTCCAAGTGACAAGTTTGCTAAAGCAATGTATGAATCAGCCAAACTACGGTTACCATTCTGTCCGAATGACACACGCAGCTTACCAGAACTTAACGGCTTCCAATTCCAAAAATTCTCATTAGTAAAAGTCCATGCCAATGCTCCTGAAAAGAAATTAGCATAAGGATTAGTTGTTCCAAATGCAGAATAACCATCACGACGAAAAGAAAATGTAGCCATATAAGTATCATTGTATGAATAAAATAAACGAGCCAAATAACCACATGCTGTTTCACGCGTATCAGTAGATCTAAATGAGCTCAGATTTTTATCACCATTAGCAGTGCCATGAAATCCTAAAAAGCTTTCAGAAGGTAGAATATTACGCGCCTCAATACGATCTGCCCAAGATTGACGTTCTTCAAACTTCCTGTACCAAAGTCAAAATAGTATGATGCTTTTCTGCAAAAATGTGCTCCCAAGTAATAGTATTATTTAAGGACCAATCAAAACGTTTACTTTGCTCACGGTTTACACGATCATCTGTTGCCGCTTGCCAATCAGGATGTTCTGATGATCGGTAGTAGCGATCATGAAAATACTGTAAACGCGGTGATACGTTAAACGAATAAGTAATTCCTAAGGGTAAAGTTACTTTGGCTGTTAAAATAGAATTTAAAACTGTAAAACCTTTATCCAAGTCAAGATATTGGCGATCGTAATCAAAGTTATATCCTTTCCAATAAGCATTTTCACCCATAGGATGAGGCACTAGTTCCCCATTTTCATTATAAGGAGAAGTAAATGGACTATTATCCAATATTTGGCTTTCCCAATTAGTTGCAATATCCCCATCTGTACGATTCTGAAAATTAATGTTTGCCCCTACATTAAGCCAAGAAGTTATTTGGGCATTAAGTTTCATATTTGAGCGTATTGCACTATACTCATTACCTCTTGCTACCCCTTCGTTAGAAAGATAACCTAATGAAAGATAATAATTCACTTTTTCATTATTACCTGAAATGCTGACGTTATAATCTTGATTCAATCCTGTATGGAAAGAATGATCATACCAATCAAACGTTTTGCCTAATAAAAAAATTATTTAATGTTATATCACTAGCTTGTAATCCCAATCTTCTTCCCCAAATCTCCTCTGTACTCATCGAACCATCTTGATTACTTTGAAGCTTTCCAAAGCTTCCAAAGTAATGCCATACTTATTCAAATTAGTTTCTGTAGGACGACTATAATAACCAACAGGAGTATTTCCTGTCTGATAAAGCTTCATAATTTCCTGTTTGAGCATTTATACCATAAGTGTCTGTCGTATAAAAATCTTCACGATATTTTAGATATCCATGAGAGTCATATACTTTCCGGCTATCACCAATAGTAACGAAGCCTATATTTGCAGTAAAATTGATAACAGGTATATCCGAACGTCCTTTTTTTGTCGTTACAAGAATTACTCCATTAGCGCCTTTTTAGCACCATAAACCGCAGCAGAAGAAGCATCTTTTAGCACATCAATCTGACTGATATCATTCGGATTGATTTCAGACAATTCTCCATAAAAATCATACCGTCCAATATAATAAGTGGATCGTTATGTCCTCCATCTGAATAAACAGAACGTTGACCACGAACTTGCATGGAGCCACCACCTTTAGCAGACCCATCAAATCCAATCCGCAAGCCCAGCAGTACCACGCAAAACATCTTGTACAGTTTTCGGAGCTTCATTAGAAAGTTCAGCCGGACGAATCTGAGAAACTGCACCTGTCAAATCCTTTTTCTTCATTGTACCATAACCTACCACCACCACTTCATCCAACATCTCCGAATCTTCCTTCAATACTACATTAATTTCTCTCTTCCCAGAAACTTTCACTTCTTGAGAAACATACCCGATATACGTAATCTGTAAAACGGCATCTTTCGGGGCATCCAACACAAACCGCCCATCTATATCTGTTATCGTACCTATTGACTGACCTTTAACCATTACATTGGCACCGATTACCGGCTCGCCATTCGCATCTTTCACAATACCTGTCACTTTATTTGCCTGTTGGACAGCTTCCCCGTCTTTCGCCTTGCTCATCAGCATGATATTCTTACCCTCCATGGCATAATAAATATCAGTACCTTCAAAAACCTTATTCAGCACTTCGGCTACAGATTTGTTCTGCGCATTCACCTTCACATTGCGCTTCAGATTCACCTCGTTCACATTATACACAAACAGATAATCTGTCTGTTTTTCTATTTCACTGATTACCTTGCCTGTTGACACGTTATCCGCCACAACAGTCACCTTCATTGTCTGAGAATAAGACTCAGTGGCAAAAAGGCTGTTCCGGCAAAGACAAACAGGGCTAAGAGTGTGTTTCTCATCATACGGAATAAATGTTTAATTTCTACAATAGATTCCTGATACAAAATATTTTTCATATATTTGCATTACTAATTTTAGGTTCAACTTAAGATTATTTGAGAAAAAATTGTCAATGCGCCATTGCCATTTCCATGGGATGGTGTTGCAGCACTATCCCATTTCTTTTTAGACCAGTGTGTTATTTCATAGGCATATTCTTTTTTAAGGGTTAATTAATTGTTATCACATTTGTCTCATCATCCTTTGTATAAGTAAACTTATTATTGAGTTTCAAAACTTTCAGTACGTGTTCCACCCCATCTTTCGTGCGGAATTTACCTGTATAACGGTTCTTTAGAATCCGGGTATTATTTACTACAATATCCACCCCATAATACAGTTTCAGTTTCTCTATCATATCACGTACGGATATATCATTGAAACAAAGCAAGCCCTCACGCCACAAAAAATAATCGACCTCCTTGATGCGTCCTTTCACCAGTCTGTTGCCTTTCAAGCTGGCCATCATGTTCGGTTCCAGCCTCATTCCACTGTTATTCGAACCGGGCACTAAAATTTCTACAGCACCTTCCAACAAAGAAGTTTCCCATACGCTATCCGCTGCATAAGCCATTACATTGAGCTCTGTACCCAGCACCTTCACATTACATTTGTTCGTTTCTACAATAAAAGGCTGTTCCACATTCTTTGTCACCGCAAAGTAACCCTCACCATCCAATTTCACATTTCGGATATTCCCTTTGAAACTTCCCGGGAAAGTCAAGGTACTGCGTGAGTTCAACCAAACCTTCGTACCATCCGCCAACATCAATTCCGCCCGTTGGCCCGCCGGCACATAAATAGACTGCCATGTTTTGTCTTCCGGTACCTGATGTTTTCCTGTCCAATAATGTGTACCCAACAAGACGATCGCCAATACCGCTGCTATCTTGGCAGCTTCCATACATACTCCGCGTAACGAGAAATGTTTCCTTTCCCGGCTATTCTCCTCCGCCACAGGTTCCGTACGCCACAATGCCATGTCATGCAACTTCCGTTGTGCCATATATTCACGCATGTTCTCAGGATTTTCCTGTATCCATTCGGTCACACGCTGCTTTTCGGCTTCAGTAGCATTTCCGGCTATATATTTTTGCAATAATTCAGGATTCATATTCTATGCTGTTTTATTAGAAACGACTCAAGAAGAAACTACCCTAAAAGAAAATGAAGAAAAATATAAAAAAATCATTTTTGTCCTCAAAAACATCCGTATCCCCATCCGGTCAGGCTTAATAATAAAAGAAGAAATAAAATAAAGGAAGATAATCTTTTAAAGTCACCCGCAGTACTTTCAATGCTTTTGATATATGATATTCCACCCCTTTATAGAGATTTCCATCTCTTCGGCAATCTCTCGTAATCTGGAATGTCCCAGTTACGAAGTCTATCTAATAGATTATGGATGCGGCAAATTTAACAAAAAAGTACACATTATGGAATAATGTTCATGATCTCCGTTCGCGAGGTCTTAACATAACAAGGACGGCGCAACGTCTTGGCATCTCTCGTGATACTGTCAGACATCTTCAGCATTTGAGTTCAGAAGAACTTTTCCAGAAATGCCGGAGCATACGTCCATGCAAACTTCATGCCTATGAGCAGGAAGTCTTATCCTTCTCAACTGTTTTCCTTCCATTTCCAGCAGTCGTGTCCATGACTATTTGAAGGAACATCATCCGGCCTTTCCAAAAGTCTGCGAAAAGACTGTGCATAATTACGTGCAATTCATTCGGAAGAAATACCATATTCTTTCGACACGATAAGCAGGTTCCGCCGTTTATGGCGGAATCCGGATTTTCATGTACCTATCCTTTAACACAACAATATTATACATTATCATATATGAATACCCAAAGCTTTACAGACGGAACAAACCATTCCCTTTCCAAGACGCTGCAAGGAAAGTGCACTACACGTCCCTGTTATGAGATAAGCACTTCGCAATTTTCAGACATGAAAATCAGACGGCTCATGCGTAAGTACGGTTTCGGAGGATACAGCATCTACCGGTATCTTGTAAACGAGGCTCTCCATCAAGGGGACTATTTCCTTCCCTGGTGTGAGGAGACAGCCCGGAAAACCGCTTCCTACTGGAATACTTCTTTGGAAGATGTTACCCGGATTGTGAAGGGTTGCATACAAGTCGGCCTGTTCAATGGCGGACTGTACAGGAAGTACCGGGTACTTACTTCGGAGGACATACAGCAGAACTATCTAAAGACCTGCTGCATGCTTTCCCAGCTTCCCAACATATCCGAAGAGCTGGAGCTTGCGGTCAGTTGATTCATAAGACTATTATCCACTTTAAATATAAAGCTTATGCCAAAAACAGCTAAAAAGGGTTTCACCTATTTCAGGTTCGAAACCGATCATTTCTATGATCCGAAAGTAAAGAGACTAAAAAATAAATTTGGAATGGAAGGCTGGGGTGTGTTCCATTTCATTGTAAACGAGATCTACCGTGTCGAGGGATGCTATATGGTTATGGATGCCGACGGTCTGTTCGACATCTCGGACTATTCCCGTATGGATGAGTGCCGTATTGCCGCCATCATCGATTATTGTACAGACCTGGGACTGTTCGACAAAAGGCTCTGGCAAGAGAAACAAATCCTTACCAGCAAATACATACAGGAACTGTATACCGGTATCTGTAAAGCCATTCACCGCAGGCCTGCCATTCCCGGAGAACTTCTTCTTTATTCACCGGAAAATTTGCAGGAAACAGTGCCCGCATCATATCCTGTCCCGGAAGAGCGGGCATCCACTATGGAAGCCAACGTTTCAGTCTTATCCGAAAAAAAAGGCTTCCCGACCGGAATCTCCCTATACCCATCCGTTACCGGCTTCAGGAGTATCACATGAGGTTCTTCGCGAAAAAGCTGAAATACTTCGCGAAAATAAACCACAAAATAAAAACAAAGAAAACATATCCTCCCCAAACCCCTCAAACATTCCTTCTAGGAAATTCGGATGAGGAGAATTTTCTTTCAAGGAAGCTCAAAAGCATGGGCGTATCCGAGAACAATATCCGGTGGGTACATTTCCTGAGAGGATATTATCCGGATTTTCCAGTCGAGACAGCTATCCGGGAGATTGAGCAGAGCCATTTCCAGCTTACCACGTTCAATTATCTGGAACCCCTGATAAACAACTATATCGCCAAGTACAATGCCGAATACGGACAGGCGGACCGTGAAAGGAAACAGGCTGAGACGATGCGCTCCATGCGCAAGACCCTCGATCTTCTGGGGATAGCCGCAAGAGACCAGCAGGAGATCATGCAGCTTGCCGCCGTCGCACCTGTGGTACTGGCTTCCGTCCTGAAGGAAACCTGGGGCAACAGGAGAATTAAAAGCCCCACAAGGTTTATCCTGAACCGTATGCGCCAGGCCGTACCCATGTCGGCATAGAGAATGAATTTTAGGAACAATCAAACATAACAAGTCATGACATCACAGGAAGCCAATTCGATACCGTTGGAAGATATTCTCTCCTATTACGGGCATAATCCTTCCCGGCACTTCGGGGGATATGACATGTACAGTTCGCCTTTCCGGCGTGACAGCTCGCCGAGTTTCAAGGTTTTCAAAGAGGAAAACCGCTGGTATGATTTCGGCGAGGGCACTCATGGCAGGGCCGTAGACCTGGTCATGCGCATTGAGAACTGTTCCTTTCCGGAGGCTATGCGCCGTATCGGGGAAATGGGCCTTACAGGACAGGCCGGTGTTACCTCCGGACAGACTTCCGTCCGGGAGAAGAGAGCACTTTCGGGAAGTTCGATGAAGATTCTGGAAACCGTTCCCTTGGGAAACTGCCATCTGCTTGAGTATGCGGCCTCGCGTGGTATCGATGCGGACGTCATCCGTAAATACTGTGTGGAGGTCCACTACTGTTTCGAAGAGGAATCCGCGTGAGAAATATGCGCTCGGATTCGCCAACGACCACCGGGGTTTCGAATTGCGGAACAGCATGTTCAAGGGGTGCGCCTACGCCAAGGATATTACCTGCATTGCAGAAGGCAACAGGTCCTGCGCCGTTTTCGAAGGCTTTTTTGACCTTCTCAGTTTCAAGCAGTACGCAAAGGACCATCCTGAATTGCCGGCACTGAGGAAGCTGGATGTGTGTGTGCTCAACTCCACAGCCATTGTCGAACGTTCGAAAGATTTCCTTTCAAGGTATGAGAAAGTACATGCTTTCCTTGACAATGACGGCCCGGGACGGAGGCTTTCCGAAAAATGCAACGGTTCCTTCCAAAAGGTACGATATTGGTGAATGAGTCCGAGCGTCTGTATCCGTCATGCAATGATTTTAACGAATTCCTGCAGAAAATGAAATGTCCGGTAAGCGGGCATGAGATGTGAAGAGCAAAAAACAGAATAATGAAAACATTTGAAGAAATATACCGGGATGTAACAGAACGTAGCGGCTGCAATTCCGGAGAGACATTTGCAAGGGCCATGTTTGAAGAAGGTATGAGACAAAACCTTGAGTGTTGCATGGATAAGGCAGCCGGTTCCTATACGGATCTCATGGCCTTTGCAGGATGGTTTGGAAACCGTCTGGCCAGGGAGTCGGTCAGGTGTAATGCCGCCCGCGTAAGTTTCTCCCAGAATATTACAATTGAAGGGAAAAGATACACCACCCGGTTCGGGACTGTGACTTTCAGTACAGAAGAAAAGAAGAGCCTTGCAGAGCGGGCGGAAGAGATTGCCGAAAGACTGTTGTCATCCGGTCCGGCGCATGACCTGAAACTGCTCAAGGACCGGAACGCACTGGATGATCTGAAAGAGGAGATTCATTGCCGGATAGAAGAACTGGATGCCGGTATCCGCGTACCCAACCCCTGCATTTCGATGCGGGAAACGATTCGGAAGATGGTACATCCATGTGAAAGGAAAGCCGGACAATCTTGTATGCATCATCTCCATTGCAAAAGTGAGGAACCTGCTGGGAAAAGGCATAGTTTCCTTTCCCGGGAAAGACAAGGACGGAGAGAAAGGATGAGGAACACATACTGGTTTGCCGTGGACTATAACGGTACGGGACATCTTTTTCACCTGTCCTCCCGAAAGGGACACGGGGATGTGGACCGGCGAGGAAGCCCTTTACATCCCCAAAGGACAGTTCGGAGAGATGTTTCCGCGAATCACCTGGCAGGACGCGCCGGTGGTGGTGACCCTGGAGGTGCTTCCCTGCGTGGAGACCCGGCGGCTGCGTCTTGTCAAGCGCTGCCTCCATCTTCTGCGGAGGTCGGCCAGACTGTGCATGTGAAATTTGACTGTTCCGCCCGCCAGTGGGAGAACCGGTGGTTCAATACCCTGACGGCCTGGGAAGTGGTTGTCATCAAGGAAAAGGAGGAGAAGCCGGTATGATAAAAAAGGCATTTCTTCTGGCAGGCTTCCTTGCCTGCGGCCTGGCTGTATCGGCACAGTCCTACTCACTGCGTACCAACATAATCGGTCTGGCTACGGCCAACCTGAACCTGGAGGCGTCCATGACACTGGACCGCAAGTGGTCGCTGCATCTGCCGCTTCAGTACAACCCTTTCAAGTTTTCGAAGAACCGCCAGTTCCGCAATTTCTATGCATCGCCTGGTGTACGTTACTGGCTGCTTGAGAGTTATATGGGAGGGTTCATCGGCATGCATGGCACTGCCGGTACATACAGTGTAGGCAACCTTTTCGGCAGCAAATACCGTTATGAGGGTGAAGGTTACGGTGTGGGTATAAGTATCGGCCGGGCATACCAGTTGGGACGACGCTGGAACCTTGAGTGGGAGCTCGGAGCCGGGGCAGTGTGGCTGGGATATGACAAATATCTGTGCAAACGCTGCGGGGACCTTGTCGGACAGGAGTACGGCTGGCATTTTCTTCCTACCCGCGCCGCACTGAACATGGTTTATCTTTTTTAATTTTCCCCACCGATGAGAAAGACAAGACGTATCATACCTTACGCATTGCTCTCGGGACTGCTTGTCTCATGTGTTACAGACCACAAGCTGGCACGTGTACGCATCTCCCAGCCTCAAATGAAAGAAGCGGTCGCAGATACAGGATTCCGCCTGCCCCGGCAGATAACATGGACGGATGACAAAGGAAAGGAGCATATTGTGACCGAGGCCACGAAAGACAGCGTTACGGGTGAATACATTACCCAGATGGAACTCTCCGAAATCACCGTCGTGGCAAAGAGCAAGCAGGTGGCGGAAAGGAACGGCAAGATCAACCTGGATTTCATCGTCACAGTACCCGGTGAGCTGATCAGCAACAAGTGGCAACTCCAGCTGGCCCCGGTGGCCTACAAGCCTTCGGATACGTTGTATCTGGACAGGATCTTCCTTTCAGGGGCTGACTTTGCCAAGATGCAGAGAAAAGGCTATATGCGCTACCAGGCGTTCATCAACTCCATCATACCCGACAGCCTGTACCTGCAGAAACTGTTTGACGGGAAAGGCTACAGGAAGGCACTGGCCGAACTGGAAGAGGAATACTTCCAGGCCTGGAAGCACGAGGTGCTCAGCAAAGAACGCTGGATTGACTGGTCGGACAAGGCCAATGCCCGGTTTGCCCTGTTCAATTACAGGATGGAGCGTAACAAACAGGCCATAGCCGGCTATAACTCAATACTCGAATATCTTCCGGCTTACCGGCTGCGTCGTGAGATGGATGGTAAGTATATTCCTTCCAAATGGAAAATATTTGCCGAGGGAAACTATAAGATCCGTACCCGGAACATAACACCGGAGGATTCGGCTTCCATCACCAGACGCTTCACCGACTATGCGAAGATGGCCGAGAACCGGAAAAGGAAAGAGCAGGCCGGTGAAATGTACGAGAAGTATGTGCGCTTTCCATATGAAGCGGCACGCCTGGATACGGTCATCAAGGAAGGCGATAACTTCGTATATTATTATAAGCAGGAACTTCCGGCTACGGAAAATACGAAAAAGATAGACCTGACCCTGGATGGGCAGATTCTTTCAAAGGATGAGACAAAGACGCAGCTCCCCCCTTCGGATACAATCACCTACTTCATATCAAGCATGGTGCAGTTTTTGGACCGCAGTCCACGTTACAAAAAGAAAATCATCACCCGTAAGGATGAAGTCAACCTTCGGGCATATGTGACCTACAAGAGCGGAGCCACCGAATTTTTATCCTCTCCTGCGCGGAGTGGAATTCCTGTTCCATCTCCACCGGCGGGACATGATTCAGGACACGGTTGTGATGCCGGTCATCGACAGCACCTATATGGCTGCCGTGCGGATGATAGAGGACAGGAGGTACAAACAGGCTCATTGCCCTGCTGGACGATAGTCAGCACTACCCGGCAGACTATAATACCGCTGTCTGCTTGCCTCATGTCGCTCGGCTATGACGCCCGTGCGCTTGAGATCATGCGGGAACAGCGGGACACATCAGACCGGAACTACCTGCTCGCCATCCTGTACAGCCGCCCGCACGGGAAAAGAAGGAGGATGCCGTCAAGTCATATGTCAGGTCATGCGACCAGGATGCCGGCAAGATATGGCGCGGACGGCTGGACCCCGAAATAAACACGCTTATTGAAACTTATAATTTATACAAAGATGAATATTGACAGAAAAGTACTGGTACTTGCGTCATTGTCCCCGCAATAATGCTCGGCGGCTGCAATTTCAATGAGGACTTCTGTATCCGGGAAGGAGAACTTGTAGCCTGGTGCGATTTCAGCGGAATAAAGGAAAAGCCGCCTCTCCCCAGGAAAGACACGTCATCCCTTTCGGAACGGATGTGCCGTATTCGAAGGGACAACGTTCACACAGGGATACACTCCGCTGGAGCCTGCCCCGAGGGGGCATACCAGGTTCCTGTTCTATACGGGGAACTATGAACTGCTGGACAGGAATAACTATCATGAGACGCGTCTGTCCGTCGGACTGACACCATTGACGGGGGGCGCACATTTCAGAGGTACAGAAATTCTGCTGTTCCTCGGCCTTCAGTGAAAGGCTTGAATATCGGAATCCCAAACGGGTAAGGATACAGCCTGCGGCTTTTGTCCAGAAACTGAACATAAAGATTAACGTGTCCGCAACACCGTACCGTTGTCCGGCTTTGAACTGTACCCTTTCGGGAATCTCTACGGCCGGTATCTGGCCTCCCGTGAAAGGACCGGAACCGGTTCATGGGCGGCGGTACAAGGCAACCAGATGATGGGTGATGCCTATCCGCGTTATGATGCCCAAAACAACAAGTCAACCAAAGAGACAAACGGCTGGTCGCAGGCCAGTCCGGTATATCTCCTTTCGGACGAGGCAACAATATGGGCATACTACCCGTATAACGGTGCGGTAACCGATGGAACAAAAATACCCGTCCCTATCAACGCAGG
>VOFD01000409.1_pt1 | contig 14000 bp, 22 predicted proteins | sample 5384101 | NCBI WGS metagenome assembly VOFD01 (sample SAMN12384723, study PRJNA508395) | human gut metagenome | isolation source: healthy gut C | host: Homo sapiens
CGTCGTTTTCCATCGTGGATTTCTCGATGTAGTGAACTCCACCGATGATTTCGGCTTTCGCGGCTTCGTACTCTTCAAAAGAAACGTGCTTCATTTTCACGTCCTCCTTGCGCTTTCGGTCTTTTTATGGTAAAAAAATAAATGCGATAGAACGCGTACCCGTCATTCGACGTGGTATTTGTTCTTTCGCATTTAATATTACAAGCTGCCAAAGACACATCCAGGAAAAGAGCCCCTTTTGGAGAGAGCGGAGACTGGCGGGACTTTCCCAGGAAAAGGCTGCGGAACGCCTGGGAATTTCCACACGGACACTGCAAAAGTATGAGCGGGGAAAAGAGGTTCGACATGGTTGTCCGCAGGGGAAAAGCGCAGCCCAGGTTCGACATGGTTGTCCGCATGGCAGAGATTTTACGGCTGTGACCTCTATGCGTTTCACATGCCGGAGAGAATCATGGTGACGCTGGGAATGGATTGCAGGAAGCGGAAGGCCCAGGCCGGGATGGGTTCCTCGGGGCGCATGGCCTCAGGGGGCGGCCTCCTCGTCGGACAGGCGGGCCAGGCGGCCGCCCCGCAGGGGCTCCATGACCCAGACGGGAATATGCCAGCTATCCAGCAGCTCCACCTTTTCGCGGCCGTTCTGGAAGGTCCAGTCGATGTAGTTCAGCTGCAGCTGACAGAACTCCATGTCCTTGCCGTAGGCCTCCAGGAACCGCTTCAGCACCGGCAGGGCGCCGTGGCAGGAGAAGCCCAGATGGCGGATACGGCCGTTCCGCTTCTGCTCCATCAGATAGTCGTGGATGCCGTACTGCGGGTCCAGATAGGCGTCGATGTTCATCTCGCACACGTTGTGGAAGAGGTAGAAGTCGAAATAGTCCACCCGGCACTTCTTCAGCTGCTCCTCGAAAATCTCCTTCACCTTGCCCATGTTGGATAGGTCGTAACCGGGGAACTTGTCGGCAATGTAAAATTTTTCCCGGGGATGTTTGGCCAGGGCCTTACCGATGGCAAGCTCCGAGTTGCCGTTGTGGTAGCCCCAGGCGGTGTCGTAGTAGTTGACGCCGTGGGCCATGGCGTAATCCACCATCTCCTCCGCGGCGGCCTCGTCCACCACGGCGTCGTTGCCGCCCACCACAGGCAGGCGCATACAGCCCATGCCCAGAGCGGACAGCTTCAGGTCCTGAAAGTCCTTGTAAATCATCACGATTTCTCCTTTTCAGATTTAGGAAGGGGATACTGCCTTCTCCGGGAGACGAGGTGCCTCCACAGTGGGAAGTCCCCGGCCCGCCCTTGGGCGGAATCCCTCTATGAAAGGATAGCACTTGGAGCGCACTCCAAGTCAAGAGGGGAAATCCTGCTTTTAGAAAGTCTTTTTTCCGGCTAAAGAAAAAACGCCGCCCCGTTCCGGGGCGACGGACCGGAGTCACGCCGGCTGCAGGTAGCCGGTGACGATGCCTAGCAGGGCGGACAGCAGGATGATGACGATGGGATGGAGCTTCTTGTGGGTCAGGACCGCCATCAGGGCGAAGATGGCCAGAGAGCAGACCAGGGGATACGCCGTCACCGCCGCCAATCCCTCCGGCAGAAACACCGTCTGCCCCACCGAGACCACCGCGGCGCCGATCATGCCGATCACCGCCGGACGCAGTCCGCCCATGGCGCCGCTGACGATGGCGCTGGAGCGGAAGGCGGCGTAGAACCGGGCCACCAGCAGGATGATGAGGAAGGAGGGCAGCACCACCCCCAGCGTGGCGCAGAAGGCGCCGGGCAGGCCCGCCAGCTCCGCCCCCACATAGGTGGAGACGTTCACCGCAAAGGGGCCCGGCGTACTCTCGCTGACGGCCACGAAGTTCACCAATTCTTCCGCCGTCATCCAGCCCTTGGCCTGGACATCCGCCTGGATGAGCGGCAGCATGGCATAACCGCCGCCGATGGTGAACAGGCCGATCTTGAAGAAGGTCAAAAACAGCTCCAGATACAGCATCACACAGCCCTCCTTTTCGCCATGCGGGCGGAGAGCAGCCCCACCGTCGCGCTGGCCAGGATCACCAGCACCGCATCCACGCCGCAGAAGGCCGTCAGCACAAAGGCACTCGCCATGACGGCATAGGAAACAGCGCCCTTGGGGCTCTGCCGGTACATGGACAGCAGCGCCTTCAGCAGCAGGGCCAGGACGCCGGCCCGGATGCCGTTGAAGGCATACTGCACCACCGCCAGCTCTGAAAACTGCCGCAGCACAAAGGAGACGGCGTAGATCACCAGGAAGGAGGGCAGCACCACGCCCAGCGTGGCGCAGAAGGCGCCGAGGGTGCCGCATACCTGTATCCTACGAAGGTGGCGGTGTTGATGGCAATGGGGCCCGGTGTGGACTCGGCAATGGCGACAATGTCCAGAATGTCCCGGCCCTCCAGCCAGCGGCGGCGTTCCGTCACCTCCCGCTGGATCAGGGGGATCATGGCATAGCCTCCGCCAAAGGTGAAGGCGCCGATTTTGGAAAAAGTCCCGAACAGCTGACGGGCTTTGGTCAGATCTGTGGGCATGGAAACCGCTCCTTTCGCGCTCTTGGATTTCTCCCCCAGCGTACGCTTTTTCGTGACATCCATCAATCTATATGATAAAATAAAAAGCATAATAAAATAATTATGAATAGGGGGGAGTGCCGTGACACTGCGGCATCTGGAGATCTTTTCCGCCGTCTGCGTCCAGGAGAGCTTCACCAGGGCGGCGGAGCAGCTGAATATGGCACAGCCGGCGGTGAGCCTGGCCATCCGGGAGCTGGAGGTGTTTTTACAACGTGCGGCTGTTCGAGCGGATGAACCGCCGGGTCTATCTGACAGAGGCAGGGCGTACGCTGCGGCAGTATGCGGACACCGTGCTGTCCCAGTTTCAGGAATCGGTGGAGGTCCTGCGGGAGAGCGGCGCCCAGGGGGCCTGCCGCTTCGGCGTCCACGTGACGCTGGGCGAGACCCGCCTTGCGGGTATCCTGGCGCATCTGGCAGAGGCGCTGCCTGGAGATCACGGTCCGGGCCAGTATTCACAACTCCAGGGAGACAGAGCGGATGATCCTGCAGAACGAACTGGATTTTGCCGTAGTGGACAATGTCACCGTCTCGCCCCACTACCTGGTGGAGCCCCTGTGCGGTGAGGAGCTGGCGGCAGTGTGCGCCCCCGGCTATCTGGAGGAAAGAACTCCCTGACTCTGGCGGAGCTGGCGGAAGAGCGGCTGCTGTTGCGGGAGCGGGGCAGCGGCACCCGGAACAGTGTGGATGCCGGCCTGCAGGGAGCGGGCGCCACGGCGCAGCCGGTAGTGGAGAGCGTCAGCACCGCTGCCCTGCTGGCCTGCGCCCGGGCGGGGCCTTGGGATCACGCTGCTGCCCCGGTCTCTGGTGGTGGCGGACCTGGAGCGGGGGGACCTTCGGGAGCTGGCTGTGGAGGACGGCGGGTTTCACAGGAGCTATTTCCTGGTGCGCCACCGCAGCAAGTATCTGACGGACGGCATGAAGCGGGTGATCCGAGTGCTGCGGGAACACCTGGGCGGAGAGCAGCCGTGAGGTGGAAAGACCCTGCCGAAAGACACGGCGCCTCGGCGGAATCTGGGCGGTTCCACGCAGCGTTTGTTGTGGGAGCAGGCCGGATTTGATATACTGGCCCCAGGTGATGAAGTATGGATCGGACAAAGACCGGGGCGCTGATCGCAGCAGCCCGGAAAGAACAGAATATGACCCAGAAGGAGCTGGCCGAGGCCTTGCATGTGTCGGACCGGGCGGTCTCCAAATGGGAGCAGGGGGCGCCGGGTTCCATGGTGCCGTCCGGGAGATACCAGCACGGAGGTCATCATGGCAAGGGAGCCAAAGGCGGTGGAGACCATGTCGCTCATCACGTCGCCGTCGTAGTTCTTGCAGGCCCAGATGAAGCCGCCCTTGCTCCGGATGACGCGGGCCACCGCGTCGTCGATCAGCGTGTAGAAATAGGAGAGGCCCAGCTTTTCAAACTCCGCCTTGTAGGTGGTCTCATAGCTCCTCCTCGAAGATGTCCGTTTGAATCTCTCCGTCGTAGACCTTGGCGATGGTGTCCTTGGTGGCGAACCACAAGTCCTGCCGCTGTCGATGGCGTACTGGAAGCAGAGCGGGCGAAGGCAGCGGATGGTCTCCTTGTTGTGCTGGCCCTGCCACACGGCGGGGACCGAAGCTGACCGTCTGAACGGTGAGGGTCCTTCTCCGCGCCGTCCGCCCCGGTGAACACCAGGGTGGCGGTGCCCGGCCGGGCACTCGGTCACCATGTCCACAGCCTTGTACACGTCGCCGTAGGCGTGACGGGCGATGGTGATGGGCTTCTTCCAGTTTTTCACCACCGGAGAGATCCCATTGACCATGATGGGAGCGCGGAACACGGTGCCGTCCAGAATGGAGCGGATGGTGCCGTTGGGGCTTTTCCACATCTGGGTCAGCTGCGGGTATTCCTCCATCCGCTGCCGGTTGGGAGTGATGGTGGCACACTTGACGGCCACGCCCCGACGCCGGGTGGCATTGGCGGCGTCCACCGTCACCTGATCCTTTGTCTCATTGCGGTGAAGGAGCCCCAGATCGTAGTATTCCGTTTTCAAATCCACAAAGGGGCACGATCAGCTTTTCCTTGATCCAGCCCCACAGGACGCGGGTCATCTCATCCCCGTCCATCTCCACGATGTCACTGGGAAACAGCGAAACGCCGCCTGTGGCGGAAAAGTAAGGCTGTTTCGAGACAGCGGCACGATTGACGGCCCAGACAGGGCCGGGAATCATAATGCTGCAACGGCAGAGGCAAATGGGGGATCTGAAAGGGGAGGAAGTCCCCTCTTTAATTACGCTTGGCGTAATAGTTCATCAGGCATCCGTCGAGAATGATTTCCTTCTCATCGTCCGTCAGGCCTTTCACATGGAGCATCAGGTCCTCTACGGCGCCGTCCGTCCTGATGACCCTAGCCGGGATATCCTCAATGCCGTTCTCAATGGCCTGGCGGATGCCGGGGACGAACACGCAGTCGCCGGGGGCGTAGTCAAAGGACGTGCCCGCGTCCAGGGTGAAGGGCAGGATGCCCCAGTTGATGCAGTTGGAGCGGTAGCGCTTGGTGGCAAATTCGTAGCAGATGTTGGCAAAGCCGCCCAGCACCTTCTGGCAAGAGGCGGCCTGCTCCCGGGCGGAGCCGTCGCCGGGCTTGTTGGCAAAGACACAGGAGCCGAACTGAGTGGTTTTCACCAGCGCGGAGCCGTCGCCCACCTTGTCCAGAATGGCGGTGAGCTTCTCCGGGGCGTCCCCCCCCAGCCGCTCCGCCTCAATCTCCGCCGCGGCCTTGGCCCGGCCCACATAGGCCGGCTCCCGGCGGGAGAGGGTGAACTCCGCCAGACGCAGGGGGATTGGAGCGGTAGGAGGAGGTCTCGCCGGAGGGGATCAGCTCGTCGGTGGTAGTGACGGGGTCCCGCAGCACCGCGGCCAGCTCCACCAGCAGGTTCTCTGCCAGGGGCTGCATCTTGGGCCAGTCCGTGATGTTGGGACCCATGACCAGCTCCACGCTGGGTCCGCCTTGCCGAAGCCGTAATACAGCCGCCGGTCGTAAACGCCCTTGTCAAAGTGGTAGTCGCGGTGGACGGAGCCGTAGTCGATGTCGGTAGCGGCGGTGATCTTGCCGCCGTTCCAGGCGGTGGCGGCGATGGACCGGGCGTCCATGAGGCACACGGCGGCAAACTGGCCCTCGCCGGGTTTGGAACCCTCCCGGTTGGGGAAGTTCCGGGTGGTGTGGCGCAGGCTCAAGCCGTTGTTGGCAGGAACGTCTCCCGCGCCGAAGCAGGGGCCGCAGAAACTGGGCTTGATGACGGCGCTGTCCAGCAGGTCCGCGGTGGCACCGATCTTGGTCAGCTCCAGACTCACCGGGACACTGGTGGTACATGTCCAGAGTGAAGTAACCGTTGCCGCAGCTGCCGCCCCGGAGGATGTCGGCCGCCTCGGTAATGTTGTCGAACAGCCCGCCGGCGCAGCCGGCGATGACACCTTGATCGGCCCAGACGCCGCCGTCACGGATTTTGTCCGTGAGCTTCACATGGGCCTTAGGATACCGCTTCTGGGCGTCCGCCTCCACAGCCGCCAGGATGTCGGCGGCGTTCTCCAGGAACTCGTGGATGGTCCAGGCGTTGGAGGGGTGGAAGGGCAGGGCGATCATGGGCTCCACCTTGGAGAGGTCGATCTCGATGTACTTGTCGTAGTAGGCTCCGTCCGCCGGGTGCAGTCCCGGTAATCCTCCGGCCGCTGGTGGGCCCTGTAGAAGCCCTCCGTCTCGCCGTCGGTGACCCAGATGGAGGACAGGCAGGTGGTCTCCGTGGTCATGACGTCGATGCCGTTGCGGAAGTCGATGGGGAGAGCTGCGATACCGGGGCCGGCGAACTCCAAAACGCGGTTATTGACGAAGCCGCTGGCAAAGGTGGCCTTCACCAGGGCGATGGCCATGTCGTGGGGCCCGACGCCCCGGCGGGGCGTGCCCTTGAGGTACACCAGCACCACCTTGGGATACGGCACGTCCCAGGTGTTCTTCAGCAGCTGCTTGGCCAGCTCGGGGCCGCCTTCACCGACGGCCATAGTGCCTAGCGCACCATAGCGGGTGTGGCTGTCCGAACCCAGGATCATCTTGCCGCAGCCGGCGCCATCTGCTCTCTTGCATAGGAGTGGATGACGCCTGATTGGGGGCACAAAGATGCCGCCGTACTTTTTGGCTGCGGACAGGCCGAAGAGGTGGTCGTCCTCGTTGATGGTGCCGCCCACGGCGCACAGGCTGTTGTGGCAGTTGGTTGGAGGTCCGGTCCGCAGATCCGGATCACGCCGTAACGGTCCAGGAGGTGGAGGAGGACTGGTATGTCACCTTCCGCCACCCCATGGACAAGGGGCACTATATCCGCTTTGCCGCCTGTGTGACACCGGACCGGCTGCTGCTGGCGCGGCTGTATCCGGAACAGGGCAGCGAGTTCCGCATCCCCCAGCTGCGGGGCGGGGCGAAGCTGTACCTTTGCTGCTCCTGCCACGGGCTGTTCCAGGCGGAGCTGCCGTGAGATGCAAAAGAGAGGACCGTCTTTGACGGTCCTCTCTTTTGACAGGTCACTTCGCTCAAATGGTGGATTTGGAGGAGCTGCGGCGAGCCATGAACCACACGAACACGGCCACAGCGGCGCAGATAAGGGCACGCCAGCCCCAGCTGCCCAGACCCACCAGCAGGATCACCAGAATCAGCATGGGCAGGATGAACTGGAAGTAGATCTTGAACCTGGGGGACATCCCCAGGCCGGTGCCCTTGTTCTGACGCAGAAGAGCAGATAGATCAGGGAGCCGATGGGCAGCAGCAGGTTGCTCACCAGGAAGTCCTCGATATCCAGGATCTGGCCGGTGGCGCCGCTGGGCAGGGACGCCTCGAAATACAAGAGGTTATAACCCAGCACACAGGGCATGCTGGCCAAGAGGATGAAGATTCCGCAGACGATGGTGGCTTTTTTTTCCGGGACCAGCCGAAGCTGTCGATGCAGCTGGCCGTAATGTTCTCGAACACAGCCAGGACGGTGGTGAAGCTGGCAAACGTCAGAAACAGGAAGAACAGCGCGCCCCAGATCCGGCCGCCGGCCATGCTGACGAACACCCGGGGCAGGGTCACGAAGATCAGGGAGGGTCGCTGTTGGCCTCCAGACCGAAGGAGAAGCAGGCGGGGAAGATGATCAGGCCGGACATCAAGGCCACGAAGGTGTCCAGGCAGCAGATCCGCACGGCCTCACCGGTGCAGGCGGTGGTTGCGGGACATGTAGCTGCCGAAGATCTCCATGGCGGCGATGCCCAGGCTCAGGGTAAAGAAGGACTGGTTCATGGCAGCCAGTGATCACATTGCCCAGCCCCTCTTCCGCGGCCCGCTCAAAGTCCGGCAGCAGGTAGAACTTCACGCCCTCCATGGCGCCCTCCAGGGTCAGGCTGTGGACGGCCAGGACGACGATCAGGGCCATCAGCAGGGCCAGCATCATCCACTTGCTGATGCGCTCCAGACCCTTTTGCAGGCCGAAGGAGCAGACCAGGAAGCCCAGCAGCACGATGATGACCATGAACAGCGTCATTTCACCAGGATTGGCCAGCATATCGGTCCAACTGTGTCTACATGGCCTCGTTGGACATGCCGCTCGAAGGTGCCGGAGGCGAACTTGAAGCAGTAGCCCAGCATCCAGCCGGAGACGGTGGTGTAGTACATCATCAGCAGGCAGCAGCCGATGATGCACAGCCAGCCGTGGATATGCCATTTGCTGCCCTTGGGCTCCAGGGCCTTGTAGCCCTCCACGGCGCTCTTGCGGCTGGCCCGGCCCACCGCCAGCTCCATGGTCAGGATGGGCACGCCCAAAATCATGAGGAAGAGAATATAGAACAGTACGAACACGCCGCCGCCGTTCTCACCGGTGACGTAGGGGAATTTCCACACGTTGCCGATGCCGATGGCGCACCCGGCGCTCACCAGCAGGAATCCCAGCCGGGATCGGAAATTTTCGCGACTCAAACTTCTCTCTCCTTTGTTGCTTTGCAAACAAGCTGCGAAAATTTTTCAAACAATCTGCAAAAAAAAACGGCGCTTAAAAGGGTTTTAAGAAACCTCTTAAGCGCCATTTCTTTTGCTCAGATTTAGGGTCGGTTTTTCCTGCGGTTTCCGTGCTCCTCCAGAATCAGGTCTTTGCCAGTCCTGCGCTGCTGGTTCGGTATGTATTCCAGCAGGTCAGAAATGCTACAGTCCAAGACCTCGCAAATCCTGTCCAGCTGATCGAAAGACACCCGCTCCGACATCTCATTGTAAAGGACTCCGATGGTGGACGGACGGATTCCGGTCAGCCGGGCAAGTTTTGCGCGTGTCCATCTGCGCTCTCCGAGGATTCGAGATAGGTGATTTTTTATCATCTCACTGCCACTTTAGGGATATACTACCAAAAATAGGGGCATATTGGGTCGATTTGTGAGTGAATAACTCGGAGCGTGACGAACTAACGAACTTCGTTAGAAATTGCGGATAATCAGCTCCGCATACTGCGTCTGATTGTTTCCACTCCCGGCCAGCGTGGAGGTGCGCGTGACCTCCTCGATGCGGTAGTCCGCATACAGTTCACGCACCAGCGGGTGGTCGTTGTAGGAGAGGATGAAACGGCCTTTTATATGGCCTAAAACCTCTCTTAAGCGTTGGTGATCCTGGGCACAGAAGGGACTGTCATAATACTTCTCAGTGTCCACATAGGGCGGATCGAGGTAAAACAGGGCCGTGGGCCTGTCGTAGACCTTGATAAGGTCTGCAAAGTCCTTGTTTTCAATGTTCACGCCCCGGAGCCGTTCCTGTACCTTGGTCATATACTCCACAGCGTTGTCGATCTGCTTGGAGCTGGTGGCATAGGTGCGGTTGTCACAGCCGAAGCTGATCTTGACTGCATAGAAGAAGCGGGCGGCGCGCTGGATGTCCGTCAGGCCGCGCGCCTGGTACTGCGTCAGGCAGTCAAAGAACTGTTCCCGCGAGGTCAGCATCCATTCCAGCTCACGCTGCAGCTCCCCGCAGTGGTACTTCACACAGCGAAAAAGGTTCACCAGGTTGCCGTTGATGTCGTTGTACACCTCCAGCTGGTTTGCCTTCTTTTCCTTGGCGAAAAGCACCCAGGCCGCACCGCCGAATACCTCAATATAGCGCCCCACCTCATCATCGGGAAACCTCTCTAAAATGGCTCTACGCAGGGCGCGCTTGCCGCCGATCCATCCAATGAAACTTTCCATAGCACTTCATCCTTTCAAATAATGAAGGGGCATTATCCTCGGATGAGCTATGGAAGCGCCCTGCAGCTACGGGAGCTGCAGGGCTTTAGATTGCAGGGCTGTTCTCGCTTCCCTCGGCTTCTTGGAAGCCCTTAGCCTTGGCGCTTTCAAAGGTGATCCCGCCCTCCCTGTGGTCACTCTTGCAGAGGGACAGGTAGAAACTGCACACCACCCCCATGGGCCGTCCAGGGAAGCCCCACCATGGCGAGAGCCACGGTAGGGAGCCAGTGTAGCCGACTCGGATGCAATAGGCAGCCAGGGCAAGGCCGCCTATTGTTACGACCCAAAGGAGAGCGCGAATATCAGCGACCAGGCGCTTTGAGAACTCCAGCCGCCTATGTGCCCCTTGCTTGGGCCAGGCGCTTCCCGCGCCCCATCACGCCAGCCCATGCTCCAAGGCGAAACGATAGAAGAGCTGGGCGGCCTGTTCGCGGGTTAGGAAGTCCTCCCACATCATGTTCGGCTCCCCCCGTTGTCCAGGGTGCCGTTGCCCGCGAATAGGCCCACGGACACGGCCCACTCTCTGGCCTTCTGGCTCCAGTCACCGCTGTCGTTGTCACGGAGCTGCTTTCGGTGCTCCGCCATCGCAGCGACGAACATCTCGTTGAACTTGGTTTGATCCATATCGTTGTCCTCCTCCGGTACAATGGAAAAATCGGGGCGGCCATAGCCGCCGATCTTGCTGTAGGTCAGGGGATAGCTCTTGTCCCGGACGCAGCCGCCGTTCTCTACGACACCTGCTGCGGAACTGGTGTTGCCCTCAATGGTGTAAACCCGGCCTCCAGCCACCTTCTCTACGATGCCGGTATGATACATGGTCTTGCCGCCGTCATTTGTGAAGAAGATCTGGTCGCCGGGCTGTGGGCCGCTGGTGTGGAACTGGCCCTTCTGCTTGTAGTAGTTGGCGGAGCCGGAGCAGCCGGCCCCCACCCCCTTCTTAGCTTGACAGAGCAGCTTCAGGCCCAGCTCCAGGCCGAAGGTCTGGATGAAGCACCAGTCGGTGAAGATGTCACACCAGGCATAGCCATTCTTCTTGCCGTTGTAGACCACACCCAGGGCATCCAGATCACGGGCATATTTGTTCCAGTTCCCGTCCCCAGCGTTGGCCGTCTTATCATCGAGCTGGGCGTTGGTCTCCTTCTCAATGTAGCCGATTTCGGCTCGGGCCGTGGCCAGCAGTCTATCAACCGGCTTCATGGCCATCATCCTCTCCGACAATAACACCTTGCTCAATGGCAAGCAGGCCGTTGTTCGTCAGTTCATATACGGCGGCTTCAATCAACGCATCCAGCTTTTCAGCATCAACGGTAATGCCATGCTCCCGGAGCCAGTTCAGCACATAGGCTTTCTTCGCCTCGCCCCTGCCGGAGCCGGTGTAGATCTGCTCGGCAGCGGTGACGGCAATCTTCACCCAAGCATTGATCTCAGCCTGCTGGGAAGCTGTGGTCTTGCGCCTGATATCGGGGATGACAATGGCGGTGATGATAGCCGCCAGGAGCATGAAAACAGCTTCGATGATCGTGGTGATGTCAAACATGGTACATCCTCCTTACTTAAAATTGCTTCTTAAATGGGATTTGAAGGGATAAAAAAGCCCTCCCAAGGGAGCTGTAAAAGCCTCCTTGGGAGGATGTTTACTCAGGGCATAGGCCCCACCTCCTTTCGAGCGGGATGGGCAGGACAAAAGCGCCTGAAGATATAAGCTCCAGGCGTACTTCAAATAATTTGTATACTAAGCTATTACTTTCTCATAAGCATAGCGGATTGCATCTGGTCTAAGCTCTGCATAAATTAAAGTTGTTTTGGGGTCGCTATGGCCGAGTAGGTGCTGGATTGTTGTAATATCCATCCCCCCATGCAGGGCGTTTGTTGCGAAGGTATGGCGCATCAGATGGGGATATATCCTCCTGGTTTCTCCTGCCCCTCTCTCCGATCCGCTGCAATGCTTTCTCAACAGCTCTTGGAGACATAGCAGCATAGGGCTTTCTGGTGCTTGCAAAGAGTGCTTCGCCGCCCTTCCGACATGACAGATACTCGCGGAGCATTAGTTTTGCTCGAACAGAAAAATACACGGTCCGTTCTTTATGCCCCTTGCCTAGAACTACAACACTCCGGCTCTGCCAGTCTATTTGATCGGTTCGTATCCCCGTAACCTCGTTCAAGCGACAACCTGAAGAAACCAGAAACTCCACAAGAGCCTTCTCCTTGTAAGAGCAGCATCCGTCCGGAGTTGTTCTAACTCTTCGGGGCTGAGTGGACGGCGAGCTTTCATGCGATCAATTTTGAGAGACCTTATCTTCCGCATGGGGTTTTTCTTAATAATGTCCTCCATATCTAACCAGGAAAAGAAGGAGCGCAAAGTGTTGATGTGTGTCTGGATACTGCTGTCCTTCAGCCTGCGCTCATCAGCTAAATAGCCGATGTAGGTCCGGATGTCATCTGTGGTGATCTTCGTTATATGCTTGTCCACCTGAGAATGGAACGACGTGAGCATTTCTCGATAGTTTTTCAGGGTTTTGTGGGATAGACCATCTATTTTTTTTGGCCGTCAAAAACGCCGAAATCTGTTTTTTGAGATTGCTTCTCTCTCGTACTGGCTCTCTAGTGATGCAATATCCATCCAAAAGCACTTTCAGCTCATTCTCACAGCATCCCGCCATAGTTTTTAGCTGGTCAATCAGTTCCTTTTTCGCATCCATATCCGCTACCTCCTTTTTTCACCCAGTATATCTGGATATAGGCAGCCTTGTCGAATAAGGCGTCTGGCGCGGATGGCGAATGATTTAAGCTGCGTTATCCATCATCAGTCACCATTATTCAGTGTGGATGCCTTTTGAGTGGGAGTACCCCCCTATGCAGCTCGGAATGAATACCGCACCGTTGATCGCTACAACGGTAAGCCGGTTATGCAAAAGCAATTAGTCTCGGCAAAGCACCAAACGCCTCGTCCAAGGATATATCTCACGGGATAGAGAATTTCAGCCAGTTGGTCTCCTATACCGGGATGCTGGACGGTGCGAATTTAATACAAAATTCCATGGTTGACAATATCAGAATTAACGCCTCTACTATCCGGCTCACAACGAACACAGATGCGTCCGAATGCTATGTGTATCTGACTTTATATTACACAAAGACAACCGATTAGGCAGTCTCCTTCATATATTTCAGCAAAGCATGGCTTTCGGTGGTTGCCTGGGTTGCGTATAAATACAAATAGATTTTTATCTTCGGTTTCGATATGGTACGCTTCTGCGGCACAATGGAATACGACAAGGGCGGCTAAAGACTCGGCAAAAAAGGAGAGCAAATAATGAAAAAATCACATACCAGTTGGCAACAGAAGTAAACAAGGGAACGCTAGAAGAGCCAGACTTTGAAACCGTGCTATCCGGTGTAGAGATTACCTGCTTGGATAGCAAATTAACGGACAATCTTGCCCTTGCAAAAGCTGAAGCTTACCAAGGAGAGGTGTCTGTAGAGGATGCCGGGCCGGACCCAGCGCCGTCTGGAGATCTGGAACAGCGGGTGACCGCCGTTGAGACCGGGAAGGCGGACAGGACAGAGGTGCAGGCTGTATGGGATCAGATGGCAGCAGCTTATCAGGAAGGAGTGCAGAACGCATGACAAGTCAGGAATTTGTGCTTGATGTGATGCGCGCCCAGGGCAAATCCGATGCACTGGATCTCCGCACACGAGCACCCGAACTGGATGGCACGGCCCTCATTGCCGAAGAGGCCAAGGTGCCCCAGTTCAATGGCTCAAAAGATTACCCAGTTGGGTGGCCGGAGCGCCGGTTTGGGAGGAGATAGATGGTGAGCGGCAAATATTTACGCTAATTACACCACACAACGCTAGCCACTATCCGGGATCTACACCATCGAACACACCCGCATTGTGGTCGATCCGACACACCAAAGACCCCAAGCAGGCAAAGCCGTGGCTGGCCCCTAATGGCACCAGCGGACGCTATGCTCTGGACGAGTGCGCCACGGAAAACGGCCATGTGTACCGAAACAACCATGAAAACAATGAATTCAGTCCCTCAGCTCAACCGGAGAGATGGACAGATTTGGGCACCATCGAAGATGTACAACAGATCGCCCTAGTCGAATAAGGCGCCTGGTGGCTTCGGATTGGGGACTAACTCTAAACTGATTGAGGATTACAAT
>VOFD01000442.1_pt1 | contig 14000 bp, 23 predicted proteins | sample 5384101 | NCBI WGS metagenome assembly VOFD01 (sample SAMN12384723, study PRJNA508395) | human gut metagenome | isolation source: healthy gut C | host: Homo sapiens
GGTTGATTTCCTCGGCCTCCTCACCGGCGAAGGCCGCCACATATTCAAGTGCCGCTGGGGGCTTGGTGCTGTTTTGGTGAGTGGAGCCGACGCGGGCCAGCGCCCATGATTTCTTCACGAATCAAAGCGGGCCGTTATAGTCGGCAAACAGCTTCATGCTGAAAAAAGCCAGTCCCCGGCTCCACATACTGGGGAGCCAGTGGAAAACAGGTCGTCGATATTCAGCAGATAACCGGCGCATACCGGCGGAAGTTGGCGACCACCGCCGCCACATGCGGTCAAGCCATGGCGCGGGCCAAATCCTTTTATATTCGCCGTGAAATAGCGGGCAGGGCCGTCATAGCACAGGCCGCTTGTTCTGCGCCCATGAGGGAAATCAAAGTTCTGCCTGCGCCGGATCGCTGCAGTACAGCCTGGTGGTTTCTAAGGCTCCCAAAAGGTCGTCGCCGGGCTGTGTGACGAGGCCTGCCTGCGGCACACTCGATTTCCCGCCGCTTTCTCCCGGTCAAAATTATCCTCCGCCGCCTCGGCAGAATAAAATTTGTTCATCAGCGCATCTACTCCTCGGCATCAAACCGGTCAAAGATACGTCAAAGGCGGAAGGTTCAGATCGGCTATGACTCGGCCAGTTTCATTTCATCCCAGCCGCCCTTATCGGTTGGGGGCAGGTTCAGGGGCCTTCTCTTGTTCGGGCCCAAATTCACCACAACGCAGTCAATCTCGGTTTCGCCCATATCCAGCAGCACTTTGAGCCGCTGGTTGTGCCCACAACATTGCCGGTGGCCTCATTCCAGACTACCGGCTCCACAAATCAAACTCCTCAATGGAGCCCGTTTCAGTTTTCATAATCCTTGTCGCCGGGCTTTAAGTCACGGCAGTTACTCAGGCCGCCAGGTTCAGCCGGGCAGCGTTTACTTTCTGTATCTGCATATTCTTCTCCTAGCTCGCGGGCTGCCATCCGCCTTACCGGACAGGCACAGGGTTCCCAGCCATGGCATAAATTTTTATTTGCGGCGCGGGCAGACTTCCCATTCATTGTCAGCAGTATTGCTCGTCGATCCATGTTTCGGAGTGCTGCCAGTCCACCGCATAGAAGCACTCATGAGGCAAATTCCGCTACTGCCCGCCCACACCATATCCAGAAAATCCTGCCAGGTATAGCCCGCCGTCGGAAAGCTCCGGCACATAGCAGACCTTATCCGGGTAATGGAGAACGCCTCCCTCGTCATGAATATCAGCCCTGCCGGTAATGCGTCCGGTCTATGACCGCCTCGGTATCTTCGGTTTCCGGCGTATAGCCGCCGACTTTCAAATAAGGTTTCTTTGCTCATATCGAAATCCCTCGCTTTCAAAATGTGAGGACAGATTACCCGCACACTGTCAAAAGCAAGGGCGTTATTATTTTTGGGCGCGGAGTACGGAATTGAACCGCCAGTTCCTGCCGGTTGGCGGGCGGTCTGCCGTTAGCCTATCCGCGCATAATGGCCGGAGATCATTCCTCCGGCGTAAGTTTGCTAATGTGCCGCCTGCCCGCGACAGTTCGTCGCCCTTATACATCAAGTTCGTCGATCTTTGGAAGCGGCAGCTCCGGCACCGTCAGATCCTTCCGCTTGCTCTTGTCAATGAAATAAATATAACGGGCTGGAAGCCGGGGATCGGCGTGGCCCCCACATAGTCAGATATTTCTTTGAAGTTGTAGGTGCCGCCGGTCACATCAAAGAAGGTCAGCCCAGCTCCTTGCGGGAGGGGTCGGGTTGCTCGCCAGCGTCATTTGTGGACGCGGGTGCCGTCCGGCAGCTCGGCAAGGTTCAAATTTTCTTTGATACCGGTCAGGACAAAATTACTGGCCCGGTAGATCGTGCCATCGCCGCAGGAGCAAGCGTCGGCAAAGCTGATGATCCACCAATCTGCGGCGCATATTTCTTTATGAGCTTAATGCTCATAGGAAATCGCGCGGCTCTCGAATTTCTCGGAAGATAGCTGTCAAAAGGCCATCCGGTTCAGTTCCAGAAATTCATTCCAGCCGGTATCCTTCACCAGCCCGATGATTTTTGACTTATCGGGGCTCGGCCCGTAGCTCATTACGCCATGGAGCTGGCCGTCTAAAAAATACCGCTTAAAGTGCAGGGTGCTGTTATTGACAACCTTCCCGCTGTAATGGTGAACCTTCATAAACGGCGTTGCCACCTTGGCCGGGATCACCTTCATTACAAGCTCTTTTGCTCGGCCCATCCGTCGGCCTCCTTTCCCACATGGCGCTGGGCCAGTGTCATTTTTTCGCCCTTAACCATCCCGGCTCCCAGCTCGTCAATGCGGGAATAAGGGATTTCAGGACAGTCAAATTCTTACGTTTGCTCTTGTCAATGAAATAAATATAGCGGAGCTGATAGCGACGGCAGGACGCCGCCCGCCTCCATGTACCGGCCCCAGCTAAAGTTGCCGTCCGTCACATCAAAGAAAAGAGCGCCCGCCCGGCTCCTTGCGCGGGGCCAGCGGGTTCGCTTCAATGTCAGCTTGTGGATTTTCGTGCCATCTGGCAGCAGGCAAAGGGCCTCGTTTTCCTTAATGCCGGTCAGAATAAAATTGCTGGCCCGGTAAATGGCCCCGTCGCCGCAGGAGCAGGCATCCGCAAAGCTGATAATCCACTTCACATGGGGCGCGTATTTTTTTGAGGAGCTTTATGCTCATGGAAATCGCCCGGCTTTCCGAATTGCGGGGAAGGACACTGTCAAAGGCCATCCGGTTTAATTCCAGATATTCATTCCAGCCGGTTCCGGCCACCAGCGGCAGGATTTTAGATTTGTTCAGGCTCGGCCCGTAGCTCATTACGCCATGGAGCCGTCCGTCCAAGAATACGCAAAAGTGCAGGCAGCTATTGTTTACAACGGTTCCGCTGTAATGGTGCCCGCCGCATAAATGGGTTTGCCACCTTGCCGGGAATGACTTTTCAGACTAATTTCCTTTGCTCGGCCCATTGCCTCACCACCTCGTAAACGCCGTTGCCCTTGCGGTTCTCATTGCCAAAGGTTTCTTTTTACCTCGTCGTTTTTGTGGACGTAATCAATGCAGGCCATGATAAGCTCCGCCTGCTTGTCGTGAAGCGTCAGGCTGATCTGCTGGTAGGGCTTTTTCTCACCGGAATCGAGGGTAAATTCCTCCCCAAATTCCTCCTCGGAGATCGTTTCAAAACCGAAAACGCTCAAATCCTGCGCAATGTCCGCCAATTCCAGCGGGAGCAAACCACGTCCCACTCGGCCAATTCTCCGACCTTGTTATCCACCAGCCGAAACGCCTTGATCTGCTCGTCGGTCAGTTCATCGGCAACGACGCAGGGGACAGTTTTCAGCCCCCAAGCGGCCGCCGCCTTATATCGGTATGCCCGGTGATGATTTCATGGTCTGCGGAAATCACCAGCGGCAAAAGAAAACCGTACTGCTTAATGCTGGCCGCCACCGCGTCCACAGCCCCGTCATTTTTCCGAGGATTATTTTTTTTGTATGGGTGTACCTCCCCCAAGGGAAGCTGTAAAATATTCATGTTCGACCTCCGTTAAAATTATGTTTTAACCGCCGCGCCGGGCGGTCAGGAGCTTCTCCATCATATCGTCGTGGGGCGTGGCCCCCTTGTACTCGGTGGAGCAGTTCTCCCGGACAACTTGGTAAATCTGATACCACAGGTTGTTTGCCTGCTTGGAAAAGCTCTGGCTCATGGAAACATAGGGCGAAGGAATAGCGTTGCCTGTAGTCGGGTGTTTCGCCAGAAATCCGTACTCGGTGATACATTCCTCGCACTGTATCCAGCGGGAGATTGCCATAGCGTACTGCTCCAAAATCTGCGCCGGGATCAGATGGGTGCAGCCCCGCTCATTGAGCCACGTCCATGTGCGCTCATAGGCTTCAACGGCCAGAAGCTCCTTGCCGTTTTTCTGCCGGGCCGCCAGATACTCGCGGGCGGCGGCATGGCCTCCCTTTGAGGCTGGCCGTATCCGAAAACTCCATGACTGTGATTTTGCGCTTGCCGGATTGCCCTCGACAATCTTGTCCGCCAGCGCCTTTTTCTTCTGGCCCGCGCCAATGCGGGCTCCACCGTGGCCGTTTGCCATGACCGCCACCTCCTTCCTTGAAACTGCGGGCTATATACCCTACTTGAAAGCGCGATTTTTCACGCGATACCCCATGCCCGCTACCCAGTGGGCCGGACATAGAGATTTGCTTACCCCCGGAGGCTGTCAATTCCGGCGTTCCCACCGTCCGCCTTCGCGGGCCGTAATCTCAGAATGGCACCGCTTACATAGGGCCATCAAATTACTTTCTACATGGGTGCCGCCGCGCGATAGCGGAAGAATGTGGTGTACTTCCTCAGCAGGTGTGATCTTGCCTTTCTTCTGGCACTGTTCACATAGCGGGTGCGCAGAGATATAGCGGTCACGAATCCGCTTCCATGCACGGCCATACCGGCGCTTGCTGGCCGGATCGCGCTGGTGCTTGTTGTAATGCGCCGTGATGATTTTCTGGTGTTCCTCGCAATAGTGCCCGGAGGTCAAGCGCGGGCAGCCGGGATAGGAACAGGGGCGCTTGGGTTTGTATGGCATAGCTGCCGCCTCCTTTCCGGGCATCAGAAAAGCCCCGCAGATTTCTCCGCGAAGGCTCTCCCTTGGTTCAGTATTTCATGCTATCAGTATAGCACATCCGAAAGCAAATAAACTGCCATTAAACTGCCATCTTTTATTTGCCGAACAGCAGCGTTGCCATCCGCTTCAATGCTTTCTCCCGGATACGGTGAATCTGCCGTTCACTGAAATTCAGTGTTTGCTGCAATCTTGCCGCCGCGCCGGAGCGCAGGTTATCGCTCATGTAAAATTCCCGGAGTACCGTTTGTTCTGTATCAGAGAGGGTGGCCCATGCAGGCTCAAACCAGCTCATGTACTCCACTGCCTGCCGGTATCGCTCCTGTATCACATCCAGCGTATCCAGACATTTTACCAGCCGGTTTTCGTTGGCCTGCGGGTTCCAACTCGTCGGAAGGCCTGTAAGCTGCCGCCCGCCTGTGGAAATCATACGGTCATACAGCTCCTTGGTTTCCTGCGGCGTGATGTTGATTATATCCCGCATGGTGGCATAGTCCTGCAACGCGGCCACAGTAGCCGACGGCTTATTCAGATATTTCCATGCAATCATACAGTTCCACCTTTCCGGGCCTTCCATGGCGCTCCTTCCAATCCACAAGAGCGTCAATATCCCTGTCAATCTCGTTTTCCAGCGCCGCATACTCCCACAAGCCTCCCGGCTTTCCGAAGGCAGGCCGCCTCCACCAGCTTTTCGTTGATCTGCTCATTGAGGCGGCAGACCTCGGCATAATAGCCCGCCGCACCGGCAGCAGGGGCCGGGCCATCCAGCGCCAGCTTGACCTCCTCCACGGAAGTCACCATAACCGCCGCGCCGCCAGCAACCCGTATTTTTCAAGGGTTACTTCCTGCAACCGGGTGAGCTTCCTGTGGGCTGCTTCACCTCGAAAGCATAAAACCTGCCGTCTATGCAGGCGATTATATCTGGTATGCCTGCGGTGCCGTACATACCGCCGTGGGTTTTCCATGCAAAGCACCGGGGCCTGTTTTTCAAATGCCGCAGAATCGCGGCCACAATATCTTTCTCTAACATCCTTCGGGCCAGACCGCTATACCGCAAAAACCGGGGATACCGGGAATTACCACTCTATATATTTTTTTCTCTATTTTTAAGCCATTCATCCCTTGGTTATCATGCAAAGAAACAGAGAAACCTCGGTTTTCCGGTTCTGCCGGTCACGAAAACAGTCAATCGGCCTCACACCTCTCCCTCCCATAGGCAATTCCGCGCCATATCCGGCGCTTCGAGCTATCCCGCCCGCGCGTAATCTCCGGGTATCCGGCTTCCAGCTCTTTGTTGAAATTTGGTCTGTGATACCGGCTTCATCCCAGCATTGCCGCAATACTCCCTTATAGTGCGTGAACAGATCATCCCGCACCACAACGCCGTTTTCCGCCTGCTGGCAGTACATTTTAGCGAAAGACAAAACGCTATTTGATTCAATCCGGTATCTATCCAGCTCGGCCCGCGTTTTCTCTGTCTCACTAAACGCATAGTTCGCCGCAATCAGGCGCTTCAAACCAATGAGCGCCCACATGAGGATACCGTCCCGCTCCGCCGCCAGCTTCTCCGCAAGGTTCGGATCGCGCTGGCCCTTTGGTACGGCTTTCTCAAACCGGATAATGATAAGCCTCCGGTAAAAGCCCTCCGACCTGTCGCCGTAGTTGCGTGGAATCTCATTGCAGGAAAACAGGAACCGGGCATAGGGCCGGAAGGAAAAAGGGTCTTTGTTCTTCCGCTCGGCGGTAATGAAGTCCTCGCCGGTGAGGGCCTTGAACATTCCATTATCGTCAATGCTCTTGAGGGCAGGTCTGCAAAGATATTTGCCAGCTTCCAAACAGCTCTGCCTTATTGAAGCGGTCAGCAAGGTTCTGCCACGGGATATTCGACACATTTTTCGCTGCCGAGCAGAATTTCCTGCACCACATTAAGCAGGGTAGACTTGCCCGCGTTGGGCGCACCCAAAAGACAAAGATTTCTGCGCCTTATTCACCGGGGCAGCAGATACCCGAAGATCTCCTGCACCAGATAGATTTCCTCCTCGCCCAGCATACTTTGCAGGTATTTCACGAATTGCGGGCAGTCTGCATCCGGCATATAGGACGCTTTGATCTGTACCGTAGAAATACTCCGGCGTATGGGCCTTGAAGCTGTCGTCCAGCACATTGAACAGGCCGTTACGCAGGTTCAGAATAAACGGGTTGCTGTTGATTTCCTGCACCGGCTTCATGATGAGCATTTTCCACTGGCCCACGGTGTCGTTAATGGCCTGCATGGATACCGACCTCGGCAGCATAAACTCCCGCACCTTGGCCGCCGCCACCATATCCTCGCCCTCACGGTATACGCCACTGTGATAGAAGAAAAAAGCTGCTGGTTGCATAGAAAGCGTCCACATTCTGCGCCAGATGGTTCGCCAGCAGGCCCGAAAAGAAAACTCAGGCCGCCGCGCTCGGTCATTTCATACCACTCCGGCAGGCTGTTATCCTCGGCAGCCTTCCGGCTCTCTTTATTTGCCACATACGCCTTATACAGCTCCCGATGATAGGAGGCCAGCGCCTTCGCATCCGGCGCTTTCAGCCGGAAATGCTCCCCGCAGCTCATATTCAATAAATGTGCCTGCGTCCAGCGGCTCAATGTTATAGAGCGCCTCCTTCACAAACTGCTTGGCCGCCCGCACATCCTCCATGGGTGACTTATACACCACCGCAGCGGCGAGATGTTCCCGCAGCTCCTCCAAGGAAAGCGGCTGATAGCAAAGGGCTGCCGGAGCCTTGCAGGAGCAGGAGCCATCCGCCATGTGGGCAGGGAAAAGCCCCTTCTCCGCAATGGCCTTACAGGTGATGGGCTTGGTGCCGCTCTGTAAGAAATGCTGGATTTTCCCCTGCGTTTCCGCCGCCTTATAGTTTGGATAAAGGGCGGACAGCTCATGGATCGCCCGGTCGCCGCCCTCAAAAACAGCGAGGTTCGTAATCATGCTGTACCAATCATGTTCGGAGAGCGTCGCCGCGTCTTCCCGACAATGGCGCATGAAGGCGCAGCGCCCCAGCACCAGCGAAAGGCCCAGCCGCGTACCCTTGACCGAGCCGTACCGGATAGGGCCGGTGCTTCCTCCTGCGGCAAATATTGCTCCAACTCAGCCTGCGTATAGCGAAGCTCCGGGCGGAAATGGATACACTCCACCATAACCGGCTCCTCCTTGCAATGATAAAAGCCGGGCAGACGCAGGACGCGGCTCTCATTGACGCAGGTTCGATCCCCATGGAAATGTGCTGCGAGGCGCTTTTGCACCCGGCGGAAGGCCGCCACGTCGCCGCCCTTAATGAGCCAGTAAGTATGCAGGGATTTCCGGGTTTTTCACAATGAGCGACGGTTCCAGCGGAAACGCCTCGATCTGTTTGAGCTGTTCCTCCATGGATAGCTCGTCACACTCCATAAATTGCGCGTTGATCCGGGCAATCTCGCCGTCCTCATGGCCGCCGGAATTTACCACAAAATAAATACCGCGATTCTGTGCGTTATGCTTATGCAGGGTATCCATAAGGGCCGGGATACCGGAGAGCGTCGTTTCCAGTTTGGCCCCTTTGAAGGTTCCGGTTTTTCTATCGTCAAATATCCGCAGGCAGATGGTATCCCCCGGCCCGAAAAAAGGGACGGAGAAATTCTTCCAGCGGGATGTTCAATGCCTTTCTCATTTCTTTGTCACCTCCGCGCATTGCTCTGTAAAATATCGGATGGGGAGGCCGCGCCCCCTTGGCTTTTTCAATCTCCACGGCCATCCCCTTTGAAATGCTCCGCCCGAATACCCACACCTCCCTGCACTTGCTCTGCAAGACCAGTCCGAAAAAGATGCCAAGCTCCCGCTGGGCCGGGTCGGCCTCCTCCATGAATTGAGGGAACAAAAGATGCGGCGCAATGGGGATACAGTTCTTTGATACCGCAAACCGGCAGTATTCCCGCGCCCGCTCGGTATTGCGCCGGATATTCCCGGCATAAGGGGAGCAGATAAAGACCAGCGGCTTATAGGCGGTGCGCTTGGCCTCCTGCTCGATATGGGTCAGGGGCCGCATAGACCGTCGGGTCAAAGTAGCCCTCGGCGTTATATAAATTTACATGGGTCATTAGTCCTTTCCTCCAAAATTTCTTGTCAGCCCATGCACCTGCGCATGGCAGCTCCGACATATTTTCACAAGGTTTTCAGGAGCATTATTTTTCGGTTTCCATCTATATGATGAACCACAAGATACCGTGAACCACCACAAATCTCACAGAAAGTCTGATAAGGGTTCTCCCGGTCAAAGACCTCCCGGTAATGGCTCCGTCCGTCCTTGAATTGGTGATTTTTCTTTCCCTGTTGATTTCCGCCACTTCCAACGCCCACCTTCACAGAAGGATTTTCTCTGCCCGTTTTTGCATGACGTACTCGCTGGCGTGTTTCTTGCGGCACTTCGGACAGTAATATGCCTTCCGCGCCCGAAGCGTAAAGGTAATGCCACAGCGGCGGCAGGAGAATTGTTTCAGTTTTACCATTCGTCCAGCTCCCCATAGTTGGGGCCAGCAGCAACTTCTGCCACCAGCGGCACGTCAAATTCGGGAAGGGCTGCTTTTCCATGAGGGCCTTAATGAGCCGTCCGGCTTCCAGCACCTTATCCTCCGGGACATAGAACACCAAGCTGTCGTGGACGGTCAGCACCGGGAGAATCCACGGATAGTCCGGCAATGCCTCCACGATCCGGGCCATGGCCAGCTTCACAATATCCGCCGCCGTCCCTTGGATCGGTGTATTCATGGCGCACCGCTCAGCAAAGCTCTTTTTCCCCAATCCTCGGAGGTAATGTTCGGTAGATACCTGCGGCGGCCCAGCCACGTTTCACTGTACCGGCGCACCTTGGCCTGCCGTTTTACAGTTTCCTGCCAGAGTGAAAGCTGGGGATACCCGGCTTTCAAGTTCGCTATGATCCGTTCACATTCTTCCAGCGAGGTATCCAGCCCGGCCTTAAATTTGAGGGTATTTTGCAGGCCGCGCGGAAACAGGCCATAAAAACAGCCAAAATTACAGCCCTTGGCAATCGCTCTCCGCTCCTTGTAATTCTCGGCGTTTTGTCGGATGCCTGCTCCACGGGGATATGGTAAATAACCGAAGTCGTCTGCGCGTGGATGTCGCCGCCTCCACGGTAGGTTTCCAGCATTTTTTCATCCCGGCAGTAGAAGGCCCCGACGCGCAGCTCCACCTGCGAATAGTCCAGCTCTATGATTGAACACCCGGAGGGTGCAACCAGCATTTTCCGAATCCCGATAGGGTCGCTGCCCTTTGCGGGCATATTTTGAAGGTTCGGGTTCCGGGCGGCAAAGCGGCCCGTTTCCGTCCCCAGCGGCATAAGGTCGGGATGGATGCGGCCCGTGGCATTATTTACATGGCGCAGATAGCCGTCCAGATAAGTACCCTTGATTTTTCCCCAGCGGCGGTATTCCTGCACCAGCTCAAACAGGTGCGTAAGCTCCGGGCGGTTCTTGCGGCACCAGTCCGCCAGCAGGATCATGGTGGCATCGTCTGCGGCCTCCTGATACTTAGCTGTGGTTTTTAAGACCGGCAGGCCGAGGTCATGGAACAGATATTTTTTGAACGCAGAGGTGGAGGCATTGGCCCCGATCTCCACGTCGCCGATCAGGAAGGCGATTTCCTCCCGGATTTCTGCAATTCGTTTTTCCGCCTCCGCCTGCTTTGCCTCCATGGCCGCCTGATCCATGAGCAGGCCATTTAGCGCATAAGGCCGCAATAGACCGCCGTAGAGCTTTCCACCTGCTCCACAAGAAAGCGGTGCTTCGGCAGGAATTTATCAAACCAACCGTTAAACAGGTGGTACAGCCGCAGGGCATAGTCGCTGTCGGCGCAGGCATAGCGGACGGTTTCCGTATCCTGTGGGGATAGCTCGTCGAAAACCTTCCATCTGTGACTGTGAGAAAATCCGGCAGCTCCACGCCAAAGAGCTGTGGCACGAGGGTTTTCAGACCGCTATCCGACAGGCCCCGGAAGGCGGTGCCGCTCTTTAGCGTAAGCTGGGCCGCCGCAATGGTGTCATAGACCGGCGGCTGTACGATAGTCCCCAGCGCATACAGGAACATAGCTTCAAAGGACAGGTTATGGGCCACCTTTATCACAGTGGCATTTTCAAAAAGGGCCTGTCGCAGATACTCCATTACCGCCTCCGGCTTCGTCACATTCCGCCCAGTCTTATGCCGGAGCGGCACATAGATTCCGCTGCCTTCCGATACGGAAAAGCTCACGCCGGTAATATCCGCCTTATGTGCGTCCAGCGCCGCCCGCTCCCTCGGTGCGGTATGCCTCCTTGGGCGAGGTTTCAAAGTCGTAGGCCACCACAGCGGCCCCGGCCAGATATTCTTTTTATTTTGTTTAGCGTTATCACGCATGAATAGCTCATACTTCCTCCAATCTGCCCGAAAAGCGGAGGAGGCCGGACAGCCCGCTCCGCTATGGGCGGCTCATTTATCGCAAAGGTTCAATGACCTCGCCGGTGTCCGGGTCTACAAAGGGCACGTCCGTTTCTGCCGGTTCCTCGGCATCAAAACCGACGCGGCGGCTGTATCCCTTCACCTGCTCGGAGGCTTGGTAATCAAAAGCTGCTCCTCCGTCGTCAGCGGGCGATCAATGGAGAATTGTGCCTGCGAGTAGGCAATGCCGCTGTTATTGGTGGCCTTTTTTCAGAGAAGCGCGTTACCACGCTGTTGCTTTTCTGCCCTTAGACAGCAGGCGCTTAATGTAGCGGGAAAACTCCTTCATGGAACCGGTAGGCAGGGGAGAGGATTAGCGGGAACAGCTCCCCTCGCGCAGCAGGAATACCCTGCGGCGGGTTTTTGCAGGCTTTACTGTTGTTCTCGCCGGAGCCAAACTGATTGAGCGGGCAATTTGCGCAAACGCCGCCCGGCTCACCTTCACCGGTCACGCCATCGAAGGAGCCGCAATCGGGTGGGTTGCTGCCTCCGGTGTATTTCTCCTTGTAATATTGCAGTACCGGGTGATGGTACAGGATCACAGCGGAAAATTCTTTCACGGTTTCCGGCTCGTCTGCCTCGTCACCGGGCAGCTCGAACATGGTGGCCCCGCCAGCGGGGATTTTACGCGGTCAAAACCGCCCTCCAAGCCTTCCAGCTCCTCGGCCATGGTTTCGTTCATATTGAAGTCGGCAAGGGCCAGAAAGCCCGCGCCGGTAGTGGTAAGTTCATTCTTGCTCATGGGGTATATCCTCCTTAAAAGTTTACTTTGACGATTTTCTCAGGCTCACGCTGGTTTTCTCAAAGACATTCACCAGCCCATCAAGCCATGCGGGGAGCGCGTCCCCATTCTCCGCGATCTGCTCCTTGACAAAGGCGGAAAGGCTGTTGGCGTTCACCGTTTCATATACGAGGTCGCCAAATCCAGCCCCGCGAAGGGCCGAGAACAATTCTTCCTTCCGGCCAGCCGTTGCGGATGCGCGGGTTTTGGTCGTCAAACAGAACATCATCCCCGCGCGGGTGAAATTCTGCGTTTCTGTCTCCGCCATCAGCTCCGACAGGCGGTAGTCCGCCTCGTCAATAGCGGCGTTGATTTCCTTTAGCCGCTGCTCGGCCTCCGCCTTCTCGTCGCGGAGCGCCCGGAGCGTATCAGCCAGCTCAAACATTTTTTTCTGAATCCATAAATCCTCCATTTATGCAGCAAAGGGATTTCTCCCGCTGCGGTAATCGTCTACTAAGGTTCTGGCGAGGTCGGCCTTATCTTTGAGTGCTTTCAAGACCTTCTCGTCCACGGTGCCACGGGCCACTAAATACAGGTAAGTGCAGGGCATCCGCTGGCCCACCCGGTGTATCCGGGCCTTGGTCTGCTCAAAGTTGCTCATGGAGTAATCCAGCGAATAAAAGACCATGCTTGAGGCCGCCGTCAGGGTAATGCCAAGCCCCTGCCGTGGCAATCTGGCCCACGAAGGCCATCACTGCCGGATCATTCTGAAAGGCGGATACCTGCTCGTCCCGGTTCTTCACCTCGCCGGTGATGCAGGAATACCCAAGGCCCCGCTTTTCCAGCAGCCCACAGATGGCTTTGATTTCCGGGATAAAGCGGGCGATGATAACCAGCTTTTTTCCCCTCGGCCACAGCCCCGTCCAGAATGTCCTCCAAGGCGGAGAGCTTGGCCGCACTTACCTGCTCCACGGCGGCGGTTTCGTCATTGCCGATAAATCCGCCCGTAAGCTGGGAGAGGCGCAGCAGCCGGGTGAGAATGTTGGGAGCCGTCACCTCGCCGCTGGATAGTTCCGCATAGCTCTCTTTGACGAGGCCCCGGTATATCCGCAGGGCGGCGGGTTCCAGCTCTATCTGCCGGATCATATCGGTGGTTTCTGGCAAATCCAGACATTCCGCCTTCGTTGCCCGGTAGGAAATGCTGTGGAGCTTCTCTGTCAGCTCGCTCTCCATAGATTTCTTCAAAACCGGGGTATGATTGCCATAGCCCACCATGTCAAAGTAACGGTTGCGGAAAGCATAGAAGCTGTTCCCGTAAATGGCCGGGTTCAGAAATTTATACTGGCTGAACACATCAATGGCCTTGTTGGTGATAACCGTACCGGTCAGCAGCAGGCGGTATCCGGCCTTTTCTCCCAGCCGGTGCATGGCCTTACTGGCGGCGATATTGTGAGTTTTGATCTTGTGGCCCTCGTCCGCGATAATGAGATCGGGCCGCCATGCGGCAAGGTCTTTTTCCATCCGCCATGCGCTCTCATAATTCACCACGACCACCTGCAAAACGGCTCCGGTCATGTGGCGCAGGGTGTCGAGCTTCCTGCTGCCGGGGCCGGTCAGTACCGCCAGCGCATACGGGAAGGCGGCAAATTTCTGAAATTCCTCCTCCCATCACGGGCAATGTCCACAATTTTCTCATTTTCAAAATAAACCCGGCGCACCAATTCCCGCTGGGAAGGGGTGAGCGCTTCCATGGCCCGCAATAACCGGGTAGCTTCCTCATGCTTTGCCGCCTCCTCTGCGGTATCTGAAAAGGCAGCGAAAAACTCGCCCTCAAAGTCCATGCCGTCAAGGGAAACATGGCGGCGGGTTTCCTTATGATCGTTGTTGTATTCCTGCCGGTCAAAATCCACCAGCAGCTCCCCAAGGTTGTCGTCCACCTCAATTTCAGAAATTTCTCCATTTACAAATTCATACCGGACTTTCATTTTGCCGTTCTCCTTTCGGAGCCCGGCAGGCGGCACCTTGGCCGCTAAAACAAAAAAAGCCTGGCAAGCAGCACAAAAGTGCCGCTTGTCAGGCTCAATGTCGTCTCCACCATTTTTCAAGTGGTATCGTAGTGGTTTGACCGTTTTTAACAGAATGAA
>VOFD01000457.1_pt1 | contig 14000 bp, 12 predicted proteins | sample 5384101 | NCBI WGS metagenome assembly VOFD01 (sample SAMN12384723, study PRJNA508395) | human gut metagenome | isolation source: healthy gut C | host: Homo sapiens
CCGTGCGACTGCATGACTGCCAAGCACCTGCTACCCGCACTGATGCTTCCGGTTTCTGGCCGCACGCCCTGCAACCAGCAGGGCTCCCTGACCATTCCCCGGGACGCTGCCATCCGGCCTCCAGCCGAAACTGCGCCCCTGCTGGACCATCTGGGCTCCACAGGGGCGCGGCTATCGTCTGCGCTCTCCCTGGCTGCCCGCTCCCCGCCACGAGCCCTCCCTGGGCCTGTCTGCTGTGCAGCCTGGCCATCGAGCTGGTGGCCGCCTGCTGTCATGCCTGCCCCCGCCTGATTTCCCTCCATGCCGCAGCCGTGCCTGCACGGGCGCACCCTGATCTTCTGCGGCGACAACCGCGCCGGGAAAGCACGCTGGTCACCCGTCTCATGGCCGATGCAGCCGGGGGCTCGGTGACGACCTGCTGGGTCTTCATCAGGGAAAAAATCTTTTTCCTTCGGCGTAGCTCCCCGCCTGCGCCTGCCCCTGCCCCTTCCCCTGCCCTGAAACGCTTCATGAACGAGCGCCCGGGCATACGTGATCGCCATTATGGCTATCTGGCCCCCTCCCCGGACGATCTGGCGCCCTGGGGCGAACGCCACGGCCCGGATGCCGTGATCCTGCTGGAACACACGCCCGGCAGCCGGGCCGTTCTTCTGCCCGCCCCTGCCGCCACCGGCATGGACAATATGCTGGCCCGTTTCCTGATCCCCGATGGCGGTGCACGGGAGGTCCTCAGGCTGGGCTCGCAACTGCTGGATGCCCTGCCCTGCCGCATCCTCCGCTATGATGACCTGGATGAAGCCGCAGGGCTCCTCGCACGGCAGGCGCCCTTGCTGCCCCCGGCTGCGCCCCTGCCCGCGGATTTTCCTCCCGTGCCGGATTCTTCTGCCTCTTGTGCTCGTCCCTCAGCCGGTCGGCCTCCCGCAGCCGAGCCCGCCGGCGACGCGGGGGACAGCAGGACACTGTGGCAGCAACGCCCGGGCCTGAGTTGCCGGCAGGCAGGACAAAGCATCTTCCTCACGGACAGCCACGGTAACCACATCTTCCGTCTCGATGGCACCGGAGCCGTGGTCTGGCAGCTGCTTTCCGCTCCCCTTTCACGTGACGAGGCTCTTTCCCTGCTGGCCGAGACCTTCCCTGACGTCCCCAAAACACGCATCCGGCACGAGCTGAAACAACTTTTTTCAGGCCCTTTTTAAAGCCCGCTTGATCGAAAAAGCCCATAAAAGCCCCTGAAGCAAGGAAAACGGGCTTTTAGGTATATTCATAAACTATTGTTTTTATTTATTTTTTATTTTTTAACGAAAAAAAATCGAAAAAATGCAAAAAAGTGCTTGCCAAAGGGGCCGGTTTTCCGTAAACACATCCTTGCTGCTGACGAATGCCTCACGAAAGCGAAAGCCGAACGGGGCAGCAGGGCACCGGAAGCAAAGCCGGACAAGCCCACGCCAGACTGAAAATCTTGCAAGCCAACATCGCTTGCAACTCAGAGTGGAGGGGTTCCCGAGTGGCCAAAGGGAACAGACTGTAAATCTGTCGTCGTAAGACTTCGGTGGTTCAAATCCACCCCCCTCCACCACTTCTGAATAAGAAGTGTGGCACATGCTAACAACTGCCTTGGCTGTAGGAGACAGGTAGACTGTCGGGAACTACGGTGCAGTACCGGGCAATGCCGAAACCCGGGGCCAGTTCGCTGACCTGCAAAACAACGCGCATCGAGGATGCGGGAATAGCTCAACGGCTAGAGCATCAGCCTTCCAAGCTGAGGGTTGCGGGTTCGAATCCGTTTCCCGCTCCATTCCTGCATTTTTCCCTTCCAGTCATCCTTTTTCCTGTCAAAGCACGTTCCCTGGGCAACAACACAGGGACTTATGCGGGCAGTGGCAAGAAACCGGGAGCAGGCGTTCGAAACCATGCTCAAGGTTGAAAGTACAGTAACCGCAACAAATTTTATCCTCAGGGAGACGTACAATGGGCAAGGAAAAATACGAACGCAAAAAGCCCCACGTTAACATTGGTACCATCGGCCACATCGACCATGGTAAGACCACTCTGACCGCCGCCATCACCAAGATCGCCGGTCTGAAGGGCGAAGGCAGCTTCGTTTCTTACGACGAGATCGACAAGGCTCCCGAAGAAAAGGAACGCGGCATCACCATCGCCACCGCCCACGTGGAGTACGAGACCGAGAAGCGTCACTACGCTCACGTCGACTGCCCCGGCCACGCCGACTACATCAAGAACATGATCACCGGCGCCGCTCAGATGGACGGAGCGATCCTCGTAGTCTCCGCCGCCGACGGTCCGATGCCCCAGACCCGCGAGCACGTCCTTCTCGCCCGTCAGGTGGGCGTGCCCCAGCTGGTCGTGTTCCTGAACAAGTGCGACATGGTCGACGACGAAGAACTTCTCGAACTCGTCGAACTGGAAGTGCGCGAACTGCTGTCTTCCTACGACTTCCCCGGTGATGACGTGCCCGTCATCCGCGGCTCCGCCCTGAAGGCCCTGGAATGCGAAAGCGCCGACGCCCCTGAAGCCAAGTGCATCATCGACCTGCTGCAGGCCTGCGACGACTTCATCCCCGATCCCGAACGCGACATCGACAAGCCCTTCCTGATGCCGATCGAAGACGTGTTCTCCATCTCCGGCCGTGGTACCGTTGTGACCGGTCGTGTTGAACGCGGCGTCATCAAGGTCGGCGATGTGGTGGAAATCGTGGGCATCCGTCCCACCACCAAGACCACCTGCACCGGCGTTGAAATGTTCCGCAAGCAGCTCGACCAGGGCGAAGCCGGCGACAACATCGGTGTTCTGCTCCGCGGCACCAAGCGTGACGAAGTGGAACGCGGCCAGGTGCTCGCTGCTCCCAAGTCCATCACGCCCCACAAGAAGTTCAAGGCTGAAGTGTACGTCCTGTCCAAGGAAGAAGGTGGCCGTCACACCCCGTTCTTCTCCGGCTATCGTCCTCAGTTCTACTTCCGTACCACCGACATCACCGGCGAGATCAAGCTTGCCGAGGGCGTCGAAATGGTAATGCCTGGCGACAACAGCCAGTTCCTGGTGGAACTGATCGCCCCCATCGCCATGGAAGCCGGTCTGCGCTTCGCTATCCGCGAAGGCGGCCATACCGTCGGCTCCGGCGTGGTGACCGAAATCGTGGAGTAATACCATGCGCGTGAATATCCTCCTCGCATGCACCGAGTGCAAGCGTCGCAACTACAGCACCCGGAAGAGCAAGAAGAACACCACCGGGCGTCTGGAAATGAAAAAAATATTGTCCCTGGGACAAGAAGCACACGCTTCACAGAGAAACCAGGTAACAATACTTCCGCAGGGGGGGCACCCCTCCCCCCTGACGGTACGCAGGGCAGTAGCTCTAACGGCTAGAGCGGCGGTCTCCAAAACCGCAAGTTGGGGGTTCGAATCCCTCCTGCCCTGCCATTTTTTATCTTGTGGGAAGCACCATGGTAAAGAAATCCGCGCAAGCCGACTCCAAGACCGAACAGACCCCCAACCCCATCTCCCGCCTGGCGCAATATATCGAAGATTCTCGCGGCGAACTGCGTAAGGTTACGTGGCCTACGCTCAAGGAAACGCGCAAAGCGACGTTTGCGGTTCTGGGCTTTGTTGCCGTCATGGCGATCGTGCTTGGCCTCGTGGATCTGGGGCTTTCGGCCATCATCAAGAGCATCCTTTCCTGAAGGCACATATGAACACTCCCGTTATCGACGAGAACTCCGAACTGGGGAAGAAGTCTCGCTGGTACATCGTGCACACCTACTCCGGTTTCGAGCAGCGCGTGCAGAAGACCATTAAGGCGATGATGGATTCCGGCGAGGACAATGGCCTCATCCAGGAAGTGGTCGTGCCTACCGAAAAGGTCATCGAACCTTCCAAGAACGGCTCGCAGCCTCGCACCAGTACCCGCAAATTCTACCCCGGCTATGTGATGATCCGCATGATTATGACGGATCTTTCCTGCCATCTGGTGCAGTCCATCCCCAAGGTCACCGGTTTTGTGGGGGGTAAGAACCGCCCCACTCCCATGAGCGAAAGCGACGCCGCGCGCATCCTCTCGCTTATGGAAAGTCGCCAGGAGACCCCCCGGCCCAAATTCAACTTCGAACGCGGCGACGACGTTCGGGTTATCGAGGGTCCCTTCGAGGGCTTCAATGGCGTCGTGGACGATGTCAACTACGAAAAGGGCAAGTTGCGCGTGTCCGTTTCCATCTTCGGAAGACAAACCCCGGTGGAACTGGATTTCGTGCAGGTTTCCAAGGGCTAGCATCGGAGCAGCGCCGCAGGGCGCTGTTCCAGTCATAAGGATAGAACATCATGGCCAAAAAAGAAGTTGCCAAAATCAAACTGCAGATTCCGGCCGGCGCCGCCAACCCCTCCCCGCCGGTGGGTCCCGCCCTGGGTCAGCATGGCCTGAACATCATGGGCTTCTGCAAGGAATTCAATGCCCGCACCCAGGATCAGAAGGGCATGATCATCCCCGTGATCATCACGGTCTACGCTGACCGCTCCTTCACCTTCATCACCAAGACCCCCGGCCGCGGTGCTGATCATGAAGGCCGCCAAGATCGAAAAGGGCTCCGGTGAACCCAACCGTAACAAGGTTGGCAGCCTGACCATGGCCCAGGTGGAAGAAATCGCCAAGCTGAAGCTGCCCGATCTCAACGCCGCCACCCTTGAGTCCGCTGTGAAGTCCATCGCCGGCACCGCCCGCAGCATGGGCATCGAAATCAAGTAGGGACCGGTTTACCGGATGACGGCAGCCTGGCTGCCCCTCGTTGATCAATTGTACTGCCAGACCTGGAGCAGTCCATGTGTGGCAGGAGATAAAACGAAAGGATAAAGACATGCCCAAGCATGGCAAAAATTTTCGCAAAGCTCTCGAAGGCGTGAACCTGCAGGAACGCCTGAGCGTTGAAGACGCTGTGAGCAAATCCCTGGGCGCTTCCTTCGCCAAGTTCGACGAAACCGTCGACGTGGCCATCCGCCTGGGTGTTGACCCCAAGTACTCCGACCAGATGGTGCGCGGCGCTGTGACCCTGCCTCACGGCCTGGGCAAGACCGTTCGTGTGGCCGTTTTCTGTAAGGGTGAAAAGCAGGCCGAAGCCACCGCCGCCGGTGCCGACTTCGTGGGGGCTGAAGACCTGGTGGCCAAGATCAAGGAAGGCTGGCTGGACTTCGACGCCGCCGTCGCCACCCCTGACGTCATGGCTCTGGTGGGCCAGATCGGCCGTCTGCTCGGTCCCCGCGGCCTGATGCCCAACGCCAAGACCGGTTCCGTTACCTTCGACGTGACCAAGGCCGTCAACGAACTGAAGGCCGGTCGCGTGGACTTCAAGGTGGACAAGGCCGGTGTTCTGCACGCTCCTCTGGGCAAGGTTTCCTTCGGTCCCGAAAAGATCCTGGGCAACCTCAAGGCCCTGCTGGAAACCGTGAATCGTCTGAAGCCCTCCGGCGCCAAGGGCACCTACATGCTCTCCATGGCTGTGTCCACCACCATGGGCCCCGGCTTCAAGATCGATATGTCCCAGGTGAAAAAATTCCTGGAAGGCTAAGCCCATTTTTTAGTTGACATCGTGCGGGGATTGCAGTAATAGCAATCCCCGCATTTGAATTTACTGGCTAAGGCAAGGGAATTCGAGTCGAAGACGGCAGGCAGGCCGCAAGGCCTTTAATCCACCTGTCCAGACTTATCTTTGGCTCGGCATTCCACCCGGCAACCCCGAACGTGAGAGGTATCACGTGACCAGGTCTGAAAAAGCAGCCGTCATTGAAGCGATCAAAGCGAATGCCGATCGTGCTTCTTTTGCGGTGCTGACCGAGTTCAAGGGCATGACGGTGGAAGAGCTGACGAACCTCCGTGTGAACCTGCGCAAGGCTGGCGGCGAATTCTACGTCGTCAAGAACACGTTGGCCCGTATCGCTTTTACCGGTGGCACGCATGACGTTGTCAAGGACAAGTTCCACGACAACAGCGCCATTGCCCTTGGTTTCGATGACCCCGTGGCGGTGGCCAAGGCGTTGAGTGATTTTGCTAAGCAGAGCAAGCTGTTCCAGCTGCGCTGCGGCAGCCTGGAAGGCAAGGAAATGTCTGCCGAACAGGTTGAAGCCCTGGCCAAGCTGCCGTCCAAGGAACAGCTCCTTGGTCAGCTGCTCGGCACCATGAACGCCGTGCCCACCAATTTTGTTTCGCTGTTCGCCAACGTTCTCCGCGGCCTGCTCTATGCGCTTAAGGCCATCGAAGAAAAGAAGGGCGAAGCCGCCTAAGGTTTTCGCAGCAAGAAAAGCAATCAACCAAATTTTAGCCAAAGAGCTAGGAGTTTACCATGTCCGTGACCAAAGAACAGGTTGTTGAGTTCATCGCCAACATGACCGTGCTGGAACTGTCCGAATTCATCAAGGAACTCGAAGAAAAGTTCGGCGTGTCCGCTGCCGCTCCCTGCCGCTGCCATGGTGATGGCCGCCCCCGCTGACGGTGGCGCCGCTGCCGCTGCCGAAGAAAAGACCGAATTCGACGTTATCCTGAAGGAAGCCGGCGCCAACAAGATCGGCGTCATCAAGGTCGTCCGCGAGATGACCGGCCTCGGCCTGAAGGAAGCCAAGGAAAAGGTCGACGGCTGCCCCTCCACCCTGAAGGAAGGCGTGAGCAAGGAAGAAGCCGAAGAAGCCAAGAAGCAGCTGACCGAAGCCGGCGCTGTTGTCGAAGTGAAGTAAGTTCGGTTTTTCCGATCTTTTTGAAGGCGGGGTGCAAACCCCGCCTTTTTTATTGCCTGCCCTCAGGCGGCCGGTAGCCTGCGGGTTCCCTTTGTGTCTTTTTGATGCAGCCTGCTTTTTTTCATTGACGCTCCGTCTTTTCCATACAAAAAAGACGGAGTTTTTTTTTCGGCGTTGCCCCGGCGGCACAGGCATGGTAGATACTGCCCAGGCTGCTCACGGCAGCCGTCCCTCCTCGCGCCCCTCCCTTCCGGGGCACCTCCGGGCTGTGGAAAAAGTGCTTGCAAAAACCATGCTTTTGCGGTATGTCTCTTCGTTCCAAAACTGTTGTGGGAGAAGTATCTGGTTTTTCTGGTAGATAACGCCCGACGCGCATAGCCTTTTCTTTTCAAGACAAGCGGCCTCACCCCTGCCGGCAACGCGGGGAAGTGTCGTTTGTCCTTTTTGCGCGTTGTGAAAACCGGATCCCACTGAGAGATATAGATTGTACGCTTCGGATCGCGGCATGACTGGCGTTTTGGCAGTCTGTCCACAGCGGTCTGCACGGGCAGAATGCCGACCGGACGTTCCGGTGCAACGCCGGCAGCCGAAGCGCAACCGCTACCTACCTTGAGGTATCGCATGGGCCAGCTTACCAAACAGTTCGGCAAAATCAACGTTACTCTCCCCATTCCGCACCTCCTCAATCTTCAGATCGACTCCTACAGCAAGTTCCTGCAGGAAGGCGTTGCCGAAGCCGATCGAAATAAGGAGGAAGGTCTGGAAGGCGTGTCCCACACCGTCTTCCCCATCGAAGATTTCAACAAGACCGCCAGCCTGGAATTCGTCAGCTACGAAATCCGCGAGCCCAAGTACGACCAGGCCGAGTGCATCTCCAAGGGCCTGACCTACGAAGCCCCGGTGCACATCAAGGTGCGCCTGGTGGTCTATGACACCGATGAAGCCACGGGCAACCGCACTATCCGCGACATCAAGGAACAGGGCATCTACTTTGGCACCCTGCCCCTGATGACGGAGAAGGGCTCGTTCATCATCAACGGCACCGAGCGCGTCATCGTGAACCAGCTGCAGCGCTCGCCCGGCATCATCTTTGAACACGACGGCGGCAAGACCCACACCAGCCGCAAGGTGCTCTACTCCTGCCGAGTCATCCCCATGCGTGGCTCCTGGCTGGACTTCGACTTCGACCACAAGGACATCCTGTATGTCCGCATCGACCGTCGCCGCAAGATGCCCGCCACCATCCTGTTCAAGGCCATGGGCATGAGCAAGATGGACATCCTGGAGTACTTCTACACCCGCGAGCACTACCTGCTGAAGCCGCACAACACCCTGATGTGGGAAGTGGAAAAGTCCCTGTACCGCAAGGACAACGCCTACTCCGACATCGCCACCGAAGACGGCACCGTGCTCATCAAGGCCGGCAAGCCCATCACCAAGCGTGGCTGGCGTCAGGTCTGTGAAGCGGGCATCAAGGCCATCGAAGTGCGTCCCGACACCCTGGACGGCATGTTCCTGGCCGAAGACGTCATCGCTCCCGGCAGTGGCGAAGTGCTGGCCGAAGCCGCCGACGAGATCACTCCCGGCCTGCTGGAGCGCATGCGCGAAGCCGGCATCGAGCGTATCGCCGTGCTGCACACCAAGGGCACCGACACCTCTTCCTCCATCCGCGACACCCTGATGCAGGACCGCATCCCCGATCAGGAAAAGGCTCAGGATGAGATCTCACCGTCGTCTGCGTCCTTCCAGCCCGCCGACCGCCGAGATCGCCGCCAGCTTCTTCGACAACCTGTTCCGCAGCCCGGATTACTATGACCTGTCGCCGGTGGGCCGTTACAAGCTCAACCAGCGCCTGGGCCTGCCCGACACCGAAGATTCCCGTACCCTGACCGGCAACGACATCCTCACCGCCATCAAGGTGCTGGTGCAGTTGAAGGACAGCCACGGTCCGGCCGACGATATCGACCATCTGGGCAATCGCCGCGTGCGCCTGGTGGGCGAACTGGTGGAGAACCAGTACCGCATCGGTCTGGTGCGCATGGAGCGCGCCATCAAGGAACGCATGAGCATCCAGGAAATCTCCACGCTCATGCCCCACGACCTGATCAATCCCAAGCCTGTGGCTGCGGTGCTCAAGGAGTTCTTCGGTACTTCCCAGCTGTCGCAGTTCATGGACCAGACCAACTCCCTGTCCGAAGTGACCCACAAGCGCCGTCTGTCGGCTCTCGGCCCCGGCGGCCTGTCCCGTGAGCGTGCCGGCTTCGAGGTGCGCGACGTCCACACCTCCCACTATGGCCGCATCTGCCCCATCGAAACGCCTGAAGGTCCCAACATCGGTCTGATCGTGTCGCTGACCACCTTCGCCAAGGTCAACGACTTCGGTTTCATCGAGACCCCGTACCGCGTGGTGCGCAATGGCCGCATGACTGACGAGATCGTGCATCTGGACGCTTCCCGCGAAGGCGACCAGGTGGTGGCCCAGGCCAACGCCCGCGTGGACGCCGACGGCAACTTCCTGGACGAGTTCGTGACCGTGCGCGTCAAGGGCGAAGTGGAAATGCGCTCCCGTGACGAGGTGACCCTCATGGACATCTCGCCCAGCCAGATGGTGTCCATCTCCGCCGCGCTCATTCCGTTCCTCGAACACGACGACGCCAACCGCGCGCTCATGGGCTCGAACATGCAGCGTCAGGCCGTGCCGCTGCTGCGCAGCGAAAACCCCCTGGTGGGCACCGGCATGGAAATCGACGTGGCCCGCGACTCCGGCGCCTGCATCGTGGCCCAGGCCGACGGTAAGGTGGAATACGCCGACGCCGACCGCATCGTGGTCTCCTACGAAGGCGACCTGTACAAGAAACAGGGCGGCGTGCGCGCCTATGACCTGCTGAAGTTCCACAAGTCCAACCAGAACTCCTGCTTTGGTCAGAAGCCCACCTGCTACCCCGGTCAGGTGTTCAAGAAGGGCGAGATCCTCGCTGACGGTCCCGGCATCGACGAAGGCCAGCTGGCTCTGGGCAAGAACCTGGTGGTGGCCTTCATGCCCTGGTGCGGCTACAACTACGAAGACGCCATCCTCATTTCCGAACGTGCCGTGAAGGAGGACATCTTCACCTCCATCCACATCGAAGAATTCGAAGTGGCCGCCCGCGACACCAAGCTCGGACCCGAAGAGATCACCCGCGACATCCCCAACGTCAGCGAAGACATGCTGCGCAACCTGGACGACAGCGGCATCATCCGCATCGGCGCGGCCGTGAAGCCTGACGACATCCTGGTCGGCAAGATCACCCCCAAGGGCGAGACCCAGCTGACCCCGGAAGAAAAGCTGTTGCGCGCCATCTTCGGCGAGAAGGCCCGCGACGTGAAGAACACCTCCCTCAAGGTGCCCCCGGGAGTGGAAGGTACGGTCATCGACGTCAAGGTGTTCAACCGTCGTTCCGGTGAAAAAGACGACCGTACCCTGGCCATCGAGGCCCACGACACCGCAGTGCTGGATCAGAAGGAATCCGATCACATGCGCGCTCTGGGCAACCGCACCCGCGAAGTGCTGGCCCCCCATGTGCTGGGCAAGCTGACCGCCGTCAGCGTCCCCGGCAACAAGAAGGGCGAAGTGCTGGTGGAAGCCGGTGTCGCCCTGACCCGCGAGCAGCTGGACGCCATCCCGGTGAAGAAGCTGCAGGGCCTGTTCGAGAGCAAGGAAGTCAACGACATCGTGGCCGACCAGCTCAAGGACTACGACCATCAGGTGGATTACCTGCACGCCATCTATGACTCCAAGCGCGAGAAGGTCACCGAAGGGGACGATCTGCCTCCCGGCGTCATCAAGATGGTCAAGGTCCACATCGCCATCAAGCGCAAGCTCTCGGTGGGCGACAAGATGGCCGGCCGTCACGGTAACAAGGGTGTCGTCTCCTGCATCCTGCCCGAAGAGGACATGCCCTTCTTCGCCGACGGCCGTCCCGTGGACGTGGTGCTCAACCCCCTGGGCGTGCCTTCGCGAATGAACATCGGCCAGATCATGGAAACCCACCTGGGCTGGGGCGCCAAGGAACTTGGCCGCCAGCTGGCCGAACTGCTGGATTCCGGCGCGGCCCTGCAGGTGGTGCGTGACGAGGTCAAGGACGTCTTCGATTCCCCGGCCATCAGCGAGCTGGTGGACAAGATGGATGACGAAGAGTTTATCGCCTCGGTCAAGAAGCTGCGCAACGGCATCGTGACCAAGACCCCGGTCTTCGACGGCGCCACCGAAGAAGAGATCTGGGGCTGGATGGAAAAGGCCGGCAAGGACGGCGACGGCAAGACCATCCTGTACGACGGCCGTACCGGCGTGCCCTTCAAGAACCGCGTGACCACCGGTGTCATGTACATCCTGAAGCTGCACCACCTGGTCGACGAAAAGATCCACGCCCGCTCCACCGGCCCCTACAGCCTGGTCACCCAGCAGCCGCTGGGCGGTAAGGCGCAGTTCGGTGGCCAGCGTCTGGGTGAAATGGAAGTCTGGGCTCTGGAAGCCTACGGCGCCTCCTATCTCCTGCAGGAATTCCTCACCGTCAAGTCCGACGACGTGACCGGACGCGTGAAGATGTACGAGAAGATCGTCAAGGGCGACAACTTCCTGGAAGCCGGTCTGCCCGAATCCTTCAACGTTCTGGTCAAGGAACTCATGAGCCTGGGCCTCGACGTGACCCTGCATCAGGAAGACGGCAAGAAAAAGCCCAAGCGTATCGGCTTCATGCGCGACCAGGAACCCGAGGAATAATTCATGGATGCGCCGGGCATCACGCCACCGCGCGGTGCCCGGCAGCGCCATTCCCCGGGACGGAGCGTCAACCATACGCCACAACGACTGTAACGAGCTTTTTGACAAGCAAGGTAGATATATGAGCCTGGACGATCTCTTCACTGCACGCGGCACGTCGGCCAATGTGACCAACATCCGCAACCTGAAAGCCATCCAGATTTCCATCGCCTCGCCCGAAGCCATCCGCGAATGGTCCTACGGTGAGGTCAAGAAACCGGAAACCATCAACTACCGTACCTTCAAGCCGGAACGCGACGGTCTTTTCTGTGCCAAGATCTTTGGCCCGGTGAAGGATTATGAATGCCTTTGCGGCAAGTACAAGCGCCTCAAGAATCGCGGCGTGATCTGCGAAAAGTGCGGCGTTGAAGTCATTGCCTCCAAGGTGCGCCGCGAGCGCATGGGCCACATCGAACTTGCTGCCCCGGTTGCCCATATCTGGTTTTTGAAGACCCTGCCTTCCAAGATCGGCACGCTGCTCGACATGACCATGGCCGATCTGGAAAAGGTCCTGTACTTCGATTCCTACATCGTGCTCGATCCCGGCCAGACCAATCTGCAGCGCCGCCAGGTCATCTCTGAAGACCAGTATCTGCAGATCCTGGACCACTACGGCACCGAAGACGCCCTGACCGTGGGCATGGGCGCCGAAGCCGTGCGCTCCCTTCTGGAAGAGCTGGATCTGGAAAAGCTGCGCACCGAACTGCGCGAAGAAAGCGAGACCACCAAGAGCCAGACCAAAAAGAAGAAGCTCACCAAGCGCCTGAAGATCGTCGAGGCCTTCCTGGAGTCCAACAACAAGCCCGAATGGATGATCATGGAAGTCATTCCCGTCATCCCGCCCGAGCTGCGTCCGCTGGTTCCCCTGGACGGCGGCCGCTTCGCGACCTCCGACCTGAACGATCTGTACCGCCGCGTCATCAACCGCAACAACCGTCTGAAGCGCCTCATGGAACTGGGCGCTCCGGACATCATCATCCGCAACGAAAAGCGCATGCTCCAGGAGGCGGTCGACGCCCTCATCGACAACGGTCGCCGCGGCCGCGCCATCACCGGTACCAACGGTCGTCCGCTCAAGTCCCTGTCCGACATGATCAAGGGCAAGCAGGGCCGTTTCCGTCAGAACCTGCTCGGCAAGCGCGTGGACTACTCCGGCCGTTCCGTTATTACCGTGGGTCCTTAACTCAGCTGCACCAGTGCGGTCTGCCCAAGAAGATGGCCCTGGAGCTGTTCAAGCCCTTCATCTACTCGGAGCTGGAAAAACGCAGTTATGCCTCCACCATCAAGAGCGCCAAGAAGATGGTGGAGCGTGGATGCTGGTGGTCTGGGACATCCTCTCGGAAGTGGTGCGCGAATACCCCATCATGCTCAACCGTGCCCCTACCCTGCACCGTCTGGGTATCCAGGCCTTTGAGCCCCTGCTCGTGGAAGGCAAGGCCATCCGTCTGCATCCGCTCGTCTGTACGGCCTACAACGCCGACTTCGACGGTGACCAGATGGCCGTGCACATTCCGCTTTCCGTGGAAGCCCAGATCGAATGCCGCGTGCTCATGATGAGCACCAACAACATCCTCTCGCCCGCCAACGGCGGTCCCGTCATCGTGCCTTCCCAGGACATCGTTCTGGGTCTGTACTACATGACCTCCGAAAGCGCAGCTTCGAGAAGGGCGGGCGAAGGCATGACCTTCTGCGGTCCCTGGGAAGTGGAAGCCGCCTATGATGCCGATGCCGTGTCCCTGCACGCCCGCATCAACGTGCGCATGCCCGACGGCAAGACCCACCGCACCACGCCCGGCCGCGTGCTGGTGAGCAACATCCTGCCCAAGGAAATGTCCTTCGAGAACGTCAACCTGGTGCTGACCAAGAAGATGATCGCCAAGCTGGTGGAAAACTGCTACCGCCAGTGCGGCATCAAGGCCACGGTCATCCTCTGCGACAATCTGAAGAACATGGGTTATGAGTTCGCTACCCGCGCCGGTGTCAGTATCGGTGTGAAGGACCTCATCATCCCGGCCCGCAAGAAGGACATCCTGGCCGCTTCCCAGGCCGAGGTGGACGACATCGAACGCCAGTACCGCGACGGTATCATCACCCGTACCGAAAAGTACAACAAGGTCGTCGATGTGTGGACCAAGGCCACCCAGGACGTCTCCACGGAAATGATCAAGGAGATCTCTTACGATATCCTGAAGGATCCCAAGACCGGCCGTGAAGAGAAGAACCAGAGCTTCAACTCCATCTTCATGATGTCCACCTCCGGTGCCCGAGGCAACCAGGACCAGATGCGTCAGCTGGCCGGTATGCGCGGTCTGATGGCCAAGCCTTCCGGTGAAATCATCGAAACCCCCATCACCTCGTCCTTCCGCGAAGGTCTGTCGGTGCTGCAGTACTTCATTTCGACCCACGGTGCCCGTAAGGGTCTGGCCGACACGGCTCTGAAGACCGCTAACTCCGGTTACCTGACCCGTCGTCT
>VOFD01000459.1_pt1 | contig 14000 bp, 24 predicted proteins | sample 5384101 | NCBI WGS metagenome assembly VOFD01 (sample SAMN12384723, study PRJNA508395) | human gut metagenome | isolation source: healthy gut C | host: Homo sapiens
AGGAAATAAAAAGAGTAAAAAAAACTGAATATTGCACCGTCTGAAAATCTGAACAGCTTTTTTAGAGAAAAAAAGGAACATCTCCTATTTCAACAGGCTGCAAGCTTGCCGGATCTTATAAGACGTCCGCAGCTTGGATATGATATTTTGAAGGAATTTGATGAGAGCAGACCGGATTTATCCGACGAGGTAAGAGAACAGGTTGAATTGCAGATAAAGTATGAGGGATATATTCAAAAGCAGCAGGAGCAGATAGAAATTATGAGAAAGCTGGAAAATAAGCAATTGCCGGACGACGTTGATTATTTTTCCGTCAGAGGATTGCGTATTGAAGCCTCTGAAAAGCTTAATAAACAGAAACCCGAAAATTTAGGTCAGGCGTCAAGAATATCAGGAGTTTCACCCGCCGACGTGTCAGTGCTCGCGGTTTGGCTTGAACAGAAGGGCAGGCAAAAATGATAAGTTTTGAACAGGGTAAAGCAATATTTGTTGAAAACTCGCTGGAATATAGCAGGGAAATACATGAAAAATTTGAGATTTATTGTAATTTTATGGTAGAATATAATAAAAAATGTGAATCTTACTGCGATTACCGAGCCGGAGGAAATATGGCTTAAGCATTTTGCCGATAGTATTTTTTGTTGATGAAGTATGTGGATATTCCTGAAAATGCGTCGTTGATTGATATAGGAACAGGCGCGGGGTTTCCGTCAGTGCCGCTGAAAATATACAGAAACGATATAAAGCTGACAATGCTTGACAGTCTTAATAAAAGGATAAGATTTCTCAACGAGCTTTGTGAAAGACTGAGTATAGAGACTGAAACGGTACATGGGAGAGCTGAGGAATACGGAAGAAAGGCGGAATTTCGCGAACGCTATGATATAGCCGTGGCTCGGGCGGTTGCGTCAATGCCTTCGTTAAGCGAATATTGTCTGCCTTTTGTGAAAACAGGCGGTATATTCGCCGCAATGAAGGGACCGAACGAGGACGCAGGAAATGCTGAAAACGCAGTGAAAATATTAGGCGGTGAAAAAAAATTCGGGTTTATGACTATTTACTTGGAAAAGATGATAGAAGAAAAATATTTTATGTAAAAAAAATATCGCATACCCCGACAAAATATCCAAGAAATGGCGGTCAGATAAAAACAAACCCTTGTAAAATTAAATAAATGTGACGTAAATTCCGCTTTTATTAGTGTTAAAAGCGGAATTTTTGTATGGAAATTATTTCCTTTATAATATATAATAATTTCAGAGGCATACGGACAAGTATGTGAGAACAATAGAAAGGAAGTTGAAAATGGCAGCATTTCTTAATTTTACTAAGGAAAAGGAACGTGAGCGCGAGGAAAATAAGGTTGTGCAGATACCGGTTGCTGAAATTGTGCCGAATCCGCATCAGCCAAGAACTGATTTCGATTATAACGACATAAGCTCGCTGGCCGAGAGCATTTGTCAGAACGGCATACTTCAGCCGCTTTCCGTCAGAAGAATAGAGAGAGGCTATGAGCTTATAGCCGGTGAAAGACGTTTAAGAGCTTCAAAGCTTCTGCAACTGAAATACGTGCCCTGTATAGTTCTGGATATTTCAGCAAGAGCAAGCGCAGTGCTGGCGTTAGTGGAAAATATACAGCGTCAGGATTTATCTTTTTTGACGAGGCAAACGCTATTGAAAAGCTTATAAGTTATTACGGAATGACGCAGGAGGACGCGGCTGTAAAGCTGGGAAAGGCTCAATCTACCATAGCGAACAAGCTAAGGATATTGAAGCTGAGCGACGAGGAAAAGGAGCTTATAACAAAATTCAATCTGACAGAACGTCATGCGATAGCGCTATTGAGGCTTGGCAGCAAAGAGGACAGGATAGAAATAATTAATAAGATTATAAAGTATAATCTTAATGTGGAACGCACGGAAGCCGCTATCGACGAATACATAGGTAAGGTGAGGGATAAAGAGAGCTATAGGAAAGAGAAGCAAGGTATTTCAGAATGTGAAAATATTTGTAAATACCATAAATAAGGCGGTTGAAACGATGAAAGCCGCGGGAATAGCCGCCGATTCAAAAAAAAAATACAGAATGAGGATTATATAGAATATCGGGTTAAGATACCGATAATAAAAGGTCAGAATGTTCCACGTGGAACAAATTATCCGTGAAAATAAAAACTGCTCTGAAAATCAGGGCAGTTTTTGCTGTTCAGGGGCAAAAAGCTAATATTGTCTTTACACATGAAAGAAAAAGTGGTATAATTTAATACAGTAACGAAAGGCAGGGGGAAGCTGAATGGGATTGGTTTTTGCAGTTGTTAATCAGAAGGGCGGAGTGGGAAAATCCACTACTACCGTTAATCTTGCGGCCTATTTGGGATCGCGGGATAAAAAGACGCTTTGTATCGACATAGACGCTCAGGGTAATACTACAACAGGATTCGGAATAAGAAAAAAATCGGCTAAGGTCACGTCCTATGACGTCTTATAGGGCAGGCAAGAATCCAGGAAGCAATAATCCGTACCGAATTTAAAAATGTCAGTCTTGTTCCGGCAACTTCTGCGCTCGCAGGCGGAGAAATAGAAATGATAGAGCTTGAGGACAGAATGAACAGACTCAAAATGCAGCTTCTTACATGTCGTTTAGATTATGATTATATATTAATAGACTGTCCTCCTTCGCTCAGCCTTATAACGGTTAATGCGCTTGTTGCCTGCGATCGTCTGATAATACCTATGCAGGCAGAATTTTATGCTCTTGAAGGACTTAGTCAGTTAATGGAAACAGTGAAGATAGTAAAGGCAAAATATAACCCTTCGCTGGAAATAGAGGGAATATTGTTTACCATGTTCGATCCCAGACTCAATGTCAGCGCTCAGGTGGTCGAAGAAGTAAATAAGTATTTTCCGGATAAGGTATTTGAAACAAAAATACCAAGAAACGTTCGGCTTTCAGAGGCGCCGAGTCATGGAAAGCCGGTTATGTATTACGATAAAAATTCAAAGGGCGCGGAATTTTATGAGGCGCTGGGTCTTGAAATATTAGGAGAAGCTGTTAAGCCCAAGGAAAAAAGAAAGCTTTTCAGCAGAAAAAAATAAAGAGAGGTTGTAGAAATGGCGGCAAAGGGAGGACTGGGCATTGGACTGAGCGCACTTTTTGATGATAATACCACCGATTCAGCGGCGTCGCAGACGCTGCGTTTATCTGAAATTGAGCCGAACAGGTCGCAGCCCAGAAAAAAATTTGACGACGAATCAATATCCACATTGGCGGATTCGATAAAGCGGCACGGTATTTTACAGCCGCTTCTGGTCAGACCATACGGAAGCGGATACCAGATAGTAGCCGGCGAAAGACGGTGGAGAGCCGCGAGAATGCAGGGAATGACGGAGGTGCCTGTTCAGATAAGGGAATTCAGCGACTCGAATCCATGCAGATAGCTCTTATTGAAAATTTACAGAGAGAAAATCTGAATCCGATTGAAGAAGCGCAAGGATATTTTGAGCTTATGGAAAGCTTCGGAATGACGCAGGATGAAATATCAAAAACAGTCGGCAGATCGCGTTCGGCTGTGGCAAACGCAATTCGGCTTTTAAATCTGCCTGAAAAAATTAGGGACATGCTTGAGGACGGAGATCTGACAGTGGGACACGCTAAGGCTCTGATGGCGTTTGACGACGAGGGACTGATGACCGAGGCGGCAGAAAAAGCCTGGGGCGGCAGACTGACAGTGCGAGAGCTTGAAAAAATGGCGCAGAACAGGGATAAATCAGATAAAAATAAAACGAATGAAAGAATAGACAGCTATTTCAAGGAAATGGAGATAGGACTTCATGAGGCGCTGGGAAGAAAGGTAAAGGTTGAATACGGTAAAAAATAAGGGCGCTTTGATACTTGAATTTTACGACAGGGACGATCTGTCGGAGCTTGCTAAAAAGGCTTACAAAGGAATAATTAAGGAGAAAAAATTTATGCTGGACATTAAACTGATTAGAACAAATCCTGAAATTGTTAAGGAAAATATCAAGAAAAAGTTTCAGGAGGAAAAGCTTGCTCTTGTTGATAAGGTTGTGGAATTGGATAAAAGGTATCGTGAAATAAAGGTTGAGTGTGATAATTTAAGAAATCAGCGAAAGACAAAGAGTAAGGAAATCGGCGGGCTTATGTCTAAGGGACTGAAAGATGACGCTGAGAAAATAAAGTCCGAGGTTGGCGAGATCGGTAAAAAGCTTGCCGAGCTTGAAGAGCTTGAAGTAAAAATGGAAGGCGAAATCAGAGAAATAATGCTAGTTATACCTAATATTATTGATGAAAGCGTGCCTATAGGCAGGGACGACAGTGAAAATGTCGAGGTTGAGCGTTTCGGCGATCCGTATGTTCCGGAATTTGAAGTTCCTTATCATGTGGATATAATGGAAAAGCTTGACGGCATAGACCTTGACAGCGCAAGAAAAACCAGCGGAAACGGTTTTTATTATCTTTGCGGAGATATAGCTCAGCTACAGTCCTGCATACTTTCCTATGCGAGAGATTTTATGATTGATAAGGGCTTTACATATTATATTCCGCCGTTTATGATACGAAGCAGCGTTGTTACGGGCGTTATGAGCTTTGCGGAAATGGAAGGAATGATGTATAAGATTGAGGGAGAGGATCTTTATCTTATAGGAACCAGCGAACACTCCATGATAGGCAAATTTATTGACACGATTATTCCGGAGGGCGAGCTGCCCAAAACTCTTACAAGCTATTCGCCTTGCTTCAGAAAAGAAGTCGGCGCGCACGGCATAGAGGAAAGAGGAGTTTACAGGATACATCAGTTTGAAAAGCAGGAAATGATTGTCGTATGCAGACCTGAGGAAAGCATGGATTGGTTTAAGAAGCTATATATGAACACTGTTGAATTTTTCAGAACTCTGGATATTACCGTAAGAACGCTTGAATGCTGTTCGGAGATCTTGCCGATCTTAAGGTTAAGAGCTCGACGTTGAGGCATGGTCGCCAAGACAGAAGAAATATTTCGAGGTGGGAAGCTGTTCAAATCTGGGAGACGCACAGGCCCGGAGATTGGGAATAAGAGTGAAAAATGAAAAGGGCGATAAGTATTTTGCTCACACGCTTAACAATACAGTTGTTGCGCCGCCGAGAATGCTTATCGCATTTCTTGAGAACAATCTCAATGAGGACGGCAGTATAAGAATACCCGAGGCTTTAAGATACTATATGCGCAAGGATAAAATCGAGGTTAAAAAGTAATAAAAAGCAGCGGTATTCCCGCTGCTTTTATTTTACATGTTTTAGGTATTGATAATAAAAGTATGCGCTTTAAAAGCGCATACTTTTAAACCGCGGCTTTTCCCAAAGCAAGCTTAGGAGCTCTGACTGTGCATTTGGCTGCGGACAAAGTTATGCTCGAGCAAATGAATCTTATATAATTCCAGTCGTTTGCAACGGAGCTTTTTAGCTCCGTAGTATTTTTTGCTGCATTTTTTCAAGGAGAGAAACGCATTTTTTCGCGTTTGAAATATCAAGGCTGTCCTCCGTCATGATTTCGTTTTCAGATGTAATAATATGATTATGCAGACGACGCTCATAAGCAATATGAGCTGAAAGACTTCCATTGAAAAAGAGGAGTATGCGGAAATGTGAAATAATCGCCTATAAAATGCATAGCTCGTCCGAGGTCGAAGTAATCCATAGGGGATTTAAGCCTGCTGTGAAGACGCGTAAGAGTATTTTTAACGTATGAAATAGTAGCGGAATAGGTATGACCCTTGATATAGGTGAGAGGATTTATATCCGGGGAGATACATCCGTATTCAAAGGCCGAATTTTTCAGTCTGCCGCCCAGATCTGCCTCGGAGGTAATCAGCCTTGCAAGGTATAGATGATCCTTTGTTTCCATTGGTATCGCCTCCTTTATCTAAATTATATAATACAAATGTGATAATTTTATTAAAATCCGGTTAAAATTAACTGTTTTAGAATAAAATTACTTATCCTTCGGTTTGAAAATCAAAGCTGTAAGCAGACCGAATATCAAAGCGGCGGTTATGCCGCCTGCGGCGCTGGTCATGCCTCCGGTAAATACGCCGAGCAGGCCTTTTTCGTCAACCGCTTTTTTAACTCCCTCTGCAAGCAGATGTCCGAAGCCTGTTAGAGGTACGGACGCGCCGCCGCCGGCAAAATCAACGAGCTTTGAGTACCAGCCGAACGCTGAAATTATAACGCCTGCGACAACGTATGCTACAAGAATTCTTGCGGGAGTAAGCTTAGTATAATCTATAAGAAGCTGACCGATAGCGCAAAAAACGCCGCCGATCAAAAATGCCCATAGTAATTCCATTGAAAAAAATCCTTTCTTTTCAAAGTTTTCAACATTTATTTTTATTATGTTGAAAACTATATTTTATGACAGATATGAACGAGGTGAGCGATGGAAGGAATTGATTCTCCCTGCTGCGAGGCCGTAGGCGACATGAGAGCGCCTGTTCCGATAAACAATAATTCTTTTATTTCGCCGGTCTGCAGCTTTGGCAGAAAATATCCGCAGAGAACGCTTGCGCTGCATCCGCAGCCTGATCCTCCGGCGTGGGTATCCTGTTCCTCCGGATCGAATATCATGACTCCGCAGTCCTTGTGCTGACTCCTGATGTCAATGCCGTCCTTTTCAAGAAGCTGAAGAAGAAGATCGCTTCCGACGATACCGAGATCTCCGGTTACAATATAGTCAAGATCGCTTGGAGAAAGCTTTGTATCCTCCAGATATTTTTTTATGGTTGAAGCGGCTGCCGGGGCCATTGCAGCTCCCATATTGTTGGCGTCGGTTATTCCAAGATCAGTTATAGTACCTATTGAAGCTCCTCTGATATAAGGGGCTCCTCCCTCCGGGGAAAGTATAACGGCTCCGGACGCCGTACAGGTCCATTGCGCGGAGGGAGTTCTCTGACCTCCGTACGAGAGGGGAAAGCGGAATTGTCTTTCCGCAGTAGAGAAGTGGGATGAGGTAGCGGCGGCAATATTTCCTCCGATACCGCTGTCTGTAAGGAGCGAACCGAGAAGCAGTCCTTCCGCCATTGTAGAGCATGCTCCGTAAATTCCGAGAAAAGGTATATTAAGAGAACGTAAACCGTAGGTTGTGCCTATGCATTGATTTATCAGGTCGCCGGAAAGAATGTAGTCTATATCGGCATCCTTAAGACCTGCCTTGGAAATTGCCAGACCGACAGTTTGCTTTTTGCAGCTCGCTTTCAGCCTTTTCCCATGTATCCTGACCAAAATAGCTGTCAGTTTCAATTTTGTCAAAGCATGTACCTATTGGACCTTCCGATTCCTTTGAGCCAGCTATTGAAGCGAAAGCTTTTATTGACGGTGAATTATCCGTTAAAAATGTATTTCTGCTGATTTTTTTGCCATAAAAATGACCTCCGATAGAAGTTTTTATTATTATCCTCCAAAAATAAAAAGAATATTCGGAAAAATTAAAATTGCTCTTGACCTGATATATTTAATGTGGCATAATAAATATTATAAAATAAAAAATTATTTTTTGAAGTGGGGAGGTTATAATATATGGACGAGCTTTTTAAACCTATAAGCGGGCTAAAGGGCGTCGGAGAAAAAAAGCGTCTTATTATAAGCGTCTCGGCGTTTTAACTGTTTATGATCTCATATATCATCTTCCCAGAGGATATATTGATTATTCATGTCCCGTTTCGCCGATGGACGCTCCGCTTAATGAATACAGTGTTTTAAGAGGCGCGGTAGTAATGAAAATGCCTGAGCAGCGAATCAGAAAAGGTCTTAGCATATTTAAGGCAAAGGTATCCGACGGTCTTAACGATTTTATGGTGGTCATATATAATAATTACTATGGCTTCAAGGCTTTGCAGATAGGCTGTGAGTATCTTTTTACGGTAAGGTAACGGGGAATCTTTTAAGGCGCGAGATAAGCTCTCCGAGAATAGTGAAAGCAGATTCAAGCCCTCTTGTTCCGGTTTATCATCTCACGACGGGGCTTACCTCGGCGGCAATATTGCAGAATATGCGCGAGGCTTTAACGATATTGGAAAGAGAACCGTTTGAAAGCATGCCTGCCTATTTACTTATTGAAAACGATCTTATGAGCCTTCCCGCGGCGCTTAGGGCGAGACATTTCCCAAAAAATCAGGAGGAGGCGGATTCGGCCGCAAAACGTCTTGCCTTTGATGAAATGCTGATACTTCAGCTTGGTATGCTGATGCTGAAGGAAAAAAGCAGAAAAAGCACTCCCTGCGTAATGAATAAAAAAACCGGTTTAGACGAGTTTTACGCAAGTCTGCCGTTTAAGATGACCGCCGCACAGCTTCGCTGTGTAAAGGAAATTACCGACGATCTTAGTTCCGGAGTTCCTATGAACAGACTTTTGCAGGGGGACGTGGGTAGCGGAAAAACGGCGGTTGCCGCCGCCGCATGTTATTTTTCTTATAAAAACGGGTATCAGTCCGGCCTGATAGTTCAGTTGGTTAGAACGCTAGCCTGTCACGCTAGAGGTCGTGGGTTCGAGCCCCATTCAGGTCGCCATTTTGCCTCTGTAGCTCAGTAGGTAGAGCAGGGGACTGAAAATCCCCGTGTCGATGAGCTTACAAAATGGGCAAAAAACGGCGTTTTGCTGCTTAATAATGTTCTGACAGTCCGCGAGGGCTGCGCTAACAGCCATAGGGGTATGGGCTGGGAGGAATTTACAGACGATGTTATAAGGCTTCTGAATACCAGAGAAAAGCCGATGGTATATCTTCTCTGGGGAGCTAATGCAAGAGCGAAGAAAAAGTTGATAACCAATCCCGCGCATCTTGTGCTGGAATGCGCTCATCCAAGCCCTCTTTCAGCCTATAACGGATTTTTTCGGATGCAGACATTTTTCAAAGGCAAACGAATTTCTTAAAAATAACGGATTAGAAGAGATAGACTGGAGTATCGACTGATGAAGATTAGGGATATGTTTGAAAGAGGAACGGTATTCTCATTTGAGATTTTTCCTCCTAAAAAGACTGCTCCTATTGAAACAATTTATAATACGCTTGAGGAGCTGGGAGACTTAAAGCCTGATTTTATAAGCGTTACATACGGTGCGGGAGGAAGCTCTCAGAGCGTTTCAACATGTGAGATCGCTCATACTATTAAGGAAAAATACGGTATAGAGCCGGCGGCTCATCTCCCGTGCATTAATTATGCCAAAGACGAAATAACCGCTATACTTGCGGAATTCAAAAAGTCGCGGAATTGAGAATATACTTGCTTTGAGAGGAGATATAAACCCCGAAGTACCTCCTAAAAGCGATTTCAGATATGCAAGCGAGCTTGTGGAGTTTATAAAAGGCTTCGGAGATTTCGATATTGCCGGAGCATGCTATCCCGAGGGACATATAGATACGCCTGATATGGTTCAGGATATTCTGAATCTTAAAAAAAGACGGACGCAGGAGCTTCTCATCTTATATCACAATTATTTTTTGACAATAGCTGTTATTATTCATTTATGGAAAAAATAAGGATAGCCGGAATAAACGTTCCGGTAGAAGCAGGAATAATGCCGGTTACGAATAAAAAATCAATAGAGCGCATGGTTTCTATGTGCGGAGCCAGCCTGCCGCCGAAATTCACAAAAATAATGCAGAAGTATGAAAATAATCCGGAGGCTCTTAGAGACGCGGGAATAGCTTACGCGATAGACCAGATAGTAGACCTTGTGTCAAACGGAGCTGACGGTATTCATCTTTACACCATGAATAACGCATATGTGGCAAGAAGGATAAGCGAGGCTGTTGAAAGCATTATAAGAGTCTGAATTATAGATCCGCTGCCTGAAACGGTCTGATTATAAATCTTTTTAGCTTTTTATAGAAAAGGGAACACTTTTATGGTAGAATTGAAAGGCGTCAACATAGACGAAGCGCTTCGCTATATGGGACATCAGGGAAAACCCTCGGAAGGCCTTGAAAAAAATAATAGAGGACTGTGAGGCAAAATTGCTTGTAACTGCCCGTCCCGGCTATGTATACAGGATATTTGATATTTCGTCGGAGCCGGAAGGAGTAAGAGTCGAGGGCAGCTCTCTTCTGTTAAGGGGAAACGATAGAGGACATTTAGAGGGGTGCGGGAGAGCGGCTCTGCTCTGCGCGACGCTTGGAGTTGAAACGGACAGGCTAATAAGAACTATTGAAATAACTGATATTTCTTCGGCTTTCGTCATGGACGCTCTTGCAAGCGCCGCAATTGAAGAGGTAAGCAGAATCGCCGACGAAGATATCAAGGGACAGCTTGACGGAGAATTCTTAACATGGCGGTTTTCGCCGGGCTACGGAGATTTTCCGTTAGAAATACAAAAAGAGTTTCTGGAGGCTGTGAACGCCCCTAAAAAGAATAGGACTTTGCACGGGTGAAAATAATATTCTTATTCCGAGAAAGTCCGTAACCGCTGTCGCGGGAATTTCAGAAAAGCCGATTTCGCGTAAAAAGAAGAGGATGCGCATGCTGTAATATGTCGAAAACGTGCGCTTTCAGAAAAAGAGGTGAACATTGTGGATTTTAAAGAGCTTATAAAGCAGGGAACGGTATTGCTTGACGGAGCTATGGGGACCATGCTTCAGAATGCCGGACTTGAAGCGGGAGCCGCTCCGGAGCTGCTGAATATAGACAAGCCCGAGCTTATAGAGGATATACACAGAAAATACGTTGAAGCAGGCTCTCAGATAGTTTATGCCAATACCTTCGGAGCAAACCGTTATAAGCTGAAAAATAACAGCGTCAAGGAAATTATTTCCGCGGGAATTTCCATTGCCAAAAAAAGCCTGCGGTAAAAAAGCGCTTGTCGCATTGGATATAGGACCTATAGGACAGCTTCTTGAGCCAAGCGGTACAATGACTTTTGAGGAAGCGTACGATATTTTTTAAGGAACAGATTATTGCGGGAGAAAGCGCCGACGTTATCGTTTTTGAAACTATGACCGATCTTTACGAGCTGAAGGCGGCCGTACTGGCGGCAAAGGAAAATAGCCGTCAGCCGATTGTATGCACTATGACCTTTGAGGAAAACCGGCGTACCTTTACCGGCTGCTGCGTTTCCTCAATGGCTTTGCTTTTGAACGGTCTGGGCGTAGACGCCGTAGGAATTAACTGCTCGCTCGGACCGTCTCAGCTTATTCCTATATGTAAGGAGCTGCTGGAATGGACGGATATGCCGGTAGTACTAAAGCCTAACGCCGGTTTGCCGGATCCGGTTACTGGAAAATACGACGTTTCTCCGGAGGAATTTGCGGAGCAGATGAAATACGCCGCCTCCTGCGGCGTCAAAATATTCGGAGGCTGCTGCGGAACGACGCCGGAGTATATATCGGCTCTGAAAAAGGCGCTGGATGGAACGGAGGTCAGACGGCGTAAAGCCTTGCCGCGGTCCGCTGTCTGCACGCCTTCCAGAACCGTTGTAATAGACCGGCCGCGTATTATCGGAGAGCGGATAAATCCTACGGGAAAAAAGCTTTTTAAAGAGGCGCTCAGAAATAACGATACGGGCTATATTCTGAATCAGGCCATAGAGCAGATCAGAGCAGGAGCCGATATACTTGACGTAAACGTCGGACTGCCGGAGATTGACGAAAAAGCTATGATGATAAAGGCTGTAAAGGAAATACAAAGCGTTACCGACGCGCCCCTGCAAATTGACTCGACTATACCGGAGGTATTGGAGGCGGCTCTCAGGATATATAACGGAAAGCCTATAGTCAATTCCGTAAACGGCGAAGAAAGCTCTCTTGAAACGGTTCTTCCGCTGGTTAAAAAATATGGCGCCGCGGTGGTCGGACTTACCCTTGATAAGAACGGTATACCTCCTAAGGCGGAGCAGAGATTTGCCATAGCGGAAAAAAATTCTGAAAAGGGCGATGTATTACGGTATTCCAAAGGAGGACGTGTTTATTGACTGCCTTACTCTTACCGCGTCGGCGGAGCAGGAGGCCGTTATGGAAACTCTGAGAGCGTTGGGACGAGTTAAAAAGAGCTTGGACTTAAAACTGTTTTAGGTGTTTCAAATATTTCCTTTGGACTTCCAAACCGTCCCCTTATCTAGCAGAATTTTCTTACGATGGCTCTGACCTACGGTCTTGATCTTCCTATAATCAATCCTAACGTAGACGCTATGACAGGGGCGGTAAGGGCGTATAAGCTGCTGGCGAATATTGATAAAAATTCGTTTGATTTTATAGCGGCATATAATTCCGCCGCTGTGCAGAAAACGGAAAATAAGGACGAAAATAATATAAGCCTTGAATATGCCGTTGAAAACGGGCTTAAAGATGAAAGCGCAAAGGCCACGGCAGAACTGCTTAAGACCGCAGATCCTATGGAAATTATCAACGGGGCTCTTATTCCCGCGCTTGACAAGGCAGGAGAACAATTTGAAAAGGGAACGATTTTTCTGCCGCAGCTTATACTTACAGCAGGCGCGGCGCAGGCGGCGTTCGGCGTAATCCGAGAAAAATGATTTCTGAAAATTCGTCTCCGGTCAGCAAGGGTAAAATAGTGCTGGCTACTGTAAAGGGAGATATACATGATATAGGTAAAAATATAGTCAAGGTACTGCTGGAGAATTACGGATATACCGTTATAGATCTTGGAAAGGACGTTCCATGTGAAGAAGTGGTAAGGGCGGCTTTGGAGCATAGGGTAAAGCTTGTGGGATTGTCCGCGCTTATGACGACAACTCTGAAATCTATGGAGGAAACCATCAGGCTGTTGAGAGAAAGCGGATCGGAATGTAAGGTTGTCGTAGGCGGAGCTGTGCTTACTCCGGAATACGCTGAAAAAATAGGAGCTGATTTTTTACGCAAAGGACGCTAAGGAAACCTGCGATATTGCAAAGCGGATCGTAGGCTAAATCGGTTCTGTAAAGCCGTCCGGCTTGAGTTCTATAAGAGCCGCGCATATAAGCTCGTTGTCAGGCGTCAGCAGCAGCTCGGCAATTACTTCGCCGTCGCCGTAATTGTCTACGGAATAAGTAAACCGCTTTACTTCCTCGCCCTTATGGGAATCAAGATTGTAGCCCGCCTGTTTCATTTTTTCCGGCAAATTCGGCATAAACGCCGTCAAAGCTTTCGGGTATCGTTACGGCGTCGCAGGTTTCTCCGCTTACCTTCCAGCCTCTTATGTTTAGAAAAGGCTCAAGCTGATTCTCTGTGAGTATAAGCTTTTTCCTGAGCTTTATCTCCGCTTCCGCAACGGCGGCTGAAGATAAATATGGCGGTGAGTACGGCTATAATAAGCAAAACGGCTATGATTTTTTTCTTCATGACAGTTATTCTCCATTCAGTTTGATTTTAAAGCTCCCGATACGGCGGTTAAGCTGCATTATTGTAAAACGGAGCCGCGCTTTTTAATAAATATTATGATAAGAAATAATTTTTAATGCAAGGGGAAATCAATGAAGAGTCAGAGACTTGATAAATTTCTGTCGTCGCAGACAGTGTATACAAGAACTGATATAAGCAAGCTTCTGTGGAAAAGAAAGGTCAGCGTAAACGGAAAAACGGCGCGTGAAGGGGGACTGAAGATTAATCCGGCCGCGGACAGGATTGAGGTTTCGGGACGTGAAATAAAATACCGTGAAAATATGTACATAGTACTTAACAAGCCGTCCGGCTATGTCTGCGCCACAGAGGATAAAAACGATCCGACGGTGATCAGGCTTATACCCGAGGAGCTGAGGAGAAAGGATCTTTTTCCGGCAGGACGTCTTGATAAGGACAGCGAGGGTATGGTTCTGATAACCGACGACGGAACGCTCGGTCATAAAATTTTATCTCCGAAAAATCACATTGCCAAATATTATGTTGTGAAATTAGCCGAAAGGTTTGGTGAAAATTATGAACGGCTTTTCAGGGAGGGTATTACTCTGGGGAACGGAGAAAGTTGTCTTCCAGCCGCTGTCAGATGCTGTCCGGACTCGGAAAATATAGCGTTTATTGAGCTTT
>VOFD01000521.1_pt1 | contig 14000 bp, 15 predicted proteins | sample 5384101 | NCBI WGS metagenome assembly VOFD01 (sample SAMN12384723, study PRJNA508395) | human gut metagenome | isolation source: healthy gut C | host: Homo sapiens
ATCCGGCGGGATCGGGTAATCCCGAAATTTCTCTACCGTTTCCTTCGGCCCCTCATAGCAGTGGCGGTCGTTCTGATGATGCGGCTCCAACTGGGAGATGAAGAGGAAAAACGGATCGTCCGAGGTTTTTTGATCGAGATACTCCAGCGCGAAGTCATTGATGCAGTCCGCACGGTAACCCTTAAAATCAATCTGATTGCCCTCTGCATCAAACACATATCCATCATAACCGTGGGACGTAAATTCCAGCACGTCCGCCGCGCGCCACCAGTTTTTGTAGCCGCCCTGGCGCTCTTTTCGGGATCGCTGTTTTTTCGCAGTGGAAACCGACGTTTGGCAGCCGGTCGGAGGCAAGATGCCATTTGCCAACATACGCCGTTTCATACCCTGCTTCATTGAAATATTCCGCCATCGGACGGATTGTTTGGGGCAGGGGCACGCCATTCAATAGCAGCCGCACTGCGTCGCATACATGCCCGTTTGCAGACAAGCACGCGCCGGGCCGCAGACAGGCTGGCAGGTATAGGAGTTTTCAAACTGAATTCCCTCCCGCGCAAGCTGCATCAAATTAGAGTGGCCTCCTCATTGACGGTATCCCAACGCTGTTGGTCGCTGAAATAAAAGATAATGTTCGGCCTCATGTGAATGATTCATCCTTTCGCACTTACTTTAGAATAGCTCACGTATCTTTCAATCGATTCAAACGGGTCGCAAAATCAAACCAATGTGACCAAAGCGGTGATCGCATTATAAAGCGCCAAGCAGGCGACTGCCGAAACGGCGACCACAAAAACGCTCTGAATAGAGGACTCCTTACATCTCCGATTGAGCACCGAGCCGATGAATCCGCCCGCAACAGCGCACGGAATTACAATCAGCAAAATTTTCAAATCGTAGCCCTGGAAGCCTGTTGTCACTCCGGTGGTTATCAAATTGGAACACTGTGAAAAAAGATCACCGCAACAGAATAGACCGCCGCGTCCTTCATGGAGAAGGAAAAAAGAGCGTTAAAAACGCTACATTGATCGGCCCGCCGCCAATGCCCAAAAAAGAGGCGGCCGTGCCCAATAGGAAACCCGCAAACAAAATTGCAAGTGGATTCGTCACATGGAAGGTGCGGTGCTTTATCACCACAGAGAGGATCACACAAGCCAAAAAAACGCCAAAATGGCAGACTGGACTCCCTTGACCAACTCCGGCCTTCCAGAGACCTGCATCGCCTGAGCAAACAGCGTATTGCCGCAAATTCCCCAGCCACGGAGCCCGCCGCCACTAACAGGACGATGAATGGCTTGATCGGCGTTTTATTCCGAATATGCTTTGCCATCGACGTGATAGACATAGCAAACACCGCACAGGAGGAAATAAAACTGATCTGCTCCAATGGATGGGCGCCGATGACATCCAGAACCGGCTTAATCACCACACCGCCGCCAAGGCCGACAAATGCTCCCAAGAAGGTGGCGATACACACCACAATACCATAAAGCAATGCCACCACAGAAATCACCCCATATTAATTTATTTTAACAGATTTCACAAAAGCGCAAGGCGTAATTCGAAAATTGCTGCAAAAATATGAAAAAGCGCGGCCACACAAAATGACCACGCTTTTTTTGTTTGAAATGAAACGCTTTATTCCTCTGCAATCTGCACGCCGCCGACAGGGCGAACGGACAGCACATAGCAGGTGTTCACGCCGAAAATACGCTCCATTTCCGCCTGGTATTCCGCTAGGCAATCATTGGGAACAAAGGCTTGAATCGTCCCAGCGAAACCGCCGCCATGCACGCGCCATGCCCCTTTCCCACGCAGCATCTGCTCTGTGAGTTGCAAAGCGAGCGCAATCGGCTGCTCCTTCGGAAGCCTGGGCGTATACACATTCTGGTTATACATGAAGGAGGACTGCCCGCTCTCAATCACCTTTTCCTTAAACGTTTCAAAATCGCCGGAGCGCAGAGCCTCTACTTCCTCAATCACCCGCTTATTCTCACAATAGAAGTGCAGCGCGCGCAGAATGGCGCGGTCGCCCACGCGGTTACGAAGCGTGGGGATCCCCTGCCGAAAGGTTTCTTCCTCGACCTCGCGCAAAACCGGCTTTTGAAACTCTGCCGCTACAGCCTCCATCTCCCCGCGAACAGCCGCGTATTCCTCGGTTAAATCAGAATGGTTTCCGCCGGTATCGACAATGCACAGCGAGTGCCCGCAGGAGGCAAAGTCAAAATCGACCTTCTCGATCACCGGCGCGGATGGGTCCTTAAAATCAATCATCACAAAGCCGCTGACAGAGCTTGCCATCTGATCGAGCAGCCCGCAGGGCTTGCCAAAATAGACGTTTTCCGCATACTGTGCAATCTGCGCAATTTCCACAGGGTCAATCTTCCCATCGTTGAATAAGTAATTGAGGATCGTACCCAGCAGCACCTCAAACGCCGCCGAAGAAGATAGGCCGGAGCCGCTGAGCACGCGAGAGGCCGTTGTTGCATCAAAGCCGCCGATGCGGTAACCGAGCTGTTGGAAGCGCGCGCACACGCCGCGCACCAAGGCGGCGGAATGCCCTGTTTCTTTCTCCTGGACGCTCAGATCAGATAAATCTACTACATCCATGCGGTAGCCTGCCGACTTCACCCGCACGGTATGATCCGTATTTTTAGAGGCAACCGCAATTGCATCCAGGTCAATGCCTGCCGCCAACACACGGCCATGGTTATGATCGGTGTGATTGCCGCCAATCTCCGTGCGGCCGGGGGCGCTGTATAAACCGCCGATCCGATCCGCCCCAAAGAGATTGATGAAGCTGTCGATTACATCTGCATAGCGCTTACGCTGCTGAGCGAGGCAGTCATCGTATAAATATACCTCCTTCAGAACGCTATCGTACCCGCCGCTGAGCAGGGTTTCTTTTAACGTTTTCATATCGGCCATCTGCGAATCTACTCCCTTTTGTAAAAATGATGATGAAAAGGCTATATCTTTGTGCCACCCTTCCCACCGCGCTTGCGCCTTTGCTCAATCAGCTCCAGCGACCAATTCAGCAGCAGAATGGAAAGACCGGACAACACCAACAGGACCACGATCGGCAGGATAAAGCTCCACGAAAGCGGATCATACACATTGCGCCCGATGAAAGAATAGGAAAGCAGCTTCGGTGCAAATCCCGCGAGGGAAATCAAAATATATTTCCAGTACGTATATTCCATAGAGCCATAAAGCTGGCTAATCGTATTAATTGGAAAGCTCGGCACAAGCCGAAAAACAAACAGGAGCACCGGGCTGAGCGCTCCTTTGGCCTCCAAAATCTCACGCACGGAAGGGTAACGCCGGAGCACCTTTTGAATATTGGAAGGGCCGATGTGCATCCCTGCCAGATACCTTGCGGACATCAAAATGACAACTCCACCAAGATTGAGCACGAATGCGACGGGAACGGAAAACACCATGCCGGAGATCACGCCGATCGCCGACACAGGGATTACCGGAACATGCCTTAACCAGAAAAGAGCAGCTCAATGACAAAAGGGATTAGCCATCGGTAAGGGATTGAGGCGACCGCCCGCTCGAACTCCACCAGAGTGAATTGAAACTGTTCATACCATTTCTGGATTGAGGGAATTTGCATCAGCAGCGTAAGGATCACCAGCACAGCCGCCGCGATCAGGAGCAGATATGCGCTCAGATTCAGCAGTTTACGCCGGGTAAACTCTTTGGTTTTCAAGCAATCGCTCCTCCTTAGCCGCAATTCATTTGCAAGGAATGGTATTCGGATAGACAAAAACGACCGTGGGCAGGCACGTGGCAGGGCCGATCCGTTCTGTGAAGTCTATTTTATAGCATATTACCGCTAAGGTCAACCTGCTTGCATCCGCTTTTTAGGCGCCCAATCCGTTCTTAAACTCTTCTCCGAAGCCGAAAAGTACCATATCCCTTGCAAGAATATGCGCTCCATCCGCCGAAAATAGCGGATTGTCCTCCTCCCTGCCCGAAAAAACTTCTTACAGCTGTAAAAATGTGATACAATAGCATCAAACGGGTCGCAAAGTTTCAAGCTTTGAAACTTGGATGCATTAGAAATGCCTGTCGGCGCAAATCGCCTCCTGCCGCAAATCGGCAACGCCATTTTTTGCAGAGGCTGGCTTTGTGCGTACAGTTTGCGGGCTAAAGATATATCACCAGCCTGCTTTCTATAGACAACAAATGGAGGTGTTCAGCTTGACATCAGTAAAACGGGCGGTTGTTTTCAGCGGCGGCGGCGCAAAAAGGCGGATACCAAATCGGTGCGTGGAAGGCACTGCGTGAAATCGGCTTTGAGCCTGATCTTGTAACCGGCACCTCCGTAGGTGCGCTCAACGGCGCGCTCATGGCGCTCGGCAAATATGAGGACGCACGTTCCATTTGGGAGAACATGAGCATGAACCGGGTCTTCTCACAGTTTGTGGAGGATACACAGGCGCAGAATTTACCGCCAGAAACGCTCTTCAAACGCCTGGCCAGAGAGGTACTGCGCAACGGCGGAGCCGATATTTCGCCATTGCAAGAGCTTGTGAAATCTCTTATGGATGAGGATGCACTGCGGCACTCCCCCATCCGCTTTGGCCTTGTAACCACACGCTTTTCTCCGATCAAAGCGGTTGAACTTTTCATTGAGGAAATCCCGGAGGGGAAGCGGCGGATTATGTGCTGGCGAGCGCGGCCTGCTTCCCATTTATGAAATCCTATCAAATTGGCAACGTCAAATTTGTAGACGGTGGTTATTCCGATAATATGCCCGTCCAGATGGCGGTCAACGCAGGGGCTACGGAGGTTGCCGTGGTAGATATCAGCGGCGGGCTATCCCACCAGCCAACGCTGCGGGATGACCGCGCACTGATCCATTATATCCATAACAAACGCCCCTTCAACAATGGTCAGCCCGGCGCGATGCTTCTGTTTGACCAGGAGATCTCCCGGCAGAATATGCGGCAGGGCTATCTGGATACCTGCAAATGCTTTGGCCTGCTAGATGGCTCCTACTACTCCTTTCAAAAAAATGAAAAATATCAGACCAGAGCGCAGGAGATCCTTTGCCATCGCAAATTCTCCCAGCTATTTTCCGCCCTGCCCTCTGCCGCCCGTTTTGAGCGCTCAGGGCGGCAAAACGTGATCTCACATCTGGAAAAAAACAGAGGAAGGCCCCTTCCTATACCGAGCCGACGTGCTCTCCTGTGCGGAATGTGCGGCGGAGATTTTTGGGCTTGATCCGCGTGAAATTTACACCTTTGCCGGGATGACAAAACAGGTGATTGATCTCGTCCACGCCAGCCTGATGGAGGAGCATGCGGACGAAATCCGCAATTTTGGCCGGGTGCTTGACCGCGGCCTCAGCTTGGAGCTGCTCAAAACGGCTATCACAGGATGGGATAAACGGCTTTTGACCGTTTATGCCATGCAGATTTTGCTGGAGGGCCGAATCAGCGAGCAACAGCGGCTGCGTATCTGGCTGATCGCGACACTGATGCCGGATGTGTTCTGCGCCGCGCTGTTCTGCTGGGTTTCTATCACCTTCGAACAGGAAAAAGGAAGAATTGGTACCGCATTTCTATAAAACCAAGCACAAGGTGCTACGATCGATTACCCCATCAAATCACGTGCGGATCAACAATCTACTGCAATAAAAACCGCCTTGCCGTAAAAACAGCGAGGCGGTTTTGATTTTTACTGTAGTGTTCTTTTTTACTTAATAAAAACAGCAGCAGCGTGCCTGCAAGGGCAATGATGAAAAAAGCAATGGAAATATACTTTGTCCACTTTGCGAGCTTTGCTTCAATCGTGCGGCCCTTATTCTTGCCAAAGAACGTTTCCGCACCACCTGCAATTGCACCAGAGAGGCCGGAAGAACGGCTTTCCTGCAACAGAACTACCACGATAATCAAAATAGAAGAGATGATCAACAAAACGCCTAAAATAATCTGAAGTGCGGACATGGAAAAAATCCTCCGTTCATTACTAATTTACCGAATTAGTTTAGCACACGATATCGAAAAAAGCAAGTTCTTTTTACCAAGCGGATTAAAAACTACAAAAAAGAAGGATTTTTTACCGGCAGCGCACGGTGCTATTTCGATACAAATACCAGCAGCCATCCCACCCGCCTCTATTTCGGCGTGCAATAAAAATGCGGTGCAAAAAAGAACGCACCCTTTTGCACCGCACGATTTCTTCCTTATTTACTTTTTGTTTGATTGAAAAACATCAAAGCGAAACATTGCGCAACCTCTGCTGCTTTTCACCGAGTGAAACATTACCCGCCGCCATCGCTTTTCTACTAATTATATTACCGTAAAACGATCTGTTTTGGAATGACTCAGGCCAATTGCTAAATATCAATTCCTTATTTTCTTTCAATCAGGAATTTGTTTTCTGGCTTCTTTTTTCTTCCACCTTCCTGATCCCGGCCGGAATGATCGCCTTGCCGGATCAACTCCAATTTTTGTGGAAGAAATTTCCTTTTACCTGAAAGAATATACGCGAAAAAGGCCTGCTCTTCTTTCCCTCGTTAATTTAGATGGATGCTGCGAGAACCTGGCGGCGGGCAACGAACGAGCCCGGTTGATCTTCACTGTACATTGGAACCGCCTCCCCTCTTGAATTAGCGCCTGCAATACTGGCCCGGCGCCCGCAGATCGAAACCTCATCGATCTTTACTATATCTTTCGATTTCCTTTCTGCATCTTCATTATAGCACATCATTTGGGATTGTCAACACTTTTTTTAATAATCTTGTGTTTTTTTTTATCGTTTTATCACATCTATTTTTTCGCCCTCTATCGCCATTTTTTCGCATCCTCCATACCGCCGCAAAAGATTTCCTGCGTGCGGTATGCGAAAACCTGTTGACGAACTGCATACAAAAACGCTACAATGGTAATACAAAAATAAAAGAAAGGCGTGGGCCATTCGAATGGATGATTCATACAGCCCTAACATTTTGACCGTGACCGATGACGACGGCACAGAGCATGTTTTTGAAGAGCTCGACCGGATTGAAACCGATACAGACCGTTATATTGCTCTGATGCCCTCCTATGAAGATTCTGAGGAGCTGTTGGAAAACGACGGTGAGCTGATTATTGTTAAGGTCCGTGAGGAAGGCGGAGAAACCTTTCTCTACCCGATTGAGGACGACGCCGAATTTGCGGAGATTGCACGCGTTTTTGAAGACCGCCTGCAAGATCTTTTTTGAAATCGATTTAGAGGATGAAGAGTAGCGACCCGCTCCGCATCACATCGCTTTTGAAAAAGAGCATTCTTCCCTGCCCTGTTCGATCACTACGGCTATTATAACCCAACACATTCTAATAGAGAGCTTTGCTCCGCCGGCAGATTGCAGACCTCCCGGCCTCTGGCTGGAAGAAGGGAGCGAGAAACCGGAGGGCAGGCACTCACCTGCTTTTTGAGGCAGGTTATTAATCGCCGTTCCCGGCATGGCGGGGATTCTATAGCTGGCATGCCCTTCAGTCACAGGATGATTGAAGGGCTTTTGATTGTTTGGATTTTAACCCGTTCGACAGATCTCATTTGACAAATACCGAGCATTCGTATAATCTAATAAAGATACCCTTGTAAAACAGGAGTTTGCGGAGGTGAGGACATGTTCGGATTAGGCGTGGGGATCGATTTGGGAACCAGCTCTGTTATGATCTATGTAGAGGGCCGCGGCATCGTCCTGACGGAGCCCTCCGTCATTGCCTGCAACACCCGGGGCGGCGAAATGATTGCGGTAGGCGAGCCCGCCTACCGGATGATTGGCCGCAATCCAGAATCCATTTCCGTCATTCGGCCTTTGAAGGACGGTGTTGTTTCCGATTTCCCCATGACAGAAAAAATGTTGCAGCACTACATTCAAAAAATTTGTGGAAACCGGATTTTCAAGCCGCATGTGATCGTTTGCATGCCAAGCTCCGTGACCAATCTGGAAAAAAGGACGATCCTTGATGTGGCTACGGCCTCCGGCGCAGGCATGGCCTGCCTGATCGAAGAGCCGCTCGCAGCAGCCATTGGCGCCGGTATTGATATCCACCACCCTTATGGCACGATGATCGTCGATATGGGCGGCGGTACCACCGATATTGCGGTGATCACAATGGGAAGCATTGCGATATCCGGCTCTGTCCGGATTGCGGGCAATGAGTTTGATGAAGCAATCATGCGCTATGTAAAAACCTATAAAAATGTGACCATTGGCGAGCGGACGGCCGAGGAAATCAAAAAGCAAATCGGCTGTGCCTATATCCGGGAGGAAGAAGTGGCGATGATTGCCAAGGGCAAGAACTATATCACCGGCATGCCGGAGAGCTTTGAAATCTCCTCCACAGAGGTATATGAAGCAATCTGCGATCTGCTGGATGATTTATTTGAGGCTGTGCGCAGCATTTTGGAGGTTACGCCGCCGGAGCTTGTGAGCGATATTGCAACGCAGGGCATTATCTAACCGGCGGTGGAGCACTGCTCTACGGAATGGATACAATGGTGCAAAAGCGCACGGGGATCCGCGCCCGCGTGGCAGATGACCCGCTCCACTGTGTGGTGAAGGGCACTGGCGCCGCATTGAAGGATATGAATGTTTTGGCGGACAACGGTTACATTTTCAAATCGCGTGAGGAAATCGTAGGTATAAAAGACTAAAGGGAAAAATACAGCCGGCCATTCCAAATAGAATGGCCGGCTCAGTTTTTCATTCGATAGGGTTTGCTTTTTTACACGCCGCACAGCGGAGCAAACCTGCCGCGGCCTCAAAGCAAACCAGAACAGGTGAGCACAACATAAGCGGCATATGTAAACAAAAGCACAATGCCCTGCGAGCGGCGGAATTTTTTGGAGATCAAAGCCGGGATCACAGCAATGCAGCCCACCAGCAGGCAGGATGGAAGAGCCATCATGGCAACCTGGCGGGAAACCGGAAGCCCCCGCCGCCATAAATCATGGCGGAAATCGGAAGGATCAGCGTCAGATCGATAATATTGGCGACGATGATATTGCCCACGGACATGGACGCCTGTTTTTTTGCAATTGCGGTAATGGTCGTTACCAGCTCCGGGAGCGATGTGCCGATTGCAATGATCGTAACGCCGATAATCCGCTCGGGCACACCGATAAAACGGGCAAGCTCGCTGCCGTTATCAATAAGGAGCTGTGCACCTAAAACGATGCCGACCGTACCGGCGATAAATTTGACAATATTGAGGGCAATCTCTTTCGCGGCAGGCTTTTGCTTAAGCCCCGCTTCCTCCTCGCGCTCCTCTTCCCGCATGCCGAGCCGTGCTTCGTGGATATTCTCCGCCATGGCAATGATAAAGATCGCCAGAAGCAGAATACTGGGAATGAGCGCAAGCTCGCCGCCAGCACCAAAAACCACCAGGAACAGGGCCGCGCCCAGCATCAGGCAGGATTTGAGCATATAATCCCTGCGCTTGATCACGGTAGGCATACAAATCAGCGCAATTGCATAATCAGGCCAAGGTTTGCCGTTACGCTGCCCACGGCATTGCCGATCGACATATCAACCTTGCCCTGTGCGGCCGCAAAAAGCGGAAACCAGCAGCTCCGGCAGCGTTGTTGCAAAGCTCACTACCGTTGCGCCGACGATCAGCTTCGGGATGCCGGAAACCTCCGCCATCCAGGATGCCGCATCCACAAAATAATCCCCCGCCCTTGACGATTAAAATAATTCCAACCGCAAACAACAGAATGACCAGAAAAATATGCATATTTTCTCTTCCTTCCTACGACCAAGCAATCCCTCTAAAACATTCCGTGGAACATATAATAAAAGAACCCACCTAATGGGTTCTTTCCTTTCTCATGCCGACGGAACCTCACAGGCTTACAAGCGCCTACCTCCCGATGTGGGGAAGGCCGCTTGCCCCACATGTCTCAATTGGAAGTATTGTAGTCCTTTTTGTCACCTGCGTCAAGCAAAAAATCCCAATACTCTAAAAAGGGGTGAAAAGGGGCTAACCGCGGAAACGGAAACGTTAACTGCCAGCAGAAGCTTGCCTTTATGGTTCGCTTCTGCGCCGCAATAGACGGTGGAGGAAAATTGTGCTATAATAGCTTCAAACGGGTCGTTTGAAGCATTGAAAAATGTCTGTCGGCGCAAAACGCCTCCTGCCGCAGAAGCGGCAACGCCATTTTTTGCAGAGGTTAGATTTACGCAAATGGCGGAAACGCTTCAAACGGGTCGTTTGAAGCATTGAAAAAATGTCTGTCGGCGCAAAACGCCTCCTGCCGCAGAAGCGGCAACGCCATTTTTTGCAGAGGTTAGATTTACACAAATGGCGGAAACGCTTCAAACGGGTCGTTTGAAGCATTGAAAAAAAATGTCTGTCGGCGCAAAACGCCTCCTGCCGCAGAAGCGGCAACGCCATTTTTTGCAGAGGTTAGATTTACACAAATGGCGGAAACGCTTCAAACGGGTCGTTTGAAGCATTGAAAATGTCTGTCGGCGCAAAACGCCTCCTGCCGCAGAAGCGGCAACGCCATTTTTTGCAGAGGTTAGATTTACGCAAATGGCGGAAACGCTTCAAACGGGTCGTTTGAAGCATTGAAAAATGTCTGTCGGCGCAAAACGCCTCCTGCCGCAGAAGCGGCAACGCCATTTTTTGCAGAGGTTAGATTTACGCAAATGGCGGAAACGCTTCAAACGGGTCGTTTGAAGCATTGAAAAAAAATGTCTGTCGGCGCAAAACGCCTCCTGCCGCAGAAGCGGCAACGCCATTTTTTGCAGAGGTTAGATTTACGCAAATGGCGGAAACGCTTCAAACGGGTCGTAAAGTTTCAACCTTAAAAGCATTAAAAAATTGCGTTATTATTATAATTCGGAAAAATCGGAAAGGAAGGCGTAGTATGCTCATCAATTTACTGCAAAAAACCGCAGCTATCGTAGCTATGACGAAGCCTACCACGTTAGCCGCGCAACGCTGGAGGAATTGATCGATTGCACGCGTTACACAGCATCGAGTGTCAATATGCAGCCGCTGAAATATTTTGCCGCCAACGAGCCGGAAACGGTATCGCGTATCCAGCCGCTCACCCATTGGGCAGGCAAGCTCAAGGAGCTTCATTTGCCGCGGCAAGGGCACCGGCCCACGGCATTTATTATTATCTGCCAGGATCGTTCTATCAGTGATTCCCCACGATGTTTCAGCGCGATATTGGCATCGCGGCGCAGACAATCCTGCTCGCCGCTACGGAAAAAAAGGGCCCGGCGGCTGCATGATCGGCAGCTTTGAAAAGGGCGCGTTAAAAGAATTGCTCCAACTGCCTGCACAAATCGAGCCGATGCTCGCGCTTGCCATCGGCAAGCCGGATGAAACAGTGGCGCTCACCGCCGTGGGGCCAGATGGCTCCACTGATTACTACCGGGATGAAAACGACCGGCACCACGTGCCCAAGCGCGCGTTGAACGATATTCTTCTGTGAGGTTATCAAACTTTAAAAGCTTCCTTTTCGCACTGCGTTTGCTTTTCGAGCATGAAACGCGGTGCGAAAACAAGTTTCATACATTGAATTTTTAGCTGCGCCAAAGCCGCGCAATGATGCAACCAATCGTACGAAAGGAATGGGTATCAGAATGAAAACAGGTTTGGTATTAGAGGGCGGCGGCCTGCGTGGAATTTACACAGTCGGCGTTCTTGACGTATTGATGGAGGAGGAGCTGTTTCCAGATTATGCGGTGGGAGTATCCGCCGGAGCGGCGAATGCTGTTTCCTACCTATCAGGCCAGAAAGGGCGCGGCTATCGTGTGAATACGCAGTATTTGGGAGATAAACGGTACATGAGCCTTTCTAACCTGATCCGTAAGCATTCTCTATTCGGCATGGACCTGATTTTTGATGAAATCCCAAATGCATTGGACACGCTCGATTATGAGGCCATCCAGCGCTCCCCAATTGAATTCTATACCGGCGTTACCTCCTGCGAGGATGGACAGGCTCTGTATTTTGGCAAGGAGTATTTGGCCAACAACTGTGACTTGCTCTGTGCATCCGCTTCGATTCCCATCATTTCTCGCCCAGTGGAAATCGACGGTATCCCCTGCGTGGACGGCGGCGTGGCGGACCCGATTCCTGTGCAGAAGGCGCTGGACGATGGATGCGAACAGATCGTTGCCGTGCTGACGCAGCCGCGCGGCTATCGGCAGAGCCCGATGCGTATGCGTCCCGCCTATCATCGGCTACTGCGGCGCTATCCCCGGCTGGTGCAGACGCTGGACCGCCGCCATACCGTTTATAACGCCTGCCTCGCACAGTTGGAACAGCTGGAGCATAATCTGCGCGCCTTTGTCATCGCACCGAGTCGCCCCCTGCCCACAAGCTGGATGAGCAAAGACCCAAGCCGCATGCAGGAAAGCTACGAAATTGGGCGTGAGGATGCATTTCGTGCGCTGCGCAAAGGGGCTTGCAAAATCCTTTTAAAAAGGGCGCCGTGCTATGGTGTAATGCGTTGATAGAGCGGCAATTCAAATTAGAAATTGACGGAGGTGCTTCCGGATGAAAAAAGGACTTGTGCTCGCCTTTTCTTTGCTTCTGCTCTGTGTTGCAGGGTGCAGCAATCTCAAAAACGTTCCGATTGACGCATACGTTTGGAAAATAACAGTGATTCAAGAAAAACGAAGATTCAAGAGAATCAAAAAGGCGACGTGATTGCCTGCGCTCCTGAATTCATCTCGTCCTACAAAGGCGCAGCAGAGATTGATTTGACCTGTGAAGCCCAAAATGGGAGTTTCACCATTACGGATGCTAGGAGCAATCAAAGCTACAAAGGCCAATATCGTTTGGAGGAGAGGAGCCCGGAAGGCACAATTTACGAAATCAAGCTGGGCGAAGCTACGGGCTATGCGGTAACAGGTATAACAACCTATCTGGACAATCACCAAACCCCTACTTTCATCATCAACATCGGCGATTATGTATTAAATTTTCAATCCGTATCCAATGCTGCGGAAAACAATACGATCCATTCGTGAACCGATGCTGTGCATTTGGAATCGGCCTATGTCAGAAAAACCATAATCGTATAGAATCGCGGCTTGATCTGATGATCAGGCCGCGATTCTTTTTGTGAGCATCCAGCATAAATACAGGGGATCAACCAAATAAAGAGATATCCTCAAATTTCAGTGACTTGCTAAAGGAATGAATCGTCTATGGCGGAATCCATATGGTTATCCAAACATATAACTCTGATATGATGTTCGACCAAATACCGAAGTGTCTCGATACACTCTAAAAAATTATCACCCAAATCATAAATATTGTTTGCCACGAATACGTCGAATTCTTTTTGGGAAAGCCGGGCAATAATCTTTTTTAATCCGGGCTTGTCCACCGGCGCCTGTTCGAAGCCCTCGTCTACATATATATCCGTTACAATAATTCCAATAGAGTCTAAAAGCGTCCGCATCTGGTTCAGTTTTTGGCTCTTCACATATTCGCTTATAGAAGGTGGTATTTTACTGATTGGCAGATAACAAACAGCCGTTTGATGGCTCTTGTCCATTTTTTCTCCTCCCATCTTCATTCTGATATATCATATGAGAAGGAGGCGTGGGTTATGCCAATTGGGCAAGCCCTATTTTATTGTCTCTTTTGCAATCGGTATATTGTATTGCTTCAATATATCCAGAATTTTGTATGCCTGATTCCTACTTCCCTCCGATGTATGAACGTTGACCCCGGACTCCTTGTCAGTATAGCGATAGGAGAGATATTTAAAACCACCCCTTGGGCCCACATACAGGGTTACGTCTTTCGCGCTCTTCAGATTCTCAACAAATAATTTCTTCTGGCGGTCCATTTCTTTTAGTACTTCTTCATCAATAATTTCCAACGAATCCCACAGTACATCCAGTGTGGTAATTCCGGGGAAACGGACCGTGACAAACCGGTCGCTTCCTCTGCTCCACATTCCCTGCTGACCGGCAGTGATCCCCTCGGTTCCGGCAACCAATCTCGAACCGGTAC
>VOFD01000563.1_pt1 | contig 14000 bp, 22 predicted proteins | sample 5384101 | NCBI WGS metagenome assembly VOFD01 (sample SAMN12384723, study PRJNA508395) | human gut metagenome | isolation source: healthy gut C | host: Homo sapiens
TATTAATTTCTTCAAACTCATCTTCACTATATTTTTATTTTTTACCTAAAGTAACATTTTAATCAATCTCGAATCCTCTACTTCCGCAATGACTCCAAATAATTCTTTATTTCTGCTGCCGTTGCTTCCACTGTAAACCCAAATTTATCTTCCAACACTTTATAAGGAGCCGAATATCCAAAATGAGTTATTCCTGAAATATAGCCATCGGTACCCACTACTCGCAATAACGTAGACGGAATTCCCGAAGTTTTGCCAAATACCGGCACACCTTTTGGTATCAATGCATTTCTATATTCCTCTGATTGATCCATAAACAACCCGATTGCAGGGACTGATATGACACGTGATTTTATGTTTTCTTGCCGCAAAATCTCTGCTGCTTTAATAAGCAAAAAGCACGTCAGAACCATTGCCGACAAGAACGACATCCGGATTTTTCGCATTCCGTCACAGCATATCCGCCTCGTTCCATCTGCAAGGCTTCATCATATCGATCGCCATGCATTGCAGGAATATCCTCGACATCTTGGCGCGTAAGAATCAATCCTGTCGGCGCGTCCACATTTTCCATCGCCATTTTCCATGCGATAGTTGTTTCTGCGCTATCTGCCGGTCTAATCACCAACATGCTGTTTCGTCCACTATGATTCTTCATTTCTTCCAACAAGCGTATTTGCGCTTCTTGCTCGACAGGCTGATGCGTCGGGCCATCCTCGCCTACGCGGAATGAATCATGCGACCAAACGAATTTCACGGGCAACTCCATCAACGCCGACATTCGAATCGCCGGCTTCATGTAGTCTGAAAACACGAAGAATGTCCCACAAGCACATTGCAATCCGCCATGCAAAGCAATGCCATTCATAATCGTGGCCATCGTCAATTCTGCAACGCCGGCTTGTAAAAACGCTCCGCTTAAATTTTCGGGCGACATGAATGTTCCGCATTTCTTCACGAAAGATTCAGTCTTGTCGCTATTCGACAAATCTGCCGATGATACAATCATATTTTTTATTTGCTCGCCAAACAAAGTCAGCACATCGGCAGAGGCCGTTCGTGTTGCCACATTCGGTTTGTGCTGTATACTTTTATAATCAATTGCAGGAATCTTCCCATCAATCCACGATTGCAATTCTGCCGCCTTTTCCGGATTTTCGCTTGCCCACCGGCAATATGCAGCTTTCCGTTCCTTTGCTATTTCGACAAGCTCGGCTCGACGCTTGTCGTAAAAAGTGCACGTGTTTCGTCAAACACCTTCCATGGATCGTTCGGATCTCCTCCAAGATTTTCCACTGTTCTTTCATAGCTGGCGCCGGATTTGCTCAATGGATTCCCATGCGTGCTGCATTTAAATTCAAAATTATTGCCATCCGCATCCACGCATCCTTTGCCCATTACGGTATTTCCAATAATCAGCGTTGGACGGCGTTGTTCCGTTTGAGCCTCCGCCAATGCATCGCATATCTGCACGGGATCATTGCCATCGATCTCGATCACATTCCAATTCCATGCACGGTATTTCGCAGCAGTATCCTCCGACGACACGGCGTCAACCATTGTCGCAAGCTGGACCTTGTTGCTGTCATAAAAACATAATCAAATTGCTCAATCCCAAAAAGCCGGCTATGCGTCCTGCTCCTTGAGATATTTCTTCTTGGATTCCGCCATCGGAAATCAATGCATAAGTTTTATGCGCTACCACTTCTCCAAAATGCGCGGCAATAAATCGTTCTGCAATCGCAGCGCCTACTGCCATCACATGTCCCTGCCCAAGAGGTCCAGAGCCATTTTCGACACCACGCGAGAAATCCACCTCCGGATGTCCGGGCGTCGCACTTTTCCATTGACGGAATTTCTTCAAATCGTCAATTGTGTACTTGCCACACATGGCCAATACTGCATACAACAGCGGCGACATGTGGCCGGGATCTAAGAAAAGCGATCGCGAGCGAACCATTGGGCATCGTCCGGATCATAAACTATGAATTGGGAATATAATGCATTCAGAAAATCTGTTCCGCTCATAGAGCCTCCCGGATGCCCTGATTTAGCGGTTTCAACCATTGTTGCTTCTATGATTCTAAGGTTGTCGGCAGCCTTTTTCATTTGGGTTACATCCATGTCTGTTGATTTTATAAGTGAGATTTCTACTTATGCAAAAATACGAATAATGTTTTATCCACAGAAGCAATATCTCAAAAACAAGACATGAAATTGAGAACGCGAAAGCACTACATTATGAGCCGGTCGCGCAATATCGATTTTAACAAGGCTATGAAATTTTCTCGTTGCGATTCTGATTCAAAAACAGACGACGGGACAAGCAAAAAAACATCCTTTTTCCCGCAAAAATAGAATCTAAACGAGCGAGAGGCTACAACACAACGATCCGCCATATCCCACGAATATGCTTTTTCGCCTATCGTTTCCCCATCATCATCCAAATATATTCGCTTAATTATATTTTCGTCAATCCAAATTCTTCCTTTCCGGATGGAAGCAATACATTCTTCGCTAAACGCATAAAAATAGTAAACAAAGCCAAGAAGCATTGGGATTATTATGAATATGGCAATAATCCCCACATATATAAAATTCAAATTAAGAAAAGAGAGCAAGAACCAAGGGCATGCTACTAAAACGAACAAATACCATTTTCGTCTTAAATAACAGCTGAAAAGTTCGCGCATATACGCGCCTGCTGCCAACTTATATACGTTGGTCTCTATCATCGCTCATCACCTCAACACAATGCCTCTCTCACGATAAACATTTATGCTTTTATCTTTGCATTTTTGACTGATTCCGGTGCCTTCTTCATTAAAAAAGAGCGTTTATATTCAAATAGTTCTCGCCATTATCTTTCTCCATTGGGAAAACTTCGCTTTTTCAAAGCATTCGCGCGATCGCAAGCCGGCGCCATACCGGTCTGAGGATCTGCCTGCAATTCTTCCGGCACCGAATCGACTGTCACAGGATAAACAATACCAGGGCGGATAGCCCAACACCGTCCACATAACGGCATCCGTGGTATTTTCAGAAGCGACAACACCTTCTATCGCCACCGACGCAGAGGATATCCGGCGCGGAATGAAATCTCTGTCTACGACCCATTCTACCGTATCGTGCTCAAAATCCTTGTCGATTAAAGAATGATAAAAAGAGCGTGACAAGACCTCTGTAAAAACAGCAGGCGTCACAGAATGATTCGCGATATAGGGCGCCAACAGATGTTCTGCATTTTGTTCTCTTATATAACCATATCCTTCTCCTTTTCTGCCGGATTTCGAATAATTGGTACGGATCAGATACCCCTCTTCCGTATCATCGACATTGAATCGCTCATATTCCCAATTATTTGTTTCAAAATACGCAGCTCCCCCATACGCATCGATTACTCCGAAATTCGCTTCTACGCCCAAAGGCTTTGGAAGAGAATCAAGCAATGTTGCAAAATCGTCGACAGTGCGACATTCCGACAAAGCTATGCTCATAAGCAATCCTTCTTTGTCCATATCGGATACAGTGTCGTTTTTAAATTATACGAAGCTGTGTTCATAATTGCGAATCCGCTTTCGTTCATTCCAATCCAAGCCTCCCTACACTCCTTATCCGAGCTATTGAACAACGCCACAAATGGGATTTTTGCCATCGTACTCTATTCGAGCCACCTTATTATTAAGATCGCTTGTATCTCGATGCTTCCATAATATCGGGCGACCATTGGATGTCAACTTTCCTGAAACAATAGCCGACGTGCAGGCAGCGGCCTCCCAAAACCGAAACGACAATAAAAACAATAACAATACCCTACATTTCATAATGCGTCAGATTAAAATTCAGAAGTGAAATGGAAACGAATTTTTGGGAAATCGCTCTGCGCCATTTGCAACACATAGTTGGAATCGGCAAGAAACACATCACGACCGTCCTTATCGAGAGCCATAAATTGATGTTTGCGTTTTTTGAATGCTTCCAATGCGTCGGAATCATCGCTTTCAATCCAACATGCCTTATATAAGTTAACAGGCTCCCAACGACACTGCGCGCCATATTCATGCAGCAAGCGATATTGAATCACCTCAAATTGCAATTGGCCGACAGTTCCGATAAGTTTGCGTCCATTGAACTGGTTGACAAACAATTGTGCCACGCCCTCATCCATCAGCTGCTCAATTCCTTTATTGAGTTGCTTTGTCTTCATCGGGTCGGAATTTTCTATATATTTGAACATTTCCGGCGAGAAACTTGGCAATCCCCTAAAATGCAACTCTTCGCCGGATGTCAACGTGTCGCCAATTTTAAAATTGCCTGTATCGGGAATACCTACGATATCACCGGGGAAAAAGCCTCGTCGACCACAGATTTCTTTTTTGTGCCATAAAAGCTGTCGGAGCGGCAAATCGCATCATTTTTCCGGATCTGACGTGCTTATAATAGACATTTCTTTCAAATTTTCCCGAACATACTTTCACAAATGCTATGCAACTGCGATGATTCGGGTCCATGTTGGCATGTATTTTAAACACAAAACCGGAAAACTCAGGTTCTGACGGAGTAACTATTCGTTCTTCGGCAGATACCGGTTGAGGACAAGGCGCTATTTTCACAAAACAATCCAATAGCTCTTTGACACCAAACGTATTCAATGCCGAGCCAAAAAACACAGGAGCGACAATGCCATGCAAATAATCCGATTCATTAAACTCCGGATACACGCCATCTATCAATTCCAAATCGTCACGTAGCCTGCGAGCATCAGTTTCGCCGACTGCCTCGTCGATAATCTTATCATTGACATCGCTGATTTCCACACGTTCCGTCACTCGCTGCTTGTTGGGCGTAAACAAGTCCAACGAATGTTCATAGATATTATAAACGCCTTTTGAAATGTGCGCCAATATTTATAGGCCAGCTAAGAGGGCGCACTTTAATTTTCAATTCGCTTTCCAATTCGTCAAGGATATCAAATGGATCCCGTCCTTCCCTATCCAACTTATTGACAAATATAATCACAGGCGTTTTCCGCATACGACACACTTCCATCAACTTTCTTGTCTGTTGCTCAACGCCTTTGGCAACATCCACTACGATAATGACGCTATCCACAGCGGTCAAAGTCCGATAAGTGTCTTCTGCGAAATCTTGGTGTCCTGGCGTGTCGAGTATATTTATTTTATAATCGCCATAATCAAATCCCATGACTGATGTCGCAACGGAAATACCCCGTTGTTTCTCAATCTCCATCCAATCGGACGTAGCTGTCTTTTTAATTTTGTTGGATTTGACGGCACCTGCCACATGGATCGCCCCCCAAACAAAAGCAGTTTCTCGGTCAAAGTTGTTTTTCCGGCATCGGGATGGCTGATAATGGCAAACGTACGCCTTCTTCTTATTTCATCTTCTAATGTGCTCACGTCTATTCTTTTATTAATAATCTTCCTTATCGAATATCGGTTGCTGCCTATCTTTATGATAATATGAAGCCAGCAATGACACGAATTTTGAGATTTGCTTCATCGCATTTTCAGTGTCTCCCGATATCTCTTTCTTTTGCAAACGCATCATCAACATGCCATACAACGCATTAAAACATGTTTCAATTTCTCCACATTTGCTATTGCCGGCTTTTGCTCTCAGTTCCACTATGATAGGCAATACTTGATAAAATTCAGCTGTATATTCCGGAAATTTCGGACTTTTCAGAAGCATCAAGTGCAAATCCGTCAATTGGATAATAATATTCTGATTGATTTGAAGATGGCCTTTTTCCTTAACGTCTTCAAGGCGCATCATTTCAATCAAATTTGCATACCATTCTTCTACAACCGACTTTGTCGCGTCATCAACCGAGCAGCAGTCTATCAACCGCTCTTTCACTTTCGCAATATCCAAATCGCAAGCGCGCAACAAATCTTCTACCTGCCACATATACAGCAAGTATTCGGCAATATTTTCATTCCGAAGCTTATCAGCGGCGATCATGCTTGCTATCCGAATTTGCTAATTTTTCGGAGCATTGGTTCGTTTAAAATCTTAATGCGGCGGCCATCTACGACAATGACATGCTCGTTGACGAATGCGGAAAGCGTGCGAATGGCATTTGACGTTGTCATGTTCGATAAATTCGCCAAATCTTCCCGCGACATATAAATATTCAGCGTTTCGCCATCATCCTCAAATCCATAATTGTCGATCAACAACGACAATGCTTCTGCCAACCGTCCACGAATATGTTTTTGCGTCAGATTCACAATTTTTTGTGTCCGAACGGCCTAAATTGTGCGACAACTCATGGATAAAAAACCATGCCAATTGCCTATTTCCGTCTATCAACTGCGAGACAATTTTCATGGGGATTGTCCCCTTCGGATGGCTCCATGGCAATAGCACCTGAAACATACGGCTCGTTGGCAAAATAAGCACGATGTCCGAAATACTGGATCGGACGAATCAATCGTATGATTTGCTGCCGGCCGCCAATGCCTTCTTTATATTTTTTTCACCTTTCCTTTTAAAAGGCACCAAAGATATTCCGGCGTTTCTTTTTTTCTGCATAAATAATCTGATTCCGCTTGTAATTGTGAATCGTAAAATTCTCAACTACAACTCTTTTTATCTTCCGAGTCAGCACATTCCATATGCCGGCCAAATCTTCCTTAATTACTTTCTCTAACGCGTCTCTTGAAATCATCTGAAAGCAAACCGCTATACAATTATGTTTTACAGCACAAAATTATAGCATTTCGCGCAACTCTCCAAATTTAAAGATGTTATTTTTTATAAGTCGATACATGTTTCCCGGCAACGCTTCCACAACACCTTTCCCTTCGAGTTCGAAAAGGCAACTCAACAATTTATGTATCATCATATTAGCCGATATGCACAATTCATTTATATTTACGATTTCTTCCCTAAAAGAATCAACCACCTTCTGCTCCTCTTCCGTCAACTCAATAAATAACGATTTCTCTATTCGCCGCGACAATTGCTCCCACCCCATCATATCAATCAATTCACCGGCATTGCAAATCAATGCTGCCACATTTTTGCGAATCAATGCATTGCAACCCAAAGAATAGGCGTCGTCCGTTCGTCCCGGAAACGCAAAACATCTCGTCCATAATTTTGCGCTATATTCGCAGTAACCAGTGCCCCGCCCTTTGATGCCGACTCAACCACAACCACGCAATCCGACAAGCCGGCAATAATTCGATTGCGCGCAAGGAAATTCGAGCGATGGACACGAGTTTGCTTGCCATATTCAGTCACAATGGCGCCACCGTTTCTCACAATATCTACAGCAATCGAGCGATGCTGTGCCGGATAAATCATATCCAGCCCATGAGCCATGACAGCAACTGTGGGAAGCCCCGCTTCCATCGCTGCAAGATGAGCAGCAACATCGATGCCATACGCCAAACCGCTGACTATGACGACATGTTCCCCTAACGCTTCTTTCAAACCGGCAACCAATTCCCTGCATTGGCGCAATCCATAAGTCGTCGCACGGCGCGTGCCGACGACACCGACAACATGCCCTGCATTTAAGTCGCATTCGCCTTTCGCATACAGCAGCATTGGAGCGTCGGAGGCAGCAAGCAATCGCGCAGGATATCCCTTTTCTGTAAAATAATATGCCGCAATGCCCTTATCTTGTATATATGCCAACTCTTTTTCAGCTTTTTCCACCAAAGCGTCGCGATATTTGCTTGTCGCCACCTCTCCATGCAAACCGAACTTCTCACGAAGTTCCATTTCCGGCAAGCAGAAAAAACGCTCTTCCGACCCCACCACTTCAAGCAGCTTTGAGGCCGTCTCCACAGCAAGTCCTTTTATGGAAGAAAATGCTATTTGATATGCAGTCGGGAATATCATTTAGTCGATAAAAAGGGCTAAATACTTCTGCCAACAAATCGCCCCTGCCAAGACGCCCATTTTCTATGCAAACGCAGCTGACAAGCGCGTCTGCGACATTCTCCTGTTTCCTTCTCAATTACTTGGTGGAAAACAAACCGCACCCCTTTGCGTTCCAGACTCAATTTGCTTATAAAGACATCCCCGCTCCGCAATGGCGTTTTATATTCCACTTCAATTTTATTCAACACGGGAATGATTCCCTTTTCTTGCATTTCCCAAAAGAAATCCCATTTTCCTTGCAAAACGAATGGCGCGTATGTTCAAAATAATGCAAATAATTTGCGTTGTTCACAATGCCTTCAGAATCAAGCTCATAATCACGAACTTGCATTTCCAATTCATAAATATATCGATTTGTCATTCCTTCTTATTTTGTTTTTGCAATATTAGCGTTTTTCCTCTAAATACGCAACGCATGCCCATCTGCCACTTTTTATTTATGCCGCCGGCAATGTCAAACATTCATGCAAAAGGCATTCTACGACATTTGTCATTTTCAAAAATCATTCTCAAAATATGCTACTTATCAGAGAAAAAATTACTTTTTGTAGAAAATTCCAAGAAATGAATGGGCAAGCGACAAAGTGTCTCTGTTCAAAAGACAAGGAATACAACATACTATCAACATTTCTAAAAATTAATTTCCATGAACAAAATTCTAACCCGCGCCATCACAGGCAGTATCTATGCCGCACTTCTTGTTGCAGCAACAATATGCGGGCATTCTGCATTCATCGCCGTGTTTGGAATTTTAGTCATATTTGGCGTTTGGGAAATAAGCAATCTCTGCAACCAATCCGGCGACAAGAATAATTTGCTTGTCCTTGTCATCGACATTTGCGGCGGTTTATGCATATTTATTTCTTCTTTTCTCAATGCCACATCTGCAAATTCCCCGTTCTCCCCCGCTCATTGCGACTGCCATATACGGAATCATCCGCTTTATTTCGCAACTGTACATGCGAGGAAACGCAATCTCTCAATTATCACATTCATGCTTGAAAATTCTGCTTGTCGTTTTTCCGTTGTCCTTGCTAAACTACATACATGCCGCACCCCACGGACATACGACCGTATTGGCATGCTTGATATTTATTTGGATTAATGACACCGGAGCATTCCTCATCGGCTCTTGGCTCGGAAAGCATCGCTTGTTTGAACGCATCTCCCTAAAAAATCATGGGAAGGTTTTTTGGCGGACTTTTCTTCACATTGCTGACTGCCTATCTCCTAAACATTTATTTCCCCATTATTTTGCAGGATTTACTCGCATCCAATGGCTTGGCTTGGCTTTTCTCGTTTCAATCTTTGCCACATGGGGCGATTTAATCGAATCAATGATTAAAAGGGTGTCAGGCACAAAAGACTCAGGCCACATACTTCCCGGGCATGGAGGCATTCTCGACAGAATTGACAGTCTCTTATTAGTGATTCCCTCATCATATGTTTATTTCTATTTAATCTCGTGAATCATAAACACAATACAAAATGAATAATACTCAACGATATGATCTTCGAAAAAGAAGATGTGCACAACGCCATTAAAAATATTGATAAAGGAATACTATGCGGCGATGCCGACTATTGCAACATCATGCACGCAGACGGCGCAGGGACAAAGTCGTCGTTAGCCTATGCCTATTGGAAAGAAACCGGCGACATGAGCGTATGGAAAGGCATCGCGCAAGATTCCCTCATCATGAATCTCGACGATTTGCTGTGCGTGGGCGCAACCGACAATATTTTGCTGTCGTCGACTATCGGACGCAACAAGCGTCTGGTTTCCGGAGAAGTCATAGCCGCCATAATCAACGGGACCGAAGAACTTTTGGCAGAATTGCGAGAACTTGGTATTGGGATATATAGTACCGGCGGAGAAACAGCCGACATTGGCGACCTTGTTCGCACCATTGTTGTCGACAGCACCGTCACTTGCCGTATGCGCAGAGACGAAGTAATCGACAATGCGCATATTGCTGCCGGCGATGTCATTGTCGGATTGGCATCTTTCGGCAAAGCCATTTACGAAAAAGAATACAATGGAGGGATGGGCAGCAATGGCCTACATCCGCCCGACACGACGTATTTGACAAGTATGTGGCAAAAAAATATCCGGAAAGCTACGACAACAACTTGCCGGACGATCTCGTATATTCCGGAAAGCTAAAACTCACCGAACCTGTTCCGGAAACAGGATTAACAGCAGGGAAATTGGTCCTTTCCCCCACTCGCACCTATGCGCCTGTCATCAAAAAGATATTGGACGCCATGCGCCACGATATTCATGGCATGGTACATTGCAGCGGAGGCGCACAAACAAAAGTGATGCATTTTGTCGAACACAAACATGTGATCAAAAACAACCTATTCCCCATCCCGCCATTATTCCGCATCATTAAGGAACAATCGGGAACTGACTGGCAAGAGATGTATAAAGTTTTCAACATGGGGCATCGCATGGAACTTTATGTTGCCCCGGACAAAGCACAAGCAATCATCGACATCTCCAAATCATTTGGAATCGATGCTCGAATCGTCGGCTATGTAGAAGATTCTCCAACCAATAAATTGACATTGCAAACGGAATACGGAGATTTCACATATTAACGCGCATGAGCAAGCAAATCCATCTCCTTTTTGTCTTGCCTGACAATATTCTGCACGCTTTTCACTTCCTGCAATAGGAAGCAACCAAGCGAGACGAATATTGACTATTCTTTGCCCGACACATTGGTTGTCGGAACGCTTTATAGCCCGACATCATATTTTTTATACAAAGGAGATTTGATGGGATACCACTACGACCTTATTTCTCAATTTGCAAAAAGATAAGAATATCCCCATCAAATTTAAAGTGATGAGAAACATGGGGGCATTATTGTCATTGCTTGATTCCGCAAAAAATCGACATCATTGCCTATAATGTCCCTGCCACGGCCGAATACAAAGACAAAATGCGCCATTGCGGATTTGAAAACATCACCACCCAAGTGTTGGTACAGCCGATATATCCGAATGTCGCTCCTATTTCCGATGTCACACAGCTTGTCGGGAAAGAAATATACGTTGAAAAAATTCAAAATATGAATCCCGATTGAAAAATTTAAATAACGAATTGGGCGGTGGCATCCGGATTAAACCCATCGGTAAAGACACTTTGATGGCAGAAGACCTAATCGAAATGGTTGCAGAAGGCCGCATTCCTTTGACAATCGTAGATAGCGACATCGCCCAACTCGACCACACCTACTACCCCAATATCAATGTCAGCCTTAAAGTCAGTTTTCCGCAAAAATCTTCTTGGGCAGTCGGGAAAAACAACCAACAATTAGCAGAAATAATCGACAAATGGGCTTCCGAGAAAAATGTGATTCAAATCGTCAAAAAAAAACAAAATTATTTCCGCCATTATTTTTGCAAAAAACAATCGATTGGGATTCAAAAAATAAATCGAATCACGATCCCAAAATCTTGGGCCGGAGCGAAAGGCTTGATGCAATTGATGCCGGCACGGCTCGCAATTATGGATTGTCGCCGGAAGAAATCACCAATCCCGAGAAAACATAGAAGCTGCCACAAAGTCTATTCGCGATTTAAACAAGTCGCTAAAAAAATATGTGCCCGACGATGCCGAACGCATCAAATTCATTCTTGCAGCCTACAATTCCGGCATTGCGCATATTTACGACGCGATAGCATTGGCAAAAAAATACGGAAAAATCCTCAAATTTGGCACAGCAATGTCAGCGAAGCACTTTAATGAAATCCAATACAACGATGATGCAAATATGGATATTTCCGTGGCAAACAAACTGTCAGCTATGTCAATGAAGTTTCGCAAACATACGACATATTTTGTCAAGCCATTAAATAAAATCATTGGTGTCCGCTAAAACTTATCAATCTATAAAAACCATGCCTGCAACGCCGGCAAACAGGCGTTGCGAATGTCCTTTTTGAGCAGCCAAGCCCCGTCAGTCGAAAAGAGACAATTCCGGAGGCTGTTCTTTTGCCTCTTCGAGGATTTTGGCCCAATCCTTTTCCGGGTTCTCAAAAAAGGTGTAGCAGTTCACGTAATACATCAGCATAATCCTGACCAGCGTGGCCAGCCCCGAGAAACTCCACGGGCGCTTGATGCGTTTTTGCAACACCATGAGCAGCAGGTTGGCGATAAGCGTCACCCATACCTGTATCTTTATGGCATTGGCGCTTTCCCCATAGAAATACCTCAGCGGGAAGTTTTGTTTCAACTGCTTGAACAGCAGTTCTATTTCCCATCTCTTGCGGTATATGGCGATTATTTCCGCCGCATCCATCTCCATGTCGTTCGTCAGCAGCGAGACAAGCCTTGGTTTCTTCCCGTTGACGTCGGGATACGTGATTATTCTCGCCTTGTGCCGTATCTCGTCTCCCCCTTTGGCGCGCTTGGTGAATACGGCATGCCGCACCCTGGCCTCCATAAGGCCTTCCGGAAGCATGATCATCGTGTCCGAAACAGTTTCATGGACAAGGTTCTTCTTCATTTTCGTGACATAAACGACGCCCTGCCGTGTCAGCTCTTCAAACTTCGAGTAGTCGACATACGCCCTGTCCATCGCGATGATATCGCCATCGGCATAACTGGAGGGCTTGAGCATGAAGCCGTCGTTGGTCGCGGCGGAGGTGAAACGGATGTCTGACGGGACTCCCTCGTTGGCATGGATGTTCATGTGGACTTTCAGCCCGCCTTTCTTCTTCCCCGACTTCGGATGCCGCCCCACGCCCTTGAATATGAGATTGGAGAACAGCGTTATCGTGGTGGAGTCGATGATTTGCAGGCGTTTGAGCCATGCCGGCGCCTGCCTTCCGCGGCTGTCCGAGGAAAGCTCGCCCTTGTACCTGTCGTACAAACTGCGGTAGGCGAGCTCGAACACCCGCTCCGGCCTGCGGGCGTTGGCATCGGACAGGGTGCTGCGGCGGGGCATCATCCTTATGCCCAAATGCGACAGCTTGCGGGCTTCGGGAGCCATGGTGTCGCAGATTTCCCGCAAAGAGTCGAAACGCCTGATGACGGCATAAAGCATCACGACCAGATGCTGCCAAGCATCGAAGTGCTTCACGTAGCGTTCGCCACCGCTTTCGCGGCTGAACTCGAGAATTTCAGGCTTGGACATCAAGTTTATCAGCTGTCCGACACATTGCCAAATCCGGAAATGGCAACCGTCTTGCCTTTGATGTCATCGCCTATGCGATGCAACATATTCTGTACGAAATAAAGTGCTCCAAACCCTGTTGCTTCCGGACGAATCCGAGAACCGCCGAAGTCCAAGCCTTTTCCCGTAAATGTACCCGTATTTTCACGAGCAAGCTTTTTATACATGCCGTACATGTAACCCACTTCGCGTCCGCCGACACCGATGTCGCCTGCCGGAACATCGCGATCCGGCCCGAGGTTGCGCCACAATTCAAGGATAAATGCTTGACAGAAACGCATTATTTCTTTATCAGATTTGCCGCGAGGGTTGAAATCCGAACCGCCCTTAGCACCTCCCATCGGAAGCGTTGTTAATGCATTTTAAAAGTCTGTTCAAATCCCAAGAACTTCATAATCGACAAATTGACAGAAGCATGGAATCTGATTCCGCCTTTATACGGGCCAATCGCATTGTTGAATTGGACACGATAACCGAGATTCGTTTGCACTTCGCCTTTGTCGTCAGTCCAAAGCACACGGAACGTGAAAATACGATCCGGCTCAACCATTCGTTCTACAATTTTAGCGCTTTCAAATTCAGGATGTTCTTCATAAACATCCTTTACTGAAAGCAACACTTCTTTGACAGCCTGCAAATACTCCTTTTCGCCGGGGTGTTTGGCTTGAAGATCCGATAAAATTTTATCTACATTCATAGTCCATTAGATTAATATGGTATCTTATTGTTATCTACTATTGCAAATATAATCACTTATTCCTGTCTCGAACAAGAAAAAAACAATAAATTTTACTCCAAATTGCAGCATTTTGCCATTTTTATCCTTTCATAAGCTGATGCATAATCCAATACAAGCACTCCACTTTTGTTTATTTTTAGCATTTT
>VOFD01002479.1_pt1 | contig 13999 bp, 15 predicted proteins | sample 5384101 | NCBI WGS metagenome assembly VOFD01 (sample SAMN12384723, study PRJNA508395) | human gut metagenome | isolation source: healthy gut C | host: Homo sapiens
GTCGGGGAATGTCCAGGTCCGAGCAGTCAGGGATGTAGGAGAAGTTCTTGTCCGCGGAGGAGGCGACGATCTTCACCTCACCGTACTTCTGGGCCTCCTTGATGGCCTTCTTTGACCAGTTGCCGGTCTCCACATAGCAGGCCACGCCGTTCTTCATCAGATTCATGGGCACCATGGCGAACTGGACGGTGCCGCCGCCCTGAACAAAGAGGACCTTATAATTGTCGGGGATACCCATCAGCTGCGCAGGTCCGCCTCCGCCTCGTCCCGGATCTGCTGAAAGACCTTGGAGCGGTGGCTCATCTCCATCACGCACATGCCGCTGCCCCGGTAATTCATCATTTCGGCGGCAATCTCCTCCAAGACCTCCTCCGGCATCATAGCGGGACCGGCGGAGAAATTATAGGTTCTGCCGTACTTCATATCTGTTTCCTCCAAACATTTCGTAATGATTTGGCATTCTCTTGGCTAAATGCCTGTTCATTTCCAGTATAGCACAGAATTGGAAAGAATCAACAGAAAAAGTGGGTCCAAAGGCAAAGAATTTAAAATCGTAAAAATTTTTAAAATCCAGCCTGTAAAAGAAAAATAATTGCGGACAGCTCCGAAGAAAAAGTTTTAACGAAAACACAAAAATTTTGCAAAAAATTTTTTAGTATTTCAAAAATTGTTGAAGAAAATTTGCAAATGTCCTGTAAATTCGTAAAAAAATTGCCATTGGTATGACCTCTTGGCGGGATCAAGCAATTTTGGGAGGGAGCGCCGCGCACTGCGGCGGCAGGGAGATGAGATGAATCGGACTTGGATTGAATTGGACAGGGAGGCCCTGGCCCACAACATCCGGCGCTACCAGAGCCTTCTGCCAGCGGGCTGCCGGATCATGGGCGTGGTGAAGGCGGACGCTTACGGACACGGGGCGCGGGCGGTGGCCGCCCAGCTGTGGGAGCTGGGCATCCGCCACTTTGCCACTGCCACGCTGGACGAGGCGGTCCAGCTGCGGGAGGCCGGCATCCAGGGGGAGATCCTGATCCTGGGATACAGCGCCCCTGCGTATTTCCGCCTGCTGGCAGAGCACGGGCTGACCCAGACCGCCACCTGCCCGGACCACGCCGCCCAGCTGGAGACCTACTGCCGGGAGAACGGCGTGCGCCTCAAGGTACATATCGCAGTGGACACGGGTATGCACCGCATCGGATTCCTGCCGGAGGACCTGGACGCCATCCGGCGGGTGTATGAGAACGGCGTCCTGCAGGTCACCGGCATCTACTCCCACCTCTGCGTGGCGGACACGGACGAGGAGGAACATGTGGACTTTTCCCGCCGGCAGGCGGAGACCTTCAAAAGCGTGGTGGAGTCCCTCCAGGCCCGGGGTGTGGAGCTGGGGACGGTTCACCTTCTGAGCAGCTATGCGGCGGTGAACTACCCGGAGTACGCCTATGACTACGCCCGCCTGGGCATTTTGATGTTTGGCGTCAAGAGCAGCCCGGCGGACTACCTGCGGGAGGACCTGCAGCCCATGCCGGTCATGACCCTGAAGGCCCGGATCACCTCTGTGCGGGAGATCGGACCCGGGGAGACGGTGAGCTACGGCCGGATCTTCCGGGCGGAGCGGCCCACCAAGGTGGCCTCCGTCTCCATCGGCTACGCCGACGGGATCCCCCGCTGTCTCAGCGGCGGAAAGCTGCGGGCCATCGTCCGGGGACAGTACGCCCAGGGGATCGGCCGGATCTGTATGGACCAGCTGATGCTGGACGTCACCGGCATTGAAGATGTCCGGGTGGGGGACGAGGTGGTGTTCATCGGCCGCCAGGGGGACTGTGTCATCTACGCAGAGGAGCTGGCGGAGAACGCCGGCACCATTACCAACGAGCTGTTCAGCCGCCTAGGCGCCCGGGTGGAGGGCGCTGCTTCCGGCAGGAGGCCTGAGTGAGATGTGAGGCCGCGGAGCGGCTTTGCATAGATCAGAAACCAAGCGGGGGCCGGGCCGGCCAGCGGAACGGTGCCTGCGGAGAAAGGAGGAAGAGAGATGGAACGGTATGTGGAGTGCGAGAGCCGCGGCTTGACCCTACGGGGGATGCTGCATGTGCCGGACCAGCGGCCGGGGAAAGTACCCTTTGTGATCCTGTTCCACGGCTTCTGCGACGACCGGAACGAGATCAACTTCGTCCACACGGAACTCTCCCGCAGGCTCTGCCAGGAGGGGATCGCCAGCGTGCGGTTCGACTTTGCCGGCAGCGGCGAGAGCGACGGCCGTTTCGAGGACATGACCGTCTCCAGTGAGGTGGAAGACGGCCTTGCCATCTTGGACTATGTCAAGAGTCTGGACTTTGTGGACCAGAGCCGGATCGCGATCCACGGCCTGAGCATGGGGGGATGTGTGGCCTCCATGGTGGCGGGCCTGCGGGATGCGGACGTGTGCGCCCTGAGCCTGTGGTGCCCGGCGCCGGACGTGGTCTACAACATGAAGCACAAGATGCTCTGCGGCGTGGATGTGTCTGACATCGAGGAGAAGGGCTACGCAGACTACGAGGGCCTGCGGGTGGGCCTGGGCTTCTATCAGGATGCCTTGGAGCTGGATCCTTACGCCGTGGCGGCCAAATTCACCAAGCGCGTGAATCTGGTACGGGGATGAGGACGTGACGGCCTCCATCCACTGTTCGGAGCGGTACAAGGAGATCTATGGCGACCGGGCGGCATTTCTGGTCGTTCATGGCGCGGAGCATCGCTTTAAATCCTGCGCGTTTCGGGCCGCCCGGATGGACTCGGCTCTGGCATTCCTGACCCGGGAGCTGCTGGGCTGAACGGAGGACTCCCCCGGCGCCGGAGACGGTCCCCGCCGCCGTACAATCTAGAAGGGAGAAACGAGAATGGATAAGACAAAGACAGTCAAGACGCGGAAGACCCCAACTCCGGCTTTCGCCGTGATCTCCTTCCTGGTGATCGTGGCCGTGCTGGTGGCGCTCATCAACCTGGGCGTGGACACCACTATGTCCGTGTTCATCGCGGCCCTGATCGCCGTGGTAATCGCGCTCCTGCTGGATATCCCTTGGGCGGATGTGGAAAGGACGCTGCTGCGAGTGGTGTCCGACTGCATCCCGACATTTTTGATCGTCATCATGGTGGGCATGCTGGTGGGCATCTGGATGGCCGGCGGCACGGTCCCGGCCCTGATGTACTACGGCATGAAGCTGATCTCCCCGAAGATCCTGGTGCCCCTGGCCTTCGTCCTCAGCGGGCTGACGGCGGAGTTCACCGGAACCTCCTTCGGCAGCGTGGCCACCATGGGCATCGCCCTGGTGGGCGTGGCCTCCACTACTTCCATCCCGGTACCGCTGGTCATCGGCGCGGTGGTCTGCGGTGCCTGGTTCGGCGACAAGATGTCCCCTCTGTCCGACACCACCAACCTGGCCTCCGGTGTCAGCAGGGTTCCCCTGTATGACCACATCGGGTCCATGATGTACACCACTGTCCCTGCTGCTGTGGTGGCGCTGGTGCTGTTTACCGCCGCCGGCCTGATGCACAGCGGCGGCGAGATGGATACGACTCGCGCCAACCTGATCTGCGACACCCTGGCGGAGCACTTCAACCTCAATCCCATCCTGATCCTGCCCGCCATCCTGGTGCTGCTGGTGTCGGTGTTCAAGCTGCCGGCCCTGCTGGGTATGGGCCTCACTGTGGTGGTCAGCATCGTCTTCGCTCTGGTATTTCAGGGCGTGGGCTTCGTGGATCTGATGAACTACGCGGCCAGCGGCTTCTACATTGACACCGGCGTGGACATCGTGGATCCCATGCTCAACCGCGGCGGCATCACCAGCATGACCGGCCTGCTCATCACCTTCATGGTGGCCAGCGTCATGGGCGGCATTGTCACCGCCACCGGTATCCTGGACGTGCTGGCCAAGGACGTGCTGCTGAAGTTCATCAAGAGCCGCGGCGTCCTGGTGGACCGTCACTCTGATCTACTGCTACATCGTCAACTTCCTCACTGCCGGCGGCCAGACCGTGGCCATCATTGTCACCGAGCAGACCTTCGAGGACGCCTATGAGCGCATGGGCATCCACCGCAGAGTCCTTTCCCGTACGCTGGAGGATGCGGGGACCCTGAGTGCACCCATCGTCCCCTGGGGCGTTGCCACGCTGTATGTGATGGAGGTACTGGGCTGCGGCACGGAGTATATCCCGTATTGCTGGTTCATCTTCATTGTACCCATCTTCTCCATCCTCTGTGCCTTCTCCGGCTTTGGTATATGGGACAAGGACGGCAACAAGATGTGGGGCAGGAAAAAGGCTGCTGCAAAGTGATTGAGTCTGCCTGACAATACGGGCCGGCCCGATTTTCGGGCCGGCCCTTTTCGCGCGGCGCACCATGCCTGTTGCAAAGAACGGCCGCCTGCCGTATAATATTTCCATTGCAAGCACGGCCCGCCCTTCGGCGGCGGGGAAGGGAAGTGAACGGATTGGAAAAGGAGCATGGCCACACCCACGTGGGCCTTTACGTCCAGGCCATGGCCAAGTGGCTGGCGGTGGCGATGGTCACAGGGGTGTTCTGCGGCGTGGTGGGGTCCCTGTTCCACATCGGTGTGGAGCGGGCCACGGAGCTGCGGGAGCAACATCCGTGGCTGCTGTGGTGTCTGCCGGCGGCGGGACTGGTGATCGTGGCCTTCTACAAGCTGACAAAGACGGAGGGCCAGGGCACCAATGACATCATCGAGGCGGTGCATCACGGAAAGCCGCTGACCATCTGGCTGCTGCCTGCCATTTTCCTGGGCACGGTGCTGACCCATCTGTGCGGCGGCAGCGCCGGCCGGGAGGGGGCGGCCCTCCAGATGGGCGGCACCATCGGCCGCCATGCGGGGAACCTTTTCAATCTGGACGACCGGGACCTGCGCACCGCCACCATGGCGGGCATGGCGGCCTTTTTCGCCGCCCTGTTCGGCACACCCCTCACCGCCACCGTGTTTGCCATCGTGGTCATCAGCATCGGCGTGATGTATCATGCTGCGCTGATTCCTTGCCTGACGGCCTCCCTGGTGGCGTACTGGATTTCTGTGGAGTTGGGGGTGGCGCCCACCCGCTTCGCTGTGGCGGCGCCGGCGCTGGAGAAGCTGATGCTGCTGCGGGTGGCGGTGCTGGGCGTAGGCTGCGCCCTGGTGTCCGTTCTGCTGTGCAGGCCCCTGCACTTTGCGGAGCATCAGATGAAGAAGCGCCTGCCCAATGCCTGGCTCCGCGTCCTTGTCGGTGGCGGTGCGGTCATTGCCCTGACATACCTCTGCGGGACCCGGGATTACAACGGCGCGGGCATGGATCTCATCACCGCCGCCGTAGAGCAGGGCTCCGCCCGGCCGGAGGCGTTTCTGCTGAAGATGCTGTTCACCGCGGTGACGCTCTCCGCCGGGTTCAAGGGCGGCGAGGTGGTACCCTCCTTCTTTGTGGGGGCCACGTTCGGCTGTGTGGCGGGGCCGCTGCTGGGGATTCCGGCGGGGTTTGCCGCGGCGCTGGGGCTGGCGGCGGTGTTCTGCGGGGCGACCAACTGCCCGCTGGCCTCCATCTTCCTGTCCGTGGAGCTGTTCGGCGACGGCGGGCTGCTGTATTTCGCCCTGGCCTGCGGCATCAGCTACATGCTTTCGGGCTACAATCGGGCTGTACTCCAGCCAGACCATCGTCTACCCAAGCTGAAGGCCCAGTATATCAATGTCCGCACCAACGCCTATCACGCCGGTGAGCCGGTGGCCCCCTTCCAGCAGGGAGGCGGGGAAGAGACGGAGAGGGATTGAGCACGTGCATTTTGGAAAAGGGACGGCCGCTCACAGGGCGGCCGTCCCTTTCTAAAAATGTGTTCACACCGGCGGAGCAGGATGAATGGCTCCGCTCAGGCATAGAATGAGAGCGGTGATGCGATGATGGAACTTTCCTGTGATCCGCTGGCCCTGACCACCGCTGTCAACACCCTGGCGGTCTCTCTGGCTGCCCGGCTGAACGACGAGGACCTGGAGCTGACAGCGGCGCTGCTGGTTCAGCTGGGAGAGACGCTGGAGACGATCTCCGTCCAGCGCCGCCGGACCCGCGGCGGGAGATAGCGGCTTACTGTACCGGGCCTGTCAGCTCAGTGGGACAGGACTCGCCTGCGGCCATCTGACAGACGCCACCGATGCCGCAGTCCACCATGCTGGACACGGCGGCATCGGTGTAAAAGGCCATGTGCTGGGTCATGATGACATTGCGGAATTGGTGGAGATAGAACCAGTTGCGGTTGGGCAGGATGTCCACCCGGTGATCGGCATGGATGATGCCCTCGTCCCCCTCGGCGGTGTCCATGCCCAGGGCGCCGATCTTTCCCGTCTCGATGCCCTCGATCAGGGCCTCAATGTCCGCCAGCTCGCCCCGGGAGCAGTTGATGATCACCACGCCGTCCCGCATTTTGGCGATGGACTCCCGGTTGATGATGTGGCGGTTGGAGTCCAGCAGAGGCATGTGGAGGGTGATGACATCCGACTGGGCCAGCAGGGTGTCGAAGTCCACATAGGTGACCTGGGGTTCCACTGCCGGGTTGTGCCGCAGGTCGTAGGCCAGGATCCGGCAGCCGAAGCCGGAGAGATTGCGGATGACCTGGGCGCCGATGCGCCCGGTACCGATGATGCCGATGGTCAGATCCTTCATCTCCCGGCCCTGGAGGCCTGCCAGAGAGAAGTCGTTCACCTGCCCGCGCCACAGCGCCTGCTTGTAGTGGCGCAGGCACATGAGAATCAGCATCACAGTGAAGTCCGCCACGCCGTTGGGATCATAGCGGGCATTGCACACCCGCAGGCCGATGGCGTGCGCATGATCTAGGTCAATGTGGTCGTAGCCGATGGTGCGGGTGGAGAGATACCGGATGCCGAGGGCGTGATAGGCATCCAGCAGGGCCGCGTCGATGCACCCCTGGCCCAGGATGGAGACGCCGGCGCAGCCGGCGGCCAGAGAGGCGTTCTCCAGCGTGGGCACCGCGTTGTGACGGCCAGCTCCACTCCGTGGAGCGCCGCCTGCTTCTCCAGGTCCGCCCGTTCGTCCGGGCGGGCCTCATGGACCATAATTTTCATAGATTCCTCCAACAGGTGGCCCCGTCAACCCTTCAGCAGGCGGCGGGCCACCTCCACATTCTTCTGCTCCATGGCCTGCAGGTTCCGCACGGCGGCGGCCTGGGCCTCCGGGTGGGCCGCCTGGGCCACGCACTGGTCGATCATGGCGCAGAGATTCTGCCCGGTCAGCTCTGCCAGATCCACGAACTGCTCCTGTCCGATATACCGCAGGAAGGCGGAGACCTTGGGGTCGTAGACAACGCCAGCCAGAGGGATGCCCTGGCCTGCGGCGAAGATCAGCGCATGGAGCCGCATGGACACCACAGCCTCCATCCGGCTCAGGGCGCCGATGATGGTGCCGGCACCGCCGGCGTCGTCCAAGAAGTAGTGGGGGATCGTCAGTCCGCGGGCGGCCAGCTGGCCCGCACCGGGGTCCAGATGCTTTTCCACCGCCGCGAACACCGGTGTCAGGCCATAGGTCCGGTAGGCGTATTCCGCCGCCGCGCCGAAGAGGGGGGCCTTCTCCTCAAAGCCCTTCCACCGGCGCAGGGCGAAGCAGATATATTTCCCATGGGGCGGGATACCGGCGCGAAGCAGCACACTGTCGGTCTCGTCCTCCGGGGCCTTCTGCAGGATCAGCGCCGGGTCCGCAGTCAACAGGACCTCCGGCTCCGTCACCCCCATGGCCCGCAGTTCTTCCAAAGAGTCCGGCTCCCGCAGGGTGATGACATCCACATATTTGTTGATGATCTTCGCGGCCAGACTCCGGTGGCTCTCCCGGGTGACGGGGCCGATGCCGCAGCCATACATCTGCACCCGGCAGCCGGCCCGTTTTGCCGCCCGGATGTTATAGAGATAGAACCACAGGGAGCGGCGGGAGGTGACGTCCTGAATGAGGCTGCCGCCGCCGTTGATGTACAGGCGGCTGTTCCACATGGCGGTGTGCCAGGCCAGGAAGTTGGAACGGTGCACCGCCCGCACCCGGTAGGTGAGCCGGGTGCTCCTGGGGTCCTTGCTCAGGACCGTCATGGGCATGTCCGGATCGATGGCGCGCATCTCCTGAAGGATGGCCTCCAAAATGGCGTCGTCGCCGGCGTTGCCCCGACCGTAAGCGCCGCAGATCACCACGCCGTCCCGGGCGGAGGAGCGCCGCCGGTGGCGGCGGAGGATGGAGGCGTATATCTGCAGCTGGGTGGACACGGTCTTTTGAATAGAGAACTGGGTGGACGCCTTCTGGTAGAGCTTTTCCCCCATCTTGCCGGCGCAGATGCATCGTCTTTGCCCAGGGCGGACAGATCGTTGCCCAGGGCTTGCCAGTCGCCGGGCTGGAAGAGGTAGCCGTTCACATCCTGGTCGATGAGGTAGGGGATACCTCCCACGGCGGTGGCCACCGTGGCCAGATGAAATCTCGCGCCCCCTCGGTCAGGGCGTAGGGGAAGGTCTCGGACAGGCTGGTCAGGGCGTTGATATCCAGAGCGGCGTAGAACCGGTCCATGCCGCCGCTGATCCATCCGGCGAAGCACACCTGCCGCTCCACGCCCAGCTCTCGCGCCAACGCGCTGAGCTTGTCCCGCTCCGGCCCATCGCCGGCGATGAGCAGCCGCAGTCGGGGGCACTTGGCGTGGCCCGCGGCGAAGCCCCGCATCAGAGTGGCCATGTCCTTCACGGGATTGATCCCGGGCAGCGATGCCCACCACCACGGAATCCCCATCCACGTCCGCTCCCAGCTGCCGCAGGTAGTCCAGGCGGTCCCCCTGGGGGGCGGGGGCGTGAAGTCGATGCCGTTGTAGATGGTGTAGAGCCGGTCCGCGGTCAAGCCACGGGAGATCAGCAGATCCACCATGGCATCGGAGACGCCGATCCGGTAGTCCAGCTTGCGCAGGGCCCAGGCGTTGATGGTGCCGAAGGTGAGATGGCTCAGAGGACGGCCCATATAGTCCAGCCGGTAGTCACTGTGGACGGTGGTCACCACCGGCAGCCCGGTGTCCGGCGCAGCAGGGCGCCGATCATATTGGCCCGGGAGCCGTGGCAGTGGATGAGCTCATAGCCGCCCTCCCGGATATAGGCCGCCAGCTTCCGCCGGGTGCGGAAGACGTTGTTGCCCTCACAGATCATGGTGGGAATGCCCATCTGGCGGGCCTCCTGGGCGAAGGGGCCCTCCCGGAAGCACACCAGCTGGGCGTGGATGTGTTGGTTCAGATTTTGCAGCAGGCTCAGCACGTGGGTCTTGGCACCGCCGGAGTCGCCGCCGCTGATGAGATGAATGACCTTCATGGAATGCCTTTCTTTCCGCTTTCCGCAAATAGGGGTTGTGAAATCGCGAGAAATATTATACAATACGAACCAGATATTGTCCAGACGACAAACGCCAAATACAGGCGCTTCCGCGCCTTTTACGGAGGAGACCATGGAAGAAAAAGCAAAGCGCATCGGAAATTCAACATCATCGACATCATCGCCGTGATTTTGATCGTGGCGGTGGTGGCTTTTGGCGCCTGGAAGCTGCTGGGCAGCAGCGGCGGCACCGCCGCCGAGGACGGCGGCATGGTGAAGGTCACCTATGTGGTCAAGTGCGAGGGGGTCCCGGCGGAGCTGTATGAGACCTGCCAGGCCCATCTGCCTTCGCCGCTGATGGCATCTGGCGACCTGGTGGGCGGCCAGATCGAGAGCGTGGAAAAGGAACCCTATTATGTTCTGGGGCCTGACGGACAGTGGGTGGAGGACCCGGAGCATGTGACGCTGCTCTTCACCGCCACCACGGAGACCCCCACCGGTGAGGTGATGACCACCAAGGTGGGAGACCAGGAGGTCCGCATCGGCAAAACGGACTATATTCTCAAGAGCGAGTTCATTGAGTTCTCCGGCGGCACCATCGTGGATGTCCAGTGGGAGGGACTGGCAGGAGAGTAACAGAAACGCATGAAAAGCAGAACAGGCGTCCGCCTCATTCCAAATGAGGCAGACGCCTGTTTTTCAGTTGAACGCACAGCTCTTTTTACGTCTATGGGCTGTCCACCTGCAGAAGGGGCTTATCTCCACGCCTTCCAGGCGTCCCGGTTCAGCATGTTGGCGGGCATTTCACCGCTCCGTGCCTGCCGGATGCTACTGGGAAAAAGGAATCCTGTTTTTCGTGCAGTTTCACGCCGCCAAGATCCCCTGCTGTGTACGGCGCGAGGATTACGTTGAGGAGCGCCCTCAGCCAGCTTGCTTGGGAAAATGGCTCTGCCTCAAAGACATCCGGGCAAGCGCCGGCGATCTGATGGTCGCTTAAAGCCTCGATCAGGACCTCTTCGTGAACGATCCCTCTTGGCCATATTGACCAGAAAAGCAGACGGCTCTATCTTCGCCATACCCGGCCCCGGTTTGAATCATCCGCAGCTTCAGAGCCTTGTCCCCAAAAAGAGGGAATCGGGATGTGTTCCGGGATGAGCGCATCCGCACTCTGCAACGGACAGATCCGATTCGGTGATAAAAACCTCCCGGTCAGCGGGAAGGAATGCCCTGATCTGCGTGTCTGTGGCCGCAGGGAAGCGCCCGATGATGACGAGATTCATGGACGAGTGCTCACAGGGAGTTCTTGCCCCGGGCCATATACTTGCCCGCCGGCGCCTCCACCAGGACCTTTCCGTTTTCCACGGAGAGCTGCCCCCGCAGCCACACCTGGCGGATGCCGCCGGCGGTGACGAAGCCTCGTAGGGGTTGTAGTCCACGTTGGCCACGCAGTCGTCGGCCCGGATCACATGGCTGGCGCCGGGATCATAGACCACGATGTCGGCGTCGCCCCCGGGCCGCAGCACGCCCTTGCGGGGGAACAGGCCGTACAGCTTGGCCGGGTTCTCACTGAGGAGCTGGCACATCTTGGCGGCGCTGATGCGGCGCTTGGCCACGCCGTAGGAGAACATCAGCTCGCCCACGGGTCTCCACACCAGGCAAACCGCCGGGGATCTTGGTGAAGTCCTCACGGCCCATGTCCTTCTGGGCCAGAGTGAAGGAGCAGTGGTCTGTGGAGACGGTCTGGATCTCGCCCCGGCGCAGGGCTTTCCACAGGTACTCCTGCTCCGCCTTGTCCCGCAGGGGCGGGGCGCACACATACCGGGCCGCGGCGGAATAGTCTTCGTTGAAATACACGGACTCGTCCAGCAGCAGATACTGGGGGCAGGTCTCCACATAGACCTTCTGGCCCCGCTTCCGGGCGGCCGCTACCTCCCGCAGGGCCTCCCGGTTGGTGAGGTGGACGATGACCACCGGCGCGTCCGCCGCCTGGGCGATCCGCAGCAGGCGGCTCACCGCCTCCGCCTCCAGATAGGGGGGGCGGGTGCGGGGATGGGAGGCGGGGGAGAGCTCGCCGGCGGCCTTCCGCTCGGCGATCATGCCGTCGATGACGCCGGCGTTTTCGCAGTGGAAGCCGGCGATGCCCCCCAGGCGCTTCAGCTCCTTCAGGGCCCAGTACATGTCCCGGTCGCCGATCATCATGGCGGGGTAGGTCATATACATTTTAAACGAGGAGATGCCCTGGGCGAACATGTCCGGCAGCTCGGCGCGGATGGATTCGTTCCAGTCGTCGATGGTCATGTGGAAGCCGTAGTCGCAGAAGGCGCGGCCGTCGGCCTTCTGGTGCCACAGGTCCAGGCCATAGTGAAGAGATTCCCCCTTATTGGGGCAGGCGAAGTCGATGATGGTGGTGGTGCCGCCCCGAAGTGCTGCCCGGCTGCCGGTATAGAAGTCATCGGCGGTGGTGGTGTTTGCCACGTCCAGGTCAAAGTGGGTGTGGGCGTCGATAAAACCGGGGAAGAGGAAACAGCCGGAGACATCCACCTCCCGGTCTGCGGCTTGAGGTCCCCGGCCCACCCAGGCGATCTTCTCGCCGTCCAGCAGCAGGTCGGCCCGCCGCTGCCCGGCGCCGGTGATGATGGTCCCGCCCTTGAGCAATGTTGTCATAAATAACCTCCTGTGTGTCTGCGGCACGATGCGGCCGCCCGGCGGCAGGCTGCCGGGAAGCTCCAGCAGACGCTTTTTTTCAGTATAACACCCGCCGCAAAGGGGAATGCCAGAAGTGCGGGTAGAAAAAAAAATTGCGCTTCTTCTACAAAAAATGTGGGATATTTCTGGTAGTTTTTTGAAAAATCCGCGAAGTCCCCTCTGTCCATTTTTTCCAGATGTGCTATACTATATCCATACCACGGGAGGTCATCTCCCGCGCTTTCAGAGGAGGTAAAAGAATGAAAAAGAAAGTCTTGTCCCTGCTGATGGCGGTGGTCATGACGTTCTCCCTGGCTGTCACCGCCAATGCGGCGGAGGAGACGGCACAGGATCTGGACGGCGACATCGTCATCCTGCACACCAATGATGTGCATGGCGCCATCAGCGGCTATGCCAAGGTGGCGGCGCTGAAGGACGCCTACGAGGCCCGCGGCGCCTACGTTCTGCTGATGGACGCCGGTGACTTTATCCAGGGCGATCCCACCGTCAGCGTGTCGGAGGGCGCCACCGCCGTGGAACTGATGAACCTGGCGGGCTATGATGTGGCCACTCTGGGCAACCATGAGTTCGACTACGGCTATGAGAACCTCAAGACGATCTGGAGGCGGAGGCCGACTTCACCATTGTGGCTGCCAATGTCCTGTACAACGGTCAGGTGGCCTTTGAGGACAACGTGGTCTTCACCGCCCCCGACGGCACCAAGATCGGCGTTTTCGGCCTGGACACCCCTGAGACTGCAACCAAGGCCCACCCCGCCAAGATCCAGGGCGTGACCTTCCAGGCCGGCCATAAGATGTTCCAGTGCGCGCAGGATCAGGTGGACGCTCTGGAGGCAGAGGGCTGCGAGTACATCGTCTGCCTGGCCCACCTGGGCATCGATGCCGAGTCCACCGGCAACCGCTCCATCGACCTGCTGGAGAAGGTGGACGGCATCGACGTGTTCATCGACGGCCACTCTCACTCCACCATTGAGGACGTCACCAGGCCGCCGCTGGCGGTACCGGGAAGGTGGGCGACACTCTGGTGACCTCTACCGGCACCAAGCTGGAGAGCGTGGGCGTGGTCACCATCGATGCCGACGGCACCATCACCACCGCCACTACCCCCGTTGCCGACCTGCCCGACGGACGCCGACGTGGCCGCCCGGGCCGCCAAGATTCAGAAGGAGATCGACGACGATTACGGCACCGTGTTTGCCAAAGACCGAAGTGGCCCTCAACGGTGAGAAGGAGCCCGGCAACCGCACTGAGGAGACCAATCTGGGCGACCTGATCTGCGACGCCCTGGTCTGGGGCGCTGAGAGAACGGCACTGAGGTGGACGCGGCCGTCACCAATGGCGGCGGCATCCGGGCCAGCATCGCCGCGGGCGACATCACCAAGAAGGACATCAACACCGTGCTGCCCTTCGGCAATGGTACCCACGAACAGCAGGGTCTGGCCGTTCTCGGACAGCTGACGCACGAAGGCATAGGCCTCCTCCAGCTTCTTCACGGTCTTCTGCAGGTCGATGATATAGATGCCGTTGCGCTCCGTGTAGATATAGGGAGCCATCTTGGGGTTCCAGCGGCGGGTCTGGTGACCGAAGTGGACGCCTGCCTCCAGCAGGGACTTCATGGATACGACGTTCTGATTTGCCATGTTGGTTTGTTTCTCCTTTTGATTTTAGTTTGTACCTCCAGCCTCTTCCGCCCTCCGGCCAACCTTGCGGCACCGACCGAAAGTCTGAAGCTGTGCGGATTTACCGCAATATAATACCACGCGGCACGGCATAATGCAAGAAGTTTTTGGCCGTTTTCCGCAGTTTTTTTACTGCTTTTCCCCGGAAATATCCGCAATCAGGGCGGCGGCCAGGCCCTCGATGGCCGCCAGCTGGGGCGCGTGGGCGGCGGAACGGACGGTCACGCTCTCCCCCACCTGCCGCCAGCCCTTCAGGGGCTCCAGCAGGGCGGCCATCTGCCGGGCG
>VOFD01002493.1_pt1 | contig 13999 bp, 13 predicted proteins | sample 5384101 | NCBI WGS metagenome assembly VOFD01 (sample SAMN12384723, study PRJNA508395) | human gut metagenome | isolation source: healthy gut C | host: Homo sapiens
TTGATGTGCAGCAGGCCGAGCGAGCGGTCGTATTTCACCTTCAGGATGTGCGAGTGGCCGCTAATGAACAACCGGGGCGGCTGCCGGAAGATGTCGGGCATCACCGAGCGGTCGTACCGGCCCGGGTAGCCGCCGATGTGCGTCATCCACACGTCCACCTCTTCGCAGCGGAAGCGGTTGTGGCGGGGGAAAAGCTGGCGGATGTCCTGCCCGTCGATGTTGCCCCACACGCCGCGCACGGGCTTGAACGCCTGCAAACGGCGCACCACGTCCATCGACCCCCAATCGCCCGCGTGCCACACCTCATCGCATGTGGCAAAATGCCGGAATACCCGTTCGTCGAGCAGACCGTGCGTGTCCGAAAGCAATCCTATGCGTGTCATGGTCGTTGCCTTATGCGTGCAAAGGTACGGAAAATTTGGAGAAAGCCTCTTGAGGATGGGGGTGTCAAGCGGCAATAGCCTTCCGGCACAAAAGCCGGCCCATAGCCGAAAAGGAATTATCCCAAATCGGCAAATTGCGCAGACGGGAATCAGGTAGTCGGCAGCCTCCTATTCGCTCTCCCTGAGGGAGTCGGAGGGGGTTGTTATCTCCGGCTCTCCCGTGACCAGCAGCTTGGCTTGGGCGTTGTAGTTCAATTGCTTGCCTTTGCGGTCGGCGATGGAAGCTTTCACGTCGAGGTTCTTCTCCTTCACCACCCGGTTGCCGTCGGACAGGCGCAGGAACACGTTGCGCTTCACGTCCATATATACGTGCTTGGCGCGGTACTTCTCCAGCGTGTCGGTCTGCATTTGCAGCAGGTTTACCAACTCAAGCTGCTCGTCGGTCAGTTTGTAGCCGAAGGGGATGTGCAGCTCGCCCTCCAGGCTTTGCGCGATCTTCTCGATGCTCAGCGTGGCGGGGTTCACGTAGAAGAACACTTGCAACTCTATTTTTATGATGCCGATGTAGTTGCGCTTCTCGGTATAGGTCAGCACGTTCAGGTCGCCGATGGAGGTGTAGTCCCATTTATTCGGCTTTTTCACGTTAATCATGTCGGCCATGGAACCGGTGTAGCCACCCCACAGGTAACGGTGCATGGTCAGCATCTGTTCGTCCAAGTCCACCTTTTCGAACACCGGGATGTTGCTTTTTTTGCCCTTCTTCTGTTTCTTGGCCTGCTTGGCCAGCTCGGCGGCGGCCAGTTCGTTCAGTTTGTCGTAGCCCAGCTCCACCTCGTCGGTGGTGTGTTCCCTTACCTGTTCCGGCACCACCACGATGGAGTCGTTATCGCGCGTTCCCGCCTTGGGATATTCTTCCATCGTGCCAATCATCTCGTGGCGCAACAGTTGGCGGTCGTCCTGCGCCCCCTGGTACCAGGAGATGACGTGGTACCGGGCGGTGCGCTCTTGCGGGAAGTCGTGCCGCATCCGTTCCACGAAGCGGGTGAGCACGGCCTGCTTGATTTTGCGGCTCTCCTTGCGCGATATCTTGGCCGACACCTCCGTGCCGTCGAGCAGGATGGGCTGTTCTTCCAGGGTCACGGCCACGGGCGTGTCCGTCCGCAGGCCGGGCAGGGGCATTTCCACCGTGCGGAAGCCGATGAAGGAGAACACGAGCTCGCCCGCTCCGTCCTCGGCAGGGATGTCAAGGGTGAAGGTGCCGTCGTCGGCCGTCACGGTGCCCACGTAGGGGTTGTCTTTCACATAGACCGACACGAAAGGCAGGGGCAGGCCGTTTGCGTCCGTCACCCGTCCGGTGTATTGTGCAGCCAGGCATTCCGTTGCCACCATGAGCGACAGGAAGGCACACCATCCTAAAGCGATATACCGTTTCATAAGTCAGGATATAGTAAAACCGGGACTTCCACCTGCAAATGTACGACTTCTTGTCTTTATTACAAGCGTTAAGGCAGGTTAAGTCTTTGAAAATATGTGTAAGAAGGGGGGGGGCGAAGAAAAGGGGAAAGGAAAAAGGGGGAAAGGGAAAGACCAAGGCCAACGGCCTTGCGGCGTTCAGCATAGGGCAACGCCCTATGAAAAGAGGACAAGAACGTTAGCGGAACTCCAGCATCACCCCTGCGTCTGTCACTTCCAGGCAGGCAGGGTGGCCGAGCAGCAGGGGGTGGTTGTCGTCCACATGCCCGGCGGGGAAGCCGAAGCATACGGGCAGCGAGGGGTTGTCCACCGCGTCGAGTATCTGTTGTTCCAAAGTGACGGGCATGAGGGGGTCGGGGTCTGTGCCCGTGAAGCTGCCCACCACCAGCCCGGCCAGCTGGCGGAACACGCCCCCCAGGCGCAAGGTGCGCAGCAGGCGGTCGATGCGGTAAGGCGACTCGCCCACGTCTTCTATAAACAGGATATTGCCCGCATAAGGCGGTTCGTAGGGCGTGCCCCGCAAGGCGGCAAGCAACGACAGATTGCCCCCTATGAGCAATCCTTCTGCCGTGCCGGGGCGGTTGGCTGCATGGGGCGGCAGCACGTAGGAAGGCCGTTGCCCCGCCAGCACATCGCGCAGTAAGACCACTGAAGAAGCCTCGGGAGGCAATTCGGCCAAAGCACGCGCCATGCCCCCGTGCACCGACACTACCCCCTGCCGCGACAGGACGGCGTGCAAGGCGGTGATGTCGCTGAACCCCACCACCCACTTGGGTTGGCGGAGCTGGGTGCGGAAGTCCAGACGGTCGAGGATGCGCATCAGCCCGTAACCGCCCCGGGTGCACAGGATGCAGCGCACGTGCGGGTCGTCCAACGCCGCTTGCAGGTCGGCAGCCCGCTCGTTGTCCGTGCCAGCAAAGCGTCCGTGAGCCGAACGGGCATACCGACCCTCCACAGGCCGATAGCCCCACCCGGACAAGCGTTGCCGGGCGGCATCCACATAGGCCGGGTCAATTGCACCCGAAGGAAACGAGGCGCACCTCATCGCCCGGGCAAAGGGGTTGTGGGATGAACGTTTGCATGGGGGGAAGCTATGAGCTACGAGCTACGAGCTACAAGCTACGAGCTACGAGCTACGAGCTGCTACGAGCTACAAGCTATTAACTATTAACTATTAACTATTAACTATTAGCTACTAACTATTAACTACTAACTCTATTTACATATCGCGCATCCATCGCACTTCGCGTTGCCGTGGCGGAGGCGTTTTTCCACCAGCAGGCGGATGCGTTCCTGCAAGGAGCCGATGTTGACGTGGCCGACGATGTCCGCCGTGAAGGCGAACATGAGCAGCAGGCGGGCTTCCTCCCGGGAAATGCCCCGCGAGCGGAGGTAGAAGAGGGCTTCTTCGTCCAGCTGCCCGATGGTGGCTCCGTGCGAGCACTTCACGTCATCGGCGTAGATTTCAAGCTGCGGCTTGGTACGCATCCGGGCGTCATGGTTCAGCAGCAGGTTTTTGTTGCTTTGGTACGCTTGCGTCTTCTGCGCGTCCTGCGCCACCACCAGCCGCCCGGTGAAGCCCCCGAGCGAAGTATCATCCAAAATATACTTGAACAGGGAATTGCTGTGGCAGTTCGGCTTGTTGTGCAGGATGGAGGTGAAGTTGTCCACCCGTTGCGCCTGGTCGCACAACGCCATGCCGCACAGCAAGGTTTCACAATGCTCGCCTTCCAGGGCTATTTCCACCAGGTTGCGGGTCATGCCGCTGTGCAGCGTCATGATGTTGGCCAGCACGTTTGAACCTTCCTGCTGCTCCACGAGCAAGGCCGAGAGGTTGGTGTTGCGGTCGTGCGTGCTTTCCAGCTTGTAATGCTCGTAGCAGGCCTGTTCGCCCACGAACACCTCCGTCAGCCGGTTGGCCAGGAAGCGCACCTCGTCCGCCGCATGGTCGCACACCAGCACTTGAGCTTTCGCGCCCCGCCCCAGCACCACCACGTTGTGGCTGTTGGCCATGAAGTCCACGTCCGAACGCATGATGTTCACTATCTGGATAGGCTTGTCGAGCACCACCCCGTCGGGCACGTACACAAAGAAGCCATCCTGCGCAAAGGCCAGGTTGAACGCCAGGAGGCCGTCCTTTTTCTTGCCTGCGAGGCGGGCGTAATAGCGTTCCACCAGCGCAGGCTCGCGCTCCGCCACCTCCCGCAGACTGCCGACGATGACCCCTTCGGGCAGCGGGGCGGCGTTGCGGGCCGGGTAAAACGCATCGTTCACCACGAAATACAAGTAGGAAGCAATGCCCGGCACGCCGCACTTGAACGCCCGGTACGGGTCTGCCGGGATGGTCAGCCGGTTGATGTTCAATCCATAATCCACCGCCAACGGTTCGCGCAAGTCCGTGTACAGGTAATGCTCCTCGCGGTTGGTGGGGAAGCCCAGCTCCTCGAACAAGGCAAACGCCCCGTCGCGGTAGCGGTTGAGCACCTCGGCGGAGTGACGCTTGATGGTCGCCGAATGCTGTTTGTACAGATCTATATATTCTTTTTCCAAAACCATAGATAAATAAAATGAATAACCACAGAGGCACGAAGACACAGAGGAATGTTATAAACACAAAGGTGTCATTTGCTTGCGCAATGCACGGCGACGGGGTTTCTGCAGCTGGGCATTCAAGCGGGTTGTCATCTATAACATTTATACATTGCGGAATGAGTAACTTCACTCTCCCCTTTTGATAAAGGGGAGTGGCTCAAAAGCCGAGGGGTTAGATAAGGCTGCACGTTGTCTAACCCCTCCCCCCTACGGGTACTCCCCTTTATCAAAAGGGGCGAGTGGAGATACCTCGTCCGCCATCAACACATTAGCACATTGGCATATCAGCACATTGCATCAGTCTTTCAACCAGTCGTATCCTTTTTCCTCCAGTTCGAGTGCCAGTTCCTTGCCGCCGGTCTTCACGATGCGGCCGTCGTAGAGCACGTGCACGAAGTCGGGCACGATGTAGTCCAACAGGCGCTGGTAGTGGGTGATGACGATGCTGGCGTTGTCCGGGCGTTTCAGCTTGTTCACCCCGCTGGCCACGATGCGCAGCGCGTCGATGTCGAGGCCGGAGTCCGTCTCGTCCAGGATGGCCAGCCGGGGTTCGAGCATGGCCATCTGGAAAATCTCGTTACGCTTCTTCTCGCCGCCGGAGAAGCCTTCATTCACCGAGCGGTTGGTCAGCTTGTTGTCCATCTCCACCAGTTCCTTCTTCTCGCGCATCATGCGGAGGAAGTCCGTGGCCGAGAGCGGCTCCAGGTTGCGGTACTTGCGTTGCTCGTTCACCGCCGTGCGCATGAAGTTGACCATGCTCACGCCCGGTATTTCCACCGGGTACTGGAAGCCTGAGGAACACCCCTTCGCGGGCACGGTCCTCGGGCGGCAGGGCCAGCAGGTCCTTGCCCCGGAAGGTCGCCGAACCGCCCGTCACCACATAGCCGTCGCGACCCGTGAGCACGGAGGCCAGCGTGGACTTGCCCGCGCCGTTCGGCCCCATGATGGCGTGTACCTCGCCCTCGTTGACACGCAGGCTCAAGCCCTTGAGTATCTCCTTGCCGTTGATGGAGGCATGGAGGTCGGTTATCGTAAGAAGTTCTTTCATATGGGTAATGTTGTCTCTTTTTATATTTTTGAAACACAATAGATACAAAAGTTCCCGTTTCCTCTCGATTGAGAAGAAAGTGGCACGCCTGCCACTTTGGGAAAGCACACAATAGCATCGCATCTACTGGCCGGTTCTATTGTTTTCTTTCAAAAATCCTTGGCAAGGATTTTCTTCTTCTGAAAAGGTAACCTTATTTCCCTATTGCCTCTATTGTGTTTCAAATTTCTTTTATCCCACGCTGCCCTCCAGCGTAATCTGCAACAGCTTTTGTGCTTCGACGGCGAACTCCATGGGCAGCTTGTTGATGACTTCCTTGGCGTAGCCGTTCACGATCAGCCCCACGGCATCCTCAGTCGATATGCCGCGCTGGTTGCAGTAGAATATCTGGTCCTCGCTTATCTTGGAAGTGGTGGCCTCGTGTTCCACCACCGCCGTGTCGTTGTGCACGTCCATGTAGGGGAAGGTGTGCGCCCCGCAGCGGTCGCCCAGCAGCAGGCTGTCGCACTGCGAGAAGTTGCGCGCCCCTTCGGCGTTCTTGTTCACCCGCACCAGGCCGCGGTAGCTGTTCTGGCTGCGCCCGGCCGAAATACCCTTGGAGAGGATGCGGCTGCGCGTGTTGCGCCCCAGGTGTATCATCTTCGTGCCGGTGTCGGCCTGTTGGTAGTTGTTGGTCACGGCCACCGAATAGAATTCGGCCGACGAGTTGTCGCCTTGCAGGATGCAGCTGGGATATTTCCACGTGATGGCCGAGCCGGTCTCCACCTGCGTCCACGACAGGCGGGCGTTGTCGCCCTTGCAGATGCCGCGCTTGGTCACGAAGTTGTAGATGCCGCCCTTGCCGTCCTTGTCGCCCGGATACCAGTTCTGCACCGTGGAGTACTTCACCTCAGCGTTCTTCATCACCACGATTTCCACGATGGCGGCGTGCAGCTGGTTCTCGTCGCGCATGGGGGCGGTGCAGCCTTCGAGGTAGGACACGTAGCTGTCCTCGTCGGCCACGATGAGCGTGCGCTCGAACTGCCCCGTGTTCATCGCGTTGATGCGGAAGTAGGTGGACAGCTCCATGGGGCAGCGCACCCCCCTTGGGGATGTAGACGAACGACCCGTCGCTGAACACCGCGCTGTTGAGCGTGGCAAAGAAGTTGTCCGTGTAGGGCACCACCGAGCCGAGGTACTTCTGCACCAGGTCCGGGTGGTGCTCCACCGCCTCGCTGAACGAGCAGAAGATGATGCCCAGCTCGGCCAGCGTGTCCTTGAACGTGGTCTTGACGGACACGCTGTCCATCACCGCGTCCACCGCCATGCCCGACAGGGTCTTTTGTTCCTCCAGGCGGGATACCCAGCTTGTTGAACGTCTTCAGCAATTCCGGATCCACCTCGTCGAGGCTCTGGGGGGCGTTCTTGCGGGGTGCGGCATAATATATAATGTCCTGGTAGTCGATGGGCGGGATGTCGAGGTGCGCCCAGCGGGGCATCTCCTGCGTGAGCCAATGGCGGTACGCCTTCAGGCGGAACTGGAGCAGCCACTCCGGCTCGTGCTTCTTGGCCGAGATGAGGCGGATGATGTCCTCGCTCAGCCCCTTGGGCAGCACGTCCGTCTCGATGTCGGTCGTGAAGCCGTACTTGTACTCCTCGTTCGTTATCTGGTCCAATATGTCTTCTGCCATACGTCGTCCTAATCACAAATTCCTTGCAAAGATACAAAAAAACATTTCCCCCTCCCCTTTCTTGCTTTTCCCCGGATGAATTTGTCGCTTTGTGCGGGGATGTTTCCTGTTTTGTGAGGAGGTGTTTTCCTTTTTGCCAGCAGATGTTTTCCCAATTGTGCTGAGACATTCTACTGCCCACAGTTATGGGTCGTACAGCTCACAGTTATGGGTCGTACGACCCACAGTTGTGGGTTATACAACCCATAACTGTGGGCAGTAGAATTTGTGCTCACGACAAGGAAAACATCTGCTCACAATCGGGAAAACATCTCAGCAGAAAGGTCAAAAAAAAATCCCATCCTCTGCTGCGGTTTGGCACACTGTCGCGCTAACTTTGCAAGGTGATTTTTCTAAAGAAAGGAGAAATTATGAGGACAATCGAAGGCCACGATGTGAAAATCTTTACGGACCGTGTGGAGAACAGTGCCTTGGAACAAATAGCCCGCCTGCTGTCCATCGAGGTGTTTGGCGGTTGCAAAATCCGCATCATGCCCGACGTGCATGCCGGTGCGGGCTGCGTCATCGGCTTCACGGGCGACTTGGGCGAGCGGGTCATCCCCAACATCGTGGGGGTGGACATCGGCTGCGGCATCCGGGTGCAGCCTTTCCGCAGCGCAGGCGGGGCGGACTTCCACGCACTGAACGAGTACATCCGTCGCGCCATCCCCTCGGGGCGGGATTGCCGGGGCGAGGCCCACTTGCCGCTGCCGCACAAGTATATGGAAGATTACCGGGAAGCCAAGGAATTGCTGAAGCAGATGCTGTGCTACCGGGAACTGTCGGACGTGAAGCGGCTACGCAACTCCATCGGCACGCTGGGCGGGGGCAACCACTTCATCGAGCTGGACCGCGACGGCTGCGGCATGTCCTATCTGGTGGTGCACACGGGTAGCCGCAACCTGGGCAAGCAGGTGGCGGAGCTTTACCAGAAACTGGCCGTGAAGTGCCAGTCGGGTTGGGACGAGCTGATGCTGGAGCAGAACCGCCTGATAGCCGAATACAAACAGGCAGGGCGGAAGTCGGAACTACAGGAGGCCATCCGCCAGCTGCACTGCTCGTTCAAGATGCGCCGCCCGGCCATCCCGCCCGACCTGTGCTATCTGGAAAAATCGTGCCGTGACTCCTACCTGCACGACATGCGGCTGTGCCAGCGGTGGGCGCAGATAAACCGCCGCCTGATAACGGGGCTCATCATGGACTGGATGACGGCGCAGGGATGGGTGGACATGGCCGAGGAGGAGTATGCCCCGCTGGCGTTCGAAAGCGTGCACAACTACATCGGTGACGACAACATCATCCGCAAGGGAGCCATCTCGGCACGCGAAGGGGAGAAGTGCATCATCCCGCTCAATATGCGCGACGGCTCGCTCATCTGCATCGGCCGGGGCAATGCGGACTGGAATTATTCCGCCCCTCACGGTGCCGGGCGCATCATGAGCCGCAAGCAGGCGTTCGACAACATCAGCCTGGACGACTACCGTCGCTCCATGGACGGCATCTACAGCGAAAGCGTATCGGAGCAGACCAAGGACGAATCGCCCATGGTGTACAAGCCGAAAGACGAAATCATCGCCAACATCCGCGACACGGTGACGGTGGCGCAGGCCATCAAGCCGGTGTATAACTTCAAGGCGGCGGAGTGAGACCTAAAAAGGAGAAAGGGAAAAAGTATAAAGGGAAAGGGGATAGTCCAAAGGGGGGCCAACGGCGTCAATTGGCGTTCAGCAGGCAACGGTGAACAGAGGCAAGGCAAGAGGTAAGAAATCATCTGCGTCAATCCGCGAAATCTGCGGGAAATCTGCAATCTGCAATCTGAAATCTGCAATCTGAAATTTGAAATAAAACAATCCGTATGAAGCCAAAATCCTGAGCGTGCCTCAGCACGTCAAGCAACTGATAGCCTGCATGGGTGAGGGGGTGTGGGAGAAAGACCACCTCTTCGCTCTCAGCCTGCTGGCGGCGGTGGCGGGCGAGAGCATCTTCCTGCTGGGGCCTCCGGGTACGGGCAAGAGCCTCGTGGCGAGGCGGTTGAAGGAGGTGTTCGCGGATGCCAAGGCTTTCGAATACCTCATGTCGCGCTTCTCCACCCCCGACGAGGTGTTTGGCCCGGTATCTATCGGCAAGCTGCGCGAACAAGATTGCTACGAACGCCACACGGAAGGCTACCTTCCCTCGGCCGATGTCGTGTTCCTGGACGAGATATGGAAAGCCGGTCCCGCCATACAGAACACCTTGCTGACCGTCCTCAATGAACGAATTTTCCTTAACGGTTCGCGGGTGGAGAGGCTTCCCATGAAGGTGCTCATCGCGGCATCGAACGAACTTCCCAAAGAGGACGAGGGGCTGGAAGCGTTGTGGGACAGGTTTCTGGTGCGTGCCATATCCAACTGCATGGAGAGCGAGGCGGCGTTTTACAAGATGATGCGGCAGCAAAGGCGAGGTCACGGTGCGCATCCCGCCCCATTTGCAGCTCACGGACGAGAAGCTGCATGCCTGGCAGGAGGCCGCCCGCGCCGTGGCCTTGCCCGACGAGGCATTGAAGGTCATCAGTGCCATCCGCAAAGAGCTGGCCCGGCTGGCCAAGGGCGAGGGCGTGGAGCCGTTGGACTATTACACCTCCGACCGCCGTTGGAAGAAGGCGGCCAACCTCATGCGCGCCTCGGCCTTCCTCAACGGGCGAACGGAAGTGGATTTCACAGACCTCCTGCTGCTGCGCCACGTGTTGTGGAACAAGGCGGAGTGCATGGAGCCGGTGATGCAGGCGGTAGTGTCGGCCCTGTTTGCCGACGTGCAGGCGGCCATGGATGCCCTCCCGAAAAAGCTTGCCGGGCAGGCGGACGGTAGCGGAACAGCCAATGCGGGCGGGGAGGCGGAGAGCACGTATCGCATATACCATTATTTTTATGTAAGGCTTTTGCCCATCCGGGCCACCTGGTCGGCAGAAAACCTGTTCTTCTTCTTGAAAGATTATGGCAAGCTACCGTTGGAACAGAAAGTGAAAGGCATCGCCTACGCCGACCCCAGTTGGGCGGGCAGGTTATCCGCCTGTTCGACCCGAACGCCATCCCGCCACAGACGGACCAGCTCCAAGGGCTGCGGCCGGTGTCGCTGATGCGGCACCGGGAAAGCGTGCTGGTGGACGGAGTGGAATACCGGCCGGAAATGACGAAAGCCTCCCAGCCGATGTCCAGTGTCAGCCGCATGATGAGCGGACTGCTGATGCCGGACAAGTCGTGCCGGCACGAGGAGGAGGTGCAGGCAGTGCGTGCCGAGTTCGACCGGCGGAAAGACCTGCTGGCCGACCATAATCGGAACACATTTGTATCCTCCCTGGACATCAAGGCGGTCAAAGCCCTTTGCAAACGTATGGATAACACACTCAACGCGCTCGAAGTGCATGTGAAAAGCATGGGCAAATGATCAGGATTTCAGATTTCAAATTTCAAATTATACAATCAGATTATGAATAATATCTTATTAGGAGCAATCGCTGGCGATGTGATAGGTTCTTTCTATGAATTTCGCCCGGTGAAAAGGTTGGATTTTGAGCTGTTCAACGATAGGTCATCACGCTTTACCGACGATACCATTATGACGGTGGCCAATGCCGAATGGCTGTTGACTGGAGGAAACCTGTCGGAGATAATGCGGCATTATGGTTCTCAATATCCTTGGGCCGGCTATGGAAATATGTTTCTTACTTGGCTTACAGAGCACGACCCAAAACCTTATAATAGCTTTGGGAATGGTTCTGCCATGAGAGTCAGCCCCGTGGGGTGGGCTTTTGACACGTTGGAGGAAACATTAAGTGCCGCCAAGCAGAGTGCAGAAGTCACCCACAACCACCCGGAGGGCATAAAAGGGGCACAGGCTGTGGCGGCTTCCATCTTTTAGCCCGAACAGGAAGTTCCAAACAAGAGATTAGACAATATGTGGAGGACACATTTAGCTATGACCTGGGCAGAACTTGCGATGAGATAAGATCCTATTACCGAATGGATGAAACTTGCCAGGGATCAGTGCCCGAATCCATCATAGCCTTTCTGGAAAGTGAGGATTATGAAAGCACCGTCCGTTTGGCTATTTCCCTGGGAGGCGATGCGGACACCATGGGAGCCATTGCAGGAGGAATAGCGGAAAGCTTTTTTACAAGGGAATCCCCAATATATCAAAAAAGGAGGTACTGGCAAGACTTCCTGATGAGTTCATTGGTGTAATGCAACAGTTCTATGGCAGGTTTGTTGCTATTTCTTAACTAACATGATGGAATACAACCAGGACATAGACCGGCAGCTGGACGACTATTCGGCTTGTTTCGACCTCTACTTGGAGCAAGGCAAGCTGCCGCCCCAATACCACGACGACCCCATTGCCGACTACATGAAGGAGCAAATGGATTTTTACCGGTATTTTTGGACAAACGAAGATGCCATGGAGCTGCTCCGGGAGGGCTTGCTGGACTTCTTCCGCCGCATACTGCCCGACTTCTTGCGGATACAGGAAAACTTCCGGCAGGAGATGGTGATGATGTCACGCTTTTTCGGCGCGGACATGGACGCGAAGCGGGCGCAATGGCCGCAAGTGAAGTCGTGGTTGTCGTTCCGTTACGCGCCGGGCGAGTTCAACGTGGAGGGCTATGCCCGCCAGTTCGGCGCGGGCGGCAAGACGAACGGGCAAATCTTCGAAGCAATGAAAGCCAATTGGCAGCAAGCCGCCGAGCAAAAGAAGCGAAACCAGCAACAAGGCCTCCTCTACGACAACCCGCAGAGCCGCAGGCAAGGCATCAAGCACCGCATCGGCATCGGCAGGAAGGATTACGAGGAACGGAAGAAGATCAAGCAGGCGGCCTTCCGATACCCACAGTTGATTGAGATTGTCCGCCGCATCGGTCGCGAGCAGGAATCAGCCGACGAGGAACAGGACACCACCCGGTCATCTCCGCTGCCCATCTTGCTGCGGCATGCCAAGACCCGGCAGGAAGTAGACGGCGTGACAACGGGCAATGACCTTTCGTCCCAGCTGCCCCTGGAGTACACCTTGATGGACGAGCCGGTGTTTTACAAGAAATACGCCAGCAAGGAGTTGCAGCAGTTCGCCTGCAAGCCGCCCACCGAGAGCCGGGTCAAGTCCGAAAAGGCCACCGAGCGCAAGCCCCGGCTGGACAAAGGCCCCATCATCCTGGCCATTGACACCAGCGGTTCCATGGGCGGCCAGCCGATGGAGATAGCCAAGTCCCTGCTGCTCCAGATAGTGGCCATGGCCCGACGGCAACGGCGCAGTTGTTTCCTCATCACGTTTGCCGTGCGTGCCCGCTGCCTCGACATCGCCCGCCCGAGCCAGTTCAGGCAGCTGGAGGCGTTCTTCAACGACCACTTCACCGGCGGCACTTGCGGCGAAGAAATGCTTCAAGCCGCGTTCAAGGCATTGGAGGGGCGAACCTATTCCATGGCCGACGTGCTGGTGATAAGCGATTTCGCATTCAACCTGCCGCAAATAGCCACCGCCCGCCGGTTGAGGCAGGAGCAGGCCAAAGGCACACGCTTCTACGGCCTGCGCATCGGCCGCTACCAAAGTGGCTACGAGAAAGTGCTGGATGAGATGTGGACGATATGATTTCAGATTTCAGATTTCAGATTTCAGATTTCTGACATCTCACAACCCACAAATAAATGACCATTCACGATTTGCCATATCTCATCAATCCCTCCTTGCGAATGAGCAGCCCCTACCTGCAAGTGAGGTGGCACACCATCGGGCAAGAACTGCTGCGACACGAGGCCTTGTTTGCCACGCCCGAAAGGCAAGTGTACACCGTAGGAGGCAAGTGCGAAGTGATGTGCGAAGCGTCCGAAAAGTTTCTGGACCTGTATTACGCGTTCTCCACCGACTTCAACCGCCTGCGCATCCAGCAATGGTTGCGTCGGCAGCTGCGGGACTTCATCGTCCGTACTGCCGAACAGGCACTTCCCGCCCGGTTGCACGAGTTGGAGCGTCAAAAGAATCTGTATTGCAAGCGGGTGACGGTGCGCAAGCTCCGCAAAAACGTATTGGGGCTATGCTCGCACAGCGGAGAAATTACGCTTCCACCCAAAGCTGGTACTATTCCCCCAACGCATGTCGGACGCGGTGATGCTTCACGAGATGGCGCACCTTCGGCATCATCACCACCGCAAGTCCTTTTGGCAATTCCTGTCAGTGCTGCTGGGCGAAGATGCCACGGCGGAGAAGATGAAAAACGACTTGGCCTACATCGAGAAGCACAGCATGATAGAGTTTTGTTGAAGTAGAGTGTTAAGACGGATTTTTACGATTGCCACAACTGGGGGGGCAAATGATGCAAACAAATGCGAATTGTTCTTTCACCCATTTTCCTTACCTTTGTGCCGCAGACAACCGTGCCAGAGGTGTTCCCCTCCGCAGAATGCTACACGTCCGCCTCGGCACTTTCAATTTTCAATTCTCCATTCTCAATTAAAACACCCCTACTAGTTTCCCGACCATCTTCCTATAGTTTATTCCCCAACGTCCTATAGTTTCTTTGTTAACATTTGGCTTTTTTGAAGGCCAATGCGCTATCGTCCAACTCCAGACACCCTATTGCAAACCCCAAAACAAACTATAGCATCTTGGTCATCGTCCTATAGTTTCCTGACCAACGTCCTATAGTTTCCTGTTCGGTTTTCTATAGTTTCATCCCCACCCCCTTGAAGGGCTTGCGTGCGCATCTGGAAATTCAACCACAAACTTGGCCGAAAGGACGTAGGTTTGTACTATGAAGAAAGAAGAGCAGC
>VOFD01001954.1_pt1 | contig 13991 bp, 25 predicted proteins | sample 5384101 | NCBI WGS metagenome assembly VOFD01 (sample SAMN12384723, study PRJNA508395) | human gut metagenome | isolation source: healthy gut C | host: Homo sapiens
GAAGACGAGATGCGTCTGCGCGATCACGATCCGGCAGAACTTGCATTCTACAGCAAGGGAACGACGGATATCGAGTTCTTATTCCCGTTTGGCTGGGGTGAACTCTGGGGCATCGCAGACCGTACCGACTATGATCTCGGCAGACATCAGGAGACGTCCGGTCAGGATCTTACCTACTTTGACGACGAGAAGAATGAGCGTTATCTGCCGTACGTCATTGAGCCGTCTCTCGGTGCAGACCGCGTGGTACTTGCATTCTTATGCGCTGCATACGATGAGGAGAACATCGGTACCGAGGAAAAACCGGATATGAGACACTCTGGAGAACAATATATATGTATTGTACCGAAGAAGTAGTCTGGACTATATAGCGCAAAAGTCCAGGTGATCTTTCAGGTGAACGGACAGAGGCAGACAAAAAAGGATTCAATGACGAAAACTTTTTTGCCTGTTTTTTTGTACCCTAAAAAGCGGAATATTCAGAAAAATATAGATACAAATGATAAAATTCTGAATTTAACACACAAAAAAGGGAGCAAAAAAGACAAGGTAGTTGGTTCTAAGGAGGTAAAAGAGAATGAACAGAATTGAAGATGTAACAAATTACATTACTGAATGTGATGAAGAAGTAGGGAAAGCGCTGCAGTTAGAACTTGGCCGTCAGCGTAGAAACCTTGAACTGATCGCATCAGAGAATATCGTAAGCCCGGCAGTTATGCTTGCGATGGGAACTGTACCGACAAACAAGTATGCAGAAGGTTATCCGGGAAAACGTTATTATGGTGGATGCGAGGATGTAGATATTCTTGAAAATCTTGCAATCGAACGTGCAAAGAAGTTATTTGGATGTGATCATGTATGTGTACAGCCACATTCAGGAGCAAATGCGAATACAGCTGTATATCAGGCGCTGATCAAACCAGGCGATACAGTTATGGGATTGAACCTGGCACACGGCGGACATCTTACACATGGTTCACCGGTAAATCTTTTCCGGTATCCTTTACAATTTCGTACCTTACAATGTCAATGATGACGGTGTTCTGGATTACGATGCAATCAGAAAGCTTGCTCATGAATGTAAACCGAAGATGATCGTAGCAGGAGCTTCGGCTTATCCAAGAGAGATCCGTTTTGATATTTTTGCAGATATCGCAAAAGAAGTTGGAGCTTATCTTTTCGTAGATATGGCACACATTGCAGGTCTTGTTGCAGCAGGACTTCACCAGAGCCCGGTTCCTTATGCTGATGTAGTTACAACAACAACACATAAGACACTCAGAGGACCTCGTGGTGGAATGATCATGTGCAAAGAAGAATATGCAAAAGCGATCAACAAAGCAATCTTCCTGGGAACACAGGGCGGACCTCTGATGCACATTATCGCAGCAAAAGCTGTATGCTTCGGAGAAGCCTTAAAACCGGAATTCAAAACCTATCAGGAACAGGTTGTCAAGAATGCAAAAGCACTTGCAGAAGCCATGGTTGAAGAAGGATTCAACCTTGTCAGCGGTGGAACAGACAACCATCTGATCCTTGTAGATCTTCAGAACATGAACATCACAGGAAAAAGAACTTCAGAACAGACTAGATGAAGTTTACATCACAGTTAATAAGAATGCAGTTCCGAATGATCCTGCAAGCCCGTTTGTAACCAGTGGAGTTCGTATCGGAACACCGGCTGTTACAACAAGAGGTCCTGAAAGAAGAAGATATGAAGACCATCGCAAAATTAATCAAGATGACCATTACAGACTTTGATACCAAAGCAGATGAAATCGTGCTGAAGTTCAGTATGATCAATACGGGTGTGATGGAAAGAACACATGGCGGTTCGCACACAGGCAGGACTTTTTGATGTGTCTCACATGGGAGAAGTGTTTGATGAGGGAAAGGATGCACTGGCGAATCTTCAGATGCTTCTTACCAATAACTTCGATAACATGGTGGATGGACAGGCAAGATACAGCCCGATGTGTAATGAAAATGGCGGAACAGTAGACGATTTGATTGTTTATAAAGAGTCAGATGAACATTATTTTATCGTTGTAAATGCTGCAAACAAAGACAAAGATTATCAGTGGATGCTGGATCATCAGTTCGGAGAAGTAACATTTACAGATGTATCCAGAGAAATGGGCGCAGCTTGCACTGCAGGGGCCGAAAGCAATGGATATTTTAAGAAAACTTACGACAGAAGAAAGTGCATTCCTAAAAAAATATTACCATGCAGTATTTGGAGTAGAAGTTGCAGGAATTCCATGTATCGTATCGAAGACAGGATATACCGGTGAAGACGGTGTTGAGTTATACCTGACAGCAGCAACGCGGAGAAAAATGGGGATATTCTTTTTGAAGAACGGAAAGAAGAAGGTCTGGTTCCTTGTGGACTCGGAGCAAGAGATACACTTCGTATGGAAGCTGCAATGCCTCTTTACGGACATGAAATGAATGATGAAGTATCTCCTCTTGAAACAGGCCTGAACTTCGGTGTTAAGATGAAAAAAGAAGAATTTATCGGAAAGCAGCATTGGAAGACAGAGAGAACACCAAAGATCGAAAGCGAATTGGTCTTAAAGTAACAGGAAGAGAATCATCCGTGAACATCAGGATCTGTATTTTTAAATCAGAAAAGATCGGACATACAACATCAGGAACGCATTGCCCTTATCTTGGATATCCGATCGCAATGGCACTTGGTGATGCCGGAAGCGTAGCAATTGGTTCAAGGTAGAAGCTGATGTACGTGGAAGAAGGAGGAAGCAGAAGTTGTGCATTCCGTTCTATAAGAGAGCAAAATAAAAAATAATAACGAAAAACAGATTAACAGGCCGGTCGCGAAAAAAAGCGATAGAGAGTGTTTGGAAAAGGCGGCCGGCAGTTGAAAAAGAAAAGGAGATTAAAAATCATGGAAGTTAGAGCAGAATTAAAATATACAAAATCACACGAATGGGTAAAAGAAGAAGGGAGTCTGGACAATTGGTCTTACAGATTATGCACAGTCAGCACTCGGTGATCTCGTATTCGTAAATCTTCCGGAAGTTGGAGACAGCGTAGAGGCCGGAGAAGTATTTGGAGATGTTGAATCTGTAAAAGCGGTATCAGATGTATATTCACCGGTAACAGGAGAAGTTGAAGAAATCAACGAAGAACTTTTTTGACGCACCGGAAACGATCAATGGCGCTCCATATGATGCATGGTTCATCAAAGTAAAAGATGTATCCGGAACAGAGGAACTTTTTCAGCAGAAGAATATGAGGCATTTGTAGCAAGTGAAGAATAATCAGGGAAAGGCGGTGGACCATTCATGGGAAGCTATGTACCGAATACAAAAGAACAAAGCGTCAGGAAATGCTGAAAGAAATCGGGTTTCAGTCAATTGACGATCTGTTCGCACATATTCCGGCAGAAGTAAAGATCCAGGGCGGTCTTAATATTCCGAAGGAAAACAGAATTAGAAGTACGTCGATATGGAAAATATTGCTGCAAAGAATCAGATCTTTAAGACGATTTTCCGCGGCGCAGGTGCTTACCAGGCATTTTATTCCGGCAACAGTAAAAAGCGTTTCAAAAAGAAAATTTGTTAACTGCATATACTCCTTATCAGGCAGAGATCAGCCAGGGAATCCTGCAGTCGATCTTTGAATATCAGACCATGATCTGTGATCTGACAGGAATGGATATTTCAATGCCTGCGTATACGATGGCGCAGAAGCATCCGCAGAAGGAATGTGGCAATGTGTCGTGACAGAAAACGCAGCAAAGCACTTGTTTCAGCTACCGTGAATCCATATGTTCTTGAGACGATCAAAACATACTGCTTCGGAAATGAAATGGAAGTAGAAGTGATTCCGAAAAAGACGGAGTTACAGATATTGAATATCTGAAGGAAACATGTAGATGCACAGACAGCATGTGTACTGATCCAGCATCCGAACTATTACGGTAATCTGGAAGAAGCAGCCGAGATTGGTGAGATCACACATGGAGCAGGGGCAAAATATGTGATGAATGTCAATCCGATTTCTCTCGGTGTAGTAAAGACACCGGCAGAATATGGAGCTGATGTGGCAGTTGGCGAAGGACAGCCACTTGGACTTTCTATTGCATTCGGCGGACCATATCTTGGATTTATGGCTGCAACACAGAAGATGATGAGAAATCTTCCTGGACGTATCGTTGGACAGACAGAAGACCACAATGGAAAGAAAGGTTATGTACTTACTCTTCAGGCAAGAGAACAGCATATCCGTCGAAAAGCATCCAGCAATATCTGCTCAAACCAGGCACTCTGCGCACTTGCAGTAGGCGTTTATCTGGCAACAATGGGCAATGAAGGAATTAAAAAAAGCAGCAACACTTTCAACTTCAAAAAGCACATTATCTTTCAGCAGAACTTGCAAAAGGTTGGATACCAGACCGAGAACAAAGGAGAATTTTTCCATGAATTCGTAACTGTATCAGAGGTTCCGGTCGCAAAAAGCACTTGCAGCACTTGAGAAAAAAGGAATCCTTGGAGGATTTCCGCTTGATGAACACAGAATTCTGTGGTGCTGTACAGAAGTGAATACCAAAGAAGAGATGGACGCAGTTGTTCAGATTCTGAAGGAGGTGCAGTAATGTTAATATTTGAAAAAAGCAGACCTGGAAGAGGGTTGCGATTTACTGCCAGAATGCGATGTAGAAGTAACACTTCCACAGGAAAAAAGATAAAAGAGAAAAAACTTCATCTGCCAGAGCTTTCTAGAGATTGAACTGAGCAGACATTATACAGAGCTTGCAAAGAAATCACATGGTGTGAATGATGGTTTTTATCCACTCGGATCTTGTACAATGAAATACAATCCGAAGATCAATGAAGATATGGCAGCACTTCCGGGATTCACAGAGATCCATCCACTGCAGCCGGCACATACGGTACAGGGATGCCTGAAGTCATCAAAGAATCTGAAAAATCTGCTCTGCGAGATCACGGGTATGGATCGTATGACATTCCAGCCGGCAGCCGGTGCTCACGGAGAATTTACAGGGCTTCTTCTGATCAAAGCATATCATAAGAGCCGTGGAGACGAAAAGAGAAAGAAAATCATCGTTCCGGACTCTGCACATGGAACCAACCCGGCAAGTGCGGCAATGGCAGGATTCCAGGTAGTCAGCATTGAATCTGCACCGGATGGTGGTGTTGATCTTGAAAAATTACAGGAAGTATGCGGAGAGGATACAGCAGGACTTATGCTTACCAATCCAAATACGGTAGGACTTTTGATAAGAATATCCTGAAAAATCACGGAGATCGTTCATAACTGCGGCGGACTTTGCTATTATGACGGAGCAAACTTAAACGCAGTTATGGGAACTGTTCGCCCTGGAGATATGGGATTTGATGTGATCCATCTGAATCTTCACAAAACCTTCTCAACTCCGCACGGTGGCGGTGGTCCTGGAAGCGGACCTGTTGGATGTCAAGAGCATGCTGGTTCCGTTCCTTCCGTCTTATGTAGTAGATGGGGAAGAAGAACTGAAATTTGTAAAAGAACCACAGAGCATCGGTGAGATGAAGAGCTTCTATGGAAACTTTACAGTCATCGTAAAAAGCACTTACCTATGTGAAGACACTGGGACGAAGGTATTCCGGAAGCGAGCCGGAATGCAGTTTGAATGCAAAACACATGATGAACAAACTGAAAGACCTTTATACAATGGCGTATGATGAGGTATGTATGCATGAATTCGTAATGAGTCTTGCAGATCTGAAAAGAAAACAGGAATTTCTGCAATGGATATTGCAAAAGGACTTCTTGATAACGGTATCCATCCACCGACAATGTACTTCCCGCTGATCGTTGAGGAAGCACTGATGGTAGAGCCGACAGAGACAGAGTCCAAAGAAACTCTGGATGAAGCAGTAGAGGTATTACGCAAACTGTATGAAATCGCAGAAACAGATGCCGAACAGCTTCATCAGGCTCCTGTTACAACACCGGTTACAAGAATGGATGAGGTTGAGCAACAAGACATCCATATCTGCGATACGAATGGCAGGACTAATAAGTTATAGCTTAAAGCGAGGGAAAAACTATGATTGAAAAGATTACTTATATTGAAAGCAATCAGTTCAGTCCATATAGAAATCTTGCAGTGGAGGAGTATTTGCTCCTCCACTGCGAGATAAAGAATGTATTCTTTATCTGTGGCAGAATCAGAATACAGTTGTTATCGGACGGAATCAAAATGCTTGGAAAGAATGTAGAACAACAAAGCTGGAAGAAGAAGGTGGTCATCTTGCCAGGCGTCTGTCAGGTGGCGGAGCTGTGTACCATGATCTGGGAAATATGAACTTCACATTTCTGATCAATAAAGAAGAATATGATCTGGACCGGCAGCTTCAGGTAATCATTGGAGCGATGGAGATCCTTGGGATTGAAGGCTGAAAAATCCGGGCGTAACGATATCCTGATCGATGGAAAGAAATTCTCAGGAAATGCGTTTTTATGAGCAGGAAAAACATTGCTATCACCATGGCACGATCATGGTAGGAGTAAACATGGAAACCTTATCCAGATATCTGACTGTATCAAAGGATAAACTGAAATCAAAGGGGGTTGATTCGGTAAAATCCAGAGTGACAAATTTAAGAGATTATCTTCCGGAGCTTACAATGGAAGAACTGAAGGTGGCACTTAAGCAGTCTTTTGAAAAGGTATACGGATTAAAGGTACGTGATAAAAAAAAAATAGAAGACCTTGATACCGGAGTAATTGCAGAAAGAGAGAAATTTTTCTCTTCATGGAACTGGCTCTATGGCAGAAAAAATTGATTTTCAGTATGAGCTTTCCCCACCGTTTTGGATGGGGAGGATTACACTTCAGTTTGCAGTAGAATCAGGAAAGATCAAGGATGCAATTGCATGGTCGGATGCACTGAATCCGGATTTCATACATACACTTCCAAAGTATCTGAAAGGACTGAAGTACAGAAAGGAAAGTATCTGTACGGAATTGGGGCTGTTCTGGTCAGATGATCCACAGGAAGAAGAGATGATGAAAGACATTATCGAATGGATTCAGGGCGAGGAACTGTAGGAGGATGAAATAAAATGAGCGAGAAGTTTGATGTAGTAGTATTGGAGCCGGTCCGGGAGGATATGTGGCAGCAATCAAATCTGCGAAGCTTGGAATGAAGACCGCAGTGATCGAAGAGAGAGAAGTCGGGGGAACATGCCTGAACAGAGGATGTATTCCGGCAAAAAAGCAATGATTCATGCATCGACATTATATCGTGAAATCAAAGAAGCGGACCGCTTCGGAATTTCAGCATCAGATGTTACTTATGATTTTTGAAAAATTCTGGAATATAAGGAGCAGACAACCGGACAGCTTGTTCAGGGAGTAGAACAGCTCCTGCAGGCAAACGGCGTAACAAGATATTATGGAAAAGGCACACTTTTTGAGGGGAAAAAAGTTAAGATTACAGGGGAATGAAGAACAGTCTGTCGAAGCAGAGAATATTATTCTGGCTTCTGGTTCCAAAACCACTGATTCTTCCGATCCCGGGGAATGGATCTTCCGAGAGTTCTGACAAGTGATGAACTCTTCAAGATGAGAAGTTCCAAAGAGTCTGGTTATCATCGGTGGCGGTGTGATCAGTGTAGAATTTGCCACCGTATATTCCGCACTTGGATCTAAGGTTACCATTCTTGAAGCAATGCCGCGTCTGGTTCCAAATATGGATAAAGAGATTGCACAAAACCTGAAACTAATCCTGAAGAAACGTGGCGTAGAAAGCCATACATCAGCAGCAGTACAGGGTGTGCATATGGAAGGGAATACCTGTGTATGTACCTTTGTCGAAAAAAGAAAAAAGAACAGACTGTAGAAGTAGAATATGTTCTGTGCGCAGTCGGAAGATGCCCGAATACCGACGGATTATTTGCAGAAGGTGCTGCTCGGATATGGAAAGAGGACGTGTTCTTTGTAAATGATAAATTCGAAAGCAGTATTCCGGGAGTCTATGCGATGACGGTGATCTGATCTTTGGCGCACAGTTTGCCCATGCAGCAAGTGCACAGGGAATCGTTGTTGCAGAACAGCTGGCGGGGAAAAGAACCTTCTCAGAATCTGGATGTGGTTCCGGGATGTGTTTATACAGATCCGGAAATCGCATCAGCAGGTATTACAGAAGATGCAGCAAAGAACAGGGAATCAAAGTGAAGACTGGCAATTTATCATGAGTGCCAATGGTAAATCTCTTATTACAAAAAGAAGAAAGAGGATTTATCAAGATCGTGGCAGATGAAAGACAGATGTGATTCTCGGAGCACAGATGATGTGTGCAAGAGCCACAGACATGATCGGTGAATTTGGTAACTGCGATCGCAAATAAAATGACGGTTGCACAGCTTTTGAAGGGAATGCGTGCACATCCGACGTATAACGAAGGAATCGGAGAAGCCCTGGAAGAAGCAGAGGGTGGAGCGATCCACGTTGTACCAAAGAAAAAGAAATAGAACTGTACAGCAGTAAAGGAATATGATAAAATATTCAGATATCAGCATATGCTGAAAAGTACAAAAAGGAAAAAGTAAATCATGTTATACGAAGAAGCAAGGGTATATTTGGATCATGTATCGAAAAACGGAAGTGTACTTGGCTTAGATAGTATAAAGAGCTTATTGGGTGAGCTTTGGGAATCCGCAGAAAGATTTGAAATTTATACATATAGCCGGGACTAATGGAAAAGGATCGATTCTCGCCGGACTATCCGGTATCCTGCAGCAGGCTGGATACCGGACCGGAAGATACTGTTCTCCGACCGTGATGGGATATATGGAACGATTTCAGGTTGATGGCCAATGGATGGCGGAGGACGAGCTCGCCCCTTTTGTATCTCAGGTGAAAGAGGCAAAAAAGTAGAAGAAAAACGAATCTCACCGTAACTGTTTTCGAGATGGAAACGGCGATCGCATTTTCTATTTCAGAGAAAACAGTGATTATGTCGTTCTGGAAGCCGGAATGGGTGGGGCTTCTTTGATGCGACAAATGTAATAGATACTACTGTTCTGAGTATTTTTGCATCGATCAGTATGGATCATATTGGTGTACTTGGAAATACACTGGAAGAAATTGCGGAAAACAAAGCCGGGATTATAAAGCCATCCTGCCAGGCGGTGGTGACAGCACCGCAGAAACCGTCTGTGATCCGAATTTTACAGAAAAGACAGAAGAATGTGGTTGCCAGATCCGGATTGCGCATCCGAAAAGGCAAAAGTGAAAAGAGAATTGATGGATGGTCAGATTTTTTTCTTATGAGGAGTATGAGGACATTCATCTGAATCTGATCGGAAGATATCAGATCGACAATGCAGTGACGGTATTGGAGGCTGTGAAAGCCCTGAATGAGAATGGAGCGGTTATTCCGGAGGATGCGGTAAGAGCAGGATTTGCAAAAGTAATCTGGCAGGGAAGATTCCAGGTTCTTGAAAGAGAACCGTTGATGATCGCAGATGGCGCACACAATCAGGATGCAGCGCTTAGGCTTGCAGAAAATGTGAGAACCTATCTTGCAGGAAGACGGATCATCGGAGTGATGGGTGTTTTTAAAGATAAAGAGTACCGAAAAATGGCAGAGATCATGGCACCGTATCTTACGAAAGTGTATACGATCGATCTCCCGAATCGGGAGCGGAGTCTGGCGAAAGAAGAACTGTGCAAAGTATTGGAAGAAAATGGAGTACAGGCAGAACCGGCAGAAGGAATCTGGGAGGCACTTACAGCAGCAAAAGCAGACTGTAAAAGGGATGAAGTGGTTCTGAGTTTTGGTTCCCTGTCTTATCTGGGGATGTGATTCGATTTGCAGGAAAAGGAAATAGACTGAGAAAAGAAAGAGAGAACATTATGGTAGATCATAAAAAAGTAGAACAGGCAATCCGGCTTTTGCTGGAAGGAATCGGTGAAGATCCTGACAGAGAAGGACTGGTTGAAACACCGGACCGGATTGCAAGAATGTATGAAGAAATCTGTGGCGGAATGAATGAGGATGCAGCGGAACACCTGAAAAGACATTTACAGCAGAAAATAATGAAATGGTTGTGGAAAAAGATATTACATTCTATTCCATGTGCGAGCATCACCTCCTGCCATTTTATGGGAAAGCACATATTGCTTATATTCCGGATGGAAAGGTGGTGGGACTTAGCAAGCTTGCGCGGACTGTGGAAGTATTTGCGAGAAGACTTCAGCTTCAGGAACAGATGACAGCACAGATTGCGGATGCCCTGATGGAGAACCTTCATCCAAAGGGAGTAATGGTACTTGCTGAGGCAGAGCATATGTGTATGACAATGCGTGGGATCAAGAAGCCAGGAAGCAAGACGGTCAGTGTTGTTACAAGAGGTGCATTTGAAGAGAATGAAAAACTGCAGAACATGTTTTTCCGTATGATAGGTTAGTGCGATGGAAATAAAACGAAAACTGGAAGAGCAGAGGAGGATGCAGAGAATCTGGAAAATATATGAGCATCCTCTTTTTATAGAAGGACTGGTAAAGAATAAAGATGCAGAAAAGAAAAGAATATTCTGCCATCATGATATGAACCATTTTCTGGACGTGGGACGTCTGATGTATATTTTTTCGATGGAGCGTGGATATGCCCTTGGAAAAGAAGAGATTTATGCGGCGGCATTACTTCATGACATCGGGAAATGGCAGCAGTATAAGGCGGAATCCCCATGAAATAGCGAGTGCTGAAATTGCAAAAAGGATTCTGGAAGAGACTGGATTTACAAAGGAGGAGTCGGACAGGATTCTTTTTTTTGCAATTTTAAGCCACCGGGGCAAAGCAGAAGAGACAGAAAATGCAGGGCAGGATAAGTGGCAGCTTGCAGAAATCCTTTATGATGCAGATAAGATTTCCGTGCGTGTTATACGTGTCCGGCTGAGAAGGACTGTAACTGGAGCGGAGAAAAGAAGAATCAGAAAATCATCTGGTAGAAAACGAGGAATGAAAATGAGAATTGGAAATAAAGAATTTGACACAGCAAAACATATTTTTATATAATGGGAATCCTGAATGTGACACCGGATTCTTTTTCAGACGGGGGAAGTGGAACGGTTATGATGCGGCAATGCGTCATGCAGAAGAAAGCTTTTAGAACAGGCGGAACCGATATCCTGGATATCGGAGGTGAGTCCACAAGACCAGGACACCAGCAGATTACGTCAGAAGAAGAAATTACAAGAACTGCGCCGGTTATTGAGGCTGTAAAAAAAGAATTTTGATGTGCCGGTTTCGATTGACACTTATAAAAGTGATGTGGCAGAGGCAAAGCACTTCAGGCAGGGGCAGATCTGGTAAATGATATCTGGGGGATTCCAGTACGATGAAAAAAAGATGGCAGGCCTTGTGAAAAATATGATGCAGCATGCTGTCTGATGCATAATAAAAATGAGGCGGTTACACTGATTTTCCTGAAGGATTTCCTGAAAGAATTGCAGGAGACCATTGACATTGCGAAAGCGGCAGGGATCGCCGATGACCGATCATGCTGATCCGGGGTTGATTTGGAAAGACTTATGAAAATGAACCTGGATGATGAACAAACTGGCTTTTTTAACGGACTTGGATATCCGATGCTTGCTTGGAACTTCCAGAAAATCCATGATCGGTCTGACACTGGATCTGCCGGTAACAGAAAGAGAAGAAGGAACTCTTGTCACGACCGTGATGGCAGTACAGAGCCATTATGGATTTGTGCGCGTTCATGATGCTGAGAAAAACCGCAGAGCGATCAAGATGACAGAAGTGATTCTTGGCAAGAGAGTAAGCAGGAGAAAAAGATGGATCAGATAAAAATTGAAAACCTGGAAATATTTGCAAATCATGGGGTGTATCCGGAAGAAAACAGACTGGGACAGAAGTTTCTGGTTTCCTGCATTTATATGTGGATACACGCAAGGCGGAAAACGGATGACTTGGAAGCGTCTGTGAATTACGGAACCATTTCCCATCTGATAAAAGAAAAGATGGAAGAGAAGAATTACAGGCTGATCGAAGCAGTAGCAGAGCAGCTTGCAGAAGAGATCTTATTATTTGATGAGAAGATCCGGAAAGTCATGGTGGAAGTAAAGAAACCATGGGCACCGGTAGGGACTGCCGCTTGAGACGGTTTCCGTGAAGATTGAACGTGGCTGGAATGAAGCGTTTATCGCACTCGGATCGAATATGGGTGATAAGAAAAATACATTGAGAATGCGGTAGAAGAGCTGAAAAAGAAAGACTTTGCAGAGTCCTGAAGCTATCGAAGCTGATCGGAACCGAGCCATATGGCGTGACGGATCAGGATGAGTTCCTGAACGGGCACTGAAAATGGAAACACTGCTTACCCCTGCATGAGCTTCTGGAGCTGCTACACCGGATTGAGCAGGAAGCCGGAAGAAAGCGGATCCGCAGATGGGGACCGAGAACACTGGATGGACATCATTTTCTATGGGGATCAGATCATTGAAGAGGATGATTTATGTGTACCACATATCGATATGCAGAACAGGGAATTTGTGCTTGGACCAATGTGTGAGATCGCACCGCATAAACGGCATCCTGTTTTGAAGGAAACGATGACGGAAATGCTTGTAAAGTTAAAGGGTAATAATTGACTTATTATCGGGCGAGGGATTATACTGAAAGTATTGTGGGAATCCCAACTGAATTGAAGAGAGGTATAGAAATGGAAGAAAAAGAATCTCTGGTGTTCTTATGATGAAGCTGCCAAAAAGAACTTCATGAAATCAATGAAAAGTACAAAGCCTGCCTGATGCCGGAAAGACAGAGCGTGAATGCGTAAAGCTTGCGGTTGAGATGGCGAAAGAAGCAGGATATCAGGATATCAAAGATGTTCTGAAAGAAGGAAAGAGCCTGAAAGCAGGAGATAAAGTATATGCGGTATGCATGGAAAAATGTTGCCATGTTCCGTATGGGCGAAGAACCGCTTTCAAACGGTATGAATATCCTTGGGTATATCGATTCACCACGTATTGATGTAAACAGAATCCATTATATGAAAGTGAAGGAATGGCTTATCTGGATACATTACTATGGCGGAATCAAAAAAATACCAGTGGGTAACAGGACCGATGGCACTTCATGGTGTTGTTGCGAAAAAAGATGGAAGCGTAGAAGAGATCAGCATTGGGGAAAAAGAGTCTGATCCGGTATTTGTTATTACAGACCTTCTTGTTCATCTTGCAGCAAACCAGATGTCAAAGAAAGCAAGTGAAGTGATCGAAGGAGAAAAGCTGGATCTTCTGATTGGAAACAGCCCGCTTGATAAAGGAAGGGACTTGATGAAGAAGAAAAAAGAAACGATCAAGGCTAACGTACTTCATATTTTAAAAGAGAACTATGGAATCGAAGAAGAAGATTTTGCATCGGCTGAACTGGAAATTGTTCCGGCAGGAAAGGCAAGAGACTGTGGATTTGACAGAAGCATGATCCTTTCTTATGGACAGGATGACAGAGTATGCGCATTTTTCTTCTCTGTTCGCTATGCTGGATGTGGAAAATGCAAAGCGTACAGGATGCTGTCTGTTAGTAGATAAAGAAGAGATTGGAAGTGTAGGGGCAACAGGTATGCAGTCAAGATTCTTTGAAAATACAGTTGCAGAGCTTGTTGCACTTACAGAAGGTGAATCTGAACTGAAGGTACGCCATGCACTTCCAGAATTCAAGAATGCTTTCTTCTGACGTAAGTGCAGCTTATGATCCGATGTTTGCAGAAGCATTTGAAAAGAGAAGTGCCGCATTCTTCGGAAGAGGGACCGGTATTAAATAAATTTACCGGAGCAAGAGGTAAATCCGGCTCGAATGATGCAAATGCAGAATATGTGGCAGAAGTACGCCGTGCAATGAATGCAGAAGATGTATCCTATCAGTTCGCGGAACTTGGAAAAGTAGACCTCGGCGGAGGCGGAACAATTGCATATATCATGGCAAATTA
>VOFD01002795.1_pt1 | contig 13980 bp, 20 predicted proteins | sample 5384101 | NCBI WGS metagenome assembly VOFD01 (sample SAMN12384723, study PRJNA508395) | human gut metagenome | isolation source: healthy gut C | host: Homo sapiens
GTTGCTACAGGAAGAGTTGAAAGAGGACAGCTCAACACAGGTGATGAAGTTGAGATCATCGGTCTTACTGAGGAGAGAGCTAAGACAGTTGTAAACAGGTATCGAAATGTTCAGAAAGATCCTTGATTACGCTGAGGCAGGCGATAACATCGGTGCGCTTCTCCGTGGTATCCAGAGAACAGACATTGAAAGAGGTCAGGTTCTTTGTAAGCCGGGCAGCATTCATCCGCTGACTAAGTTCACAGGTCAGGTTTACGTTCTGAAGAAGGAAGAGGGCGGACGTCATACTCCTTTCTTCAACAACTACAGACCTCAGTTCTATTTTCAGAACAAAAGACGTTGTTGTTATCGGCTTAGATGACAAAGCGGAAATCTGGGATAAAGAATTGTGGGACAACCAGCAGAGTAATATGGATATGGAAAAAATGCTTGCAGCAATGCAGCAGCTTGGTATCTAAGGAGATTTTATATGGAGTTTTCTCATGTTTCAGTGTTGCTTGACGAGAGCGTTGAAGGTCTTGCAATAAAGCCGGACGGTATTTATGTTGACGGAACGGTCGGTGGTGCGGGACATTCAAGAAAAAAATTGCGGAAAAGCTTACGTCCGGAGGACTTCTTATTGCTTTGGATAGAGATCCGGACGCAGTCAGAATTGCTGCTGAAAGGCTTAACGGCTATAATGCCAAGGTTATAAGAAGCAATTATTCTGATCTGAGTTTTGTGCTTGATTCCTTAGGGATTGAAAAGACTGACGGTGTTCTGCTCGACCTCGGTGTTTCATCACATCAGTTGGATACGGCGGAGAGGGGTTTTTCATATCATAAGGACGCTCCGTTAGACATGAGAATGAGTCAGGAGGGTATAAGCGCTTACGATATTGTAAACAATTATACTAAAGAGCAGCTTTCTAAAATTATTTTTGAATACGGCGAAGAGAAATTTTCAAGGAAAATAGCCTCTGAAATCGTATTAAGAAGGCAGGAAAAACCTGTTGAAACCACTCTGGAGCTTGCAGAAATAATTAAAAGCAGTGTTCCGGCTGCGGTTAGACGGGAGAAAAACCCCTGCAAAAAAACATTTCAAGCTATAAGAATAGCGGTGAACGGTGAATTTGAACATCTTTCAAAGGGGCTTGACGCCGCGTTTTACAGTTTGAAAACCGGAGGAAGACTCGCTGTTATAACGTTTCATTCCCTTGAAGACAGAATTGTTAAACAGAGATTTTCCGGATGGTGCAAGGGCTGTATCTGTCCGCCGGATTTTCCGCAGTGCGTCTGCGGCAGAATTCCTGAAGGTAAGCTTGTTAATAAAAAGCCGATAGAGGCGCGTACGGACGAGCTTGAACAGAACAACCGAAGCAGAAGTGCTAAACTAAGAATAATAGAAAGGAGATAGGTGCTTTGCTATGGCCGCAGACAATTCAGCTTACGACTACATTTTGCATGATAACCCCATAAACCGGCAGACGCTTACGATGAACCGGTGTATATGCCGAGAATGCCTGCGGAAGAACCGGAAATTATACGGGCGCCGAAAATCACCATGAAAAAGACCCCTCCCAAAAGAGGCTCAGCTTCAAAGGTGTTCCTTATTGCACTCTCTGCATTTTCATTAGCGTTTATTGTCCTTTCGAGCAAGGTGGAAACAAACAAAATGTATCGTCAGATTTCAAGTGCAAATCAGAATCTTGAGAGTATGCAAAGTGAAAATGTCCGTCTGCAATCAGAGCTTGAAAGTAAAATGACGTTAAAAAACGTTGAGGAATACGCAGTTAAGGTTCTTGGACTGCAAAAGCTCAACAATTCACAGATAAAATATGTTGAAACTCAGACTGATGATGTAGTAGAAATTCCCGAAGAAGAAAAAAAACATTTTTGTCAAGGTAAAAGATAAATTTGACAAGCTTGTGGAATATATTTTGGGTGATGCAATATTATTAATTAAAGGCAGACAAATATAAATAAAAGAGCTGTCAGGAGAGAAACAAACAAAGAACAACAAAACGGGTGTACGGAAATAGGATCTCGGCACAGGGGATACGTCTGCAAGTATCAGTGTGCCGGTATTCCTTTTAAATATTTAATATGTGCCGTTTACCGGTGTAATGACCAATTCAGTAAATGAATGAATTTGTTGTTATAATTAAGCATATTTATAGTTTGTTTAATTATAAAAATAAATAATACATTCGCCATGGCAGGGGGAAAATTCAATAATCCCTGCCTTATTTTATATAATCTATGGAGGCTTTTATGGCAGACAAACCTACAATTCAAATGAAAAAGCGTACCAATAGAATAGTGCTTATAGCCATATTGATATTTGTCGGATGTATAATCGTCAGACTTTTTAAGCTTTCTGTTCTGGATAATAAATTTTATCAGGAAAAGGCTAATGAATATCATTTCGGAACTATATCTATTTCGGCTAACAGAGGTGCAATTTATGACAGCAATGGCGTAATTCTTGCGCAAAGCGCCACTGTTTATAAAGTTTATATGGATCCGGATCTTTTCAGAAGCGAAATGGAAAAAAGCGGAAGCTGTAAGCGCACAGCAAAAACAGCTTGCTAAGGGAGAGCTTCCGTCAGGTACAGTTATAAAAAGCGCTGAAGAGGTCCAGAACGAGATTATTGATTTTTTGGCTGACCAACTGGAAATAAAGTCTGAAACAGTTAAGAACGCAATGAATGAAAACACGCAGTATAAAATTTTAAAAACACAGGTGGAAAAGCCTGTTGCTGACAGCATTATTGCGTTTATGGACGAAAATGACGTTAATTCAATTCAAATAGAGGAAGATACAAAAAAGATATTATCCTCAGGACGAACTTGCAGCGTCGGTTATAGGCTTTACAAACGCAGACGGCGACGGGCAGTATGGATTGGAATATCAGTATGACGAGTATTTATCCGGAACCGACGGTAAGGTGATTTCCGCTAAAGATGCCAACGGAAACGAAATGCCATACAGATATTCAAAAACATACGAGGCGCAGGACGGCAATTCTCTTTATTTGACTATTGACAGAACTCTGCAATATTCCCTTGAAAAAATCTTGAGGAAATGGTTAGTCAATTTGAAATTGAGGACAGAGCCTGCGGTATAATAATGAACGCCAAAACCGGAGCAGTCTTAGCAATGGCTACGGCGCCGGGATTTGATCTAAATAATCCGTCGGACGTTGCGGATATCCAGATAGCTCAATCGGCTCAGGATATGGGACTTCTCGATATAGATAAAAATGAAGTCATAAAGGAGGATAAGGCGGCTTCGCTGCTTGCGTCCCTGACAGAAGAACAGTATAACGACGCATATGTAGACGCCCGTGAGCAGCAGTGGAAGAATAAAGCTATTACCGAGCTTTACATACCGGGCTCTGTTTTTAAGGTTATTACAAGCTCGGCGGCTTTAGAGGAAAATCTGATAACCTTAAATGATACGTTCAATTGTTCGGGTTCTGTTACGGTTGTTGAAGGAACGTCTCCTATACATTGCTGGAAAACCTCGGGGGCACGGTTCACAGTCATTCGTTGAAGCGATAACGAATTCCTGCAACCCTGCCTTTATAGAAATAGGCAGACGTTTAGGTTCTGAAAAGTTTTTTGATTACTTTAAGGCATACGGCCTTACGGAAAGAACGGGAATAGATCTGCCCGCAGAAGCTACAAGCTATTACCAGGGTGTAGAGGGTATGGGACCTGTTGAACTTGCTTCCTGTTCGTTTGGTCAGACAAATAAGGTGACTCCTCTTGAAATGATCACCGCGTATGCCGCCGTAATAAACGGCGGAAATCTGGTTACTCCCTATGTTGTAAACAAAATAGTCGATAACGATGGAAACGTAGTTATGACAAAGGAAAAACTATAAAGCGTCAGGTGATTTCTGAGGAGACGTCAGAATTAATGTGCCAGACTCTCGAAACAGTCGCTCTTAGCAACGGCGCATATATTAAGGGGTATCATGTAGGCGGTAAGAGCGGTACCTCCGAAAAGCTTGACGATTATGCCGGCGACGAGGAAGATCCGATGAGATATGTAGCTTCTTACTGTTGCTTTGCGCCTGCTGACGATCCCGAGGTTATAATGCTGATAATGGCCGACGAGCCTATGTCAGGCGAATATTACGGAAGTCAAATAGCCGTGCCTTATTCCAGAAAGGTTATGGAGGAGATTCTTCCTTATTTGGGATATTATCCTGAATATTCAGAGGAAGAGGTTAGAAATATGGACGTTACTATTCCTTTTGTAGAGGATATGACTATAAACGATGCAAAACAGGCTCTTGACGCAAAGGGACTGACTTATCAGATAGTCGGCGATGGTGAAACGGTATGCGGACAGATGCCGCTTTCAGGAAGCGTTGTTTCACAAGGCGGAACAGTTATACTTTACACGCAGAAAAATTATACTCAGGAAAATGTAGAGGTTCCTGATCTTACAGGATATTCGTTGTCAGACGCAAGCTACTTGATTACATCCGCGGGATTGACGTTTGTCGCAAGCGGCGCGTCAACTGATTCATCGTCTTCGGTGGTTCAATCTCAGTCGGTAGAAGCGGGAAACATCGTTCCGAAGGGAACTGTAATAGAGCTTACATTTGGCGTAAACGATCAATCAGGCTGATATGCCGTTTGAATGAATTAAGAGGCTGATAATAAAAAGACGGGCGGGTGGAAAATATGAAACTCTATAAGCTAATAAACGGAATTGCGGAAACGGCATTGGAGGATATGGAAATAAGCGGTATAACCGATAATACGTCGAAGGTAAGGGAAGGATTTATTTTCGTATGCGTTAGAGGCGCTTCGTTTGACGGTCATAGTGCGGCGGAAAGAATGCTTGAAAAAAGGCGCCGCGTTAGTCATAGCGGAATATGATCTGGGACTGGGAGACAGGCAGATTATAACAGAAAATTCTCGGGAATTTTACGGCAGGCTCTGCGCGGCATGGTTTGATCATCCTGAAAGAAAGATAAAGGTTTTGGGTATAACAGGAACAAACGGAAAAACCACTATAACAAATATTATAAAGAATATATTAATGTTCTGCGGTATAAAATCCGGACTGATAGGAACTATAAGAAACGAAATTGGGGACCACGCCGTTCACACCGATAATACTACTCCTATGGCCTTTGATTATATGGAGCTTCTCAATAGAATGGTGAACGCCGGATGTAAATATGCTGTTATGGAGGTTTCATCATTTGGGTTGGTTCAGCATAGAATAGGTCCGACGCATTTCGAAGTGGGAGTTTTTACAAATTTGACTCAGGATCATCTTGATTATCATAAAACTATGGAAAATTATTATCAGGCAAAAAGGATGATGTTTGACGAATGCGACGACGCTATTATAAATATGGACGATGAATACGGGAAAAGACTGTATGATGAAATAAAATGCCGTAAATACACATGCGGAATCGGTAATACTGCCGATTTTTATGCGGATAATATAAGCATCAGAGCAGACGGAACAGAGTTTGATTATTATTATAACGGAAAATCTGCCCATATTGTAACTCAAATGATAGGCATGTTTAATGTTTTTAACGTTATGGCGGCTATAAGTGTCTGTTTGAAAATAGGACTCGAAATAAACGATATTTTAAAGGCTTTGAAAGAATATAAAGGCGTAAAGGGAAGATGTGAAATAATTCCGACAGGAAAAGACTTCACTGTGATTTGTGATTATGCGCATACGCCTGACGCGATAGAAAATATACTTTCAAGCGTAAAGGAATATACCTCGGGAGATCTGATATGCCTTTTCGGCTGCGGCGGCAACAGAGATTCGAAAAAGCGTCCTCTTATGGCTAAAGGCAGCCGCCAAATATGCCGATCGGCTGATAATTACATCTGATAATCCGAGAGATGAGATACCGGAAGCTATAATTGACGACATACTTGCAGGACTTACGGATAAGGAAATCCCGTTTGATGTCGTAGTCGACAGAACGGAAGCTATATATCATTCGTTGAAAATTGCTCAGAAAGGCGATATAATAGTTCTGGCCGGAAAAGGACATGAGGATTATCAGGTGCTGTCAGGTAACGAGCATATACATTTTGATGAAAAAGAGATAGTTTCAGAGGGTCTGAAGCTTATAAATTAATGGAAAAGCTATTATTATCAGAAATTGCCGGAGCATTGCATTCAACTGCTCCGTTTGAAAAAGAAATAACGGATATATCGACTGATACAAGAAATCTTAAGGACGGCTGTCTATTTGTAGCAATAAAGGGAGACAGGTTTGACGGACATGATTTTATACCCGACGCTATAAAGGCCGGCGCATTAGCTGCCGTTTCTGAGAGGAAAATAGAAAATTGTCCCTGCATATTGGTTGAAAATACAAGAAAGGCTTATCTTGAGCTTGCTTCTTACTATAGGAAAAAGTTTTCTCCGGTTCTTGTGGGAGTGACAGGCAGCGTAGGAAAAACTACAACCAAGGAAATGATAGCGTTGGTTCTTTCTGAAAAGTTTAATTGCCTTAAAACTGCCGGAAATCTTAATAATGAGATAGGACTGCCGAAAACGCTTTTTACAATGGACAGCTCTCATACGGCGGCGGTAATAGAAATGGGAATGTCTGACTTCGGCGAGATAGAAAGGCTTCTAAAACAGCCGCTCCAACCATAGGAGTTATAACTAATATTGGTTTTTCACATATTGAAAATTTGAAAACACAAGAGGGCATACTAAAAGCTAAGCTTGAAATATTAAAGGGAATGAAACAAAACGCCCCTTTAGTATTAAACGGTGACGATCCGTATCTTTCTCCGCTGAAAAAGGAGCTTTCAGGAGAAAGACCTGTAATATTGTTTGGTATTGAAAATAAAGAGTCAGATTTCGGGGGGACGGGGGTAACAGGATTTGACGGCAAAACATCTTTTTATGTTAACTGCGGTGATAAAGCGGTAAAAATTATTTTACCATGCGTTGGAAGGCATAATGTGCTTAACGCGCTTGCCGCATTTTGTATAGGTAAGCTTACCGGAATGGACGATTCTGAAATTGCCGCTGCGCTGAAAAATACAGAACTGACGGATTGCGTCAGAATATAGTAAAAAAGGTGAGAATACTTTAATTATAGACTGTTATAATGCAAGTCGGATTCTATGAAAGCAACGCTTGAGGTTTTGTCAGGAATGAAAACGAACGGCAGGAAAATAGCCGTTCTGGGCGACATGCTTGAGCTTGGGAAGGAGTCGGAAAAGCTTCACAGGCTTGTAGGCAGATATGTGTGCAGTGCAAGACCGGATATGCTTTTTCTGCTTTGGAAGAGACGCGGAGTTTATACAGGAAGAAGCTGAAAAATCAGGGATTACGTCATATTTTTACATCAGATAAGGACGATTTGGCATACAGGCTAAAATCCTGTATAAAAAGCGGAGACGTTCTTCTTTTTAAAGCAAGCAGGGGAATGAAGCTTGAGAATGTCGTAAACAGCATTTTTTAATTTGGGAGGATGAGAGATGTCGTATTGGATTAATATTACAGTTGCGCTGATATCATTTGCTTTAGCTGCCGTTATCGGCATAGTATTGATACCGTTTTAAAAAAATCCATTTTGGTCAGACAATACTTGATATAGGTCCCGCATGGCATAAATCTAAGCAGGGAACTCCTATAATGGGCGGATTTATGTTTATAATAAGCAGCATGGCCGCCGTTATTGCAGGGTATTTGATTTACCGATCAGACAGTATGATAGATCTTACGGATAAGGTATCCGGAAATAACGCCGTCAGGCTTTTAACCTGTATAATATTTTTCTGCTATTTGCAGGAATAGGATTTTTAGACGATTATATCAAGGCGGTCAAAAAGCAGAATCTTGGACTTAATCCGAAACAGAAAATGATAATGCAGTTTATATTATCAGCGGCGCTGCTGGCAATGCTTTATGCGCTCGGCGATAAGTCGACAGAAATTGATTTTTTATATTTTTTAAAATAGATTTCGGAATACTGTATTATCCGGTTATGATATTGTTCATAATATATGTATCCAACGCGGTCAATCTTACCGACGGCGTCGACGGACTCTGCGGATCTGTAACGTTTATAACCATGCTTGCCCTGGCCGCCGTTTGCGGTATACTTAAATCATACGAAATTTCAATTTATGCTACGGCAATAGCGGGAGGCTGCCTGGGATTTCTTATATGGAATCTTCATCCGGCGAAATGTTTCATGGGGGATACAGGCTCTATGTATCTCGGAGGGCTTTTATTGCGATTGGTCTTACTACCCATAAGCATCTTATGATAATAATAGTAGGACTTGTTTATATACTTGAAGCCCTTTCTGTCGTTATACAGGTTACCTATTTTAAAATCACGGCTAAGCGGCATTATAAAAAGACCGGAGAAAAAGGCAAGGGGAAAAAAAGAATTTTCAAGATGTCGCCTATACACCATCATTTTGAGATGTGCGGATTCAGTGAATATAAAATAGTTATAACATTTTCACTGGCGGCAATAATTTTTCTATAATCGGAGTAATATCAGTTTTATAGAATAAGGAGGAATTGGATTTTGTCTGGTAATTACAGCGGAGCAACTGCTGCGGCAGGCGGTATGAATCCGGCAAGAAAAAAGTAAAGCGCAATACATCCTCTGTTTTCAAGAGGCGTTATGGACTTATCTTTTTTCTGATAATAATGACGCTTCTTGTTATTGGAATTATAATGATGTTCTCAGCCAGCTATGCGTGGGCGTTAAATGAAAGCGGAGGAGAAAGCGGTACAGGATATGCCTTCCGGCAGACTATAATGGCGGTGATAGGTCTCAGAGCGCTTTGCTTTTTTCATTTTTGATTATCACCATTTCAGTAAACCAAAAATATCTATAGGTCTTTATGTATTGTGTCTGATAATGCTCGTGTTTGTGTTTACGCCAATGGGTATAACTCATAACGGCGCTACAAGATGGCTTAATCTGGGAATTGAATTTCAGCCGTCGGAACTGATGAAATTTGCAATAATAATCCTGTTTTCTTATCTTATTGTTCAAAACTATAATAAAATGCAAAAATTTTCAATGGGTATTTTACCGTTTGGAATACTTTTGGGATTAGTAGTCGTTTTATTGATGAAACAGCCTCATCTTTCGTGTACAATTCTCATCTGCTGCGTAGGTGTTTGTCTCATGTTTGTCGGCGGAGTGCGCTGGAAGCATATATTTATTCTTGTGGTTTTAGGAGCTGCGGCGCTTCTGCTTATCGTATATATGAAAAGTCAGGGAGAAGACGGATTCACTTACTTTTCTAAGCGTATTCAGTCATGGATAGATCCTTTCTCGGACGCAACAGACGCAACATGGCAGACGTGTCAGTCGCTTATAGCCATAGGTTCAGGCGGACCTTTCGGACTTGGTTTGGGAGAATCGCGTCAGAAATTTATGTATCTGCCTGAAACGCAAAACGACTTTGTTTTTTGCAATAGTCTGCGAGGAGCTTGGGTTTGTAGGCGCGGTAACAATAATTCTTCTTTTTGCTTTGCTTGTTATCAGGGGATTTTTTATCGCTTCTAAAGCAACCGATAAATTCGGAATGTTCCTGACAATAGGAATCACCGTTCAGATCGGAATACAGGCTTTTTTGAATATTGCCGTAGTAAGCAACCTTATTCCTAATACGGGTATAAGTCTGCCGTTTTTCAGCTACGGCGGTACGGCATTGATAATGCAGCTCGCGGAAATGGGAGTTATACTGAATGTTTCAAGGCAATCGTCGATGGAAACATAATTTTATCTGAAAGGATATAATGATATGAAGGTATTGTTAGCAGGAGGCGGTACGGGCGGTCATATTAACCCTGCGCTTGCAATTGCGTCAATTATAAAGGAGCGAAGACCTGACGCGGAATTTTTGTTTGCAGGAACTCCCAATGGAATGGAGGCAAGGCTTATTCCGGAAGCGGGCTATAATTTTGCGCCTATAAAATCAGCAGGCTTTCAGAGGAAAATTACTCTGAAAAATATAAAACGTAATTGTCAGGCTTTGTATTATTTGGCGGCGTCAGGTCCAAGGGCAAAAGCTATAATAAAAGAATTTCAGCCTGATATAGCTATAGGAACCGGAGGATACGTAAACGGCCCGATAATCAGAATGGCGGCAAAAATGGGAGTGGCTACAGCTATTCATGAACAAAACGCTTATCCGGGAGTTACAAATAAGCTTCTGGCAAAGGAAGTCGACAAGGTTATGCTCACTGTAAAGGAAGCTCTTGATTACATGGATAATGGAGTAAATTATACTATAACAGGACTTCCCGTAAGAAAAGGCATCGCCTTAAAATCCAAATTTCAAGCTCGGCGCGAACTTGGATTTGACAACGAGCTGTGTATTCTTTCGTTCGGAGGCAGTCTCGGCGCCGGATGTATCAACGAAACTATGGCGGCAGTAATAAAGTGGCATACTGAAAACGGTCTGAAAATCAATCATATTCATGGATACGGCGGCATGGGTAAAGAATCGTTTCCGGCAGAAATGAAGAGAAACAATATACCGCTCAAAAGCAACAGACTCCGTATAACGGAGTACATAAACGATATGGATACATGTCTTGCTGCCGCAGATCTTGTTATATGCCGCGCAGGAGCTTCAACACTTGCGGAGCTTGAGGCGGCAGGCAAAGCTTCAATTCTTATACCTTCTCCTATAGTTGCAGGCAATCATCAGCTCCATAATGCGAATGTTCTTGGAAAAGCCGGAGCAGCTATAGTTATTGAGCAAAAAAACGTAACAAACAGGCTGATGATTGAAAAGGTCGGAAGCTTGTATAAAAACAGGCGGAAGCTGGAGGAGATGTCGGTCAAAGCGAGCGAACTTTCTGTCAGCGATACCGATGAGAGAATATATTCTGTTATCGAGGAGCTAATGAGTCTTAAAAAGTAGCAGTTTTCGCATCCGTGGCATAATATAAAGTAAAATGCTATCGGGTGGTGCTGTAAATGTCAGATCAGAAATTTGTAATTAAAGGAGGGACTCCTCTTAACGGCGAGCTGAAAATTCAGGGCGCTAAAAATAGTGTTCTTCCATAATCGCCGCTTCAGTAATGTGCGGCGGAGAAACTGTAATCGAGAATTGTCCGAAAATATCGGATACCTATGCTTCTTCAAGAATACTTACTCATTTAGGCCTTCAGTGTATTATAGAAAAAAACGTGATGACGGTCAGAAATAACGGCAATAAAACAGTTGAAATTCCCGACGATCTTATGAGAGAGATGCGTTCCTCCATTATTTATATGGGCGCTCTTTTAGGGGCCTGCGGAGAATGCAGGATGTCTTTTTCCCGGAGGCTGCGAGCTAGGGCCAAGACCGATAGATATGCATATTGCCGCAATGAAAAAACTCGGCGCCAAAGTGGTTGATGAATACGGTATTATAAAATGTACTGCTGAAAGAGGCCTTCACGGAGCAAGAATAAATCTTAATTATCCGTCGGTGGGGACAACAGAAAATATTATGCTTGCGGCTGTTACCGCAAAAGGTCAAACTGTTATTTCCAATGCTGCCAGAGAGCCGGAAATAATTGATCTTGCCGATTTTCTAAACCGCTGCGGAGGGAGAATAAAAGGCGCGGGCAACAGTACAATTGTTATTGACGGAGTTCAGAAATTAAGAGGACGTACATATTCTGTCATAGCCGACAGGATTGCTGCTGCAACATATATTTCCGCGGCAGCGTCAACCGGAGGTGAAATTAGCCTTACCGGAATAGATTCGTCAATCTGCGAAAGTTTTCTTCCGGTTTTCGAACAAATGGGCTGTAAAATTTATGTTTACAGCGACAGATTGTATATAAATGCGTCGGGTAAATTAAAGGGCGTAAATAAAATAACCACAATGCCTCATCCGGGATTTCCGACCGACGCTCAGGCAGTCATAATGGCGGCGCTCTGCAAGGCTTACGGAAGCAGTATATTTGAAGAGAATATATTTGAAAGCAGATATAGACATGTCGACGCGCTTGTCAAGATGGGCGCTGATATTAAAGTAATAGGGAAAGCCGCAGTTGTAAACGGAGTTGAAAAAGCTTTACGGAGCTAAGGTTTCTGCGACAGATTTAAGAGGGGAGCCGCTATGGCTGTTGCAGGACTTGGAGCCGAGGGAGTCACAGAGGTAGCGGAAATACATCATATCGACAGGGGCTATGAGGATATGGAAAAAGCTTTTTCGTCCCTGGGAGGTAAAATTCAGAGGGTATGAATTTTAAAGGAAGATAAAAAATGAGAGATGTTGTGAAAACTAATGTAAAAAAAGAGAACAAAACAGCAAGCGAAGACGAAGACGTAGACGTCATTTATCATTTTATTTTTTCTCGTGATAATTTTAGTCGCAGGAATAGGCGTTCTGCTTTCGGTTACCTTGCTTTTCAATATAAAAAATATTGTCGTAAAAGGCGATGTGGATTATACAGACGAAGATATTATTAGAGTATCCGGAATCGGCTACGGCGATAATCTGGTAAGGCTTGATTCTAAGAAAGCGTCAGAAAGCATTCTTTCGAGTATGATATTTATAGAAAAAGCAGAAATAGATAAGCAGTATCCTGATACGCTTGTAATAAACGTTTCGAGATGTATAGCAACGGCTGATTTGAGTATGACGGAGGTTATCTCATTGTGTCCGCAAACGGTAAAATACTTGATAAATCGGACACGAGATCTGAAGAATTGCTGCTTGTCCAGGGATTTGAACCGGCCGATGAAACCCGGGTACATACCTGAAATCTATTGACTCGCAGAAGGACGGAATTTTTTATGAATTATTCGATTCTATAAAATCCGATAACGATCATGAAATAGTTTCATTTGATATAACCGATAAATATGAAATCAGCGTAAATTACGGAAATAAGATATTTTTTTGATATGGGGAATTCTAACGATATATCCTATAAGCTTGATCTTGCGGCTACTGTTTTAAACGATTTAAGCGGAGACAAAGAGGGATATATGACTATGATAGGTTCAAATCAGATTTCTTTTAGAGATAAAAAGCGACGCAGAAAAAGAAAAGCAGCAATAAAATACCTATAAAGGAAGAGGATATGCCTTTGACAGAAGCTGTTACAGAGCCGGATAACAGTGAAGGCGAGGATTTGTCTTCTGAGGACGTTTATGAGGATAATTATGCGGATAACGGCGAAAATTATGATATTTATGAATAATAGCCTAATTGCTGAAATAATTAATAATAAAAGCGCAAAATAAAATCAAAAAAAATTAAAATATGACTTGAAATATCCCATAAAGTATGTTAATATAATAATATGTATTGTTTATATTAGAATTACAACTTGAATTTCAGGGATGGAAATAAATTTAGGAGGAATTGTAAATGACAGACTTCAATTTTGAGGAAGCTTTCGATCCGCAGGTTAGTATTAAAGTAATTGGCGTCGGCGGCGGCGGCGGAAACGCTTTGAATTGTATGGTCGATGCGGGCGTAAAGGATATTGAGTATATCGCCGTAAACACTGACGCAAAAGCTCTTAATAGGTCAAAGGCGACAACAAAGATTCAGATAGGCGCAAAGCTGACAAAGGGAAGAGGCGCCGGAAACAGACCGGAGGTCGGAGAGCGTTCGGCGGAGGAAAACAGAGATGAAATTGAAGCTTCGCTTAAGGGCGCGGATATGGTGTTTATTACCGCCGGTATGGGAGGCGGAACAGGTACAGGCGCCGCGCCGGTTGTAGCAGGGATAGCTCAGGAAATGGGGCTTCTTACAGTTGCCGTTGTAACAAAGCCGTTTGCTTTTTGAAAGAGAGCAGAAAATGCAGCAGGCTGAAAGAGGTATTGAGGAATTAAAAAATATGTCGATTCTCTTATTGTTATTCCAAACGAAAGATTATTAGACGGTTTGGAAAAACAGCCTACAATGCTGGAATCATTTTCTTTGGCGGACGATATTCTTAAAACAGGTGTAAAAAGTATTTCTGATCTGATTACAGAGGATGGA
>VOFD01002249.1_pt1 | contig 13979 bp, 12 predicted proteins | sample 5384101 | NCBI WGS metagenome assembly VOFD01 (sample SAMN12384723, study PRJNA508395) | human gut metagenome | isolation source: healthy gut C | host: Homo sapiens
TTTAGGGGATTTTGGGATTTCTGTCTTCCCGGCCAGCATCCCGCAGGCGGCGTAGATGTCCTCGCCCCGCGAGCGGCGGATGGTGCAGGTGATGCCGTTGTCGCTCAGGTAGTCGCGGAAGGCCACCATGCGCCGCTCGTCGGTGGGCCGCAGGTTCACGCCCGGGATGGCGTGGAAGCGGATGAGGTTGACCCGGCATTCCAGCCCCCGCAGCAGGCGCACCGTCTCGATGGCGTGGCGCGGCGTGTCGTTGTATCCTTCGAACAGGATGTACTCGAACGACACGCGCCGCTGGTGGCTGAAGTCGTAGCGGCGCACCAGGCTCAGCACCTCGGCCAGCGGGTAGGCCCGCTCCACCGGCATCAGTTCCAGCCGTTCTTGGTGGAAGGGGCTGTGCATGCTCACGGCCAGGTGGCAGGCCGACTGCTCCAGGAACGTGCGCAACCCCGGCAGCAGCCCGATGGTCGACACGGTGATGCGCCTCGGGCTCCAGGCATACCCGTAGTCGGCGGTCAGTACGTCCAACGCCCGCATCACTTCGGGCAGGTTGTCCATCGGCTCGCCCATGCCCATGAATACCAGGTTGGTGAGCAATTCCGCCTCGGGCACGGACATGATTTGGTTCAGGATGTCGGCGGCGGACAGCTGTCCGTGGAAGCCCTCCCTGCCCGTGTGGCAGAAGGCGCAGTGCATCTTGCAGCCCGCCTGCGACGACACGCACAGCGTGTGGCGGTCGCCGTCCGGGATGTACACCGTTTCCACGGCGTGCCCCGCGGCGGTGCGGAAGAGGTATTTCCGCGTGCCGTCCACCGAGGTTTGCACCATCGCCGGGTCGTACCGTCCCACCTGGCAGTTGTGCTTGAGCAATTCCCTGTTTTTCAGGGACAGGTTGCTCATCTCGTCAATTTCCGTCGCCCGCTTCCTGTACAGCCAGTCGGCCACTTGCCGCGCCGTGAAGGCGGGCATCCCCAGCCCGTCCGTTATCGTTCTTATCTCGTCCGGTCTCAGCCCGATGAGGGTTTTCTTTTCTTCCATTATATATCATGATGTCTTTGTTGCAAAGTTAGGAAAAAAATCCCTTTTCCTCATCCAAACCTTCGAAGATGCTGGTCCGAATTTCCCCGGATGCTGCTGTATTCTTCCTGTTCCCCGCATCTATTCTTAAAACTACGGCGCGGTTTTTACAAACTACGCCGTAGTTTTTACAAACCGCGCCGTAGTTTCTACAAACTGCGCCGTAGTTTGTGGAATATGTCGGCATCCGGGGAAGTATGGGCGGGCATCGGTGGAAGTATGGATGCCCGTGCGGGGAAGTATGCGTGCCGAAGGGCGGGTTGCCCCTGCCGGGCGGCCGCACCGGGACGTGAAACAAATTTTACGTTTTATTAGGGAATGGGGATGGAAATCTTTCCGTATATTTGCAATCGTTTAAAAGCTGTGCATGTTACAAAAAGGCAGGCACGGCGAGATGTCTTATACAAACCAACTAAATTCAAAGGAAATGAAAAAGAAATGGATCTGCACCGTGTGCGGTTACGTGCACGAAGGGGACGAAGCTCCCGAATTCTGCCCGCAATGCAAACAGCCGAAGAGCAAGTTCAAAGAATTGGTGGAAACGGGCGACGCGCTCGTGTTTGCCGATGAACACGTTATTGGCGTGGCCAAAGGTTGCGACGAAGAAATGATTAAGGACCTGAACGCGCACTTCATGGGCGAATGCACCGAGGTGGGCATGTACCTGGCCATGAGCCGCCAGGCCGACCGCGAAGGCTATCCCGAAGTCGCCGAGGCCTACAAGCGTTACGCCTGGGAAGAAGCCGAACATGCCGCCAAGTTCGCCGAATTGCTGGGCGACGTGGTTTGGGACACGAAGACCAACCTCGAAAAGCGCAAAGACGCCGAATGCGGTGCTTGCGAAGACAAGAAACGTATCGCCACGCGTGCCAAACAACTGAACTTGGACGCTATCCACGACACCGTGCATGAAATGTGCAAGGACGAAGCCCGCCACGGCAAAGGCTTCGAAGGCCTGTACAACCGTTATTTCAAGAAATAACCGATTGCGGTTTGTGTAAAAAAAAGAGGGATGCCCCGTGGCGGGGTGTCCCTTTTTTGTGTTTTTTTGTATCCGCTTGCAACCGTTTGCCCCCTTCATTGCGTCTAATGCAATGAAAAGGGACGGCAAAGGCCGGCGTGCCGTCCACAGTAAAGCAGTTATGTATCATTATTAAAAGAAAGGAAAATCAGTATGAAACGAATGAAATGTATGTTGGTAGGGGCGGCCTTGTGCGCCATGAGTTTGTGTGGCGGGCTGTACGCCCAGGAAACCGGGGCGGATAACTTGGCGACCCAAGTGGGAGCGGCGTTGGCGGAGACCAAGTTGGACGGGGAAGAAGTCATGGGCGTTGATCCTTGGCCATCGTATCGGTATTCGTTACCATTATCTTAGCCTTTGCTATCCCGCTGCTGTTCTCGTATCTGAAAAAGCGGAGGAGCTACAAGGTGGTCGAGGCCGCCATCCTGCACGGGCAACAACTGCCCCCGGAGTTTTTCGATGAAGGCAAGCCGCAACGCTCGTTCCTGCAACGGGGTGTCACGCAGATAGCGGTGGGCGTGGCGTTGACGGTGGCCGTGGGCGTGGTCGTGGATTGGGACATTGCCTTGTTCGGCTTGGTGGTGGTGGCTCTTGGCGTGGGCAACGTGCTGGCGCACTTTCTGGGGGCAAAGGAGCAAAAGACGGACGGGCAATGAACTCGTTGAACGACACGGTGCTGGTGGGGCGGGCCGCGCTGGGCGACCGCCAGGCGTTCGACGCGCTGGTGTCGCGTCACGCCCTGCCCCTGCGGCGTTACCTGCTGCGGCTCACCGGCGACCCGCCCCTGGCCGATGACCTGGCGCAGGAGACCTTCATCAAGGCCTATTGCCGCATCGGTACGTTCGGCGGGCTGGCGGCATTCCGCACGTGGCTGTTCCGCATCGGCTACAACGCTTTCTGCTCCCACCGCCGGGGCGAGCACGAGGCCGCCGAGCTGGACGACAGCCTGCCTGCCGCCGAAGGCAGCGACCCGGACACGGTGCATGACGTGCAGGCCGCTCTCGCCCGGCTGCGGACGGAGGAACGTTCGGCCTTGCTGCTGCACTACATGGAGGACTTCCCGGTGGCGAAGGTGGCGGCCATCATGCACATGCCCGTGGGCACGGTGAAGTCGCACCTGAAGCGGGGACGCGACAAATTGGAAACTTTCTTGAAACAAAATGGATATGAAAAAGAATAAATCGAATGATGAACGCCTGCGCGACTTGCTGCGCGGGGACGTGCCGGACGTGGAACGTGACTTCTTCGAAGGCCGCTTGCGGCACAAACTGGACCGGGTAGATGCGTGCCGCCCCGCGAGGGGATGGGCACGGTGGCTGCCCGGGGGGCTGGCGGCGGCGGTGCTGTTAGTGTGCCATCGTCAGGCGTGGGAAGGGGTGTTGACCTTGTCGCGTTGGGTGGTGGAGGCTGCCGACCGGCTGGGTTCGCTCGGCAGCCTGGACGTGCGCTGGGTGCTGGCGGGCGGGCTGGCCGTGGTGTGTGGCGTGCTGGCCTATCCTTGGCGAAGCGGTGGCTGTGAGGTGCAGCCTGCCACGGGGATGACACAAAAAGCGGTGGAACGACCATTCGGTCGTTCCACCGCTTTTTGTGTTGTATGTGATTTTACCGCGGGTTTAGTAGAAATTCGAGCGGGTGTCTACGATTTCCGCATTGTCGCGGATGTCCTGGTAGATGGTGTAGGACAGCGAGTATATGTTGCGGTTGTTCAGTTGGGCGATTTCCGCTGCGGCATCGAAGGTACCCGTGCCGTCCGTTGCCTTGGTTGGCAGCACCACGTACACGCCCGAGTTGCCCTTGATGGGCTGCGACAGCTTGTTTACTTCTTGCGTCATGGCCTTGCCGATGACGTAAGGTTCGAAGCCTGCGCTGCCGAACGAGTACGAGGCGAAGCTCACGCCCGTGGCTTCCTTCACGTCCACGTCGAGGGCTTTGGCCAGTTCTTCCAGCGACTTGCCTTCGGCCAGCTTGGCCTGCAGGTCGGCTATCATGCGTTCGGCTTTCTTTTCCTTCATCAGTTCGGCCTTGATTTGTCCGCTCACTTTGGCCACCGGGGTGTACCCTTTTTCGTTCACTTCCGTCACCACGGCCACCACGAACTGGTCACCGCAGTCGAATACGTCGGACACCGTGTTGGCATCTTCACCGAATGCCCAGCGCACGACTTGACGCGACTGCGGCACGATGGCTTCTGGTCGAGAAGTGCAACATCCAGTGGCCCGCGGGCCACTGGATGTTGCACTTTGGTCTTGAATCTACAACTCCTTTACGGAGAATCATTATCGTTAATTATTGTGTATCCCCCGTAGGGGAAATATCTGATACTTTTTTTTGTGCGATAGTAATGCATTGCAGAACAAGTCTTAGCTATTACATGCGAAAGCAATCGCGTCTATTCGGAAACGACCAATTCGACATGTTTTGTCATCCCATTTTCTAACTCGATTTTCAACAAATACAAGCCTGCACTGCTTGGAGACTTCAGTTCGCAAATCGCTGCATTAGGCTGCAAAGTGCGCACGCAACGGCCAGTCATGTCGAACAGTGCAACTCGCACAATTTCACTCTCATAAGATTGCATGTGAACTGATTCATTCATTCGTAGTATGGTGGGATAAACCAATAACAATCGCGATTCATCCTTGGTTATCTGCGGAGTGACCGCTTTCCCTCCTTCTTTTGCATAGGCTGTATTAGCTCCCAAACGTCCACCCGCCTCAAAAAACATGTACCAGACATCATTGTCATCCTGTATAAACGATATGGAAGATATGCGCGGCACAGCAACTTTCTGTCCGAACTCATCAGTATCTATCACGAAGTTTTCATGATTCATAAGTTCGCCCCAATGAATCTCCATGTCAAAGGCTTCGCCAACCTCCACCAAGTATACATTACCAGAACTGGCTCCTACAAAAACGAAGTAACGATCATGTGATGCCATAAACAAAGCCGGTGCCACATTATTGCCAAATCCACCCCGGTAATTAGGCTTAATATCTGTACCTGGGATTTTCTTATAATTCAGGTCAGGCGATACCAAAGGTTTTTTGATACACGTCCATTCTATCCCATCTTTAGAATGCGCCCAATACACTTTCCGCGTACCGCCTTCATTAATCATAATAATCATGACATATTTATTACCTAAATCAGGGATGGTATGTTCATATATTTTGGCGTAGCTTGCTTCCGTCCCCGGACTTCCAAAACTTTGCGGGTTAAGAATGCTAGCACCAAATTCCCAATCTACTAGGTTGTCACTTGTAGCATAATGAGTGGTAGTGTTGGGTCCGTGGAAATACATAAACCATTTGTTGTACACATCGTTCCATATTACGTTGCATGCCGATATATGATTTGCCGTGGACACATTGCTTTCTGTTTGTTTTTTTGCCCATTCCAAGTCGATAACAGTGTTCTGCTCTGTCCAAGGACCGTCAAGGGTTGGAGCTGTCATTAAATAAATACCTCCCGGATTTTCATGTGGCGAGTAAAACAAATAATAACGGTTGTAGGGCACACTGCCATCACGGAACTTGCCCTCCACCAAGTGACCTTGTACATCAAGCACACAAGGCGTAATAAATTCCTTGGATGGTCCGATGTATTGATAATCGTCAATGTCCTTTACAAATCCAACCGGTTCTACTTGCGGGAAAAATTGTTCCTCAATAGGCGAAGGACCGACCAAATCATATTGCATGGATTTTGGCACCACGTCTTCTGCACTTCCACTCGTTGCACTCACCTTTATCATGTAACGGCCAACGGGCAATGCTGGAATTTTCAAAACTTGAGTAGCTTTGCCCGACAATAATTCTGCCTCACACGTTGGCACAAGCGCATTACCCTCCATGTCCGTTAATGTAAAAGCTAGGCGGTCTCCATCGGGCAAAAGAATGGCTTGAGCCGTCACCTCCACATTATGGGCTTCATCTGCCAAATAGCTGTCGTGGTCGGCTTCTATGGCAATAATCTTAGGTTTGGCAGCCGAAATTCCATTTTTCATCTTGACAGTTTTGATGTCCAAGTTGCACCGTTGCTCCTTAGCTGCCCCTATCTTTATAAGGTTGTCACCGGTAGCAGCTTTAGCACGAACATTTTCAAATATGGGTTCTTCTATGTCGTCAATGTATACATCAAACGTATTGTTGGCATAAAAAACAAACCAATAGTCATGCCATTCTTCCGTATCAAGTTGGTATTTATCATCAGATGAATGCTCAAGTGCCGCAGTCAACGCCACATAGCCTGTACTGACATCACCATGTTTTAAATGAATTTCTATCTCAGCATTATTTATGCGAGCTGCAATGGCATTTGACTCATATCCTTCATGCGTATCAGGATACAAGCTTTTATCGATCGGCTGCGTACGCGCCCTTACCTGCAGAGTAAAATCAGCATTGGGAGCTAATGTCAATTCCTTGGTTGCAAGGTAGGCGTAATTCGTGGCTCCGCCCACCGGTGTCTTGAATATGTTGACATAGTCATCGAATACTTTCACATTTTCTGTAGAAAATTCACCGGATTTTGTAATAGTCCAAGCTCGATTATATTCTTTCCCCTCATCCATATCCCACGTAGCCATACTCTTGTCTATAATATCCCAATAATCACCCAATGTCTCAACTATCGTATAAGGTACTGTCGCTGCTGCAACTGAATACCCATTCAAACTGCCATCAGGAACGGAGACTTTCACAATATAATCCCCCACCGGAGTTCCCGCCGGAATAGTGAGCGTGCCCGATGCCGCATCGGCATTCACCGTTATCTCTGTTGAGGCTATGATTTGTTCTCTTTCATTTACAAGAGAGTACAGCAATTTTTCTCCATCTTCTATTAACACAGTATTGACTTTGGCTGTCACACGAGTTTCTATTCCTGTTGCATGGTGATTTGAACTGAGGTGAACGGACATGATTTTAGGGGAGTTAAACACCATGCCCGTTCCCATGCGTACATAAGCGATATCGAGGTTGCAGCGGTTGTTCGTCTCCGCACCTAAACGTATGATATTGGTAGACATACCTCCATCATCAGGCGAAGTTACCGGTACATCCTTGAATATTGGTTCTGCATTATTGTCTATATATACATCATATTTCGTGTTATCAGCGTGAAAACTAAAACGATATACATGCCATTCTGAAGTATTCATACGATGCAAATCATCCTCTTGGTGGGAGACGGCAGGCGTAAGGCTAACATATCCGCTTTCCGTATCACCATACTTCAAGTAAATATACATGTTCTTTTGATGAAAGCGAGCCGATATTTGGTTACATTCATATCTGTCTTCCTGATCTGGATATATAGTTTTGTCGATGGGATTCACACGAGCTTTGACCTCAAAAGAATAAGCCGTGTTTTTTTCCAACGTAAGTCCTGCCGGAACCAGATAAGCATAATTATCTTTACTGGCAGCCCCCCGTCTTGGTGATATTAACAAAGTCTGTTTTTTGAGTTATGGTTATACCATCCCCTTTTTGCGAACTTTTCCAAGCTTTATTGTGTGCGGCTCCTCCGTCTGCATCCCAAGGTGTGGCCGATGTCATGGATTTGTCGATAATGTCCCAACCATCCGTCGCAAGCACATGACCACAACACATGATTACGGCAAATAGATAATTTAGCTTTCTCATAAGTACTTTTTGTTTTATTGTTTAAAATTAAAATATCATCGGATGTCTTGTCCTTCTTCTTTTAGTATCTTCCTCAATTGTTTAACATCTATTGCATGGACATTGGGAGTACGCTGGCAGGCAGCCATGGCTGCCGCTACTCCTGCTGCCTCACCTGTAACCAAGCATGCAGGCATAATGCGCAAACTTCCATAGGAAGCATGATCTGTTGAGATGCAACGGCCAGCCACCAATACATTATTTAGTTTCTCGGGAGTGAGGCACCGATATGGTATGCCATGGCTTTCTCCTTTTTTATATCTGGCATACCGGGTGGCATCGTCACGATGCACATCTATATAATAGCAATTGCGCCCAATTTCATCGTCAAATGAACGGCGGGCAAGCCAATCATCAACAGTAAACACGTAATCACCTTTTATTCTCCGCCCTTCCCGCACACCAAGCAAAGCCCCGGAAACTGAGAGATACGAATTTCCAAACAATTCAGGAGCTTCTGTCTTCAATGCGCGGTGCATTTCTTCAGCGATTTTTCGTCCTTTCATCATGGCTGCAGTCACCTCCTCGGGATTAGTGCTATGTACATCTGGCAAATGCCCAGCATTGAACATAAGCACTCCTGGGTGTACCATTTTCACATTAAAATGCGTATCTGTGATAAGAGGATATTTACCCGTAGCCAATATTTTATGGATAGGGCTTCGTGGTGATTGGCCTTGAAGTGCCAAACCGTATTTTTTGAACTCATCATGATTAACATTGACGATGGAAAAACACAAGGTAGATGACTGTATATTTCCATTTTCATCGCCATAAAAAAAATCAGCACCCGCAAACGCAGCAAGATCTCCATCACCTGTACAATCAACATAGACTTTCGCCTTGTAACGGGTTAGCCCTTGTTTATTGGCAACTAAAATATAATCCACCTCTTTTTTTGTTTTTCATTTCCACACCAGCCATCATGCTAAACAACAATACCTTTGCACCCGATTGAATTACCATATCATCATATACTCTTTTTAATTGTTCCGTATTAATGGGAAGCCACTGATGGTCATTTTTAGGGAAATGGGGCACACCTTGTTTGGCTTTCCAATAAATCTCTTCGGCTATACCTTTATAAATAATTTTATTACCATCCGAGAAGGGACACCAATTGTTCATGGCTCCTGAAGTACCCATGCCCCCCAAAGCTCCGGTAGCTTCTATCAGTAACGTCTTGGCTCCTTCCTGTCCGTAGCCTGAACTTGAAAGAATGCAAAACTAAAGCAGAAACATGTGAACAAAAAGTCCTTTACTATTTTTATCATTCCTATTTTTTTTTACAAAGATGCTTGATTTAGACAAAAAAAATATCCTCATATTTGCCAAAAATGTTCTCGTTCTCGAATCTACAGGACACGGTGCATGACGTGCAGGCCGCTCTCGCCCGGCTGCGGACGGAGGAACGTTCGGCCTTGCTGCTGCACTACATGGAGGACTTTCCGGTGGCGAAGGTGGCGGCCATCATGCACATGCCCGCGGGCACGGTGAAGTCGCACCTGAAGCGGGGACGCGACAAATTGGAAACTTTCTTGAAACAAAATGGATATGAAACAGCATAAAGCGAATGACGAATGCCTGCGCGACTTGCTGCGCGGGAATGTGCCGGGCATGGCAGATGACTTTTTCGAAGGCCGCTTGCGGCACAAACTGGACCGGGTAGATGCGTGCCGTCCCGCGAGGGGATGGGCACGGTGGCTGCTCGCGGCGGGCTGGCGGCGGCGGTGCTGCTTGTATGCCACCGCCAGGCGTGGGAAGGGGTGTTGACCTTGTCGCGTTGGGTGGTAGAGGCTGTCGGTTGGCTGGGTTCGCTCGGCAGCCTGGACGTGCGCTGGGTGCTGGCGGGTGGGCTGGCCGTGGTGTGTGGCGTGCTGGCCTATCCTTTGGCGAAGCGGTGGCTGTGAGTGCAGCCTGCCACGAGGATGACACAAAAAGCGGTGGAACGACCGAATGGCCGTTCCACCGCTTTTTGTGTTGTATGTGATTTTACCGCGGGTTTAGTAGAAATTCGAGCGGGTGTCCACGATTTCCGCATTGTCGCGGATGTCCTGGTAGATGGTGTAGGACAGCGAGTACATGTTGCGGTTGTTCAGTTGGGCGATTTCCGCTGCGGCATCGAAGGTACCCGTGCCGTCCGTTGCCTTGGTTGGCAGCACCACGTACACGCCCGAGTTGCCTTTGATGGGTTGCGATAGCTTGTTTACCTCTTGCGTCATGGCCTTGCCGATGACGTAAGGTTCGAAGCCTGCGCTGCCGAACGAGTACGAGGCGAAACTCACGCCCGTGGCTTCCTTCACGTCCACGTCGAGGGCTTTGGCCAGTTCTTCCAGCGACTTGCCTTCGGCCAGCTTGGCTTGCAGGTCGGCTATCATGCGTTCGGCTTTCTTTTCCTTCATCAGTTCGGCCCTGATTTGTCCGCTCACTTTGGCCACCGGGGTGTACCCTTTTTCGTTCACTTCCGTCACCACGGCCACCACGAACTGGTCACCGCAGTCGAACACGTCGGACACCGTGTTGACATCTTCACCGAACGCCCAGCGCACTACTTGGCGCGACTGCGGCACGATGGATACCCGTTCGGCGTTTTTGTCCAGATTGTTGGCCGGGCGCACGGACAAGCCCAGTTCGTCGGCCTTGGCCTGGAAGCTTTCCGCGTCCTTGACTGCGCTGGCAAACTGCTTTGCTTCGTTGTAGATGCGGGCCTGCGTGCGGCTGCTGGCAGTCACCTTGCGTTCGAGGATGGCGAGTTTCACCTTCTTGCGCGGGGCGGTCTTTTCCATCACCTGCACGATTTGGATGCCTTGGGCGTTCTTGAACATGTACACTTCATCGACCTTTTTGTTGAAGGCATCCATGAATTCCTTGTCCACACCCTTCATGTTCTCGGTGAGCCAGCCGATTTCTCCGCCGTTGGCAGCGGTTTGCTGCACTAGGGAGTATTCGCGGGCCAAGGCGGCAAAGTCGGCCTTACGGTCGGTGCGTAATACATTATATATACTGTCGGCGCGGGCTTCATCGGTAGGCAGCAGGTAGATGTGGCGCAGGCGTACGGAATCCGAGGTCATGAAGCCCGTCTGCATGATGCGTGCCATGGTGTGTGTGTCGTTTTCGAACACGGGACCGAAGAAGTCACCCTCTTTGCCACTGAAAGCGAAGTCCTTCAGCAAGGCGGGTACGGTGCTTTCGGAGTAGTTGCGCCCGTCGTACATCACGTCCGAGTTGGAGTTCACCACACCGATTACGTCATCGGTCGTTTCAAATTCCTCGCTCACCTTGTCCATCCATTCCTGCACTTGCGTGTAGTCATCTTCCTGCGGCTTCACGTCGAAAGTCACGTAGTTGATGGAACGCGATTCTTCCTGCTTGTACATTTCCTTGTGCAGGTTGTAGCGTTGCTGTATTTCCGATTGGGTGACGCTTACCAGCGAGTCGGGCACCATGTAGTAGGGCTGTGCCACGTAGGAGAAGTCCATCGTGCGCTGGGCGGCATCGAAAGCCGCGCGGGCATCCACCGAGTTGGCGGTGATGGCCTTTGACATCAGCGTGTTGTACTTTTCGCGCAGGATCTCGTTCTTTACCACGTTTTCCCAATACAGCCAATAGCTTTTGGCCTGCTGTATCTGGGCGTACATGTTTTCATCGGTGGCATCCACGTCCAGCGAGTTGAGGAAGTTGATGAGCAGCCCGCGGTCGAACTGGCCGTTTTCGTTGTAGAATGCGCGGCGTTGCATGATGATGGGGTGTATATTGTTACCTATCAGCCGGTCCGACAGTTCTTCCTTGCTCACGGCCAGGCCGATTTTTGCGGCTTCTTCCTGCATCAGGCGTTCGCTCACCATGCTTTCCCACACCGAGGCGCGCAGTTGTGCGGTGAGTTCTTCGTTCAGGTCGTTTTGTCCGGTTTCGATTTTGTAGACTTCGGTCATTTGGTCCACAGCGGCTTGGAATTCCGTGAAGTGGATTTCATTGCCTACAATCTCGCCCACGTTTTCGCGCGAGCGGTTAAAATAAGTCACTCCGGAATTCAAGAAGTCGCCGATGATGAAGGCCAACAACGCAATCCCGATTACAGCTACCAGCAGAGGGCCTTTCCCTCTGATTTTCTCTAATGTTGCCATTTGATATTAAAAATGTACTTTTATTATGTTAAAGCGTATTCCGCTGGGCATCATTTCCTTGCTCTGCCTGTTCGGGGCGGGCGGGGAATGTGTCCAAGGCGTTTGCTGTTGTTAAGAATTCGGGGGGCGAAGATACGAAAAAAATGCAAACCAAGGCATTTTTTCCACCTTTTTCTTTTAAGGGTGTGGGTGGGGCAGGCTCTTGCAGGGCTTATGGATGCTTTTTTTGAGGGCTTTTCTTGGAGGTTATGGGAAAAATAATATCTTTGCAAGCGTTAAGTGGCTGTTCATTATATTTGCTTATGATAACAAAGCGCATTGTCCAAGTGTGGGAGTTCTATCGGGACGGATTCCGTTCGATGACCATCGGGCGGACTTTGTGGAAGCTGATTCTGATAAAGCTCTTCATCATGTTCGTTATTTTGAAACTCTTTTTCTTTCCCGCGTTTCTGAAGGGGAAAAGCACGCAGGAGAAGCAGGATTACGTGGGGCAGGAATTGGTAAGCCGCCTGGCAGATGAAAATTCGTTAACCAATTAATAGTATGTTGGAAAGTATCGATGTTTCGATGATTGACTGGTCGAGGGCGCAGTTTGCCCTCACGGCCATGTACCATTGGCTCTTCGTCCCCCTCACATTGGGGCTGGCGGTGATCATGGGCCTGATGGAGACCTTGTATGTTATTACAGGCAAGGAGTTTTGGAAGCGGACAGCCAGGTTCTGGATGAAGCTGTTCGGGGTCAATTTCGCGGTGGGGGTAGCCACGGGGTTGATATTGGAATTCCAGTTCGGTACCAACTGGAGCAACTATTCCTGGTTTGTGGGCGACATATTCGGAGCCCCGCTGGCGATAGAAGGAATTGTGGCCTTCTTCATGGAGGCCACGTTTGTTGCCGTGATGTTCTTCGGGTGGAACAAGGTGGGCAAGGGTTTTCACCTGGCATCCACCTGGCTCACGGGTGCGGGGGCTACGATATCCGCCTGGTGGATATTGGTGGCCAATTCGTGGATGCAATACCCGGTGGGGATGGAGTTCAATCCCGACACGGTGCGCAACGAGATGGTCGACTTCCTGGCGGTGGCCTTTTCGCCGGTGGCGGTGAACAAGTTTTTCCACACGGTGATTAGCAGTTGGATACTGGGAGCCGTGTTCGTCGTAGGGGTGAGTGCGTGGTTCTTGCTGCGCAAGCGGGAGCACGAATTTGCCGTGGCGAGCATGAAGGTGGCGGCGGCGGTAGGCTTGTTCGCATCCTTGGTGACGGCCATGACGGGCGACAAGTCCGCCTACCAGGTGGCCCAGTGCCAGCCCATGAAGCTGGCGGCCATGGAGGGGTTGTATGACGGGGGCACGCGCCAGCCGCTGACGGTGGTGGGCGAGGTCAAGATACCCGTGCTGCTGTCGCTCCTGGCCACCCGTGATGTTGACGGCTACGTGCCGGGCATCAACGACTTGCTGGAGGGCGGCTACCCCTTGCCCGACGGCACGGTGGCTTCATCGGCTGCCGACAAGATGGCGAACGGGCGGAAGGCCATTGCGGCCTTGTCCGACTATCGGGAGGCCAAGCAGGCGGGCGATGAAGCCCGGCAGGCAGCGGCCCGGCAGGTGATAGACGATAATATGAAACACTTTGGCTACGGATACATCGACCAACCCGACGATTTGGTGCCCAACGTGTGGCTCACGTTCTGGGCGTTCCGTGTGATGGTAGGGTTGGGCGTGTATTTCATTGCCTTCTTCGTGCTGGTGCTGTTCCTGGCCTGGAAGCGCAAGCTGGCGGAGGTGAATTGGTTGCACTACGTGGCATTGGCGGGCATCCCGTTGGCTTACCTGGCCAGCCAGGCCGGTTGGATAGTGGCGGAAGTGGGCCGTCAGCCGTGGACCATCCAGGACTTGCTGCCGGTTTCGGCGGCTGTGTCGAGGCTCGAAACGGGAGCCGTGGCCACCACCTTTTTCATATTCCTGGTACTCTTCACGGTGTTGTTGGCGGCCGAGGTTGGCATCATGGTGAAAGCCATCCAGAAAGGACCGGAAAGTGCGGATTAGTTTTGGGCTGTTTTTTTAACTGTTATTCAA
>VOFD01001738.1_pt1 | contig 13974 bp, 29 predicted proteins | sample 5384101 | NCBI WGS metagenome assembly VOFD01 (sample SAMN12384723, study PRJNA508395) | human gut metagenome | isolation source: healthy gut C | host: Homo sapiens
AAGTTCTGAATGGCAATCCCCAGAGAAAGAGCCAACGCCCCCGCCAGCGTGATGCCACTGTCCCCGTAGAGCCACCCGGCATAGACCGCGCCCCTGCCATCCCTTCCGGAATATTATGCAGCGCCACCGCTAAGTCAGCATAGTTGTTTTCCAAGAGCCGCTTTTTGGACGCCCTCGGCGGCCTCTGAACTGCCGCGATGCAGATGCGGGATCAGCCGATCAATCCCAGTGCAAGAATAAGATACCGGCAAAACCCCGCGACGGCTGGCACAAAGGACCATCGTTCCATATCTGATGCCTGTTCCATGGCGAGGGGAGCAAACTCCATATGGAAGCCGCCACCATAACCCCTGCCGCAAAGCCGGTAAGCGCACGCTGAACCAGTTCACTCAAATTGTTCCTAAAAAAGACGCAGGCAGCACCAAGCATCGTCCCGGCAAAGGGATCAGTAGCCCCTGCCATAATTCAAAAGGCATATCTTCTCTCCCTCATTTATTTTCTTTAAACAGGGAAAAACCTTGTTTTTCGTAAGGTTCACAACGAATATCCAACACCTTGTACCCGCATTCTTCCACAGCATGTTTCAGCAGCTGCGTGTCAACGGGGTCTTGTATAAGCAGTTCCGTAATCCCTTTTTCTGTGAGAAGAAGCCACTTTCTTAACAGAAAATACTTTTCTGATCGCATCGTTTATATGAGCCTCACACATTCCACAGGACATTCCATCGATTTTCATTGTTACTTTTATCATCATACTATCCTCACATAGTTAGTGTATGCTAACCACAACAAATAAAAATAGTTAGTTAATTCTAACTAATTGATTTTACCATACCATGCTTCATTTTGTCAAGATACTGTACTAAAGTGTTTTCAGATATAGACAAAGCCACACTCAAAAAGCAGTAATATTTTGCGTGCGGCATTTGCCTGTCATCCGGTTTGTTTCCGCATTAGAAAATCACACTATGCCAGCGTCCAGTTCTGGCTTTCTGTCTGTACTTGCCGCAGCCAACACCTGCTCGTCGGTCGCATCCTTATTTCCGATTCGTATATTTTCCAGAATGGTGTTGTCGAACAGAGTGACATCCTGAAACACAATGGAGAACAGGGAAAGCAACGTCTCAGGTTCGATTTTGGAAATGTCCATGCCTCCCACAGAAATCCTGCCTCGGCTCACATCCCAGAACCTCGCCGCCAGTCGTGATACCGTAGTTTTGCCGCCGCCCTGACGGTCCCACCAAAGCTGTGACTTCGCCCTGTTTTGCAGTAAAGGAAACATCCTTCAATACGGTTTCTCCCTGTGTTGTAGGCAAATCCTACATGGTCAAATGTAATATCATAGCCTTTGTTGGAAAGCCTGTTCTCTCCCTGTTGAATGGGATGATCGAGGATTTCATTCATTCGGGCGATATTGGTGCGGGTACTGATAACCGCCGCCAGATTTTGCAGCGCCCCTTGCAGCGGATCGTAAAGCCGTGAGACAACCAGCAGAAACATAAAGAAAGTCAGCACGTCGAGACTGCCCCCTATCAGTAGGATAGAGCCTGCCAGCGCAACCGTGGCAATGCCCAGCTTGAGCACCAGCGATGCCGAGACTACAAAGGCAGCCAGCCCAAACTCATTGAGAATGGAGCGGTGTTCCACAGCGCGAATTTTCTTTTCCAATCCCTCTTAAGTATTCCTGTTCGGCATTGTTGACCTTCAGGTCGCGTACCGTCTCAATGCATTCCTGAATCCCGTCTGCGCAGGCCATCTTTACATCCATCGCTTTCTGATTGAGCCGTTCCTGCACCTTTGCGGAGAAGCCTACAATAGCAAAGGCAACCGGCAATACCCACAGCGCCGCCAGCGCCATACGCCAGTCAAACACCAAAAGGCTGATAGAAATTAACACCGTGGAGATGATGGAGCCGGCCAGTTCGGGAATAAAGTGGGAAAAGCTCTGCTCCAAAAAGGTGCAGTCAGCCATGATGGTACTGGTCAGATCGGCCAGATCCTTTTTGCCGAAGAAAGACAGCGGGAGCTTTCGCAGCCGTTCCGCCAGCGTGATACGGCGCACGCCGCTCTCCACATAGGTGGCAAAGTAGGTGGCGTTGTACTGAATGTAAGTAGTAAGCAAGATCAAACTAATGCACACTGCGCAGCCCACGATGTAAAAGATAAGTTTTTCACCTGGAACACCGCCGTTCATCAAATCGCCTACTAAAAAATACAGCAGGCTCACCGGGAACATAAATGAAAGGTTTTGCAGCACGCAGGCGAGACAGCCTTTCACCAAATCTTTGGCCTTGCTCGGAAAGGCGTATCGTTTTTGCAGCTTTTAATCACTTTATTGTACCTCCTTTGCAACCTTCCATTGAACAGAAGTTTGATAGTCCTGCCACATGCGGCTGAAAATACCGTTTTTTCCAGCAGTTCCCGGCTTTTACCGCTCTCTGTGATCTGCCCGTCCTTGATAACATAGATTTTGTCTGCGCCGGTCACAGTGGAGAGACGATGTGCGATCATAATAACCGTTTTTCCCTCAGACAGTTTAGAGAAGGCGGCTTGTACGCGGGTTTCATTGTCCGGATCGGCAAAAGCTGTAGCTTCGTCCAGAATAATAATGGGTGCGTTTTTCAGCATAACACGGGCGATGGCGATTCGCTGCTGTTCGCCCCCGGAAAGATAAATGCCCTTTGAGCCGATCACGGTGTCCGCGCCCTGGGGCAGCTTTTCTAAGATATCATCGCACTGGGCGTTGTGGAGCGCGGCCATGATTTCTTTCCGGGTGGCTGTCGGCTTACCCATGCGCACATTTTCCAAAATTGAGGCTTTGATCAGTCGGCTGTTCTGGAACACAAAGGAAACCGTGTTCATCAGCTCTTCTTTAGAGATGTTCCTCACATCGACGCCGCCTATTTTTACAATACCGCTCTGAGGTCAAAGAACCGGCAGATCAAATTGGCAAGAGTGGTCTTGCCACCGCCGGACGGCCCCACAAACGCTACGGTCTGTCCCTTAGTAATAGTGAAAGGGAAATATCCTTGATGACCTCGTTTTCTCCATCATAGCTGAAATGAACATGCTAAGCTGTACCGAAGCGTCTTTAGGGTGTTCCGGATGAGCTGTTTCTATCATCGGCTGCAGACTTCAAATACACTGTCGATTCTCTGCAAAGCGTCGTCCACAATCATAGCGTTTTCGCTCTGGAACATAATACGGGTAAGCGTCACAGAAATGATCGGGGTAATGATGATGTAAGAAAATCATATCCAGCAGTAAAAATTCTGTGTTTACTGATCCTTTGTGTAAACATCAGTCCACCGGCTATCAGCGCGGCAAAGACTCCGTTGATGGCCGCTGTGTAAAACATCATAGGCGTTCGAAGCTGTTTTGTATAGGCAATCACCCATATTTTATACCTGTCAATAGAATCCTTGAATTTTTTGAAAGAGAATATTGTCTGCCCAAGGTCTTTACAACGGGAATCCCCTCGTACATACTCACCGCTTCATTGGACATATCATCCAGAGCGTTTTGATATTCTTTCATCTTTTCCTGCATCCGCTGTCCGGTCATCGTCATCATAATCAGAAATCCCAGCGCTACCGGAACGAGGCTCAAAAGCCCGAGCCGCCAATCAAAAATCAGTAGTAGCGCCAAAAGACCGCAGGGTGTTGCAATGGCATTGGCGCGGTCGGGAAGCTGATGCGCCAGATAGGTTTCGGTGGCGGCGCTGGATTCGTTGACAATCTTGCGAAGCCTGCCGCTGCCGAACTGCTCTACAAACCCCAACGGCAGTTTGACGATATGTTCCATAGTTTGCAGGCGCAGATTAGTAGCGATACGAAACGCTCCTTTGTGGGAACACATAAGCCCTCCCTATGTAGATCAGCGCCGAAAAAACAGCAAACAGTACCGCCATCCAGCCGTTATGCGTCAGATTTTGCGCCTGGCTAAAGTCCGGCGCAACTTCCAATACTTCCTGAATGACTTTCCAGATATAGTAGAAAGGCGCTAATGCGATGAGGGCGCTGATTGCCGAAAGCGCCCATGAAGTATAGATTAGATATTTGTGGCTGCCTGCAATCTGTAGCAGTCGTGACAGATTGGATTGTTTTTTCAAAGAAGATTCCTCCTTTTATTTTATATTATGATAAAGAGAACGTAAGCGCGTTCTTCTTATATCCGTATGAGTTAGCCAGTTTCAGCTAACTGGCGGGTAAAAATTACAGGGCGCTACTGCCCCATAATTTTCATCCACCCGGCCGTGTAAAAATCGCGCATTTGTCTTACATAGTTCTCTGCGTCTGGAAGCGGCATTTCATGGATAATGAGTTCAAAGAACGTATGAAACATCCCGGTGATCAAAAATATGCTCCAGAGTTGGGATCAATCTGCGGGGAAGGTCGCCCCAGTTCCTTTAGAACTTTTAGATAAGCGTGTGTCACCTTCCACTTCAATCTTCACCATCTCATCAATCAGCCCAGGAAAAGCGGGTTCCTTCGGAACAACAGAGAATGAGTTTACATTCCTCTAGATGCTCATAGGCATAATGCAGCATATCAAACATGCATACCCCTGATATATCGCTCATCACTTCCGGCTGCTGCTCGTGGGGGAGATCGGCAAATTCCTTCTGAGCGTTTTAAAACGATCAATCAATACTGATAATGCTCGCCCAACCAGTGCCTCAAAAAGTTCTTCTTTGCTTTTATAATAACCGTAAAAGGCTCCCAGCGTCTTGCCCAAAGATTTGACGATATTCCGCAGGGAAGCGTTATCACTGCTATATTATAGCTGCCCGTAAGCTGAATGTCAAGTGTTTTGCATTTTTATGTTTGAAGCGGGAATAACTAAGGGTGACGGAATGAAATATAACAATTTTTTTATGGATGCAGTGCCAGAAAGTATTTTCTTTCTCTCCCTGTTTCTCTGCAAATACATTACATTCCCAAAATCGGTATATTCATTCATTAGAACAATTACATCGGTACGCTTATCTATATTGCCAAATTGCAGATGGAAAATAAATAAGACAAATTAGATGAATAAAAAGAGAGAAACCACACGGTCATTATCCCGTTTTGGTTTCGGCAGAGCACTCATACTCCGCAGGCTGACGCCAAGCGTAGAAAGATTGTGCAGTGCGGCCGATGCTGCGGGAGGTAAAATTCCTGCCAATCCCAAGCCTATCAGCGTCCCGTTAAATCCGATGACAAACCGATAATTTGACTGAATTCTCTCCATCAAAGCCATTGCAATCGCACGCAGCTTGACAAGTTCCCAAAGACTTTCCGCCGCAATGGTAATATCAGCAATTTCTCTGGCAATCGCCGCACCGTCACTGATGGCAATTCCCGCATCCGCTTCTGAAAGGGCGGGAGAGTCGTTGATACCATCTCCGACCATTAAAACAATATGTCCTTTTTGGCGCAAATCGGCTACATATCTCGCTTTATCCGCAGGAAGAACCTCAGCGCAGAAATGCGTCAACCCCTAAGCGGTTTTGCAACCGCAGATGCCGTCCGATAGCTGTCACCTGTCAGCATAACGGTTTTTCAATCCCCAAATGCGCGCAGCGCAGTCAATACTTCTTTGGCTTCACTGCGCAGCGGATCGGAAATACAAATCACAGCCGCAAGTTCCCCGCCAATCGCCAAATACAAATGCGAATATTCCTCGGGAAGATGATCAAAAACGCTCCTGTTCATTTAGCGGAACAGTCATTCCCTCATCTTCAAAAATAAAATGAGCACCTCCAATCAATACCGTTCCTTCATTTACCGTACTGGCAATACCATGAGCCTCTATGTATTCTACCTTGGAATGAAATTCTTCATGGGATAGCTCTCTGCACTGCGCTTCCTGTACTACGGCGTTTGCTATAGAATGAGGGAAATGCTCCTCCAAACAGGCTGCAAGTCGCAGCATATCCGACTCATCTCGTTCTCCGAAAGTGATAATCTGCGCAACCTTCGGACAAGCATGTGTTAATGTACCTGTTTTATCAAATATAATGGTATCAGCCGCTTCCACCGCTTCTAAGAACTTGCCGCCTTTTACAGTGATATGTTCTTTTCCGGCTTCCCGCATGGCAGAAAGCACCGCCAGCGGCATGGAAAATTTTAACGCACAGGAGAAATCCACCATAAGTACCGACAAGGCCCGCAGGATATTTCGTGTCAGCAGAAAGCTCAAGATACTGCCGGCAAAGGTATACGGAACCAATGTAGCTGCAAGGTTAGCCGCTTTGCTTTCAGCTGCCGATTTCATCTGTTCGGATTTTTCAATCATGGTTACAATTTGATCATATCGACTGGAACCCATAGCTTGTTTTACTTCCAGTATGCACTCGCCTTCTTCTATGACAGTACCGGCATACACGGTGTTTCCCGGGTGTTTTACGACCGGTACAGACTCTCCAGTCAAAGAAGCCTGATTGACTGTGACTTCCCCCTCGGCTAAGATACCGTCCATAGGAATCATACTCCCGGTACGAATCACGATTTTGTCACCTGGGCGGATATCTGATACTGCTGTCAGAATTTCTGATTCCGGTGTCTTCAGCCATACCCGATCCACATTCAGGGCCATACAGCGAGCAAGGTCTTCCATTGATTTTTTCTGGTCCATTCTTCCAACAGTTCGCCCAGTTCCAACAGAAACATGACGGTTCCTGCTGTTCCGAAATCTTTGCGAAATGCGGAAATTCCTATGGACAGTGCATCCAGCACATCTACCTTCAGTTTTCCTCTCCAAAGACAGTGGATACCTCTCTTCAAAAAAAGGGAGCATATGCCATACAATTCGTGCGATCTGCAATGGTTTCGGCAAAAGAGCATAGACGCTGCTTTCAGTACCACTTTTCCGACCAGCTTTTCCTGAAATTTACGGTTTAATTCACGGCTGCTGTGCAGCGGCAAAGTGATTTGTGATTGCGCTTCCTGCAAGTTAAACTCACGGATAGCCGCCAGCACTTCCCTTACGTGACCCGGAGTATTGCAGAATCACACACCCGGTGCGTTCATGGACAGTTACTTGTGTGATCCATGATTTCTTTTTGAAACCAATTTTCCAGCACATCTGCTTCCTGCAAAGTCATTTTTTTCTGACTGATTCGAAAACGGATACGCCCTTTGCTTTCGTGTAAAATAATTGCCTTCATTTGTCGCTTCTCCTTCATAAAAAAAAAGAGCCGTATCAACGGCTCTTTTCTGTTACTCTTCCTCAGAACTTTCAAGTTGTGCGGCTGCCGCTTCTTCCGCTTCTTTTGCAGCTCTTTCTTCATTCAGATCCTTGGCAGAAGCTAAAATGTCCGATGCGTTTTCCTGCACGGTTGTAACAGTCTCCATAACATAATCTTTCATACGCAGCCCTGCGGCTGTTGCGTGAACATATGCTTTTTAGCGTCTTTGCTGGACAGCAGTTTAATTCCAACCGATCCAAAAAGCGCGCCCCCCACAAAAAGAGCCAATTTATTGTATAAACTCATATAGAATCTTCCTTTCCGTTATTTTCTTTTTGTATCCCGTAATCATTACCATGAGCAGGCAGATCACGGCTCCCCATGCCCAAAAAACGGTGCTGTTTCAACCAGATCCCTCCTTCATAGATTTTGTCTAATTATTATAACAACTTTAGCTAAATCATTCTTTTGAAACAGACAAAAACCAATGGAATCAGACCTATTTCGATACTGTCTGGGTGTACAATTAAAGTGCATCTTTTAAAAGCTACATTGAATTGACTTAAACTTGCGTATCCAATTGCCTGTGCAACGTCCAGTACAGTCATAGAAGAGCATACCGAAGAAGCTCAGCCGCTTTTTCCATACGTTTATGTGATAGCCAAGTATATACCGGCTGACCACGAATACTGCGAAAATATTTTTTTAATGTAGTAGGGGATATATAAAACTTGTGGCACAAATAATCAATTGTTATTTTTTCGTCCAGATGCATCTCCATATAATTGCAAATCTCATTTATCTCTTCTCTTATTACCTTACTTATTTTAAGATTATCTTTATCTTTTGGATACAATGTTCCTGTACTTAGCAGAAATAGCAATTCTACTGACTTCAAACGCAGTATCTGCTTTTTGAAAGTCTTCCATTTTGACTATTTCAGAAAATGTAGAAAAAACCCAAGATGAACCATGAATAACAGCACATCCATCTTGCTTCATCCATATATTTTTTTTACCTCAAGAGTATTCAATTTTAAATCTCCCATCATGCGGCATAGGGAATATAAACTTTCTTTTGCCATAGCCGCATCTACGGATACCAATACTCCTGCCAAATCCGCTGTACATGCGACGGAATACAGTGAAGATACCCAGATAGTAAAACTGCTTTCTTACAACAACCACACGATTCCATTGCTGTTTGAGTACAACATGACCTGCAAAACAAAAGAAAACTTCAAAGTGAAGTGGCTGTAAGGATATCGGGATAAATGGATCCTTTGTATTGCCTTGAAGACGAAAAAATTGCAAACATCCACACCTGTTATTATTGTTTCCCATAAGGCTTTTTTCACCTCGGATACTTTTCAAAAATTCTGTTAACACATAGTTTCTTCTCCCTTCTAATAGCAATTATGTCATGTGATAGAATGTAGTTAGCAACGACTAACTACATTCTATCACAATTTCTGTATGAAAGCAAGAACAGCGCAATTGATATCATAAATAGAATAGCCTTTTTATTCTTTTCGCTTTAAAATATCCAAGCGCATCGGTACGCTCTCCATTTTGCCAGACTTCAAAATGCAGGTGGTTTCCGGTAGAATTGCCGGTGGTACCGACATATCCGATCACTTCCCCCTGTTTCACTTTCTGACCTACGGTCACGCAGATAGAGGAGCAGTGGGCATACAAGGGTGTCAAAAGTATCATTGTGGTTTATCTTGATATGATATCCATATCCACCGCCCCAAGAGTCGATGGCATTGGCAATGGTAACTGTGCCATCTGCCGCTGCCAGAATCGGTGTACCACCCGGCGCGCCAATATCGGTTCCGCTGTGGTAGGCAATTTCTCCAGTAAAGGGGTCCTCACGGTATCCAAACCATGAGGTAATGGTATAACTTTGCGGAAGAGGCCATTGGAAAATCCCAGTCCCTTCCCAATCAGTATTTGGATTCATGATCTGACCACCGCCGCTGCTAAAACCGCCCAGTAGCTCTGCCCAAAGATTCTGGTTTTCCGGCTCCGACATTAAAGCAAGATATTCATTTTGTCTGGCATTGAAATTGTACTGCTGCGCCATTTTCTCCGCTGTTTTTGTGTTAGAGAGATTTCCAGAATAGTTTCCGTTACCGTTTCGGTATGGGTAGTTTCTTTCCGTCCTCGTCTACTTCGGTAACTTCCACTTCATGGCTCTCGGTACGGGTGCTGGAAGACACTGCATTCATCTCCCACATAATATCCCGCAGCTGCTGAACTTGAGTGTCATCCAAAGAAGCCACCTGAGTGCCATCTTCCGCACCGGTCACCTTGGCAGAAAAAACAGCGAGAACATCTTCCCAATTGATAGAAAGCACTCCGCCATTTGAAGTAAACTCCACCCGATCATGGCTATTGCTATCTTCAATTTCTTGAATGTGTGCCTGAAATTCCCCGTTTAAAGTTGTCACAGCCTGTGTAACGCTGGTGCCGGTTCCCGTAGAATCCGAACCGAAAAACAAAGCCAAAGCAAGAGCCGACGATCAGGGCGATCAAACAAATCAGCAAAATGATCACCACAGCTACCCAGCCCCCGGCTGCGATGGCGGCAACCAATCCCTTTTCACCGCCGCAATAGTCGCTTTAACTGCTGCTATAGTTACACGGACTGCCGTTTAACTCCTGTGCAATTGTTGCTTTCGCAGTAGCCTGGCGGCCTGTGCGGCTTTTTGTGCCGCTTTTGCAGTGGCTGCGCTGCGCTGTCTTGGCTGCCTGCTGTGCAGTTTTTGCCGACTGCTGGGCAGTCTTGATGCCTTTCGTACCATTCTTCACACCTTTTCATAGAACGACTGGCGGTTTTTACTGCCTTTTGAGGTTTCCCCTTGACAGCCTTGGCAGCGGGATTTTTGGTTCGTATTTTAGAAGCGGTATCCTTAGCGGCTTCCACTGTTTTGCCGCCAACGTTTTTCGCTTCTGAAAGGGTACGGGAAATTTCTCTTTTTTCTTTGACTTTCCGGGCAGTGGTCTGCGCCAGCTTTTTTCCGCCCCGATAGGTAAGGTTAGCACTCTTTTTGACGGCGGTTTCGATACCGGACAGCATCTGATCTCCGGCGCTGTTGGCGGGGGCGTTGGAGGTTTCTCCCTGCTGGCTGGCAAAGGTGTTGCCTTCAATTCCGATACGGCTTTCTCCTTGGATTTCAGCCATGCATCCTTCATTGCGGTTTTTGGGGCTTTGGCGGCATTATCCAAAAGCCTTGGTTTTCCGCCTTCCGGTTTGGTCTTAATTTCTTTCAATGGCATACCTCCTGCAAAAAAGATACAGGGAACCAAAGGAGGCCCCCTGCTGCTGATGTTGTTTCATGTATGGGTTTACACCCCCTTAGTGCTTCATCCGGCTTGGTGGTCATCAGCTGATACAGGCGTGTGCTGCGGGGGAAGCTGTTTTCAAAGGGCACGATATTCCCGGCGCAGCGGATGAGACCGCAGCCAGCCGACACATTGGTGATGTACCCCAGCTGGGTGTCCGAGATGTGGAGCAGCTTGGCGAGTTCATCCCGGTCGGTGGCCGACTGGTTGAGAAGGATTAGAAACTCCGAGTTTGCCAGCATGAGACGGGCGGTATCGGAGCGCAGCAGCTCCTCCACGTTCTGCGTTAACCCCGTGACCAGCCCGTTGTACTTGCGGATGCGCTTCCACAGCTTGTAGAAAAAGTCTGCGCTGTACTCATAGCGAAACAGCAGGTAGAACTCATCGGCAAACACCCAGGTGGTCTTGTCCTTTCTTCCAATTCTGAATCACCCGGTTGAAAATCGCATCGAGCGTGACTAGCATCCCAATGGGCATGAGCTGCTCCCCAAGCTCCCGGATGTCGTAGGCGATAATCCTCGCATTCGTATCCACATTGGTCGGCTGCGCAAAGGTGTTTAAGGTGCCGGTGATGAAAAGCTCCGACGAAAGGGCAAGCCCTCTGGCCTCCGGTTCCGGCTGTTTCAGGAGGAATGGTACAGATCTTTCAGCGTGGGAGCTGCCCCTCATAATTGTTGGCCATATACTCCCGGTACACGTCGTAGGTGCAGCGATCCAGGATGGATTTCTCCTTGGCAGACACACCGCCTGCCCCTACCAGCTGCTCGAACAGGGAGAGGATGAATTCGGATTTCTCAATCAGCGGGTTGCGCTCATCCCCATAGGCTTTGTCCATATCAAGGGCGTTCAGGTGGGTGTTGGAAGCTGCGGAAATCCGAATAATTTCCCCCCAAGCGCTTCTACCAAGAACCCAAATTCCGACTCCGGGTCCAGAATCAGGATATCATCATTGGTGGACAGCGCAATGCTCACGATTTCTTCTTTGGCGCTGAAGGATTTGCCGGAACCGGAAACACCAAGGCGGAAGCTGTTCCCGTTGAGGAGCTTGCGGCGATCCGCCACGATCATGTTTTTGGAAACAGCGTTCTGCCCGTAGTAGATGCCCCCGGTCTGCATGATTTCCTGTGCTCGGAATGGGATCAGCACAGCGGTGCTCTCGGTGGTCAGGGTACGCATGGCATGGATCTTCCGCAAGCCGTAGGGCAAAACGGTGTCCAGGCCATCCTTCTGCTGCCAGCGCAGCACGCTCATCTGGCACAGATGCTTTCGGGAACGGTGAGGATCGTTTCTGTATCGCAGTCCAGTTGTTCCTTGGTATCAGCCAGATGGACCATGGTCACGAGCCCGAACATCATCCTTTGATCCCTGTTTGTCAAATCGTCCAGCATTTCTTTGGTTTCCTTCCGCTGCTGCTCCATGTCGTAAGGAAGGACAGCCGAAAAGTTATTGGCTGCGTTCTGTTTTCGCTGCCAGTTGGCCGCATTGGTCTCCACACCCAGCAGCCTGTTCTGAATCTCCCGTACTGCTCGTCGGTGGGAACCGGTAGGACGTCGATGGAGAGCATGAGGCTGCGGTCCATATCGCAGAGCTCAGCAATCATGGAGTCCTTGATATAGCTGGCATAATCCTGCAGGTAGACACACGGCCCCAGCGGTCGCTCATCAATGCGAAAGTGGTCCTTCTGAAATTCCATGGAGTCAGGGCAAGCCAATCCTTGAAGCTGTGGTCCCTTTTTCATGTGCTCTCGCAAGTCGAAGGCAAAGGCCGCAGGCTCGGAGCCCTTGAAGAAATCCCGGAACAGCTGCAGCCTGGCGGTGGCGTCCAGTTCCCGCCCAACACCGAGGATAGCTGAGACAGGTGATTGATGAGGTCCGTGCCCACACGGGAGAAATAGGTGCGGGCTTCGTCGATATTCCGCTTGGCTACCGTGATGGTGATGTAGCGCTCCTGCACCACGCTGTTGTTCGTACCGGTAACCTTGGAGAGAAGCATTTCGTTGTACTCCCTGCGGAAATGGTCCAGCCCGTCCTCTTTCATCGGAAGCAGCAGGGATTTCTCGAACTGTGCCTTATTAATCCGCCGGTTGTGGATGGTGATCTTGGCGCTGGCTCCGGAATCCATTGAGGAGCTCTGAGTAATCCAGGAACATGGCTGTCTTGTCCTCTTTTCCGGCGATTTGATAGTTAATATCTGTAAAGGAAAAGGTTTTGGAAAACCTGCTTCCTGCCTGAAAGATGCCGTCCGGCCAGACGCGACGGATGGGGATGGCGTCCTGTACGGACTTGGGAATTTTGAATTTCTCTTTTTCCAACTTCGTTGCTTTGGTAAGCGTTTTGATGATAGGCATCCGTCCTTTCAGTGCGAAAAATGAAAAAGGTTACTGTTCTTTCCCAGCTGGTGGCTGAAACTTACGGTGGCTTTTTCCTTTTGCGTGGCGGCTTTTCGCCCTCTGCAATGGCATCTTTTAAGGCGTCGTAGTAGAGATTCTCAGACTTGAACACAAGCTTTTTCGGGTACAGGAATTCTGATTTGAACCAAGCCCATGCCACTTGTTCGGCGGTCATGCCGTGATACTTGAAAAAGCCGCAGGCGGCAAAGGGTGCAGCCCCAAGGATGCACATCCAGCCCACTTCCTCACTCCCCACAAAGCGGGCGCAGGCCAGAAGTAGATGCCCACCGCTACGCCCACCGCCAGAAGGGAGCAGAGAAACTGCCTGGTGGACAGGCCAAAGAAAAAGATGGACTCCTGGTAATCCCGTATTTCCTTTGGCACTTTTACTTCTATATTGCTTCACTCCTTTCCGGCTCACAGGCCCAACAATTTCTTTGACGATCCGGTCGCTCATCCGCACAGCTCCTACTAAAACCAAAAGGTTAAAAATGAGCTCGCCTACATAACTCCTACGGCGGTTACCGCTGAGACGTTAGGATCTACCGCTGGCGGAGAAGCCGCCATAACGGAAAAAATGATACAGGCAAGGGCGATGATGGCCCCTTCCAGACACACTCCAGCGTAGGAGCGGAGAAAGTTTTTCCCCACATTGCTGGTGGGTTCCCCCGCAAAGCTGGAGAGTGGAACCGGGGCGATGGCGGTGTACATATAGAGTTTAAAAGCATTCCTCCAATTTCATGTAAATTCTTATGGTTTGAGAAAAATCCTCCGGTTCCAGCAGTTCGAAATCCTCATACTGGTCCGGAGAATAGTCCAAATCGTTTGCGGCGTCTTTCGCCTGGGTATAGTCGTAGGGCGCAGCGCCCCCATCTTCGGTAAGCCGGATATTGGGGTGGCGCATCAGGTCGTACTTATCGTCCAGCATGGGCCTTTCCCCTTACAAATAGAATGGCTTTGCGGTTATCCAGCATTCGGACTTCATCGGGCGTTAAGAGTTCCCGGCCTGTCTGCTGGTCGTTGACACTAAAGCTGCCGCTTCTTCCACGGCTGTGACCATAG
>VOFD01002657.1_pt1 | contig 13956 bp, 14 predicted proteins | sample 5384101 | NCBI WGS metagenome assembly VOFD01 (sample SAMN12384723, study PRJNA508395) | human gut metagenome | isolation source: healthy gut C | host: Homo sapiens
ATCCATGCTTCGTTCAGTTACGTATTGCTGGATGTCGCTTATCATGTTGCCAAAAGCAATCGAGGCAACGGACAGCAGCACCGGAGTTATTACATAAATGTATCGGTCTCGCCAGGTTGACTCGCCACCTGACCAACTTTTTGTTGCGCATAAGCGAATAACCGGTTTGCGAAAATCAACAGTTGGCGGCACTGAAAGTAAATCCTTACGTAGCATCAGCTCACGACTACTTTTCACGCCAGCAGCAACTTTCCCAAACTATTCGGACACCAGATAAACGAATATAAACAAACAGACTGTGCCCAATGGGTGAAGGACAGGCTACTCTTGTCAAGGAATCACTATAACCAGAAAAGGAGCCAGATGTTTTAGGCTGCCAGGGATGCCGTAAAAGCCAGGGTGATGGCTGCTGGGCACTGACTCTTGCAGCTGGGATGAAATCAAAGCACTGTTAGCCATCTCCCCCCACCCAGAGCAGTAATGTGCGTCCGGAACTGCCAAATCAGGGGCGAAAGTGGTTCAACACTCATCTGAGACTCAGAGATGGAGGTGGAGGCAGTTGGTTCAGCTCAAAGGTATTCTGCCGATGAGGAAGGCTGATGGCTGCCGGTCTTAAACCGGAACGATTACCTATTATCCGGAGCGAAGCCAATTGTTGCGCGAAAACCGTAGCAAGTAGCCATGAGCCGTTGTTTTCTAATGCGCTGGATCGTCAATTCGCTGCGTCAGAGCATCTTGCCGATATGGCACCAGCGTCGCCAACGTCCACGGCGACAGCCAGGGCTTTACCACCAAAATAGGCGTTGACATCCGGAAGGAAACAGAGCTATCAGACCCCAAAAGCAACGATCAAAATCGGATTCAGGGCATGAAGTTGATCCTCCCGGCTTAATCAAACTACTGCATTGCTTGGCATTGCACTTTCCGAAGAGTTTGCGAAAGCGAGGATAACCAATATCACGCGGAAGCAAAGAACACGATTACTACAAGCGGTTTAATTGAAAAAGAACCGGAACACTGCAAGCGCGTGCCAACATCACACTGGGAATGAGGTAAAAAGTAATGTATCCTTATAAACACCGAATACAGACCCACAGTGAGGTTAATAATACTTCCACTAAACTCTACTTGCACTGCTGGCTATCATGAAGAAAGGAATCAATTAATAATAAACAGATGGGAGGCGTCCTTTTTAAATAACCAGCACAGGCTATCCGGAGATCCCCCAGCCCAACGTTTTGCTAACTCACAAATAGTGCAACAGCCGTTAAAAGCCAGAGCAAAAACTATAACATATAAAACTCGTTCCATGGTTTTGCCTTGCACACCCCAGATAAGGTCGACAAACGCTTTGATGATGGGTACAATTTCCGCGATCACACCCACAAGAAACTGAGCTTTTGCTAGGCGACGGCGCTGCTCCACCACGCAATATGCAGATGCGTGCCTGTCAAGCAGAGTAAATATGTGGCAGAGTTAAAGGTCTGCGGATGTTAGCTCCGTCAACTCCCCGGCGAACGACTGCTTGCCAGACCAGAGGAAACATGGAGGCTGACTTGCGGAGAAAGTCCAACCAAACCTGTTGCCCCAGGGAAGCAGATTGTAATATAAAACCAAATAAGGAAAAAAACCCCTGCAAATCTTCCCAGAAGTATCTCGCTTAACGAGGGGAAGCAACAATGCGCGCTGTTATCATTACAACGGGACGCAGGACGCCAAATAAACACAAAACTTGATGTCGTCGTGTTGTTAGCGGAGGTTCTCCCGGATAAAGAAGTTACGCGGATCGGCAGAATGATAACCTGCCACAAATGCTTTCGGCTGACCCACGAAAACGGAAACAACATTCGCTTTCACGATAGGTTGGTCGATACGATAGCCGCCGGCGAACTGGTGTAACCGTTGGTGGCTTCTAGCCAGGGTGAGAGTTCTTCAGGATGGTGACCACAGGTCCTGTTCCTTGCGGTGCATCGCTGAGGGCTCGCCCGTCGGGTGGCGCTCCGCCAGGGCTTTTGGCGGTGCCGTGGCGTAGGGGTCGGCCACCCCCGGCCTGCGGCGAGCTGGCATTTGGCGCCAAACTGCTGCCCAGGGCACTCCGGTGGAGAAACGCGCCGGGCGCGATGCCCACCGAAGCATGGCCTTGAGCAGAGGTGCTGAAGGTGTCTTCCCAGGCGAGCTCGCCAGTCAGAGAGCATGTCGACCCCAGGACGGGATCGGCGCCCGCCAAACGGACGCGAAACCAATCAGCTGGTTCTTGGCTCCGGCTTGGTTGCAGACTCCGGCATGGCCTGCGTAACAGCGGTTGATGAAGTTGAGCTTCAACACCTTGCTCACAAAGAGAGGAAGAGGCCTGGAGCACGGACTTGATAATCGTTGTCCCTCATCAGGATGGATGTTGAAGGGGCCGGTTATGTCGGATTCGCGAGCTATCTGCCGGGAAGATGCGCTTTTGATACGGCACCCACGGTTTCCAGCGAAAATGGGAAGCTGGATGGTGGCGTCCCCGAGGTGCCCGCAGACTTCGATGTGCTCGGAGATGGCATAGGCGACGATTTCGCCGCGCTGCGCCACGGCATCCATCTCCACTGCTGGCGATTGCTCGATGAACTGGCTCACCACGGGATGCCGGGGGTACTGACGCGGGCGGCGAGCTGGAGAAGCGTTGGAAGCTCCTCGACGTTGGAGCGAACGTTCATAGCCGCGCCGCTGGAGCACGTGGGAGGGGCGCGGGACAGGGAAGCCGGGCGACGAAATGCGGGATCGCCTCGATCCATGGAGGTGAGAGCGCGCCACTCGGGACCGGATCCACCGATGCGGTCGAGGCATGGCGGAGAGGCTACGTCGCGGTCCTCGGCGTTGTCGATGCTGGCGGCGGGGGGTGCCGGGATGAGCGTGCCGGGCATCGGGCCGGAGGGCAGGTTGTTCAGTATCACCCGGTGAGAACGGTGAAGCGCCGTGGGGGCGTTCCAGCTCGACGATGTCCATCACGCGCTCCGGCGTGGTCGCAGACGTCGTAGTCGGTTGAAACGGTTTCCGGGTTGTAGTTGATCATCACCGAACGGTAGCCCAGTGCGCGAATCGTATTCAGGGGCGCTAACGCTACACCAGTCAAACTCAACGGAACTACCGATGCGGTAAGCTCCAGAACCCAGTACGATAACCGAGCGGTTGTCGTGCGAAGTCGATGTCGTGTGCCGTTCCGTTGTAGGTCACATACAGATAGTTGGTTTGGGCCGGATATTCGGCAGCCAGTGCATCGATCTGTTTGACGAATGGCGTGATGCCACGCTCTTTACGGTAACGCCGGATCTTGAGCATATCGGCCTCGATTTCGTCGGATTTGCTGTGGCTGACGGTACGGGCTAGCTGGAAGTCTGAGAATCCACGTTGTTTGGCTTCGCGGAGCAGACTGTCCGGAACATTGGTAATATCGTTATATTGTTCCAGTTCGCCCTCAATGCGGATAATGTTCTCCAACTTTTCGAGGAACCACTTGTCGATTTTGGTCAGTTCGTGGATTCGGTCGATGGTGTAACCGCGTTTCAGTGCGTGAGCAATGACGAAGATACGTTTGTCGGTTGGGTGCTGCAGGGCATTGTCGATATCGATATCGGCAAACTCTTTGTTGGCTACAAAGCCGTGCATGCCCTGGCCGATCATGCGGAGGCCCTTCTGGATCACCTCTTCGAAGCAACGACCGATGGCCATCACTTCGCCGACCGATTTCATGCTCGAACCCAACTCGCGCGAAACGCCTTTGAACTTGCCGAGGTCCCAGCGCGGGATTTTGCAAACGATGTAGTCGAGCGCCGGTTCGAAGCAGGCGGTCGTGCTTTTGGTCACGGCATTTTTCAGTTCGTGCAAACCGTAACCAAGACCCAACTTGGCGGCAACGAATGCCAACGGATAACCGGTCGCTTTCGAAGCGAGGGCCGACGAACGGCTCAGACGGGCATTGACCTCGATTACCCGGTAATCTTCCGAGTTGGGATCGAGGGCGTATTGTACGTTACACTCGCCGACGATTCCGATGTGGCGGATAATTTTGATGGCGAGTTTACGCAGCTTGTGGTATTCCGAGTTGGAGAGGGTCTGTGACGGAGCCACGACAATACTCTCACCGGTGTGGATGCCCAGCGGGTCGAAGTTTTCCATATTGCAGACCGTGATGCAGTTGTCGTAGCGGTCGCGCACGACCTCGTATTCGACCTCTTTCCAGCCTTTCAGCGACTTTTCGACCAAAATTTGGGGGAGTAGGTAAAGGCTTTGCTGGCCAGTGCATCCAATTCCTCGTCGTTGTCGCAGAAGCCCGATCCGAGGCCTCCGAGCGTATAGGCCGCGCGGATAATCACCGGATAACCCAACTCGTGTGCGACACGTTTAGCCTCAGCCACGGTGGTTACTGCTTCGCTTTTGATGGTTTTGACGTTGATCTGGTCCAGTTTGTGAACGAACTTGTCGCGGTCTTCGGTGTCGCCTGGCTCCAGAACACCCTTCTTATACAGCCCACGCCGCAGTTCAACGCCGTCTGGCCGCCGAACGAGAGCAGTATGCCGTCGGGACGCTCCTGCGCGATCACCTTCTCTACAAACTCCTCCGTCACGGGAAGGTAGTATATCTTGTCGGCCACATCCTCCGATGTCTGCACCGTAGCGATGTTAGGGTTTATAAGCACCGTGTACTTGCCCTCCTCGTGCATGGCCTTGAGCGCCTGCGAACCCGAATAGTCGAACTCGCCCGCCTCGCCTATCTTCACTTGTCAGCTGTTCACCGTCTGCGTTTGCTGCTTGTCTACTTGTTTGCCCCGATAACTTGTTCACTTGTCAACTTGTTCACTTGTCTACTTGTTTACTGATACTCGTCTACTTGTTTTGCTTGTTTGGTTCTTTAACATGTTTTGGAGTGGTCGAAAAAGAGGTATTCGGTGTCCGGTGGGGCCGCTTCCAGCGGCTTCGGGGGGCTGGGCGGAGCCAGGGGTTGCGCCGTGGCGGATGCCTTCGTTCAGCAGATGCGTTCATGTTGACGAACAGAGAATAGTCGGTGTTGTCCACCGCAGCAGCCATTGGTTTCTGGCACAGTGATGAAACTGCTCGGTGCCCTGGCGCACCGGGTTGGTTGCGGCGGCTTCGGTGTCCGTATTTCAACTTGAATATCTTCGCCCTGCCCGCCTTTGCCAGGAGCCTGGTTGCCCATGCATATGCCGAAGATGGGCAACGTCTCGCACCGCATCGCCTGGCGGATGTGCTCCACGGCGGCATCATCACGCCGTGCTGGGCTTTCGTGCCTTTCGGAGTGAGCAGTTCCACCATTTTGGCGGAAATCTCTTCGTCGGTAAAGGGAGCGTATATCTCCTTTACGTAGTTCACCATCTGTTCTTTGGGCAGACTCACCTGTTCTTTGGACTTGCGGTAGGCGGATTCGATGACATCGCGCATCTCGCGTTCTTTCAGTAACTCGATGGCAGCCTTGAAAGCTATGAACTCGCTCATCTTCGCCATGTCGATGCCGTAATAGTCGGGATAGCGCACCTGCGGTGAGGAGCTTACAATTACTATCTTCTTCGGACCGAGGCGGTCGAGGATGCCGATGATGCTCTGCTTCAGGGTAGTGCCGCGCACAATGCTGTCGTCTATGATAACCAGATTGTCCGTGCCGGGCACGAGGCTGCCGTAAGTGATGTCGTACACATGGGCGGCAAGGTCGTTGCGACTGTTGCCCTCGGCAATGAAAGTACGCAGCTTAATGTCCTTAATGGCCACCTTCTCGCTCCGTATGCGGCGGGACAGGATACGCTCCAGCTCATCGTGGCTGGGGTTGTGTCCCAAAGCGGCAATCTGCCGCACCTTCTCCTCGTTGAGATAGTCGTCCAGTCCCTGCAACATTCCATAGAAAGCCACTTCCGCAGTATTCGGTATAAAGGAAAAGACGGTGTGGTCTATATCCTTGTCGATGGCTTTCAGGATGTTGGACACCAGTTTCTCACCCAACAGTTTACGTTCCTTGTAGATGTCCATGTCACTGCCGCGGCTGAAATAGATACGCTCGAAGGAGCAAGGCTTCACCTCGCGCGGCTTGTTGATTTGCACCGTGCGGAGCTTGCCGGCTTTGTTGATTAGCAAAGCCTGTCCCGGTTGCAGCTCCCTGATGCGGTCGGCTGAGACGTTGAGCGCGGTCTGGATGACGGGACGCTCGCTGGCAAGCACCGCTATCTCATCGTCCTGATACCAGAATGCAGGGCGGATGCCCCACGGATCGCGGACGGCGAATGTCTCGCCGCTTCCGGTAAGTCCGCACATCACATAGCCCCCGTCCCACTCCTTGCTCGAGGTGCGCAGGACGTTGGCGAGGTCGATGTGGTCTTCGATGTAATGCGTGATGTCCATGCCCGTCAGTCCTTCGGCTTCGGCAAGGTTGAAGAGGCGCTCCACCTCGCGGTCGAGCCGGTGGCCCACCTGCTCCAGCATGATATACGTATCGGCATACTTGCGCGGGTGCTGGCCGATGGCGGTGATGCGTGCGAAGATTTCATCCACGTTCGTCAGGTTGAAGTTGCCGCACAGGGCAAGGTTCTTGGCACGCCAGTTGTTCCGCCTGAGAAACGGATGCACGTACGAGAGGCCCGACTTCCCCGTGGTGGAGTAACGCAGATGCCCCATATACACCTCCCCCGCAAAGGGGAGCACGCGCTTGGCATAGCCGGCGTCGTGCAGTTGTTCTTTCGTAAGGTCTTTAAAGTTGCTTTGCACCGTGCCGAATATCTCGGTGATGGCTCCCGAACCGAGCGCCCGTTCGCGAAACATATATTCCTCGCCGGGGTTCGCTTCCAGTTTCACACAAGCCAGTCCGGCGCCTTCCTGCCCCCGGTTGTGCTGTTTCTCCATGAGAAGATAGAGCTTGTTCAGCCCGTACATCCATGTACCGTACTTTTCTTCGTAATACTCCAGCACGCCACCGACATCTCGCCGTCCTTCGCCCGCACCACCGGCCCGATGGCGGCAATCGCGCTCCCCCGCAAATAGCCGTGCCCGAACTGGGTTCAGTAGATTTTTAGTGGGGATAAATTTGTTAGCTTAATGAAGAATCCTTTATTTTACCATATGGAAAACGATTATTTGAATATCCTTGCCAGCATTGTACTTCCGGTCCAGATGTTGGAATATTTTTTCCATAGTCGGAATAGAGCGGAATTCCACGGAAATACACATCCGCTTAGATGAGAAGATGAATCCGGAACTAAGTTAAGTAATGACATCCACTTTGAATCGAAGGGCTTCATGGAAGCCGTAAGCGTGACAGACTTCCCATGCGTGACCACAAGGTGATCCTGAAGATACGTCGCAGGCGGTGGGCAGATACGCGTACGGGCAAGAGCTTCAGCATTCCGACAGACCTCGACATCGTAGCCAAGGGCATCCGTTACCCAAGGAATTCGGTTTTTTATAAAAGGGACGTATGGAGATGTCCCCGTGGCCTGCCATACGCTTGAGGAATTCTACCATGTAGACGGTCACACGTTCGAGAAGCAGTACAAGGAAGCGTTGAGCGGTTTCAGGGAGTGGGACCAATCGGGACATGCGGACGAGTGGCTGCCGTTCCCCGGGAACATCGGTCCGCGGCTTGCCACCGACGAGTCCTCGCTCTCCGAAAAGAATTTTCCACATGAATCAAAGCAGTTTCTAAGGCTTTTGTCGTACTTTTGCACGTTTTTTTTACGGAACGGATGCAGACAGGTCAGGGACATGACACGCGCCTGGTGCGGGGCATCGAGGCAAAATGAACAAGGCGATGCGCGACTATGCGCTCATCGACGAAGGCGACCATGTACTGGTAGGCTTGTCGGGCGGCAAGGATTCGCTGGCCTTGGTCGAGCTGCTGGGTCGCCGCATGAGGGTGTACGCGCCGCGTTTCCGCGCTACGGCGGTGCATGTGTCGGTGGAGCATATCCCCTATCGTGCCGACCTGGACTTCCTGCGCCAACATGCCGAGGAAGCCGGGATGCCGCTGGAACACCGCACGGTGGCCTACGACCCCACGAGCGACCGCCGCAAGTCGCCTTGCTTCCTGTGTTCGTGGCACAGGCGCAAGGCCCTGTTCGAAACGGCACGCGAGCTGGGCTGCACGAAAATTGCGTTGGGACACCACCTCGACGACGTGGTGGAGACCCTGCTGCTCAACATGTTTTTCCAAGGCACGACGGGCACCATGCCGCCGCGACTGCGAATGGACAAGTTCGACATGACGCTCATCCGTCCGCTTTGCCTCGTGCCCGAACGCGACCTGGCGGCTTTAGCCGTCCTGCGTGGCTACCCGCAGCAAGAGGCGCGCTGCCCTTACGAGCACGACTCGTCACGTCAGCGGGTGAAGGAGTTGCTACGCCAATTGGAGCAATGGAACCCCGCCGTGCGCCGCAGCCTGTGGGCGGCCATGGAGCACGTGCAGACGGACTACCTCCCCCGCAAGGCAGGAGGGAAGGGCAAAAAGGAAGACACCTTTTCTTAACAGGGGGAGGAAGTCTGCCCCTGTTGCACCCTGGCATCCTCACACACCGCAATATCAACCCTGTGTGAGGATGCTACCCATTACCTCTATGTCTCCGTGGTTTATATTTTTATTCGGTATATTGTCTATTATTATAATATGTGAAAGGAGTTCTTACAATCGCGCTATTGGTCGTGTCCAACATCTTCATGACCTGCGCCTGGTACGGCCACTTGAAACTCAAGGAATTCAAATGGTTCGAGGCTTGGCCGCTCATAGCGGTCATCCTGTTCAGCTGGGGCATCGCCCTGTTCGAATACATGTTTCAAGTGCCGGCCAACCGCATCGGCTTCCGGGAAAACGGCGGTCCCTTCTCGCTGTTGCAGCTGAAGGTCATCCAGGAAGTCATCACGCTAGTGGTGTTCACGGTGTTCTCGCTCGTAGTGTTCAAGAACGAGACGTTCCGATGGAACCACCTCGTAGGCTTCGCCTTCCTGGTGCTGGCCGTGTATTTCATCTTCCGTAAATAAACCCCAATCGGGGATAATCCGCCACAGGACTATGCGAGCGAGAATTGCCCTTGGAACGATCGGGCGATAAACTGCCGTTGGGCTTCGTCGGCCACAGCAAGGGCAGTGGAGAGCACTTCGCCCGTGCTGCCGTCGGGGGTAATGACGGATGTGGGGATGGTGGAGGAGGTTGCGTGACCGGTGCACGGGTCGATGAGGTGGTAATGCCCTTCCGTGTTGCCCGAGGTGGTGAGGCACTGCCCGCTCAGCGTGACGCTACGCCCCGCCTGCCCCGGCAGGACGATGGGCCAGCCCTGCCCGCCAGGGTGATTGCCGCAAGCCAGCACGGAACTGTTGCCCAGACTGATGAGCGCATCGGAGCAAGGGCTTTGCTTCAGCAGACGGTGCACCTGGTCGAGGGCATATCCTTTGATGTAGCCGCATAAGTCGATCGTGACACCGGGTCGGGTGAAGCGGATGGTTCCTGTGTGCGGATTGCACAACACATGGTCGATGGTATGCGGGTCGTGGGAGGTGGATTGGACGGTGATGTCGAATGCCCCGGCGGTGCGCCGATGGCAATCCATGCAGTGGGAGATGATGGCGTGAAGTTCGGCGGAGAGCTTTATCTCATGCCGGGAAGCCTCCCGGTTCAAGCGGCTCAGTTCGCTCTCGGGGTTGAAACGGTCGGCAAAGCGTGCGATACGGAGTATCTCGTCCCGCATGGCGGCGGCCAGGCCGCAGGCTTGTGCTTCCGGCAGGTGGCACAGGGCCATGTCCACCCGCGTGTGCATGGCCTCGAACCAAACGTAACAGATGCTGTGTCGCGCATCAAGCCGCTTGTACAGGTGAGGGAACGGGTACATATATCACACAAAAAAGGATTATCAATCTCCGCCAAAACGATCCTCGAACCACGGTGAGATTTCTCACTTCGTTCGAAATGACGGGAACGCCTTGGAAAAGGATTGCCCAGCCGGAAAACAGCAAAGCCTCCCCAAGCGACTTTCGCATCCCCTCATCGGGGAGCTTGGGGAGGCTTTGTTTTCCGTTTGCTATCTCTTACAATTCCTTTATCTTAATGTTCTGGTACCACACTTCGTCGCCGTGGTCCTGCAGCAAGATGTTGCCCTTGACGGCATTGCCGAAGTTAGGCCAGTTCTTGTACTTGCTGTAGGCCACCAGTGCGTTCCACATCTGGTTGTTGCGTTCGTATTCCAGCAACTTCACGCCGTTGAGCCAGTGTTCCACGTGGTTGCCTTTCACCACGATGGTGGCCGTATTGAAAAATCCGGGACGGAACGGCTTGTTCGCCGGAGCGGGGATAAGGTCATACAGCGAGCCGAGCTTGCGGTTGCCTTTCACGCCCAGCTTGGCATCGGGGTGGCGCAGGTCGTCCAGCACTTGGAATTCGCATCCGATGGACGAGCCTTCCCCCTTGTTCATTTCCGTATCCACAAAGTACTTGATGCCGCTGTTGGCACCGTCGGTGATTTTGAAGTCCACGCTCAGGATGAAGTTTTCATACTGCCGGGTGGTCACGATGTCGCCCCCATTGGTCGACTCGCCCCCGTTGCCTTTCAACACTTTCAGCACACCGTTTTCTATCGTCCAGCCTTTTTCGGGGAAGGCATCGAGCTTCGCGCCGCGCCAGCCGTTGGTCGTTTGCCCGTCCCACAGCAAGGTCCAGCCTTCGGCGGCTTCCTTTTCAGAAATGGTGTTCGGGATGCAATTCTTTTCCGGGGCTGCCTGCGCTTCGGGAGTCAGTTCGCCTTCCAATCCCTTGGTGCAGATGCGGATGTTGCGCCAAGCCACCTCTTTGCCTTCCAAAGCAGCATTGTACCGATGCCATGTACTTGCAGGGCGATGATGCCCGATGAAACGGCGTTGTCCAACACGTTAGCGCAGGGCACACCATTCACCCAGGTGCGGATGTGTTCACCCACGGCTTCGATGCGGGCCTTGTTCCATGTGCCGTTCTTGAAAGCCTTTTGGGCACTGGGATAACGGGTAAGGTCGTACAGCCAGCCACGTCCCGCTTCATCGTACACGCCACCCGTCCAGGCCCGGCTCGACGGGTCTATCTCAAACTGGTAACCATGTACCCGTCCGTCCATGATTTTCTTGTCGGCGATGGAGCGGAACTGCACGCCGGAGTTCAGCCCTTCGTCCACCTTGAATTCAAATTCCAGGATAAAGTCGCCATACGTTTTCTTGGTAGCCAGGAACGTGTTAGGCGTGTTCATCTTGCTTGTGCCCACGATGGCACCGTCTTCCACCCGGTACTCAGCTGTGCCGTTAAGGCGCGTCCAGCCGTTCAGGTTTTTACCATTAAAGAGGTTCACCCATTGAGCTTGGGCGAACGCAGCCATGCCGCACATGGCGAGCATGGCCAAAAGAGAAAACTTTTTCATAATAGAGTTGATTTGAATTACATTTTAACCACAGAGGCACGGAGAGATACGTCTTTTTTCGTCCAAAGGATGCCCCCATCACCTCTGTGTCTCCGTGGCTCATATTTTTATTCCATAATATTGCATAGCATCACTTCCTGACCACGCTTCTTATACCATAATATATAAGGCGCAGCACGGTCCAGCAGATATATAGGGCAACGGAGAAGATGACCACGTAGCCCAGTTGCGTGACCAGTTCCACAAAGCGCGTGCCGTAAGCGATGATGGCACACAGGTTCACCACGTTGGCTATGACGAAGCACACCAGCAGGGTGATGAGTTCCGTGCGCTTCCGTTGGGCGGTTATGACACTGTCTTTCATGCGGTTGTTGGGTTATGGTGGTTCAAGTAATTGAGTTTGTATTCATCGGGGAAGGTCAGGATGCGTTCCTGCTCGATAGCGTCGTAACCCAGCAGGCACAAGGCACTGGCGTAGTAACCTTCTTCGGCAATCCTGGGCGGCTGCTTGCCCGTGATGACCGCCTCCACGAAGGCATCCAACATTTGCGACGTGCCGTCACCTTGCGGGCGTTTGCCCAGGATGAACTCGCCGTGGTTTTCGTTGGCCGTCTCCGGCGCCCAGCTTGTACCGGCGAATGGGATGGCATCGAACAGCTTGTGCTCGATATCGTTCACCATTTGCAGGAAGCCCGGTGCAGGCTCGATGGTCTCGAAGTAGTACTTGCCTTTTTTCGGGTTCCACCGTGCCGAGGTGTCCCAATATCTGTTCCTCCAGCCCATAGAACTTGTTGGAGATAATGGACTCGTAGGTCAGCTTCACGCCGTTGTCGAACACATAGATGCACGACACGTTGTCGTCCACCTCGCGCCCGTCCTTCCAATACGTGATGGCCCCGTGTCCCATCACCCGGTTGGGTATCTGGCGCAACGCCCAGCTTCCCACCTGTATCTGATGACAGGCCAGCTCGGTCATCAGCCCCTTGGAATGTTCCTTGTACAGCCGCCAGTTGATGAGCCGCTCCAGCTCGGGCGAAGGCACGGGCCGCCGCCAGTCGCCGTTGCGAAACCAGTAGGCGCGAATGCCCTCGATGTCGCCGAAGGTGCCTGCATGCACCAGCTCCATCACCTTGATGTAGCGCGGGTCGAACAGACGCTGCTGCCCGGAAAAGAACACCCGCCCCGTGTCGAGATGCTTGTGGTACATCTTGTAGCACTCATCGATGGTGATGCCCAGGGTCTTTTCGCAGAACACGTGCTTACCCGCCTCGAAGGCCGCCATAGCCACCGGAAGTGTACGTCGAGCGGAGTGGATATCAGCACGGCATCCACCTCCTTGTCCTCCAACAGCTGGCGATAGTCGGTATACCCGGGCTTGGGGTACATTTTGAGGGCTTCGTCTATGGAGGGCCGGTAAATGTCGCACAGAGCCACCACCTCGGCTTTCGGGTTATTCTTCAGAAAGCTCATCAAGAAGCGTCCGCGCGAGCCGGGTCCCACCACGCCGATGCGTGCCTTGGAGTGGCGCGTATGCTCCACATCGGCAAAAGCCGACAGCCACGGGCTGGCCAGCAGCAACGTACCACCCGCCGCCCCCAGGTTTTTCAGAAAATCTCGTCTGTCCATGATTGGGATTAGTTACGAGCTACAAGCTACAAGCTACAAGTGCCATGCGGGGTGTGCCTACCCGCTACTTGTAGCTCGTAACTCGTAGCTCGTAGCTCGTAGCTGAATTACAATTTATAATACTCTTCCCAGCCTTTACGTGGCGGGGTGTCCACCAGCAACTTGTTGGCGGCAGGGTTGTCGGTGATTTGCTTGGTCGACCGGTCGAAATGGAACTTCGTGTTCAGCCGTTGGGCGATGACCCCGGGCAGAACACCTGGCTGAGCGGCCCGGCAATGGAGAATGGCGAACGTGCCTGTTCCTGCCCCTTGCACGCCAGCAGGAAGTTGGCGTAATGGTTGGAGGGACTTTTGGGTACTTCGGGCAGCTTCGGAGCCATTTCCCTGGCCTTTTCTTCCGGGATGATGGAAAGCGTGCTGCCGTGACTTCCGCCCTTGAACGTCAATTCCTTGCTGTAGATGATTTTGCCCGGGTTCAGCTTGGAAGGCACGATTTGCCCGTCGGACGGGGCGGGAATGTTCGGATCCAGTTCCACGTTGCCGTATCCGGCCGGTACGGGCGGCAGGTTGTCCAGCCCGTCGTACCACGTGATGTCGCAGGCGGGCATCCCTTCGCGCTCGGGGAAGTGGAATTTGATGGTGGACGAATAGGGGAAGAAGAACTTGTTGTGCCCCTTGGCATACAGCATTTCCACTTCCGAGGGCAACCCCAGGTGCAGGAATTCGTGCGCCGTGTCGATGATGTGCGCCCCCAGTCGCCCAGCGCGCCCATGCCGAAAGTCGTACCAGCAACGCCATTGGCCGTTGATGTAGTCGTGGTTGTAGTCATGCCAGAACTCGGTGCCCAGCCACGTGTCCCAGTCCAGGGTGGAGGGCACGGGTTCACCCGCGGGCATGGACTTCATGTTGCAGTCCCACCCATCGGCGCGG
>VOFD01002270.1_pt1 | contig 13911 bp, 16 predicted proteins | sample 5384101 | NCBI WGS metagenome assembly VOFD01 (sample SAMN12384723, study PRJNA508395) | human gut metagenome | isolation source: healthy gut C | host: Homo sapiens
GCGTTTTCCAGCCCATCGGTGGTGATGACAAAGATGACCTTTTCGGCGCGCTCACTCTCCGGCAGATGGCGCTGGATGTTCACCATCTTCTCCACGCCGTAACCGATGGCATCCAGCAGCGCCGTACAGCCCCGGACGTAGTAGTCCTTTTCGGTCAGCGGCGCAACGGCGTGCAGCGGAAAGCGGTCGTGCAGCAGCTGCACCTCATGGTCGAACAGGATGGTGGTCACGTTGGCTTCGCCCTCCTGCTCCTTCTGCCGGGTCAGCATAGCATTGAACCCGCCGATGGTGTCCTGCTCCAGCCCGCCCATGGAACCGCTGCGGTCGAGGATAAAAACAAGCTCGGTAAGATTCTTTTCTTCATAATAAATGCCCTCCGTTTTGTGGTGTATCTCTTTCGTTGACAAGAGGATACCACAAACCGGAGGGCAAAAGGTCAACGGGCAGGCGACAAATTACGCACCCAGCTGTTCCTGATCGTATTCAAACAATAGCGTATTGACCTGATTGATGTTATAGATTTTGTGTTCCAGGCAATACCGCACGATCCAGTCCCGCTTGGAGCCATCCGAAAAGGCATCGCCCGCACTCTTGAGCAGGTCGATGGTTTCATCTTCAGACAGGTGCAGCCCAACCACAAAGGCCAGCACCGTTTTCTTTTTTGGGGTTGTAGTCCCGGTTGCACTGAATTTTGGAGAAGTGCTGCCGGGAGATGTTGGACTGCTTGTACACGGTGGAGTCCTTCAGCCCCCGCTCGTCAATGAGCCGCAGCAGCCGGGTGGTGAAGCTTTCACCGAGATTATCCATCAGGCTTTCCAGACTGCGGGCTGTCCTGGGTGCCGCGGCGGGTGCCGGAGCTGCCCCAATCATCAGCGGGGCAGCATCTTCCTCCAACCTGCGCCGACGCTCTGCGGATTCTCTGCGCCGACGGTCAAACTGGTAGCGTTCATCGTTCTGCGCTACATAGTGGTCGTCGATGTACTCCTCCACCGAGGCGAACAGCTTCCGGCTCACGGCCAGCGAGTCCCGGTCGTAGAGCACCAGATACACGGTCAGATCGTGCTCCATGACGTACTGCGTGATGGTGTCCACCGCAATGCGGAAGGCCTGTTCTTTGGGGTAGCCATAGTTCCCGCTGGACAGCAGCGGGAAAGCCACGCTTTCGCAGTGGTACTTTGCGGCTAATTTCAGCGCAGAGTGGTAGGCACTGGCTAATTGTTCGGCCCTGCCCAAATCGCAGCGGCCGATGGCTTCACAGGAAGCGGTCAGCTCCTGTTCCCCTGCCGCCTGATAGATGGCACGGCTGGTGCCGCTGCCCTGCAAAAAGGTTCCGGTTGGCCGGGTTGACAATGGCATCCGCCGCCACTTTGGTGATGTCATTGCGGATCATCAGAAACGGCATGGTGGTTCCTCCCTCACATGGTTTTCTTCATCCTATCACATCCGATGGGGCGGTGCAAGGGGTGCTCTTGTTTCCTGTCCGCGCAGCTATTATAATAATAGGTACCGAAAGAAGGTGAGCTTCCGCAGGCCCATTCATTTTGACCTCGTGGACGACTGGGGCTACCCCATCCCGCAGGAAAGATCTCTATGTGCCTCATTTCCGCGCAAACTGCGAGACCTGCGGCAGCAAGTTGATCTGCAACGGCTGCAGCGATTGCGGAAAATGCTTATAAAATAAAGGAGTTCTATCAGGAATCAATACAAATGAAATTTATGGCTGATCTGATGTGCAATTTCATCCGGCAGCGGGCGGAAGCCGATGCAGGTCAGGGTCATGCCTTCTCCGTTTTCATCAAATTCTTCCGGCTCCAGCTCGGTGTGGCAGGCATCCCGGATGAGGAAAAAATCACGGTTTTCCACAAGGCCCAATTCCTCGGCAATGGTCTTTGCTTTCAGCAGTTGATTGCGGTTCTTTGCCCCACATACGGTCTTGGTAAACGAACCATGCAGGCTGGTATACTGCCGGCCGGATGCCGGGCAGAACAAAATACCGCGCCGATGCAGCTCCCGTATCTGTTCATAGATCTCGCCTTCCAGCTCTTTCCTGCCGTATTGCAGCAGCGTACCGTCAATATCGCTGCAAATCAGTCTGATTGACATTTTCCGTCCTCATTTTTCAAGATAATTTTAGGCAATTCCCCGGCATCCAGAACACGGACACCTTCGTCCATCAGCATTTTGGCAAAAACACCCTGTCCGGAGATTTTTGTACCGGAAAACGTTCCGTCGTAGATTTCCTTCACGCCGCAGCTGGGGCTGCGGGATTGCAGGATGGCAAGCTCCACCCCATTTTCTTTTGCGATGGCAAGGGCCTTGGCTGCGCCCGCTCGGAACTCCCGGTCCACATTGATGCCCTCTTTGTTCGTAACAACGCCCTGCACGATTTCCGCCGGGCACCGCGGTGTGGGCAGGCCGCCCAAAACCTCCGGGCAGACCGGAACCACCTGATGCCCCCGCGCAAAATCGCAAACCGCCTGATTGTAATTGTTTCCGCCGCTGTATTTGCAGTTTTCGCCCAGCAGGCAGGCGCTGACCAGAATCTTCATTGTTGCGCGCTCCGTTTTTCAGATACTGAATCTTTTCCCTATTCTACCACGCTTTTGGGCATTGAAAAAGAGGATTCTGCTTTTTCCTATCCCCATACCGGGAGGTCCGCCGTAATCTTTTCTAATGTTCAAATGTCAGTCCCTTGCTGTCGTGGTCGAGCCATCCGTCCAGATAGGTGTGCGAACATCCACCGGGACCGTGCGGTGCATATTCTTTGGCAAGCGCTTTTGCCCGGAGTTTTCGGTCAGGCTGTGTCTGATAAATCTCCCAAATCCGAAGCTTGCTGTTTTCAAAGTTAGAACCTCTCCGCAGTGCTTTTTCAATATCAGCTTGTGACAAAACAAAAGCGGAGGACGATTTCTCGCTCTCCGCTTGGTCGATGGATTCGATTTGCTGTGCTTCCGTGGGGATGGCCGCCTCCAGAAAATTCAGCTGTAAATCAGCTCGGTCAGGATCATTTCCTCCGCCTGCGCTTTCAGGCTGTTCATGTGCTGCACCCACGCCATCTGGTTTTTCTCCTTGTCCGGAGCCGGGTTCCTCTCCAACAGTTCTTTCATCAGCTGCTGCATCCTGTTCTCTGCCGTCTGTTCCACCTCCCACAGGTGCGGGTACAGGGCGTTTCGCCGCGGTGCCGTATCAGACACATCAAAGACATAGTGCAGGCGCGGGTATCCGCCGGATTCATCCAGCAGTGCAATGCCCTTGGAACCACGCCGGACGTAACGGTTCATTTTATTGTTCCATACATCATACTCGGCACAGGCCGTGGCATCCGGTCTTTGGGCATAGATCATCAGCTGATCCGGGTAACTGTATTTGTACAGCCGTGCCGCTGTGATCAGAAATTCTGCCCAGTGCTCCCACTGTCGCGAAAAAGCTGTCTGCCGTTTTGCAGGCAAGTGCAAGATATTCTTCGGTTTTGTTTGGCATTTGAAGCCTCCTTTCGGTTTCAGGGTACAAAAAGAGCGGGCAGCCGTTTCATCGCTGCCCGCAGAGGTATGGAATGATTTACTTATTTGATAAACTGGAATTTTACAGTGCCTTTTTAGGGCAATTCTTTACACATTCCATGCAAAGAATGCATTCTGTTCCATTTTTTCGTTTTCTCGAATTATCTGTTACATCAACATCCATTGGGCACACACTTTTACACTCACTGTTGCCGGAACGGTAGCCGCGGCGAGTGGTTGTTTTTGTTCCATGTGCGGAGATTTGAAATTAGAGCAAAGAAAAACATTCCAATAAAAAGCAGGAACAGGATTGGGAGAATGAAGCTGAATATAGCGTCAAACCATCCAAAAAACATCTTATTCCTCCAAAATTTCTTCCAGCAGGTCTTTTACATCGTTCAGAAAAGATTCTTCTCCGAGGGTGTTCACCTTGAAGAACACCGCTTGACTGCCTCCTGCGGTGATGGCAGACAGCCGAATCGGACTATCTGCATTCTGGAACATGGTCAGCGTCAGACTCAGGCGGTTGCCGCCGACCATGCTGTACCGCTCAAACACGCGGACACTGCACCGTGCTTCGCCCTCTTTGAAGTCGCTGCCCGCTTCCAGATTGGCCGACCAGCTGCTGTCCGGAATTTCCTGTTCCAGCTTCCGAAGCAGTTTGTCAAAATTCTTGTTTCGGATGGTCTTTTCAAAGATTGCCATAATGGTTCCTCCGTTATGCCAACGAAATTCGGTTCCTTTATCTGGAATACGAGCGAAGCTGCCGAAAAATTGCAGAGAAGCTCCTCTCAATAACCGAAAGCCAGTGCGCCGCCATCCACGGCAAAATCCTGTCCGGTGATATAAGCGGCACCATCGCCCACCAGAAACTCGGCCATCTTGCCCAAATCGCGGGTGTCACCGTAGGCGTGCAGCGGCATCCGGTTCAGAATTTTCTGCTCCCGGGCTGCGTCCACTACCTGCTCGTTCATTTTGCTGCGGAACCACCCCGGCGCAATGCTGTTGACGGTGATGTTGTCCTGCGCCCACTCCACGGCCAGAGCGCGGGTCATCGCCAGCACAGCGCCCTTGCTGGCACAGTACGGCACCACCTCGCTGAAGCCCAGATGGGCGCTCATGCTGGTGATGTTGATGATGCGGCCCTTGTCCGCACTTTTCTTCAGATAGGGGTAGCAAATCACACTCATCTGGAACAGATATTTGACATTCACATTCATGATATTGTCAAACTGCTCCATGGGAAAGTCCTCGGCCCGGCATTTATAGCTGACGCCTGCGTTGTTTACCAGAAAATCCAGACAGCCGTTATGCTTTGCGGCCAGCTCCGCCACCAGTGTTTTCATAGCTTCTGCATTGCCGATGTCACCCCGCAGATGGACAACGCCCGGTGCACTTTCGCCTACCCCCTCTTTGGGCTTTCCGGTGCGGCTGATGACATAAACTGTCGCGCCGGCCTGAGCCAGCACGTTTGCGATCTGGAAACCGATTCCGCTGCTGCCGCCGGTGACGATACCGGTCTTTCCCTTCAAACCTGCCATAAAAAGCACCTCTTATCTTTTATCTGCGACCTGAAAGCTGTCAGCTTCAGTATATCATACCTTTGCAGGATGCGAAAGCTCTTATGTACGCCGCCCGCAGGCGGCAAAAATCAGTTCATTGGAAATTCCAGTCCTGCAAACTCGGCATCCGTCAGCCGTTTCAGCTTTTCAATGACCTGCTCTGTGGAGGCCCCAGCGCTTTGAGGACGTGGTGGCGCAGCGCGGCATCGTGACGGCACTGCGCAACCAGATCGCCGCCGGCCGCGTCGGCCACGCCTACCTGTTCACGGGGGTGCGCGGTACGGGCAAGACCACCTGCGCCAAGATCTTCGCCAAGGCGGTCAACTGCCTGCACCCAAACAACGGCGACCCCTGCGGTACGTGCGAGATCTGCCGCGGCATCGACAACGGCAGCATTCTGGACGTGGTGGAGATGGACGCCGCCTCCAACAACGGCGTGGACGATATCCGCGACCTGCGGGACGAGACAGCCTACACCCCCAGTGCCTGCCATTATAAGGTATATATCATCGACGAGGTGCACATGCTCTCCACAGCGGCGTTCAACGCCCTGCTGAAAACGCTGGAAGAGCCGCCCGCCCACGTCATCTTCATCCTGGCCACGACCGAGATCCAGAAAGTCCCGGCCACCATCCTCTCCCGCTGCCAGCGGTACGACTTCACCCGCATCGGGCCGGAGGACATCGCCCAGCGGGTGGAGTATATCGCCGGGCAGGAGGGGCTGGAGCTGACCACCGAGGGCGCGGAGCTGATCGCCCGGCTGGCCGATGGTGCCATGCGCGATGCGCTGTCCATTCTGGACACCTGTGCAGGCGTGACCGCCAAAGTGGACGCCGATGTGGTCCGCCGGATGGCGGGCGTCACCGACCGGAGCTACCTGTTCCGCATCTCGGACGCCATCGCGGCGCAGGACGCTCCCACCGCGCTGGCTCAGCTGGCCCAATTGCGGCAGCAGTCGGTGGATGTGAAGCGCCTGACCGAAGAGCTCATCGCCCACATTACCGCGCCCTCATGCTGGCGGCGCTGCCCGGAGGGCAGACACTGCTCTCCGGTGTGTCGCCGGAGGAAGAGGCCCGTTACCTCGAAAAAGGGCCGCAGCTGGGCCAGAAGGAGGCCATCCGGGCCATCCGCACCTTGGGCAACGCCCTCGAACACATGACCCGCGGCAGCGACCAGCGCATTGAGCTGGAACTTGCCCTCTTCAGCTTGTCCGAGCCGCCCCAGATGATGCAGCGGGCAGCGGTGGAAGCCGCACCCCGCCCGGCGGCCCCGCAGGAAACGTCCCGCCCCTTTGCAGCAGCGGCCCCGCCGCAGCCCTTTGTGAGCGTTCCGGTGGCCCCGGTGGCACCCGCTGTGGAGTCCGCCGCACCGGCAACACAGACCGTGCCGGAGACGGCCGCGCCTGCTTCCATGGCAGACCCGGAACCGCAGCCGGAACCTTCGGTCAAAGCGGCCCCCGCTGAGGACGACCTGCCGCCGCTTCCGGAGGAACCGCCGGTGCAGGACGCTGCCCCGCTGCCCTGGGATGAACCGGCCCGGCCTGCGCCTCCGGCCCAGCCCGAAGCGGCTCCGTCCACGTCGGCAGAAAAACCGGCTCCGGCCCAGGTGCAGCCCAGTGCCGAGCATCCGGCAGACCCCGCCCTCAACAAGCCCCGCAGGGTGGCAGCAGAGGGAATCAACCCCTTCCCCCAGTGGGATGAGGTGGTCCGGCTGCTACAGGAAAAAGACCCCATGCTCTACACCTACCTCAAAAAGTCGAAGGGCTACTTCGACGGGACCCGCGTCCTTATCGACGGCGGAAAGACCTTCCGGGACTTCATCCGCGCCAACAAGGACAGCCAGCGCCTCATCAAGAAGCTCATCGCGCAGGTGTCCGGCGTAGCCGTGCCCATCGGCCCCTACGAGCCGAAAGCTGTCCGCCACTCTGCCACCAACGCCGAGGAATCCCTCCGCCGTCTGGAACAGCTGGGCGTGGACGTGAGCATTGAGGAGAGTGCGAAAAAGAAAAGGTAAGATGACCCTCTCCGTCAGCGCTGGCGCGCTGCCAGCTCCTCCAGAGAGGTTGTACAAAGGAAAGCGTATTCTTTAAGAACAGGCTGTTATAGTAAGCCCAACGAAGAGATTTCAATATCCAAAAAATTCTAGATAATAAAGGAGAACTACGAACGATGAAAGCAAGAATGCCCGCAGGTTTTGGCCGCCCCGATATGAACGCCCTGATGCGTCAGGCACAGAAGATGCAGGATGACATGAAGGCCAAGCAGGCCGAGCTGGAAGCCGCCGAGTACACCGGCAGCGCCTCCGGCGAGATGGTCACGGTCCGGATGAACGGCAAGCACGAGGTCCTCGGCATCACCATCAAGCCCGAGGCCGTGGACCCCGACGACATCGAGATGCTGGAAGATCTGGTGGCTGCGGCCATCAACGCCACCGTCAAGCAGGTGGACGAGACCGCCGAGGCCGAGATGGGCAAGCTGACCGGCGGCCTGAATATCCCCGGCCTCTGAGCCGCGGGGAGGCGTCGCCATGAGTTATAATGCAGCCCCGCTGGAAAAGCTGATCGAAGAGTTCAGCAAGTTTCCGGGCATTGGCCGCAAGGGCGCGACCCGGATGGCCTATCAGGTGCTGAGCATGTCGGATGCCGACGCCGCCGCGCTGGCGGGTGCCATCCAGAACGCCCACACCCGGCTCCACCGCTGCCGCGTCTGCCAGAACTACACCGAGGCCGAGCTTTGCCCCATCTGCTCCAGCGCCAAGCGGGACCGCTCGGTCATCTGCGTGGTGGAAAAGCCACGCGACGTGCAGGCGTTTGAGCGCACCCGCGAATACCGGGGCCTGTACCATGTGCTCCACGGCCTGATGAACCCGCTGGACGGCATCACGGCCGAGCAGCTCACCGTCAAGGAGCTGCTGGCCCGCCTGAGCACCGACGAGGTGAAAGAGGTCATCATGGCCATGAACCCCACCGTGGAGGGCGAGGCCACCGCGATGTATCTGGCTAAGCTCATCAAGCCGCTGGGCATCAAAGTCACCCGTCTGGCCTACGGCCTGCCCGTGGGCGGCAATCTGGAGTACACCGACGAGAACACCCTGTACAAGGCACTGGAAGGCCGCGGGGAGCTGTAAACCTGGCCAAAGTTTACAATTCCTTCAAAAACGGGCCTTGCAAAACCGCAAAAATGTGATATACTAACAAAACGAGACCAGAACAGAAAGGAGGCGTGCCCCATGGCACCTGCAAAAGAGCGTCCGGCCACAAAGACCATCGCCACCAACCGGGAAGCACGCCACGAATACTTCGTTCTGGAAGCGCTGGAAACAGGTCTGGAGCTGAAAGGCACCGAGGTCAAGAGCCTGCGGGCCGGCGGCGTCAACCTGAAAGACAGCTGGGTCGATATTGAGGACGGCGAGCTTCTGGTCAAGGGGATGCACATCACTCCCTACGACCACGGCAACATCTTCAATCAGGACCCTCTGCGGGTGCGGCGTCTGCTGGCCCACAAGAACGAGATCCGGCGGCTGCACCAGCAGTGCAAGCTGCAGGGGTACACCCTGGTACCGCTCTCGCTCTACTTCAAGCATGGCCGCGTCAAGATGGAAGTCGGCCTGTGCAAGGGCAAAAAGCTCTACGACAAGCGTGCCGACGCCGCCAAGCGCGACGCCAAGCGCTCCATCGACCGGGCTGTCAAGTCCAACGGCACGTATTACTAAGATCTCCGGGCTGTTCCAGCCGGACGAAACTCTGCTTCGCCGCACACCCTCACCGGTGTGCGTTTCATGGGGGCGTAAAGGTTTCGACGGGGGGAGCGAGGCCTGGGCAGCGGGTAGCAGTGGGGGAACTGCTCTATAACTCCTCCAAAAAATTAACTGACAACAATAATTATCAGTTGCTCGCAGCCTGAGTGCTGCGCGTTCCGCCCACTCTTGTGTCGTGTGGGGCCGGGGCGTCCTTTAGACACAGCACCTGAACGGACTTAAGCTTTGCGGACCGGCAGGAACTCATGAAGCTACTGAAGCGTTAGCCTGACGATCGGCGTGGCGCGGCGGGAATGAAGATCTTATGCTGTATCCGGCCCCGGATGGTATTGCCGCTGACCTCGCTGGTGCTGGCGATGCCGTGCCCGAGGGAAACTTCCAGCGTATTGTCCTTCAAGGCGCTGAGCCGATAGCTGATGCGTCGCCCCTCGTCGCCGCTCAGGACAATACGGCTGTTCTGGATGACCGTACTGCCGTCGGCGCGGCCATTGCCCTGCGCCAGCATGGGATTCGCGCTCTTTCTGATGTCATGCCCGGCCACATCGTCCGGCTGGTTCAGGGTGATGTCGCAGTTGTCCACGACGGCATGGGTCTTGTCGCCCACCATGTGGAAGATGACCTCGCAGCGGTCCGCCCAAATGGTGCAGCGCTCCATCCGCACATCGGTGATGCCGCTCTGCCCCAGTGTGATGAACCACACCGGACGGTTGCCTGCCGCCAGACTCTCCTCCGTCTCTGTCTCATAAAAGCCACAGCCCGAGAGGACGACCTCCCGCACAGCGCTGCCCCAGCCCCCGATCTTATAGCCGATGTTGCCGGCCTCGATGCAGGGGAAGATGAAGGTGTTGGCCTGACCAGCGACCTTGCTGCCCTTGCACTTGACCTGTGCGACCTCGGGAGCAACGGCTGCGTCAAACTGCAGCTCGCCGTCCACAGCCAGCTCGGGGTCCATCTCCTGAGCCTTGATGACAGCGTCGTGGCTCAGAGCAACGGTGCCGCCCTTGCCGGAGCCCTTGGTGGAGAAGCTCAGGACAGCGACCTTCGGGTCGATGCCGAACAGCTTTGCGGTCTTGGCGGTCTCGACAGCCACCTCAGCCAGCTTGGCGGAAGCAGCGACCTTGACCTCGCCGGTAGCCTTATCGACGGTATCGGTGTAGTCGATGTTGACGGCGCAGTCGCCCATGGCGATGCGCTTCAGGCCCTCTTCGCCGCAGTCGCGGTCCAGAATGAAGCAGGAGCTCACCAGATGCGCGCCCTTCTTGGTCTTGACCAGCTGCAGAGCGGGACGGATGGTATCGGCGGTGGAGTAGGTAGCGCCGCCCAGCAGGCAGTCAGCCTTGCCCATCTTGACCAGCATAGTGCCGAAGTAGTTGGACTTCTTCAGCAGTGCGGTGCACTCCTCAGCGGTCTGCTTGCCCTTGCGCAGCTCGACCATGGTATTGACCATCTCATCAAAACCGGCGTAGTTCTCCGGGTCAATGATCTCAGCAGCGGAAATATCAAAACCACCGGCAGCGGCAGCAGCCTTGCACTCAGCCTCGTTGCCGACCATCACGACCTTCAGTACGCCCTCAGCCAGCAGCTTGCTTGCGGCCTCCAGGATGCGGGGGTCATTGCCCTCGGTAAAAACGATCGTCTTGGGGTTCGCCTTCAGCTGGGCCACCAGCGGTGCAAACATATCAGCCATTGTGATTACCTCCGAAATTACTTTGCAATTATTCATGGGCAGCACAGACCTGCCCTTCTTTTTTATTTTAGCACAACCTCTGGAAACTTCAAGACAAAACCGCAATTTTGTGGTATATTTTGTAGCAGAAGATAAAACGCTCAATCGTTAAGAAAATGTCATTTAGTTTGTGAGAGGTTTAACGAAATATGGAATGGGAAACACTCAAGGCTCAGTGCCTTGCCTGCCGCAGCTGTGGGCTGTGCGAAACGCGGACGAACGTGGTGTTCGGTCAGGGTGCCGAGGACGCCGAGGTGCTGTTCGTGGGCGAAGGCCCCGGCCAGAGCGAGGACGAGCAGGGCCTGCCCTTTGTGGGCCGCAGCGGCCAGCTGCTGGACAAATACCTCTTTGCCATCGACCTCGACCGCAAAAAGAACTGCTATATCGCCAACATCGTCAAGTGCCGCCCGCCGCAGAACCGCGACCCCCTGCCCGCCGAGAGCGAAGCCTGTATGCCCTGGCTGCGGGAGCAGTTCCGTCTGCTCAAACCGAAGATCGTGGTCTGCCTGGGGCGGGTGGCGGCCCAGCGGATGATCCGGCAGGACTTTTCGGTAGTCCGGGAGCACGGCGAATTTTATAACAAGAACGGCATCCTCTTCATGGCCACCTACCACCCCGCCGCTCTTCTCCGCCAGCCCCGCAGCAAACCGGACGCCTTCGCCGACTTTCTGGCCCTGCGGGAGAAGATCCAGGAGGTCTGCGAGCACACCTACTGAGCGGCCCCTCTCCGTGACACTTTCCTTTTGTTTTGCATATTCTAGAACAAAGTGAGGTGTTCCTTATGACAAACATCCGGACCGATTCGATTGATTTTTTCCTCGGAGCCACCACGCCCGCCGGGTTCAAGGGCTATTTTGAGCCGCTGCGGCACGAACCGGGGATGCAGCTCTATCTCATCAAAAGCGGGCCGGGCTGCGGCAAATCCACCTTGATGAAGCACATCGCGCAGGCTGCCGAACAGAAGGGCGAACGCATCGAGAAGATCCACTGCGCCAGCGACCCCGACAGCCTCGACGGCGTCATCTTCCCGGAAAAGCGGCAGGCAATCCTGGACGCCACCGCGCCCCACACGATGGAGCCGGACGCCCCCGGTGCCGACGAGGTCGTGGTGAGCCTGTACCACACCATCGACGCCGGGAAGCTCTCCCTCCACCGTGAGGAAGTCAAGGCGCTCTTTGCCCGGAACGCTTCCCTGCGCAGCCGGGCGGCGCGGTATATCGCCTCAGCCGGGAGCCTCCTGCTGGACAGCCGTCGCGCCGAAGCCTGCTGCGCCAACTTTGAAAAGGTGCGCCGCTATGCCAAACGCCTCTGCACCCGGATGCTCCCCCGTCTGCCCGACACGGCCCGCCCCGGCGAGGAGCTGCGGCTGCTGTCGGCCATCACGCCCAAAGGGCCGGTCTTCTACCATGGCACCGTGCAGGCACTGGCCGACCGGTATATGGTCTTCCGCGATGACTACGGAGCCATCTCCCGCCTGCTGCTGGAGCTCATCCGTGCCGAGGCGCTGGCCCGGGGCTACCACATCATCACCTGCCCCTGCGCCATGCACCCCGAAGACCAGATCGACCATCTCTTCATCCCATCGCTGCGGCTGGCCTTTTTAACGGATAACCCCTGGCACCCGGTGCACATCTCCGGTGTGCAGGCCGTGCGCTGCACCCGCTTCCTTGACCGCGAGCACATGGCCGGGTTCCGCGCCCGCCTGCGCTTCAACGAGCGGGCCGCCACCGAGCTGCTGGACCAGGCCGTCGCCCTCATGGCGCAGGCCAAGAGCTGCCACGACGAGCTGGAGACCTACTACCGCGCCGCCGTCGATTTCGCCGAAGTCGAGAAGGTGACGGAGGAAACGATCAAAGCAATGTTGTAAAAGCGAGGTAATGTTCATGCCCTCCCTCAACCGATCCGTCTGCCCATCCGGCAGCTGGTGGAATTTCTGCTCCGCACCGGCAGCATCGACAGCCGCTTCACCGGCTTCGACCGCGCCAACGAGGGTGCACGCATCCACCGCAGGCTGCAAAAAGCGGCGGGCGAAGGCTACGCTGCCGAGGTCTATCTGACGGCGCAGCGCGAGGTGGAGGGCCTTTTGTTTGTGCTGGAAGGCCGCGCCGACGGCATTTTCCAGAACGAAGACGGCACCGTCGTCATCGACGAGATCAAGACCACGGCCCTCCCCACCGAGGAGCTGACCGAAGACCGGAACCCCTGCCACTGGGCGCAGGGCATGGTGTATGGGGCCATCTACGCTACGCAGAACCAGCTGGAGCGGCTCAGCGTCCGGCTGACCTATTACCAGATCGACACCGACGAGATCACCCGCTACACCCGGCACTTCACCGCCGGGGAGCTGGACACCTTCCTCACCGGCCTGCTGCGGCAGTACGCCCCCTGGGCACGGCGGCAGATGGTCTGGGCCGAGGCCCGCACCGCCAGTCTGACAGCTCTGACATTCCCCTTCCCGGCCTACCGCCCCGGCCAGCGGGCACTGGCGGGCGAGATCTACCGCGCCTGCATCGCGGGCCGGAGCGGGCAGAAAAACGGCACCCGGCTGTTCTGTCAGGCCCCCACCGGCATCGGCAAGACCATGAGCGCCCTCTTCCCGGCCCTCAAGGCCATCGGCGCGGGCAGCGGCGAAAAGCTGTTCTATCTCACGGCCCGCAGCACGACCCAGGCCGCTGCCGAGGATGCCCTCGCGCGGCTCCACGCCAGCACACCGGGGCTGGCCCTGCGCAGCGTGACCCTGACGGCCAAGGAGAAGGTCTGCCTCTGTAAGGACGCCGAGGGCCATCCCGCCTGCCTGCCCGAAGCCTGCCCCTACGCCAACGGCTACTACGAGCGGATCAAAGATGCCCTTGCCGCCCTGCTGGACGGTGCCCCGCAGTTCGACCGCGCCGCGCTGGAAGCCGCCGCCCGGCAGTTCACGGTCTGCCCGTTCGAACTGGGGCTTGACCTGAGCGCGTGGGCCGATGTCGTCATCGGTGACTACAACTATCTCTTTGACCCTGTGGTCCGGCTCCACCGCTTCTTCGATGCGGCGGGCGACTGGCTCTTTCTCATCGACGAGGCGCACAATCTGCCCGACCGGGCCCGCGCGATGTACTCGGCAGGGTTCGCAAAGTCTGCCCTCACCGACGCCAAACGCGCCCTCGGCCGGGGCAAAAGCAGCCTGAAAACGGCCCTTTCCCGCGCCGACCGGACCTTTCTCGAAGCGCGGAAGCAGGTGGCCGTGCTGGCTCCCCGCCGGGGCGTTTCCCCGCCCGCAGCGGACGCCGCCGGGCAGACCAGCCTTTTGGAGGAGACCCCCGCGCCGGGCATCACTCTGCCTGAACCGCTGCTGGCGCAGGAGGGCACGGTCTTCTTCCGGGAGCTG